>Ga0207904_1000270_pt1 | contig 22547 bp, 21 predicted proteins | sample MalvirmetaMSP118_FD_184232 | JGI IMG/M metagenome (GOLD analysis project Ga0207904, IMG submission 184232) | Marine viral communities from the Deep Pacific Ocean - MSP-118 (SPAdes) | ecosystem: Environmental > Aquatic > Marine > Oceanic | place: Pacific Ocean | collected 2011-05-30 | reverse complement strand
TCATGGGGATCCGCCCGCCGCAGCTTCTTGGCGAGACCTTCAGCCAGCGCGAGATCGCCATCCTCGTCCTCGTGCTGATGCTGATCTCGCTGGTCGCCTACGCGCTGATCAGCAAGAGCCCGTGGGGCAAGGCCCTGCGCGCCCTGCGCGATTCGGAAGTGGCAGCCCAGTCGATCGGCCTCAACCCGATCCTGCTGCGCTGCGTTGCCTTCGCGCTGTCGGCGGTCTTCGCGGGCGTCGCGGGCGGTGTCTATGGCACCATGAGCGGCTTCATCAGCCCGGAAAGCTTCCCGTTCTTCGAATCCATCCTGTTCCTGCTGGTCGTGATGATCGGCGGCGCCGATACGATCCTCGGGCCGGTCATCGGCGCCGTGATCATCGTGCTCCTCCCGGAGGCGTTCTCGTCGCTGGCCGAATACCGGCTGCTCTTCGTCGGCATCCTGCTGCTCGTCGTGCTGCGGCTCGCCCCGCGCGGCATCGTCGGCAGCGTGCTGGCCCAGTGGCGGCGCGTCCGGCCCGAATCGGTTGCGACGGTGCGCAAGGGGGATCCGGTGCTGCCGGCGCGCGAGGGCGGCGGTCGTCGGCTCGCGGTGGCCGACGTGTCGATCTCGTTCGGCGGCGTGAAGGCGGTGCGCGGGCTGAGCCTCGCAGCGGAGCCCGGGTGCGTGACGAGCATCATCGGACCGAACGGCGCCGGCAAGACGACGGCGCTCAACCTGATCGCCGGCTTCTACGCGCCCGACAGCGGCCGGGTCACGCTGGGCGACGAGGACCTCACCGGCAAGCCCTCGCACCAGGTGGCGCGGGCCGGCATCGCCCGGACCTACCAGACGACGCAGCTCTTCGAGCACATGAGCGTGCTCGACAACCTGCTGATGGCGATGGTGCGCGGCAGGGTTTCGGCGGGCGATCTCGGCGTCTCGCTGGAAACGCCCGAGCGCCGGCGCAAGGCCGAGGGGCTGCTGGCCTTCGTGGGCTACCGCGGCGATGTGCGCGCGCTGACCGGCACGCTCGCCCATATCGACAAGCGCCTGGTGGAAATCGCCCGGGCGCTCGCCTTCGATCCGGAGGTCGTGCTCCTCGACGAGCCGGCCGCGGGACTGGGTGACGACGACACCGCCCATGTGGCCAAGCTCCTGCGGTGGCTGGCCGATTCCGGGCTCACCGTCATCCTGATCGAGCACGACATGAGCCTGGTCATGGGGATCTCCGACCATGTGCTGGTGCTCGATTCCGGTGCCAAGATCGCCGAGGGCCCGCCGGTGCTTGTGCGGTCGGACCCGCAGGTGCTGGCCGCCTATCTGGGCGAGGGCGCGTCCGCAATGCCGGTCCGGACGGGTTCGGCGCAGGCGGGCGAGGTTGCGCTCGCCGTCGAGGGACTCTCCGCGTCCTATGGCGCCAGCGAGGTCCTGCACGGCCTCGACCTGTCGATCGCCAGCGGTGAACTGGTCGCCGTCCTCGGCGCGAACGGGGCCGGCAAGTCGACCCTGATGCGGGCCCTGAGCGGTCTGCATCGGCCGGTCGAGGGCCGCATCGCCTTCCGGGATGCGGACATCCAGGTGCTGACCGCCGACCGGATCGCCCGGCGCGGCCTCGTGCTGGTGCCCGAGGGACGGCAGGTCTTCCCCGAACTGACCGTGGTGCAGAACATCCGCCTCGGCGCCTACGGCCGTCCTCCGGCCGATCTCGATGCCCAGGTGGAGCGCATGCTCGACCGCTTCCCGCGTCTCAGGGAACGCCAGGCCCAGCGCGCCGGGCTGCTATCGGGGGGCGAGCAGCAGATGCTGGCCATCGCCCGCGGCTTGGTTGCGCGGCCGGAGGTGCTGTTGCTGGACGAGCCGTCGCTTGGCCTGGCGCCGGCGCTGATCGAGGAACTCTACGCCATCCTCGCGGGCCTGCGCGACGAGGGCGCCACCATCCTGTTGGTCGACCAGATGGCGGAGATGGCGCTGGCCATCGCCGACCGCGCCTACGTGCTGTCGTCCGGCCGCATCGTGTCCAGCGGCACGCCGGCGGAGATCCGCGACAGCCGGCTTCTCGAGGAGGCCTACCTGGGCGACGCCGCAAGCGTGGCGTCCTGATGCCTCTCACCCCCAATCAAGCGCGTTGAGGAACGGACCATGGATCTCATCCTGAAGGACGCCCGGCTGCCCGGCGAGCCCGGTGCAAGCGTCGATATCGGCATCGCCGAGGGGCGCATCGCGGCGATCGAAGCGGGACTCTCGGCCGACGCCGAAATCGTCGATGTCGGCGGGCGACTGGTCTCGCCGGGGTTCGTCGAAACCCACATCCATCTCGACAAGTCCTGCATCCTCGATCGCTGTTCCTCCCGCAGGGGCGATCTGGAGGAGGCCATCGGCGAGGTCGCGAAGGCCAAGAAGGACTTCACCGCCGAGGACGTCTACGAACGCGGCCGTCGCACCATCGAGAAGTGCCTGCTCCAGGGCACCACCCACATGCGCACCCATCTTGAGGTGGATCCGGCCATCGGACTGCGCAGCTTCGAGGGGGTGATGCAGCTCGCCAGGGACTATGCCTGGGCCATCGACATCGAGATCTGCGTGTTCCCCCAGGAGGGCCTGCTCAACTATCCCGGCACCGACGAGCTCATGGTCGCCGCGATGAAGCAGGGGGCGAAGGTCGTCGGTGCGGCGCCCTACACCGACACCGACCCGCACGGTCAGATCGACCGGGTGTTCGAGATCGCCCGCGAGTTCGACGCCGACATCGACATGCACCTCGATTTCGGGACGGACACGTCCAGCCTCGACCTCGACCATGTCTGCAAGCTGACCGAGCGCTTCGGACGGGGAGGGCGGGTCGCCATCGGCCACGTCACCAAGCTCGCCTACGTGGAGCCGGAGCGGCTGGCCGAGGTCGCGGGGCGCCTGCGCGATGCCGGCGTCGCGCTGACGGTGCTTCCCTCCACCGATCTCTTCCTGATGGGCCGGGACCGCGACCACGCACAGACGCGCGGCGTCACCCACACCCACAAGCTGCTCCACCACGGCGTGAACTGCTCGCTGTCGACCAACAACGTGTTGAACCCGTTCACGCCGTTCGGTGACTGCTCGCTGCTGCGCATGGCGAACCTCAACGCCAACATCTGTCACATCGGCGCGGCGGACGACATCGCCGAGTGCTTCAACATGGTCACCACCCGCTCGGCCCGGCTGATGAACCTGGCGGACTACGGCCTGGATGTCGGCAAGTCCGCCGACCTCGTCGTCATCGACGGCGCCACGCCGCACGCCGCGGTGGCCGAGTTGGCGCCGGTTCTCCACGCCTTCAAGCGGGGGCGCCGGACGCTCACCCGTCAGCCCGCCGAGCTTCATTTCCCCAATCGAGATCACGCATGACCGCGACGGATTACGCTGCCGCCACGCCTTTCGCCGACAGCCTCAACGCTTACTGTCCCGACAACCAGATCGCCGTCGAGGGATCCGGCGAGGGGCCGCTCGCCGGCCTGACCTTCGCGGCCAAGGACGTCTTCGACATCGAAGGGGCGGTGACGGGAAACGGGCATCCCGACTGGCTGCGCACGCACGGTCCGGCCGAGCGGTCCGCTGTGGCGGTCGAGCGTCTCCTGGCGGCCGGCGCCGACCTGGTCGGGAAGACGATCAGCGACGAACTGGCCTATTCGCTCACCGGCGAGAATTTCCACTACGGCACGCCTGTCAATCCGGCCGATCCGACCCGGGTGCCCGGCGGCTCCTCGAGCGGGTCGGCATCGGTTGCGGCCGCCGGCGTGGTGGATTTCGCCCTCGGCTCCGATTGCGGCGGATCGGTCCGCGTGCCGGCCAGCTATTGCGGCATTCTCGGAATGCGACCGACCCACGGGCGCGTGCCGCTGGACGGCGCCGTCCCGTTCGCGCCCAGCTTTGATTGTGCCGGCTGGTTCGCGCGCGATCCGGGCATCTTCGAACGGGTCGGGCGGGTGCTTCTGGCCGACGAGACGCCGGCTCGGCCGGTCATGCGGATCCTCTATCCCTCCGACGCCTTCGCGATGCTGGAAGACGAGCCCCGCGCCTCCCTCGACGAGGCAATCCAGCGGGTCGAGACGCGTGTGGTGTCGGCGGAGAAGATCGTGCTGGCAGAGGAGGGGCTCGACACCTGGTCGGAGACCTTCCGCACCATCCAGGCCGCAGAGATCTGGCGGTCGATGGGGTCCTGGCTCACCGAGGTGGAGCCCGAATTCGGTCCCGGCGTGAAGGAGCGCTTCGCGGCGGCGCGGACCGTCGATCCCGCCCGGCTCGAGCGTGCAAAGTCGCATCGGCGCTCAATCGTATCGGCCCTCTCCGGGCTGCTTGCTCCCGGCACCGTCCTGGTTCTGCCCACCGTGCCGCGCGGGGCGCCGGAACGGGGGGGCGATGCTGGCGAGATCGAGGTCACCTACCGCAACAAGGCGATGAACCTCTTGAGCGTGGCCGGGCTCGCCGGCCTTCCGCAGATTTCGCTGCCGCTCGCCCGGCACGGGAACCTCCCGCTCGGACTTTCCATCGTGGGCGCGAGGGGCAGTGACGTGGATCTTCTGGCGCTCGCGTCGAGCCTCGTCGCCAGCTGATCAAACCGCCCTGCCTGTCTGCCATTGAGGCAGTTTTGCACAAAGTTTGCGCGTGCAAATAAAGCGGCCAGATGTAGGCTGCATGTAAGCATTTACTTGCAACTTGAGCCGGTCCCCGGAACCACCGGGCGCCGGCGGCCTCCAACCAAGGGACCGGTCTTCATGCTCCTCCACGTTCTTGCTCACACGCGTAACGCCGCGCCGGCCGGCCTGGCTCTGGCGGCCGCTGTCATGGCCAGCACATCCATTCAGGCGCAGGAAGTCCTGAAGTTCCACCACGATCTTCCGGAGGATTCCGCGCAGCACATGGCGGCGGAACGGTTCGAGGAACTCGTCGAGGAGCGCACCGACGGCGCAATCGACGTGCAGATCTTCGCCAACAACGCGCTTGGCGACGATGTGGAGGTGGCGCAGCAGATGCAGTTCGGCGCGGTGCAGGCCGCTCCGATCCCGACCGCGAAGCTCTCCAATTTCGCTCCGAGCCTGCAGCTGATCGACCTGCCGTTCCTGTTCCCGAGCCCCGAGGTGACCTACGAGTTCCTCGATTCCGATGTCGGCATGGACGTGTTGGCCGACCTTGAGGAGTCCGGCTTCGTCGGCGCCATGTTCTGGGAGTCCGGCTTCAAGCAGCTCACCTGCAACCACGAGGTCACGGCTCCGACCGATCTCGACGGACGCAAGGCCCGCGTCATGGAGAGCCCGCTGCTGATCGCGCAGTTCGAGGAGCTCGGCGCGACCGCAATCCCGATCGCCTTCTCCGAGACCTATTCGGCCCTCCAGCAGGGGGTCGTGGAGTGCCAGGAGAACCCGATCGTCTCGATCCTCAAGATGAAGTTCCACGAGGTTCAGGACTACATGATGCTGTCGAACCACGGCTATCTCGGGACCGCCATGATCTTCTCCAAGGTCTGGTTCGACGCCCAGGACGAGGAGACCCAGGCGATCCTGCTCGAGGCTGCCCGGGAAGCCGGCGCCTACCAGCGCGAAAAGTCGGCCGAGCTGCAGGACGCCTACCTGCAGGAGATCGCCGATGCCGGCACTACGACCATCGTGGAGCTGACGCCGGAGCAGATCGCCGGTTTTTCCGAGGCCATGAAGCCGGTGCACGCGCAGTTCGCCGACAAGATCGGCCCGGAGCTGCTCGAGCGCACCTACACCAAGCTCGACGAGCTCAACGCCCAATGACGGGCGCTGCCGTCCGGATGGAGCGTGACCCGGGTGCCGCCGCAAGCGGCGCCCGGACGCTCCTGCGCCTGGCGGACCGGTTCCTGACGGCGTTCGAGGGCGTGCTTCTCGTGATCGCGCTCTCGGCCTCCGTCCTGTTCCTCGTCGCCGACATCGTCCTGCGGGTCACGGTGAACATCGCGCTGCCGTGGGCAGCAGAGGCGACCCGTTACGCGATCGTCTGGCTGGTGTTCATCGGCGGCAGCCGGGCAGCCCTTCTCGGGGCCCACATCACCATCGACGCCCTTCCGGAGTTCCTGCCGCCGCGCGCGGCCAGGACCGTGACCCGGACCGGTTTCGCCGTTTCCTCGTTCGCCTGTGCCGTGCTGGCCTGGTACGCGGTCGGGCTTGTCCAGACCATGATGGCCTTCCGGCAGATGTCCCCGTCGCTGGAGATCCCGATGTGGTGGGTCTACCTGGCGCTGCCCATCGGCTTCGCGCTGATGACGGTGCGCTTCGCGCAGGCCGCGGTGAACCCGCCGGTCCAGCACACCGGGTCGGCCGCCTGACCGGCCAGGAGTTCCGCGCATGCCTCTCGGTTTCGCCGCCGCCGTTACCAGCCTGCTTGCGCTCAGCGTGCCAATCTTCGTGGCGCTGTGCCTGCCGGTCATCGCCTTCCTCGCGACCACCACCTCGACTCCGCCGGAGCTAGTGATCCAGCGCCTCTTCTCCGGCGTCGACAAGTTTCCGCTGATGGCGATCCCGTTCTTCATCCTGGCGGGCAACCTGATGGCGAGCGGGGGCCTGTCGCGGCGCCTCACGGCGCTTGCCGTCTCGCTGGTCGGCGCGCTGCCGGGCGGTCTGGCCATGACCTCGGTGGCCAGCTCGATGTTCTTCAGCGCCATCTCCGGGTCGAGCCCGGCGACCGTGGTCGCCGTCGGCAAGATCATGCTGCCGGCGATGACCGACGCCGGTTACCGCAAGCCGTTCTCCATCGGCCTCCTGATGAGCGCGGGTTCGCTCGGCATCGTCATCCCTCCGTCGATCTTCATGATCGTCTACGGTGCGGTGACCGGCGTTTCCATCGGCGCGCTGTTCCTGGCGGGGCTGGGGGCAGGGCTGATCTACGGCGCCGTCTTCATGGGGATGTCGATGATCTACGCCTGGCGGGTCGGCCTGTCCCGGGGCGCTGCCTGGTCGGCGCGCGAGATCGTCCGAAACCTCAAGGCCTCGGCCTGGGGCCTGGCGATCCCGGTGATCGTGCTCGGCGGCATCTATGGCGGCCTGTTCACGCCGACCGAGGCCGCCGCCGTGACGGTCGCCTACGCGGCCTTCGTCACCATGGTCATCTACCGCGAACTCGACGCGAAGGGGCTGCTCTCGGTCCTGTTGGAGTCCGCCGTCACCACCGCCCAGGTGATGATCGTCGTCGCCGCCGCGTCCGCCTTTGCCTGGTACCTGACCACGTCCGGCTTCTCCGTCGCCGTCCAGTCGCTGCTGGCCGATATCGGCGACGACCCGGTGAAGGTCCTGCTGGTCATCAACGTGGTGGTCCTTATCGCGGGCATGGTGCTCGACCCGAACTCCATCATCATCATCCTCGTGCCGTTCCTGTTCGTGCTGGCCACGAGTGCCGGAATCGACCCGGTCCATCTCGGCGTCGTCCTGTCGGTGAACGCCGCCATCGGCATGTTCACGCCGCCCTTCGGCCTCAACCTGTTCGTCGCAAGCACGCTCGGCATCACCTACCGCCAGGCGGTCGTCGGGTCCGCGCCCTTCATCCTGGTGGCGCTGGTGGCGCTCGCCGTGATCACTTACGTGCCGGGCGTCAGCCTCTGGCTGCCCTCCCAGGTCTACCAGGGCATCGCCGGCAACTGAGACCGAAGCGAACGATGCGGCAGAAACAGAGAGGCGGATCCCCGTGCTGAACACGCCCCACGCCTATGGCGGCATGACGACCGCCCCGCACCACCTGGCCAGCCGCGCCGGCGCGCGCGTCCTGGAGCAGGGTGGCAACGCGCTGGAAGCCATGGTCGCCATGGCGGCCACCATCGCCGTGGTCTACCCGCACATGAACGCCATCGGCGGCGACGGATTCTGGATCGCCCACGCGCCGGGCTCAGAGCCCGTCGGCATCCAGGCGTGCGGCCCGGCAGCGCGGATGGCCACGCCGGAGCACTATGCCGAGCTCGGCTTCGCGGACGCCATCCCCGGCCGGGGCGGCCCGGCGGCGCTCACCGTCGCCGGTACCGTGGCCGGCTGGCAGGAAGCGATGGCGGTGGCCGGGGAATGGGGCGGCCGGATGCCGCTGGCGGACCTCCTCGCCGACGCCATCCACTACGCCCGGGACGGTACCGCCGTCTGTGCCAGCCAGGCCCGGCTGACGCAGGACAAGCTGGCTGAGCTCGCCGGCGTGCCGGGCTTCGCCGACGCCTTCCTCGTCGATGGCGCGGTGCCCGGTGAGGGCACGCGCCAGCGGTTCCCGGCGCTTGCAGCAACGCTGCAACGCCTCGCCGAGGCAGGCCTCGACGACTTCTATCGCGGCGACGTCGCACGCGCGCTCGCCGCGGACCTGGAGACGGCCGGAAGCCCGGTGCGGCTCGACGACCTTGAGGCCTACCGGGCGCAACGTGTGGCGCCGCTGTCGCTGGCGATCGAGGGCGCGCGCCTGTTCAACATGCCGCCGCCGACGCAAGGCCTCGCCTCGCTCGCCATCCTCGGCATCCTCGACCGGCTGGAGCGCCGCGACACATCGGGCGCGGGCTTCGTCCACGACACGGTGGAGGCCACCAAGCAGGCCTTCCTGGTGCGCAATGCGAAGGTGGTCGATCCCGCCTTCATGGACGTCGAGCCCGCCAGCCTGCTGGACGACCGGGAGATCGCGCGCATGGCGGCGGGCGTCGACCGCGAGACCGCCGCGCCGTGGCCGCAGCCGGCCGTGCCCGGCGACACCATCTGGATGGGCGCCGTGGACGGGGAGGGGCGCGCCGTCTCGTTCATCCAGAGCATCTACTGGGAGTTCGGTTCCGGCGTCGTCTCGCCCGCCACCGGGGTGCTCTGGCAGAACCGCGGCATGAGCTTCTCGCTCGATCCGGCGCACGGCAACGCGCTGGTGCCCGGCCGGCTGCCGTTCCACACGCTCAACCCGGCCCTGGCGCTGTTCGACGACGGCCGCGCCATGACCTACGGCACGATGGGCGGGGAGGGTCAGCCGCAGACCCAGGCCGCCATCTTCGCCCGCTATGCCTGGGGCGGGCTCGGCCTGCAGCAGGCGGTGACGGAGCCGCGCTGGCTCCTCGGCCGCACCTGGGGGGCGGAAAGCACCAACCTCAAGCTCGAAGACCGGTTCTCGCCGGACACCGTGGCGGTGCTCCGTGCAGCCGGCCATGACGTGGAACTGGTGGAGGCCTTCTCCGACACGATGGGGCATGCCGGCGCCATCGTCCGCCATCCCGACGGGCTGCTCGAAGGCGCCACCGACCCGCGCGCCGACGGCTGCGTCGCCGCGTTCTGACCAGGAGATCAGCCATGGACATCAACCTTCCCGACGTGAAGGCGGAGGTCGAGGCGGCCTTCGCGCGCTACGAGACCGCGCTCGTGACCAACGATGTCGGAGTGCTGGACGATCTGTTCTGGGTCAGCCCGCTCACGATCCGTTACGGCGCCGGCGAGAATCTCTACGGCTACGACGAGATCATGGCCTTCCGGGCGGGACGCAGCAGCAAGAACCTGGATCGCACGCTGCACCGGACGGTGATCACCACCTACGGCCGTGACATGGCGACGGCGATGACCCTGTTCGAACGCGACGGCAGCCGCACCGGGCGCCAGAGCCAGACCTGGATGCGCACGCCGGATGGCTGGAAGGTGGTGGCCGCCCACGTCAGCGTGATCGCCGGCTGATCGGCACACGACGGCCGCCCCAGATTCCGGCCTGCGGCCACCTGCCGCCATCTGCCCGATTGCGCCCGGTGACAAATCATGACAATTGAAGTCCGGATTTAGCGCCCGTTCGCGGGGCATTCGGGGTGGGCTTCATTTTGGCTGCGTCAATCGCACGGCGGCTGGGCTTTGCCATCGGGCTGCTGCTGGTGGTTTCGATCGCCGGCTTCGGCCTGCTCCGCCTGATGCCCGGCGACTTCGCCGAGGTTCTGCTGATGGCGCAGATGGACGGCGAGATCCCCAGCGCCGAGGCGCTGCGCACCTTCGAGGCCGAGCACAATTTCGACGACCCGCTGCCGCTGCAGTATCTGCGCTGGCTGGGCGCGGTGCTGACCGGTGATCTCGGCACCTCGCTGGTCACCGGCGAGCCGGTGGGCCGCGAGATCGTGCTGAGGCTGGGAAATTCGCTGAAGCTCGCGGTGGCGGCACTGGCGCTGTCGCTGGCGATCGCGATCCCCATCGCCTTCCTCGCGACGCGCTACCGCAACGGCGCGCTCGACCGGGTGAGCGCAGTGGTGGCGGTGCTCGGCATGTCGATCCCGAACTTCTGGTACGCGCTGCTGTTGGCGCTGCTGTTTTCCCTGACGCTCGGCTGGCTGCCATCGTCGGGCTACGGCACCTGGCAGCATGCCGTGCTGCCGACCATCGTCATCGGCACCTCCGTCTGCGGGGTGAGCGCCCGCTACATCCGCAGCCTGCTGATCGACGAGGTCGGACGGCCCTACATGCGCACCGCCGCGATGAAGGGGCTGGGGCCGATCGCGGCGCTGGTGCGGCACGCCGGCCCGAACGTGCTGCCGGCAATCCTGACGCTCGCCGGGCTGCAGTTCGCGCGCATCTTCGACGGTGTCATCATCGTCGAGACGCTGTTCGGCTGGCCCGGCATCGGTCGGTTGCTGGTCGACTCGCTGCTGAACCGCGACTTCCCGCTGATCCAGGCCTGCTTTCTCGCCATCGCGGTTGCCTACGTGCTCACCAACCTCGTCGTCGACATGGCCATATCGGCCATCGACCCGCGCGTGCGGGAGGTGGTCTGATGGCGGCAGCGGCGGTCGAAGAGCGGACCTTCGCGCGCCGTCGCGCGCTGCTTCCTCGGCCGGCGCCGCTGGCGCTGGCGCTGGGGCTGATCGTGCTGGCCATCGTCGCCGCGCCGCTCATCGCGCCGCACGACCCGACCCGCGCCGACATCCTGAATCGGCTGGCGGCGCCGGGCTGGGACTATCCGCTGGGAACCGACGCCATGGGCCGCTGCCTGCTCAGCCGGCTCCTCTACGGCGCCCGGCTGACGGTCGCCGCGGCCGTGCTGGTGGTGGCCGCCGCCGCGACGGTGGGCACGCTGGTGGGGCTGGCCGCCGGCGAGGCGGGCGGCTGGCTCGACCGGGTCGTGATGCGCTTCGTGGAGGGCGTCTCGATCCTGCCGGCGCTGGCGGTGAGCCTGGTGATCGCCGGCACGCTGGGGCTGAGCCTCGTCTCCGTGCTGATCGCGCTGACCGCTGTCCACTGGACCGAATACGCCCGGGTGGTGCGCAACATGACCGTGGTCGAACGCGCCAAGCCCTACGTCATGGCCGCCCAGGCGATGGGTGCGCCGGGACGGGTGATCATGTTCCGCCATCTGCTGCCCAATGTCGGCGGGCCGCTGCTGGTGCTCGGCGCATACTCGATGTCGTGGGTGATCCTGGCCTTCGCAGGGCTGAGCTTCCTGGGTCTGGGAGTCGAGCCCGGCACCGCCGAATGGGGCCGGATGGTCGCCGAGGCGCGCAGCCACATGCGCGCCTATCCGCGTCTCGTGCTCGCCCCCGGCCTCTCCATCATGGCCCTCGTCATCGTCGTCAATCTGCTGGGAGACGCGCTCGCCGACCGCTGGCGCGTGGACCAGGTTCTTGCCCGAAGCTTCAGAAAAGGAAGACCCGCATGACCCCACCGAGACGCCTGCTTATGGCGGCGGCCGCCGCCGTTGCAATGCTGACGGCCGCGCCGGCCATGGCCGAAGACGAGGTGGCGCGCGAGGACACGCTGATCGTCGGTACCATGTGGGAATCCCTGCCGCTGTCCATGAAGCCGCGGCGAAGCCGCTTCTTCAACGAGAGCGAGATCCTCGATACGCTGATCAAGCTCGACTACGATATGAACCTCGTGCCGGGTCTCGCCACCTCGTGGGAGCGGGTTTCGCCGAAGGTCTGGCGCTTCCAGCTGCGCGACGGCGTGGTCTTCCATGACGGCACCCCGCTGACCGCAGACGCCGTCCGCAATTCGCTGCAGCGCGTCGTCGAGCTGCTGCCCTACGCCGGCGACCTCCTCAACATCGAGCGCATCGAGGCCACCGGGCCGCTGACGCTGGAAATCGAGACCACCGAACCGTTCGCCGCGCTTCCCAACCAGCTCACCGACGCGATCACCGTGGTCTACGCGCCGTCGTCCTTCGACGAGAGCGGTGCATTCGTGAAGCCGGTCGGGACCGGGCCGTGGCAGTTCACGGACTACGTCAAGCAGGACCGCACGGTCGTCGACCGGTTCGACGGCTACTGGGGCGAGGCGCCGACGCTGGAACGCATCGTCTACCGCTACATTCCCGACCACAACGCACGCACCCTGGCGCTGGAGGCCGGCGAGATCGACTTCGCGACCAACATCCTGCCGGCCGACGTGGCGCGGCTGGATGCGGATCCGGCCTTCACGGTCCACTCCGAGCCGACCGCCGGGCTCTACTACGGCGCCTTCAACACCACCGACGACACGCCGCTCGCCGATGCGCGCGTCCGCCGGGCGATCAACCTCCTGGTCGACAGGGACGTCCTGGTTCTGGGGGCCCTCGACGGCGTCGGAATGCCGGCCTGGAGCTTCTTCGCGCCGCAGTTCGACTGGGTGCCGGACGGCGTCGCAGCCTACGAGGTGGACGCGGAGAAGGCGGCGGCGCTGCTGGAAGAGGCGGGCTACACCCGAGAGGACGGCCGCTGGCAGAAGGACGGCGCGCCGCTCACCCTGCGCATCCTCTCCTATTCCAGCCGCACCGAAATGGCGGCGATCACCGAGGCCCTGTCGGTGCTCTTGGCCAACGCGGGCATCGGCACCGAGGTGCAGCTGTTCACCTGGGAGGGCATGCTCGATCTCGTCCGCCAGGGCCGCTACGACGTCTCGGTGGTGTTCTGGACGCCGGAGATGACCGGGCATCCGGACCTGCACCTGAAGTCCCAGTTCCACTCCCGCGCGGAGATGAACTTCCAGGGCTGGGCCAACCCGCGCTTCGACGAACTCGTCGACCGGGGCCGGACGCTGGACCGCGGCGAGGACTGGGACGCCACCTACCGCGAGGCGCTGCAGATCCTGCAGGACGACGCGCCGATCCTGCCGCTGGTGCACAAGGTCTTCGTGGTCGCCGCGGCCAGCGGGGTCGAGGGCTACCGGGTGCATCCCTCGGGCTTCTTCTTCGACTTCAAGAACGTCTCGAAGGGCGACTGACCCAGGCGGGGGCGGGGGCGGAGCGTGCCGCCGTCCCCTTTCTCTCCCACGCCAGACCGAGAAGGAGCGTCCGGGCATGGGCCGCTGCCTGTTCCTCAAGCCGATCAAGGGCGCCGGTGGCGACCTGCCGAGCGTGACCGGGTTCGTCGAGAACGCCGACGAGATCGACCATTACACGCTGCACGAGGCAGCGCTGACGCGGTATGCGGCGCTGCTGTTGCCGGCGCATCTGGACCAGCGCTACCTGGGCGAGATCTTGCCGGTGATCGAAGCCTATCTCGACCAGGGCGGAACGCTGGTCTTCAACGGCCACGTCGCCTGGCCGATGCTGCCCGAGTTTCAGACCTTCGTGCCGCTGCCGAAGGTCGATCTGGAGCATCTGCAGGTCTATCTTGTCACCCCGCATCCCGTGTTCGATGGAGTCGACATGGCCGACCTGACCTATCGCCGGGGCGTGGCCGGCTTCTATGCGCGCGGCCACAACCCGCCGCCCGACGGCGCGGTGCCGGTGCTCGGGCTGGGGCCCGAGCGCTGTCCCTGCGACTGGGTATTCGAGCGGCCACGCGGCGGGCGCATCTTCATGCACGCCGGCAACGATCTGTGGATGTACGCGGGCGCGGAGACGACGGCGGCACGCATCGTCCCGCAACTCTGCACCTGGGCGACACGGCAGGACCGGGGAGCACGCGCATGAACCGGATCGCGGCACTGGACAGCGGCACCTACTACCATCACCGCACGCTCTACGAGGATCGCTACCGCGGCGCCTTCGACGAGATCATCTACGCCCGCCGCCTCGGCGAGGCCGACCTCTCGGGCATCGACGTTCTGATCGTCTCGTGCCGGACCGATCCGTCGCTGCTGGTGCCGCAGCGCGAGGTGCTGGCGCGCTTCCTCGACGGTGGCGGGACGCTGGTTGCCATGGGCTCGACCGGCCCGCACCAGTGGCTCGATCGCGTCGTCTGGACCGACACGCCGACGAACTTCTGGTGGTGGAAGGAGGGTGGCAGCCTCGGCCTGCGCTGCGTGGCGCCCGACCATCCGCTGTTCGACCACGTGACCCTGGCCGACGCGACCTGGCATTATCACGGCCACTTCGCGCCGCCGCCGGGGGCGCGGTCGCTGATCGACGTCGGGACCGAGGGCTCCGTGCTCTACGAGGATCGGGTGACGACCAACGGGACGCTGATCGTCACCGCGCTCGACCCGATGTACCACCACGGCAGCCACTTCATGCCGGCCACGACGCGCTTTCTCGACGGGTTCCTGCCCTTCCTGAAGCGGATGGACAGCCGCCCCGGCGGCTGAGGGACGCCTAGCCGGGTCCCGGATGGGCGGCCGCCGCCTCGAGCGCCGCGACGTCGATCTTGCGCATGCCGTAGAGCGCCTTGGCCGCGCGCTCGCCCGCTGCTACGTCGTCGCCGTAGAGGAGCTCCATCAGCCGGCGCGGGACGACCTGCCAGACGAGGCCGAAGCGGTCCCGGCACCAGCCGCACGGCAGCGCCTCGCCACCGTTGGCGGTGAGCGCGTCCCAGTAGCGGTCGACCTCGGCCTGGTCGTCGCACTCGATGGCGAACGAGACCGCCTGGGTGAACGGGAATTGGGACCCGCCATTGATGCCGAGAAAGGGCTGACCCTTCAGGGTGAATTCGACGGCAAGGAACGCGCCCTTCGCGCTCAGCGGGTTGTCGGCGGGCGACGGCAGGCGCCGGACGATCCGGCTGTCGGGAAACAGGCCGGTGTAGAAGACCGCCGCCTCCTCGGCGGTGCCGTCGAACCAGAGATTGGGCGTGATCGTCCTCATGGGTGGCCTCCCTTGCCGTGCGGATTGCGGTGGTGGCTATTCTTTGATTTCCGGACCCACCAGGCGCTGCAGCTTGTCGAGGCTGTCCTGCCAGCCGAGGTAGCAGGCCTCAGGCGGGATCATGTCTGGGATGCCGGCCTGCTCGATGGTGAGTTCGGTGCCCATGGAGACCGCCTTCAGCGTGATGGTGGTCCGCATCTCGCCGGCCAGCTTCGGATCGTCGAAGGCGTCGGTGTAGGCGATCCGCTCGCCGGGCACGAGCTCGACGTAGGTGCCGCCGAAGTCGTGGCTCTGAGAGGTCGTGAAGTTGCGGAACGACATGCGGTGCCGGCCGCCGACCTCGGCGTTCAACTCGTGCACCGTGCAGAGATAACCGTAGGGCGGGATCCAGCTGGCCACGGCATCCGGCTCCACGAAGGCGCGGTAGACCTTGTCAGGGCGAGTGGCGATGACCCGGTGCAGACGAACGGTATGGGGCATGTCGGTCTCCCTTCTGGTTTGGGGGGTCAGGGTCGTTCGGTGGTGGTGTCGGCCGGGCGGCCGAATAGCAGCGCCAGGTAGCGGATCAGGTGGTCGACGCTGTCGGCCGCCACCATCGGGTCGCCGGTTGCCTTGGCGAGGATGAAGGCGCCCTGCAGGACCGCCTGGGTGTGCAGCGCCAGCGATGCGGCGGTCCAGCCCGGCGCGAGGCCGCTGGCGGCGATCGCCGCGTCGATGTCGGCTTCCAGCGTTTCGGCATGGCCTGAGATGCTGCGTCCACAGGCATCGCGGATGGCCGGGGCGGTCTCGAAAGTCTCCTGCACCATCGTGCCGACAAGGCAGGTGAACTCCGGCAGCGTGCCCGCCAGCAGCGCCTTGCGGAATGCGAGGTAGCCGAGGACCCGGTCGAGCGGGTCGGGAAGGTCGTGATAGGCGGCGGCGGCAAACAGCGCGCCGGTCATGTCCGACCAATGGTCGGCGGCGGCGACGGCGAGTGCCTCCTTGCTCGGAAAGTGATGGAAGAAGGCACCCTTGGTGACGCCGGCCGTTGCGCACAACTCGTCCACCGTGGTCGCGGCGTAGCCCTTGGCCCGGATCACCGCCAGGGCGGCGTCGAGCAGCTTCGACCGGGCATCGGGACGGCGGGGCTGCGGGGATGATCGGGCCGGACGGGCGGCTTGCGGCATGAGAAGCTCCTTGATGAATTCATCATACCGACTGGTTGGTATGTTTGTAAAGAGGTATCTTTATCCGGTCCCGGCCCGGGCTCGGCCCTCCGGTTCAGCCGGTCGGTTCGAGATGGTGGCGGACGAGCCATTCGGCGATCAGCGCCGGCTTGGGATGGCCTTCGATGTCGATGGTGACGGCAAGGGTGGCCTGAAGCTGCCCCGGGCCGACCTCCTCAAGGGCCCGCAACTCGAACCGTCCGCGGATGCGGCTGCCCGAGGGCACCGGCGCCAGGAACCGCATCCGGTTCATGCCGTAGTTGACGCTCATGGCGACTCCGGCGACGGCCGGGATGTCGGTCAGCATCTCCGGCAGCATCGACAGGGTCAGGAAGCCATGGGCGATGGTGCCGCCGAACGGGGTCTGCCGGGCGCGTTCGGGATCGGTGTGGATGTACTGGCGATCGCCGGTGCAGGCGGCGAACTGGTCGATCTGCGGCTGGATGATGTCGAACCAGCGGGACGTGCCCACGTGCTGGCCGACCATGGCCGCGTAGTCGGCGGGGGAGATGGCGGAGGGTGTCGCTGTCATGGGATTGCCGCGGACCTGGACGTGGAAGGGGCGTGGAGACAAGGGAGCCGCCCGCCAGAAGAATGTCCACGCCGACCAGTCACCCCGGACCGGCGCGTCCGCGCCGCTGCGTTTGGCCGGAATGGCCGGGCTTCGACCGTCGGTCCCGTCGGGAGGGGGCTTACACGGTCGGGGCGGGGGACAGAAAGTCGGAGACGAGCGTATCGAACAGCGCGGGCTTCTCCTGGTGGACGTTGTGGGCGCAGCCCGGAACCACCGCGAGGCTGGCGCCGGCGATGCCGCGCCACAGCGCCTCCGGCTGCGGCCAGCCGTAGGACCGGTCCCGGTCGCCCCACAGCACCAGTGTCGGCGCGGCGATGCGGGTAAGGCCGGCGCGTCCGTCCCAGGCCTCCATGGCGTCGAGGCCGGCAAGCGCGGTGCCCTCGCTAACCGCCGCGCCGAGGCGCTGGCAGAGCGGAAAGGTCTCGGCCCGCGCGCCGTCGAGGAACCAGGTGGCGGCGATCCGGCGGGCGGTGGCGGCGACGCCGTCGGCCTTCAGTCGCTGCCGGGAGGTCACGATAGGCTCGAACCGGTCGGGTAGGACGCCGCGCGGGCCGGTCCCGTAGAGCACCAGCCGGTCGATGCGTCCCGGCGCGGTCGCAGCCATCTCCTGGGCGATCATGCCGCCCATCGAGTGGCCGAGCAGGTGGAAGCGGTCGATACCGAGCGCATCGAGGTGGGCGAGGACGGCGCCCGCATAGCCGGCGATGCGGGCGGGGGCCGGACGGTCGGCGCTGGCGCCGTAGCCCGGCAGGTCCGGCGCGATCACGTCGAAGCGGCCGGCGAAGCGCTCGGCCAGCCGCTCCCACATGGCGGCGCCGCCCAGGTAGCCGTGCACGAGAACCAGCGGCGGGCCGAAGCCTGTGCGCCGTCCACCCAGCGTCGCGTCCATCGGTTGGTCCGCCGTCCGCCCTACATCTTGCCCTTCCAGGGCACCACCTTGCGTTCGATGAACCGCATCAGGAGGTCGAACGTGTAGGCGATGGCGGCGATCACCACGATGCCCATGATCACCGTCGATGTCTGCAGGAACTGCGAGGCCGACAGCACCATGTAGCCGATGCCGGAGGTGGCGGCGACCATCTCGGCGGCGACCAGGGTGGTCCAGCCGAAGCCGATGCCGATGCGCATTGCGGTGAGGATTTCCGGCAGCGCCGACGGCAGGATGATGTGGCGCATCACCTGCCAGCGGGAGGCGCCGAAGGAGTAGGCGGCGTGGATCTGCTCGATGGCGGCGGAGCGTACCCCCGCCTTGGCGCCCAGCGCCACCGGCGCGAACACCGACAGGAAGATCAGCAGCACCTTGGAGGCCTCGCCGATGCCGAACCAGATGATCATCAGCGGCAGGTAGGCGAGCGGCGGGATCGGCCGGTAGAACTCGATCGGCGGGTCGAAGATGCCGCGCATCTTGGGGCTCATCCCCATTGCCAGGCCGAGCGGCACCCCGATGGCGCAGGCCAGCAGGAAGGCGCCGAAGACGCGCGCCGCCGAAATGGCGATGTGCTCCCACAGCGGCGTGCCGGTGAAGCCGTTCTGCCAGACGGAGATGAACTTCTGGACGATGGACTGGGGCGATGGCACGAACAGCGGCTTCACCAGTTCCAGCTCGGTAATACCCCACCACACGAAGATCAGCAGGGCGATGGTGAACAGGCTCAGGACCAGCGTGTCGCCGGAGCCCGGAACGCCATAGGTTTCGCCGGGCTGGGTCGGCTTGCCGCGTGTGAGCCGCGCGATGCCGGCGCCGAAGCCGGTCCGCGGGGGCGTGCTCTTGGCCGTGGGCTCGGACACCTGATCGCTCATGCGGCCTCCTCGTCGGCAAAGATGATGGTGAGCACCTCTTCGCGGATCCTGATGAAGTCTGGAGATGCCTTGAGGGCGCGCGCCGTCTCGCCGGCGAGGTAGCGGCGCGAGAACGGCAGGTCGAAGCGGTGCGCGATTCGGCCCGGTCGCGGCGACATCACCACCAGGTGGGTGCCCATGAACAGGGCCTCCTCGACGCTGTGGGTGATGAAGAACATGGATTTCTTGGTGTCGTCCCAGATCCTGAGGATCAGTTCCTGGGCCTTTTCCCGGGTTAGCGCGTCGAGCGCGCCGAGGGGCTCGTCCATCAGCAGCACCTTCGGCTCGCAGGTGAGCGCCCGGGCGATGCCGACCCGCTGCTGCATGCCGCCGGAGAGCGCGTAGACGGGCGACTGCTCGAAGCCCGACAGGCCCAGCAGGCCGATGAACTTCTCGGCGATGGCGTTGCGGTTCTGCTGGGAGATTCCCTGCAGCTTGAGCCCGAAGGCGACGTTGTCGAGCACGTTGAGCCAGGGCAGCAGCGCGTGCTTCTGGAAGACCACGGACCGGTTGGCGCCGGGGCCGTCGATGGGACTGCCGTCCAGGGTCAACGTGCCGGACGACGGCGCCAGGAAGCCGGCGATCAGGTTGAGCAGGGTGGACTTGCCGCAGCCCGACGCGCCGAGGGCCACGACGAATTCGCCGGGCCCGATGGACAGGTCGATCTTGCTCAGCGCCTCCACCGGCGGGCGGCCATTGGCGGCGGGGTAGATCACCGACACGTCGTCGATAACGAGAGCCATCGTTCCTCCGGAGTGGAACGCCACGGCGGCGCGCCGCCGTGGCGTCTGGTGTCGCGCGGGACAGCCTATTCCGCGAGAGCGGCCTTGGCGAACTCGTCGGTCACGTAGTCGGAGTAGTCGTCGGCGAGCTGGTCGATGCGACCGGCCTCCTTGAGGAACTCCGCGGTCGCCTTCAGCGCCTGCGCGGCGCCGCCGCCCAGCCACTTCTCGCCGACCTGCTCGGACAGCGGCAGGTAGGTGAAGCCCTCGATGATCTCCGGCACCTGGCCCGGCTCTGCGCCGGTGCGCTCGGCGATCGCCTTCACGGCGGCGCTGTCCGGAGTCCAGGCCGACGGATCCTTCAGATAGGCCTCGTTGGCTTCGTCCATGGCCTTGGTGAAGGCGACCATGGCGTCCTTGTTGGCCGCCGCGAACTCCTTGTTCACCACCCAGGCGTCGAAGGTCGGGAAGCCCCATTCGGCGGTCTGGTTGGCGCTGATCAGCCGCTTGCCCGTCTGCAGGATCTTCGCCTGCACCGGCTGCCAGATGAAGCCGCCGTCGATCGCGCCCTGTTCCCAGGCAGCGGCGATCTGGTCCGGCGGCATGGAGATGATGGTCAGCTCCCGTTCACCGATGCCGGCGTTCTGGAGCGCGCCCATCAGCGAGAAATGCGCCGTGGAGCCCACCGGCACCGCGATGCGCTTGCCCTTGAGGTCCTCGATGGTCTCGATGCCGGAGCCGTCGCGCACGATGAGCGATTCCGCGTCGCCGATGACCATGGCGAACATGAACATCTCGATCGGTACGCCCTGGCTGGCGGCGATCGCCAGGGGCGAGGAGCCGAGGTCGGAGAGAACGACGTCGCCCGAGGCCATTGCGGCGATCACGTCGGTGCCGGCGGCGAACTTGCGCCACTCGATGTCCCAGCCGGTGGCGCTTTCGAATTTCTTCTCCGCCGCGGCGTACTGGTCCGGGGTCGGGTTGCCGAAGTGGCCGATGATGACGGTTTCGGCCTGGGCGGCGCCGACAAACGCCGCGGAGGCCGTGACGCCGGCCACGAGGAATGCTGCGAGGGTGGTCTTCATGCTGTTCGTTCCTTCTCTTTTCGGATGGTCCGTCCCCTTTTGCGGGGATCTGGTCTGGTTGAGGGTGTCCGCACTTTTCACCCTGGGAATGCAGTGGGCAAGCTGCTTTCAGCGCGGATATGCATCACGTTTTCCTCGCAAGGCCGTTCACCACGGTGGCGGGCGCACAGGAGAAGGCAACGACCTCCTCGGCCAGCACGTCGATGGTGTCGACAAGGGGAAGCACGTTGCGTGCCGCTTCGGTGAGGATCGAGAATTCCGTGCAGGCAACGAGCAGCGCGTCGGCGCCGGCCCGTTCGAACGCGGCGGCGGCGGTCGCGAGCGTCCGCCGCGCCGGCTCGTAGTCGCGCACCTTTACGGCGCGTATCGCGGCCAGAGCATCCTCCTCCCCACGGTCGTAAAGCGGCGCCACGCCGTGCTCGGCCAGTGGCCGCTCGAAGACGCCGGTGATGCGGATGGCCGGAGAGGCGAGAATGCCGACACGGCGGACGCCGGCCTCCGCGAGGCGCCGGGCCGACAGCGCCACCATGTCGAGAAAGGGTATGCAGACCGCGCCGCGGATTTCCGGGGCAAAATGGTGGGCGGTGTTGCAGGGCATCGCCAGCGCTTCCGCGCCGGCCGCTTCCAGGCGCCGCGCCATGGCGGCAAGCACCGGACCCGGGTCGGCGCCGGTGCCATCCACGATCGCCTTCACCCGCGACGGCACCTGCGGATTGTTGTCGACCAGCAACGGCACGTGGTCCTGGTCGTCGGTGACCTCGGTCCGCTCGATGACGCGTTGCATGAACAGCACGGTCGCCTCGGGTCCCATGCCGCCGAGCACGCCGACCCGCCGCCTGGCGGCCATCACGCGGCGCCCTCCAGGGCGAGGCGGTCGGTGCAATGGGCGATGATCCCGGCGATCTGCCGGCAGTCGTCGACAGAGAAGGTCAGCGGGATGCGCATGTCGAACAGGCCGGCCAGCACCCGGTCGGTCTCCGGTAGGTCCTGCGCCTCCAGGTAGGTCCAGCTGGCGTGGGTGGAGGTGAACGCCACCGGCTCCGACGCGCCGAACCATTTGAGCTCTACACCGAGCGCCTTCGCGTCGGCCACGAAGCGGCGGGCTTCGTCGGCGGCAATCCCGGGGATCCGGAACTGGATGGACGAGCCCACGTAACGCTCCTCCGGGGGGCGCTTCGGCAGCGCCAGGGACGGCACGGAGCCCAGCCGCTCCTCAATCGCCCGGTAGCGGGCGTTCCAGCGCTCCACGTTGGCGTCCAGCCCGGCCAGCTGCGGCAGCAGGATGGCAGCGCGCAGATTGTCCATCCGCCCCGAATTGTTCGGGGTTTCCAGGCGGATCCGCTCGAACGCCTCGGCCGGCGGCGCGGCGCCGTGGCGCTCGTAAAGCATGTAGGAGCCCGACAGGACGATGGCGCGGGCCATCAGGTCGGGGTCGTCGCTGGTGAGCAGGCCGCCCTCGCCGGAGTTGATGTGCTTGTAGGTCTGGGTGCTGAAGCAGGCGGCACGGCCGAAGCTGCCGCTCTTCGTGCCGCGCCAGGCGGCCCCCATGGTGTGGGCGCAGTCCTCGATCACCGTCATCCCGCACCGGTCGGCGATCGCCATGAGGGCGTCCATGTCGGCGAGGTGGCCGCGCATGTGCGACAGGAGCAGGAAACGGGCGCCCGAGCCGGCGGCCTTCGCCTTCAGGTCGGCGAGGTCGATGACCAGGTCCTCGGTGATCTCCACCAGCACCGGCCGGCCGCCGGCGGCGACGATCGCGCCCGGCACCGGCGCCAGGGTGGGGGTGCCCTCTTCACGCATATAGCCCAAGACAAAATCCACGAACAGCGGGTCCTGGCACACCTCGTGGGCGTAGCGATACCCGGCTAAATAACCAAAATAGGTCAGCGCCTGGTGGCTGGCGTTGAGGAGGCGCAGCTTCATCAGTTCGTAGGGTTCGACATCCTCAACGACTTGAACACCGACCTTATCGAACGCCGGACGGCCCAAGGGGAAGTGATCTTCGAGCACCCACTGGGTGAACGGTTCGCATACCACCGGCCAGGCGTCTTCGACCCCAAAGCGCTGGCTGAGCTCATCGATATCCGTCGGGGAAGTCACCGGCGTAATGCGATCCACCATAGCATTGGGGAACGCCACCTCGGCTTCCAGCCAGGCGCCTAACTCGGCGTCCCGCGCGTGGGCATAGG
>Ga0207904_1000265_pt1 | contig 22683 bp, 17 predicted proteins | sample MalvirmetaMSP118_FD_184232 | JGI IMG/M metagenome (GOLD analysis project Ga0207904, IMG submission 184232) | Marine viral communities from the Deep Pacific Ocean - MSP-118 (SPAdes) | ecosystem: Environmental > Aquatic > Marine > Oceanic | place: Pacific Ocean | collected 2011-05-30 | reverse complement strand
CACTGGCTGGAAGCCGGCGCGCAGCCGACCGACCGCGTTCACCGCTTCCTCGACGCCGCCGGCCTGCTGCCGCGCAAGGCCCGCGAGAACCTGAAGAAGGGCGAGCCGGGCAAGAAGGCCCAGGAGCGCGCCGAAGCCCGCGAGAAGGCCGCTGCCGCCGCCGCCGAGGCAGCCGCCGCCCCGGCCGAGCCGGCTCCGGAAGCCGTTGGAGAGGCCGCTCCCGAGGCGACCGAGGGTGCCGCGGCCGAGTAAGCCGCACCTCCGGCGCGGAGCGTCCGAGCGATGGCGGACCGACCCAGAAAGACGCGAGCCCCGCGGGCGCCGGTATCCACCGGCCCCGCCGTGGATCCCGCAGCCCACGTGGTGCTCGCCGAGATCGGCGCGGCCCACGGGGTGCGCGGGGCGGCGAAGCTGCGTCTCTTTGCCGAGGATCCGGCATCGCTGACCGATTGCGGGCCGCTCGTGCTCTCCGATGGCCGCACCCTCGCGGTGACCGGCCTGGAGACCGCGGGCGGCAAGATCGTGGCGCGCTTCGAGGGCGTGCCCGACCGCACCGCCGTCGAGACCCTGCGGGGCGAGACGCTCTGGCTGCCCCGCGAGCGCCTGCCGGCGCTCGACGACGACGACACCTTCTACCATGTCGATCTTCTCGGCCTCGACGTGGTGGACACCGACGGCGAGAAACTGGGAACGGTGAAGACCATCCAGGATTTCGGTGCCGGCGATCTCGTCGAGATCGACCGCGCCGATGCCGCGAGCTTTTTCCTCCCTTTCACCCAGGCCTGCGTGCCGGAGGTCGACCTTGCCGGCCGCCGACTAGTCGTCGCCATTCCCCCGGGACTGCTCGGCGGGGGCGGCCCCGAGGAAGCGCCGCCGCACGACGCGACCGGCGAGGGCGCGGACGACGAGGACCGGTCGTGAGCTTTCACGCCACGGTCCTCACGCTGTTTCCCGACATGTTTCCCGGCCCGCTCGGCTTCTCGCTCGCCGGACGCGCGCTCGGCGAGGGCGCCTGGTCGCTGGACGCCGTGGACATCCGCGAGTCCGCCACCGACCGCCACCGTTCGGTGGACGACACCCCGGCCGGCGGCGGTCCGGGCATGGTGATGCGCGCCGACGTGATCGCCCGCGCCATCGACGCCGCCAGCCCCGCCGGAGACGCGCGACCGCGGCTGCTGATGAGTCCGCGCGGCAAGCCGCTGACCCAGGACGACGTGAAAACCTATGCGGCGGGCCCCGGCCTGACGATCCTGTGCGGGCGCTTCGAGGGCGTCGACCAGCGGGTGATCGAGGCGCGCGGCCTCGTGGAGGTCTCGGTCGGCGACTATGTGCTGTCCGGCGGCGAGGTGGCGGCGATGACCCTGCTCGACGCCGTGGTGCGGCTGCTGCCGGGCGTCATGGGAGCGGCGGAGTCCGCCAGCGAGGAGAGCTTCGAGAACGGCCTGCTGGAATACCCCCAGTACACGCGCCCCGCCGAATGGGAGGGCCGGACGATCCCGCCGGTGCTGACCTCCGGCGATCACGGCAAGGTCGCCGCCTGGCGCCGCCAGCAGGCCGAGGCGCTGACCCGCGCCCGTCGGCCCGACCTTCTGGGCCCCGCCGACGATCCGCCGCGCGACCGCCGCCGCTGAGCACACCCTTCCTGCGCTGTCCGAGGGACGGCCGCCTGTCGCGGCTCCGCCCGGTGGCTTGAACGGCGCCCGATTTTCCCCATATTCGAGTTCGGGCTTTGCCCCGGTTTGCCGGATGCCACGCTTCGGGTCCGGCGCCGCTAGGTCGCTTTGGACAAGGACTGTTGGCGCATGTCACGTCTCACGACGTTTTCGAGCCCGTTTCTGCTCGGGTTCGACGATATCGAGCGGGTGCTCGACCGGGTTTCGAAGGCCGCGAACGACGGCTATCCCCCCTACAACATCGAGCGCCTCGCGAGCGGAACCGATCGCGGCGACGTGTTGCGGATCACCCTGGCGGTGGCCGGCTTCACCCGCGCCCAGCTCGACGTGACGCTCGAGGAGAACCAGCTGGTCATCCGGGGTCGCCAGACCGACGACGACACCGGCCGGCAGTTCCTCCACCGCGGCATCGCGGCCAGGCAGTTCCAGCGCACCTTCGTGCTGGCGGAAGGGATCGAGATCCGCAGCGCGGAGCTGAAGGACGGCCTTCTGTCGATCGACCTCGTCCGCCCCGAACAGGAGCGCGTCGTGCGGCGGATCGACATCACCGCCCACGACTAGGGCGGCACCGGTCCCCGGAACGCCGCCGCCGGCGGATCCGCCGCTGGCCGCGTGACGCGCCAGACTGCCAACGAGGCACGTGCGCCCGAGAGCGCCGCCTCCGCCCTGCCCCGAATTCGATCTCCGCGCGGAGGCGGCCGCCGCTGCCCGTGGAGAGACCCTCAGATCCGCCTGCGCACCGACGGACACGACGTCCGCAGCCGCGCCGGCGGAACGGCCCGCCGATCATCGGGGGCATCGCCGGCCCGGTCCTTGCGACGGACGGCGTGGACAGTAAGGAGTAAGACCATGAACCGATCGTTCGACGACACCGGCGACGCCGCCCGGCCGGTGATCTCCCAGAAGGCCCTCGCCCAGCTCGGCGGCGGCCAGGTCGCCTACATGAAGCCGCTGAACGGCAGCCAGGTGCAGAGCCTGTTTCCCGACGCGCCGCCGCTCTCCGACGAGCACCGGCTGTGGGCGCTGCTGTCGGCCGACGGCACGCCGATCATGCTGGCGGATTCCCGCGAGGCGGTGATCGCCAACGCCTACGAGAACCAGCTGCACATGGTCACCGTCCACTGAGGACGGGCTGACAGGCGCCGCGCGCGCCTGCCGCCGTGCCGGAACTGATCCATTGAACGCCGCCGGAGCCCGCTTCGGCGGCGTTCGTGCGTCCGGGGGAATGTGCTCCGCATTCTCGTCAGCACCAGGGGACCGCCTCCCCGCTTTGAAGACCGAACGTTGACCTTAGCGGATCGCACGTATTACGATTATAATTTTAAGAATACACTTTTTGCGCGTTCTGCCGGTGTGTGTGTTTTGTTGCGACGGAAGCCGGCATGGCAGGCTCGGGGGAACGTCCGATGGCATCCATGAGTGTTCTTGTCTTCGCGCTCGCCGCGCTGCTGGGCTTTGCTTCCTACTATCTGACCCGCGGAAAGACTTCCGGCCTGCTCGGCGGGAGCTCTTCGCGCCCGAATCCGGTCGGTCTGGTCGCGATCGGCTCCGCCCTCGGCCTTGCCGCTGTGGTGTTCATCTTCGTGCTGGAGATCCACACCGAGCTCGGCAGCCACATGTGGCACGCCTACAGATTCGTCAGCACACCGGTGGCCTATTGCTCGATCGTCGGCGCTGTCTTCGGCTACCTTTTCGGATACTGGAGTTCGTTCCTGCTTCAACCCGACCTCCTGGCCCGGCCGGGAACGAGCAAAGCGCACGGGCGGTGGGGCGCCGTGCTCCTCACGCTGCTCATCGTAACCCTGTTTGCGCCCTCGGTAGACGCGATGCTCGGGCGGGTGACGTCCATCAATTCGGCACCGCTGCAGCTGTCATTCTCCCCTGGGCAACAATCCACGCCGCAGAATAGCGCCGGCGGAATCTTCGGTCAGGGCGAGAATGGCGGGGAAGACAGCGCTCAGCAGGCATCTGCGCTCGTGCGCTCGAGCTTCTATGCAGGCTTCGCGATCCCGCTCCTGAAGAAGAATGCCATCTCGGACCCGTTCTATATTTCCATCGTCAGGGCTGAGCCCTTTCCCGACGACCCGCAGGTCCTGCCAAGCGTCCTGACGCGGACCGAAGCATTCTCCAACTGCCTCAAGAATGCCGTGCAAGGAAGCTCCGACCCACTGCTGGTTCATTCCTATTTCGGCCCCGAAATCCATAGATTACGACTGGAGACCATCAAGAAACCGGAGACCGACGCGTCCAGCCTGAATAAGCTTGCGAGCAATACCATTTGCGTCTTCGAAACCTTCGCCCGCCAGGTCCAGATACCCGAGTTCATGAAGAATAGCTGCCTGATCGAGAACTCGCCAGTCGGTGACCGCGCATCGAACGACGACGAGATCCCGGCCATCTTCGAGGACCTGTATGAAAACCTTCTGGTGAGCTTTGCCCTGGGGGCGGCCGGGGCCCACGAGGCGTCGATTCGGGTACTCGCCGAATGGATCAACAGCGCTGACCAGACATATGAAGACCTTGAGAAAGACAGTCGCGCCGCGACATCGCTCGACTGGGCGCGGATTCGTGCGAAGCAATACCTAGCGATCAGTCTCGCCATGGAAGGAATGCACACCGCCCGCCGGGATCTGCTGAGCGATGTGACGCTGGACATGGAAGAGCTGTTTTTCTCAGCTGCCCAGCAGGGAGTCGGCGGGGTGCTCCGCGACCCCGACAGATGGGCGGAGGACAGGGACTGTCGGGATCTTGAGACGAAGGTGAGCCGTGAGCCGAACTTTCCACCCGACTGGAAAGATCGCAGCCCTGACGACCGGCCCTTTGCAGGCGAGGATAACGCTGCCGCCCGGCTCATGCTCAGCTACGTGAGCTACACCGATCTGTTCGTCGAAGAAGCGCTGGCCCAGGACACCGTTGACGCCCGCGTCTTCAACTATGCGATCCGCAATGCCCACCTTCCGTCCTGCCTTTTCACGCTTGGCCTCAGCGGCCCGGAGCAATCGCTCGAGTTGCAGGCAAAATACCGGCTGCACTTTGCGAAGGTGCTTCTCTTCGCGTCGGAGTTCTGGGGAGAGAGAATTACCTACACCGCACTGACGGACCTGGAGGTCGAGAAGGAGGCACTCCGCCACCTGATCCGTGCGGAGGATCTGCTGAAGCAGCGCGGCGGGGCTTCGGAACTTGGCTGGTACGCCCAGATCGTGTCCGGAGCGTCCGGGACCGAGGCCATGCGGCAGCAGATCGACCGGCTCATCCGGCGGCTGACCCGGGTCGTGAACGAGAACTCCGCTCGTTGAGCCGCTTCGCCCGCCCGCGACATCATCTCTGCCAACGGCAAGAGGTCGCAGCCGCCGCGGCGCGACAGTCATGGAAGGGAGAGGGGGCGGAGGGCAGGCCTCGGGGATCGCAACGGGCCCCCGATCTCGCGAACGGGGGCCCGGCCATCGCGTCGTCCCGAATTGCCGAACCAATATCGGCGCTACGGGATGACCGTACCAGCGAGTGCCGCAGCCATCGGCGCAAAGACGCCGGCGGCGGCGAGCGCGATCACAAGCAAGCGCATCACTCGTCTCCCTTGCTGTGGCCGTTGAGACCAGACTGAAGACCGGAACGGCCGGCTTCGGCTCCCGGGAACTTCGCGACATGATTGCAAAAAATCCCCGGATACTCGTATTTAGAGCATTTTGCGGGAATTCACAACTTCCCGGCGATCCTGTCGGCGCGGCACACCTCTGCCAGCGCGCCCGCGATACCCGCGGACCGGCGATCGGCAACGCCCGGACTGCGCCCGCTGAGCGTCAGAATGCCGACATTTCAGGGCTCCAGGCGATCACCCGGCCATGGGGACCGATCATCGACCCAGCGACACCAGGGCGTTCGGGTCTCACGCCGCCTCGGTCTCTCCGGCAGCCACGATCTTCACGATCTGGCGCATGATCTCCGACAGCTGAAAGTCCTTCGGCGTGTAGACGGCGGCGACGCCGCGGGCCTTGAGGGTTTCCGCGTCTTCCGCCGGGATGATGCCGCCGACCACCACCGGCACGTCGTCGAGCCCGGCGCGGCGCATGCGCTCCATCACCTCGCTCACCAGCGCCACGTGCGAGCCCGACAGCACCGACAGGCCGACCACGTGGACGCCCTCCTCCAGCGCCGCGTTGACGATCTCCGCCGGTGTCAGCCGGATGCCCTCGTAGACCACCTCCATGCCGCAGTCGCGCGCCCGCATGGCGATCTGCTCGGCGCCGTTGGAATGGCCGTCCAGGCCGGGCTTGCCGACCAGGAACTTCAGCCGCCGACCGAGACGATCGGACACCGCGTCGACCTCGGCCCGGATCGACGCCAGCTCGTCGGAACTGGTCCGCATGGCCTGGCCGACGCCGGTGGGCGCGCGGAACTCGCCGAACACCCGGCGCAGCGTCGTGCCCCATTCGCCGGTGGTGACGCCGGCCTTGGCGCAGGCGATCGACGGTTCCATCAGGTTGCGGCCGTCGCGGGCGGCGACCTCTAGGTCCGCCAGCGCGGCCGCGGCCGCCTCCGCGTCGCGCGCCGCGCGCCACGCCTCCAGCCGGTCGACGGCCTCCGCCTCGACGGTCTCCGGAACGGTCAGCACCGCGCCCGCCCCGGTGGCGAGCGGCGACGGCTCGGATTCGGTGTAGGCGTTGACGCCGACGACGACTTGCGCGCCGCTCTCGATGCCGGCAAGCCGGCGGCCGTTGGACTCGACCAGCTGCTGCTTCATGTAGCTGGACTCGATCGCCGCGACCGCGCCGCCCATGGCGTCGATCCGTGCAAGCTCCTCCTTTGCCGCCGCCTTCAGCTCCGCCACCCGGGTCTCCACCACGGTGGAGCCGTCGAACAGGTCGCCATATTCCAGAAGGTCGGTCTCGAAGGCGAGGATCTGCTGGGCGCGCAGGCTCCACTGCTGGTCGAACGGGCGCGGCAGGCCGAGCGCCTCGTTCCAGGCGGGCAGCTGGACGGCGCGGGCGCGGGCATTCTTCGACAGGGTGACGGCCAGCATCTCGATGAGGATGCGGTAGACGTTGTTCTCCGGCTGGCTCTCCGTCAGCCCGAGCGAGTTGACCTGCACGCCGTAGCGGAAGCGGCGGTATTTCGGGTCCTCGACGCCGTAGCGGTCGGCGCAGATCTCGTCCCACAGCTCCACGAACGCCCGCATCTTGCAGAGCTCGGTGACGAAGCGCAGCCCGGCGTTGACGAAGAAGGAGATGCGGCCGACGGCCTGGGGGAACTCGGCCTCGGGAATGGCGCCGGAGGCCTTGGCCGCATCCAGCACGGCGATCGCGGTGGCGAGCGCGAAGGCGAGCTCCTGGGTCGGCGTCGCGCCGGCCTCCTGCAGATGGTAGGAGCAGACGTTGATCGGATTGAACTTCGGCGTCTCGCGGCCCGTCCAGGCGATCACGTCGGTGATCAGCCGCATCGACGGCGCCGGCGGGAACACGTAGGTGCCGCGCGACAGATATTCCTTGATGATGTCGTTCTGGGTGGTGCCGGTCAGCGCGGTGCGCGGCGCGCCGGTCTCGTCGGCGACGGCGACATAGAGCGCCAGCAGCCAGGCGGCCGTGGCGTTGATGGTCATCGACGTGTTCATGCGGTCGAGCGGGATGTCGGCGAACAGCGCCCGCATGTCGCCGATATGGGCGATGGAGACCCCGACCTTGCCGACCTCGCCCTTCGCCAGCGCATGGTCCGGATCGTAGCCGGTCTGGGTGGGCAGATCGAAGGCGACGGAGAGCCCGGTCTGGCCCTTGGCGAGGTTGGCGCGGTACAGCGCGTTCGACGCGGTCGCCGAGGAATGGCCCGCGTAGGTGCGGAAGATCCAGGGCTTGTCCCTGGACGTGCCGTGGTGGGGTCCGCCCGTCATCGCCATCGCCTCCCGCGTCGGTTTCTCCCGCACCATGCCAGCGTGCAGCGCAATAAATCTAGTGAGAACTGGCCGACCGAGGCAACACGCTCCGCGCGAGGCCGCTCCCGCGCGGGCCTTTGCGCTGGCCGATCGGGCATGCCAGTCTCGGCCCCGCGGCAACGCCGGCTGGACATGCCGATATTGCGCTGCAATATAAACGCACTGCCGTCGACTGGGGAGGAAACGATGTCGATTGCTCCGGCGAATGCCCACAAGGACCTCTACGAGATCGGGGAAATCCCGCCGCTCGGACACGTCCCGGAGAAGATGTATGCGTGGGCGATCCGCAAGGATCGCCATGGCCCGCCTGAGGACTCCATGCAGGTCGAGGTGGTGCCCACCTGGACCATCGACAGCCAGGAAGTGCTCATCCTCGTGATGGCCGCCGGCGTCAACTACAACGGTATCTGGGCCGCGCTGGGCGAGCCGATCTCGCCGTTCGACGGCCACAAGCAGCCCTATCACATCGCCGGCTCCGACGCGGTGGGCATCGTCTGGGCCGTCGGCTCGAAGGTGAACCGCTGGAAGGTGGGCGACGAGGTCGTGGTCCACTGCAACCAGGACGACGGCGACGACGAGGAATGCAACGGCGGCGACCCGATGTTCTCGTCCTCCCAGCGGATCTGGGGCTACGAGACGCCGGACGGCGGCTTCGCCCAGTTCGCCCGGGTCCAGGCGCGCCAGCTGATGGAGCGCCCGAAGCACCTCACCTGGGAGGAGTCGGCCTGCTACACGCTGACGCTCGCCACCGCCTACCGGATGCTCTACGGCCACCCGCCGCATACGCTGAAGCCGGGCGACAACGTGCTCGTCTGGGGCGCCTCCGGCGGGCTCGGCGTGTTCGGCATCCAGCTGTGCGCGGCCTCCGGCGCCAACGCCATCGGGGTGATTTCCGACGAGACCAAGCGCGACTTCGTGCTGTCGCTGGGGGCCCGCGGCGTCATCAACCGCAAGGACTTCGATTGCTGGGGCCAGCTGCCCAAGGTCGGCAGCCCCGAATACGACACGTGGGCGAAGGAAGCGCGGCGCTTCGGCAAGGCGATCTGGGACATCACCGGCAAGGGCAAGAACGTCGACATCGTCTTCGAGCACCCCGGCGAGGCGACCTTCCCCGTCTCCACCTTCCTGGCGCGGCGCGGCGGCATGATCGTGTTCTGCGCCGGAACGACGGGCTTCAACCTGACCATGGACGCCCGCTATGTCTGGATGCACCAGAAGCGCGTGCAGGGCTCGCACTTCGCCCACCTGAAGCAGGCGACCGAGGCGAACCGCTTCGTCCTCAACCAGCGTGTCGACCCGTGCATGAGCGAGGTGTTCCCGTGGACGCAGATCCCGCGCGCCCACACCAAGATGTGGAAGAACGAGCACGCGCCCGGCAACATGGCGGTGCTGGTCTCCGCCCCGACCACTGGGCTGCGCACCCTCGACGACGTGATCGAGGCCGGCCGCGCCAACAGCTGACGCCCGCCCGGCCGGTGCCGACGGCACCCGGCCGGGCCGCGTCTTTCCGCAACGCACCACATCGTCTGCTTGCGTCGGCGACCGGCTGGGCTAGGCTTGCGGGCGAGCTCACCGGACGCCGCACGGCGCCGTGCAACCGGATGCCGTCCGCCTCCTTCTCCGTCCATTGCCCACGCCCGACAGGACCTGGACCATGCCCTCATCCTCTCGCCTGCTCGCCCTCGCCTCGGCCGCCTTCGTGGCGGGCACGCTCACGGCGGCCCCGGCCCTTGCCGCCGACGACAGCTGCGATGTCGACCGGCCGGTGATGTTCGCCGGCTTCGACTACGAATCCGGCTCGTTCCACACGGCGGTAGCGAAGTTCATCGCCAAGGAGGGGTACGGCTGCGCCGTCGACGACCTGCCCGGCTCGACGATCCCGCTGATCAACGGCGTGGCGCGCGGCGATCTCGACGTGATCATGGAGATCTGGACGGCCAACCCGGCCCAGGCCTGGGTCGATGCGGAAAGCCGCGGCCAGGTGGTGGCGCTGGGCACCACCTTCCCCGACGCCGTCGAGGGCTGGTTCGTGCCGAGCTACATGGTGGAGGGCGACGCAGCGCCGACCCCGAGCCTGAAGAAGGTCGAGGATCTTCCGGCCTACGCGGCCGAGTTCACCGATCCGGAAGAGCCGAGCAAGGGACGCTTCTACAACTGCCCGGCCGGCTGGCAGTGCGAGATCGTCAACTCCAAGAAGCTGGAGGCCTACGGGCTGACGGACTCCTACACCAACTTCCGCCCGGGGACCGGGGCCGCACTCGCCGCCGCGGTGAACTCCGCCTACCTGCGCAAGAAGCCGGTGCTGTTCTACTACTGGGCGCCGACCGCGCTGATGGGCCAGCACGCGTTCGAGCGCCTCGAGGAGCCGGAGTTCAACCGCGAGATCTGGGACGCGATGATGGAGAGCGAGGCTCCGGACGCGGCCACCGCCTACCCGGTGAGCAAGGTCATCATCGGCGCCAACAAGAAGTTTTCCGAAAGCGCCCCCAACCTGACCGCGTTCCTGACCGCCTATACGACGACAAGCGACCTGACCAGCAAGGCGCTGGCCGACATGGAAGCCAACGGCGGCGACGCCGACCAGGCCGCGAAGACCTTCCTCAAGGCCAACGAGGACGTCTGGACGAAATGGGTTCCCGCCTCCGTCGCCGAAAAGGTCAAGGCGGCGCTCTGAGCCCGCCCGGACGGACCGGAGGCCGACCACGGCCTCCGGGATACGACCTGACCCGGCGCGCCCACCGCGCCGGCGACCGACCCTGACGGACCGGCGGCCGCTGGCTGGCAACCGCCGGCTTCAGACGGCCGGGCGCGACCCGCCAAGGCTTTGCAGGCCATCAATTTCTGGTTACATTCGCAGCGGTTTTCGTCTCGTCGCTCCACCCGTCGAAGCGCTCCTGACATGACAGCTGCCGACACCCAGACGCCCGGCGGCGGCGACCCGGCCGGTCGAGACGCGACGGCCGGCCGCGACTCCTGGCTCAAGCGGCTCGGCAACGGGCTGGAAGCGATCTGGAGCGCGGCGGCCCGCGAGGCCGACATGGTGGCGGCGGTCCTCGTGCTGCTGGGCCTGGCGCTGCTGGCGCTGTCCTTCGCGCTGAAGCTTCACGCCGTCACCTTCGACGGCACGCTCAGGTCGATCAGCATCGGCTGGCCGCACGACCGGCCGATGGTGGTGGCCAAACAGGTCGGTTACGCCTGGGCACCGAACTGGGGCATCACCGGCTTCTTCCTGCTGCCGCTGACGGTCTACTATCTGCTGCTGGCCCGCCGCACCGTCGAGACCACCATCGACGCGCTGCTGACCCACAAGATGCTGGTCAACGCCGACTTCTCGCTCGCCGAGCGCTCGGTTGTCTTCGAGCTGTGGCGCTCGCGGTCGCGCCGCTGGACGGTCATCAGCAGCGTGCTGTTCCTGTTCTCGTTCGCCTTCATCTTCTTCTTCGACTTCATCCCGGTGGTCGCCCAGTTTCTGCTGATGAGCGACACCGAGATTGCGAAGTTCGTGGCGGACGCGCGGATCACCCTCCAGCATCCCGACTACGAGTTCGACTGGTCGATCGCATCCACCTTCGCCGGCATCCCGCTCGACCGATACGTGAACCTTGCCTTCTCGGGGGCCGCCTATCTCATCATCCCGGCCTTCGGGGCGTCGTTCCTGTTCGCCGGCTTCTTCTGGTTCTTTGCCCTGTGCACGTTCTTCTCGTCGCTCAAGGAGCGCCGCATCCTGCTCATTCCGGACGAAGCCAGCGGCGACGACCGGAAAGGCTTCGAGGTGTTCGAGCCGTTGTTCGAATATCTGGTGAACGCCAGCATCCTCACCGCCATCGTGGCGGTGTCCATGCACGTGCAGAACGTCTACCTGCGCGCTCCCGGCAAATCGAACATCGTGCACCTGCTGCTGGGCGATGATGCCGACGACCTGGTCAACCGGATCGTCAACACCGACCTGCCGGCGCTGCTGTCGTACGTCCAGTCCACCCCGGCCATCCTGCACACCCCGGCCACCGCGGTCTCCCTTCAGACCTATGTCGGCGGCATCGCGATCTTCATGGTCTGCGTCATCGTGTTCTTCTGCGTGTGGATCTGGCTGCGGCAGGCCGCGCGGGACGGTCTGCGGGCGCTCCGGCGCTCCGACACGCTCGACCCGGACCGGCGCGCCGCGCTGAAGCGCATGAAGATCTGGCCCGTCGGCTGGATCACCTTGAACAAGGTGATCGCGATGGTGCTCATCGTGGGGCTGAGCATGTGGTTCCCGGTGCTGCTCATCCTCGTCTTCGCCTTCTTCGCGCTCCGCGCCATCCGGCTGATCATCCAGAGCTTCTTCTCCCGAGACGACGACATCGACTGATCGGGATCCCTCAAGACGGTTACTGAAAAGAATAGATCAAACCGGAAGCAAACATCCGATCCGGTACGCACGCCCCGAATGATCCGGGTATTTCATTTCAATATTCAAAAAACCGGATCCCAGATCTTGGGACGACCGGCAGGCGCAACGAAAGAGAAGTGCTGCCCGCCCGCAACCTAGGGGCGGTTTGGCCACATTCTTGCCGCAGGGTTCACAAATCGGCGGCCTTCCCTATACTGAAGCCATGCACTGAGCGCATCGCCAGGTCACGCGAACGCATGGCTCGGGCGCTGTCTCGTTCTTGAAACCGAGCGGACTGCCATCCTGCGCGCATCCTCCCTTGCGGCGCGGCGGCATCGATCCGTCCACTGGAGGTCTTTCGTGTTCAAACACGCCCTTGCCACGGCCGCGCTTGCCGGCCCCCTCGGCCTCGCGGCCTTCGCCACCCCCGCCGCCGCCCAGACCCCTGTGTGCGAGCTGGAACGTCCCGTCGTCTTCGCCGGGCTCGACTGGGATTCCAATTCCTTCCACAACGGCGTCGCCAGCTACATCCTGGAGAAGGGCTACGGCTGCGAGACCGACTCCCTGCCGGGCTCGACGATCCCGCTGCTGAACGGCATGGCCCGCGGCGACATCGACATCACCATGGAGATGTGGATCCCGAACGTGCGCGACGCCTGGGAGCAGGCGGTCGAGCGCGGCCAGGTTAAAGAAGTCGGCATCAACTTCCCCGACGCGACCCAGGCCTGGTTCGTGCCAAAATATCTGGTCGAGGGCGATGACGCGCCGGCCAAGGGTCTGAAGTCGGTTTCCGACCTGCCGAAGTTCAAGGACGTGTTCGCCGACCCGGAAGAGCCGGGCAAGGGCCGTTTCTACAACTGCATCCTCGGCTGGGGCTGCGAGGTGATCAACACCAAGAAGCTCCACGCCTACGGCCTGCTCGACAGCTACACCAACTTCCGCCCGGGCACGGGTGCGGCGCTGGCCGCGGCGATCGAGAGCAACATCCTGCGCAAGCGGCCGATCGTGTTCTACTACTGGGGCCCGACCTGGGTGCTCGGCAAGGTCGGCGACCAGGTCGTCGCGCTTGAGGAGCCGGAGTACAACGAGGAGATCTGGACGAAGCTCAACGAGGCGTCCAATCCGGAAGACGTGACCGAGGCGACCGCCTACCCGCTGGTCGAGGTCTCCATCGCGGTGAACTCCGAGTTCTCCGAGATGGCCCCGAACGTCGTCGAGTTCCTGTCCAACTACAGGACGACCAACGCCATGGTCTCCAAGGCACTGGCCTACATGCAGGACCAGAACGCGACGGCCGAGGAGGCCGCGGTCCACTTCCTCAAGGAAAACCCGGACGTCTGGTCCGCGTGGGTTCCGGCGGAAGTGGCCGAGACGGTCAAGACCTCGCTCGACGAGAGCTGATCGAGACCGCGCGGCGGCGGGGACGGGTGAACCGCTCCCGCCGTCGCGCGTTGACGGCTGCTGCCGGCACCACGCCCACCACCCCGCCCGGGCGACGGGCCCGCAGGATCGCACACCGGACACCAGCGAATGACAGGGGTCGGCCTCGACACCGACCCCTTTTTCAGATCCGGGCGACGCGCCCCGGGTCCAACCGACCAGGCGCCATGCAGAACGCCGGACCAGCCAGCCAGAGGCAGGAATGAACCAGGAATCCTTCTTTCTCGGCGAGAACGTCGGACGCGCCATCCGCGGCGTCACCAACGATTTCGTCACCTACCTCGTGGTCAACTACGGCAACTTCTTCGAAGGCATCTCCAATGCCCTGCTGACCGTCCTGGTGGCGCTTGAGCAGACCCTGCGCGGCGCCCCGGCGTGGCTGATCATCGCCATCGTCGGCGTCATCGCCTATGCGGCCAGCCGCCGGCTGTTCATGTCGATCGCGATGATGGCCGCCATGTGGTTCATCGGCACGCTGGGCCTGTGGGAGCAGGCCATGCAGACGGTGGCGATCATGCTCGTGTCGGTGGGCATCGCGATCCTCGTCGGCGTGCCGCTGGGCGTGCTGTCGGCGCGCTCCAACACCACCCGCGCCGTCCTGAACCCCGTCCTCGACCTGATGCAGACGATCCCGAGCTTCGTCTACCTGATCCCGGCGGCGATGCTGTTCGGCCTCGGCAAGGTGCCGGCGATCCTGGCGACGGTGATCTACGCCACGCCGCCGCTGATCCGCCTCACCGACCTCGGCATCCGGATGGTCGATTCCGAGGTGATCGAGGCGAGCCGCGCCTTCGGCGCCACCCGGTGGCAGATGCTGAAGGGCGTCCAGATCCCCCTCGCGCTGCCCTCCATCATGCAGGGCATCAACCAGACGACGATGATGGCGCTGGCCATGGTCGTCATCGCCTCGATGATCGGCGCGCGCGGCGTCGGCGAGACGGTGCTGCTCGGGCTGCAGCGCAACGACTCCGGCCAGGGGCTCGTCGGCGGCATCGCCATCGTCATCCTGGCCGTGGTGTTCGATCGCATCAGCCAGTCGATCGGCTCCCGGGCGCAGGCCTATCGCCACGTCGCCAATTCCTGATCGCGCCGCCAGACCCGACCCAACCTGACCAGCAAGGACATCAAGATGGCGCTGATCGAAGTCCAGCACATCACCAAGATCTTCGGGCCGAACCCGAAGGCGGCGCTCGCCCGCGTGAGCGAGGGCATGGGCAAGGAGGAACTCCTCGCCGAGACCGGCCACACCCTGGGCCTCGACGACGTGTCCCTGTCCATCGAGAAGGGCGAGATCTTCGTCATCATGGGTTTGTCCGGCTCGGGCAAGTCGACGCTGATCCGCCACTTCAACCGGCTGATCGACCCGACCGCCGGCCAGATCCTCGTCGACGGCACCGACATCATCGGCCTCAACATGCGCGAGCTCAGCGAGTTCCGCCGCCGCCGGATGAGCATGGTCTTCCAGCGCTTCGGGCTGATGCCCCACCGCACCGTGGTGGAGAACGTCGCCTACGGGCTGCACATCCGCGGCATGAGCCGCGCCGAGCGCGACACCCACGCGCGCAAGTGGATCGACACCGTCGGTCTCTCCGGGTTCGAGAACCAGTTTCCGAGCCAGCTGTCGGGCGGCATGCAGCAGCGCGTCGGCCTGGCCCGCGCCCTCGCCACCGACGCCGACATCCTGCTGATGGACGAAGCCTTCTCGGCGCTCGATCCGCTGATCCGCAGCCAGATGCAGGACCAGTTGATCACCCTGCAGTCGGAGCTCAACAAGACCATCGTCTTCATCACCCACGATCTCGACGAGGCGCTGAGGATCGGCGACCGCATCGCCATCCTGAAGGACGGCCGGCTGTCGCAGGTCGGCACCCCGCCGGAGATCCTGCTGCAGCCCGCCGACGACTACGTGCGCGCCTTCGTGCGCGACGTGAACCGGGCCCGCGTGCTGACGGTGGACGTCATCATGAAGCCGCCGCTGCACCGGATCACCCACGACAACCTGGAGCGGGCGCTGGCCGACATGCGCCAGAAGGGCGCCGACTACGGCTACGCGGTGGAAGGCGACAACTATCGCGGCGTCGTCACCCAGGACGCCGTGCAGGCGGCGATCGACCAGCCGAACGGCGCCAAGACGACCTGGGACGTCGCCGAGGAATTCCCGGTGCTGCGCGAATCCGACGCGCTCGAGATCGCGCTGCCGACGACGCTGGCGTCCGACTATCCGGTGGCGGTGGTGGACGCCGAGGGACGGCTGCAGGGCGTGGTGACCTCCGAGCGCATGTCCGACGCGCTGACCCCGCCGGGCGAAGGCGAGCCGGAGGACGGGGCGCCGAAACAGCACTGAGGCGCCCGCGGACCGGTCCGGGCGCGCGGCGCGCCTTATCCGTGCCGCGTTCTGCTGCAGGGGTGCGGCTGCAACCGGCGCCGACGGACAAGGTCGACCGGACCACTCCACACCGGCCGGCCCACGTGCCACGGTAGATCGATGCGCCCGATGCTCCGCCTCCTCCTGATCGGCCTCTTCCTGACCACGGCGCTCGCGGTCGGCCCGACGGGCGTGCACGCACAGAATCCGCTGACCTCGCGCATCCTCGGCACCGGGTCGGCGCCGCCGGACACCTCCGCGGACGACAAGCCCGAGGCCGAGACCCGGCCCAATCCCAACCCGCCGGCCCGCCCGATCTCCGTGGCGCCCGCCACCGTCGATCCGGCGGACCAGGCGCTGCTCGACGGCTGGAAGGTGCGGCTCGACCGCATCACCCGGCAGCTGGAACGGGACGACCTTCCCGACGCCACGCTGGTCGAGCTCCGCCGCGACGTGATCGAGATCCGCGAGCAGACCAAACCGCTGATCTCCCGGCTCGCCCCCCGCGTCGAGGCGCTCAACGTCCGGCTCCAGGAGCTGATCCTGCCGGACGAGCAGAGCGCGCTGGAGCCGACGACGCTGAAGGCCGAGCGCGAGGCGCAGACCCGGGTCGTGGTGGCCATGGAGGCGATCCTCAAGCAGGCCCAGTCGATCCGCCTGCGCGCCAACGAGATGGTCTCGACCATCGAGGCCCGGCGCCGCCAGCTGTTCGCCGAGGAAATCGGATCGCGCCGCAGCAGCGTCCTCGACCCGTCGCTGTGGCGCGAGGTCATCAGCGAGTTTCCGCGCGCCGTCAGCAGCCTCAACCTGCTGGTGGAGGACTGGACCCGCATGCTGCGCGACCGCGGCGGCGGCATCTCGGCGGTCGGCGGCCTGTTCGTGCTGCTCATCGGCATCATCATCGTCGGCCCGGTGCGCCGCTATCTCGACCGGCGCACCAACCGCGATCCCCACGCCACCAACATCGCGCCGCTGCCGAAGGCCTCCCATGCCGTGGCCGTCGCCTCGGTCAACATCGGCATCGTGCTGGTTCTGCTGGGCGGGCTGATCGTGCTGCTCGACACGTTCGACCTCTCGCCGCTCCGGATCGACGACACGCTGATGGCCCTGCTGCGGTCGCTGGCGCTGTTTGCCACCGTGCGCGGGCTCAGCCAGGCGATCATCGCGCCGGTCCGGCCCTCGTGGCGCTACCTGGCGGTGAACGACGCGGCGGCGGTGACGATCCACAACTGGGTCGTCCTCTATTCCGGCATCTTCTCCGTCGGCCTGTTCATCGTCCAGATTTCCGACGTGCTGGCGCTGCCGCTGCCGGTCATCGAGGGTCTGCAGGGCCTCTTCGCGATCGCCACGGCCGTCACCTCGATGGGCATGCTGCACGCGGTTGCGCGGGGGCTGAACGAGGACAGCGACAGCCCCGACGGCGGCAGCATCGCCATCTGGCGCTGGCTGCTGCCCCCGGCCTGGCTCACGGCCATCGTGGCGGCGCTGGCTCCGCTCGCCGGCTACCTCACGCTCGGCTGGTTCCTGGTCGGCCAGGCCACCTGGGTCGGCGTCGTGCTCAGCATCCTGTTCCTGGCGCTGGTGCTGGCCGACGAGCTGATCACGGCCGCCTTCCGGGCCGGCACCACCGTCGGCGACATCCTGCTGCGTAACCTGCGGCTGAGGCCTGCCACCATCGAGCAGGTCGGCGCAATCCTGTCCGGCATCACCCGCATCTTCCTGATCCTGGTGGCGGCAAGCGTCGTGCTCGCCCCGTTCGGGGTGAACGGCGACGACCTGTCGGGCGCGCTCCGGCGCACCGTGACCGGGCTCAGCATCGGCTCGGTGACCATCTCCCCCGGCGCGATCATCGCCGCGCTGGTGGTCTTCGCCGTCGGCATGGTCGCCACCCGCGCCTTCCAGCGCTGGCTGGACACCCGCTTCCTGCCCCACACCCGCATGGATGTCGGCCTGAAGACGTCGGTCCGGACCGGGCTCGGCTACCTGGGGGTGATCTTCGCCGGCATGGTCGCCTTCTCGGTCGCCGGCTTCAACCTGCAGAACGTCGCAATCATCGCCGGCGCGCTCTCCGTCGGTGTCGGCTTCGGCCTGCAATCGATCGTCAACAACTTCGTCTCGGGCCTTATCCTGCTGGCCGAACGGCCGATCAAGGCCGGCGACTGGATCGTGGTGGGGGCCGAACAGGGCTACGTGAAGCGCATCAACGTGCGCTCCACCGAGATCGAAACCTTCGACCGCTCCACCGTGATCGTGCCGAACTCCGACCTCATCTCGGGCGTCGTGAAGAACTGGATGCACAACGACAATTCCGGCCGCGTGATCGTCGACGTTCGGGTACCGTTCCAGTCCGATCCGGACGCCGTGCACGACCTGCTCCTGGCCGTCGCCCAGGCGCATCCGAACGTTCTCGCCTATCCCGAGGCGAAGGTGTATCTGTCGAACTTCGGCGAATCGGCGCTGGAGTTTCAGCTGTTCTGCTATCTCGGCAACGTCGACTACATGCTCAGCACCAAGTCGGAGCTGCGTTTCGAGGTGTTCCGGGCGCTGCGCACCAACGGCATCGAGATCCCCTACACCCGCCGCGACGTGCACCTTGCCGGCAGCGCTGCCGACCGGCCTGCCGCGCCGGGGGCGCCGCACGGCGCCAACACGCCATCCGCCGACGCCATCTCGGACGCCCCGGACGGGGACGGCGCCGAGATCTGACCCCTTTCCCCGCGAGGACACACCGCATGACCCCTGGACGCGCTTGTCGCCTCCTGTCCCTGCTGGCGTTCGCCGGCCTCGCCGCCTGCGCCCAGCCGCCGGCCAAGCCCGCCTTCTACCAGGACCTCGGCTCGCCGAGCGCGGCGATCGATACGGCCGCCGCCGCCAACCTGATCAACAACTATCGCCAGAACAACGGCCTGCCGCCGCTTCAGGTGGACCCGGTGCTGAACCAGATCGCCCAGGAGCAGGCCGACCTGCTCGCGGCGCGTGACAGCATCCAGGTGTCGCTCGGCGGCGAACGCGCCATCGACGCGCGCCTCAAGGCGGCGGGCTATCCGGCCGCCTCCGCGGTGGAGAATGTCAGCGCCGGCTACCGGACGATGGCGGAGACCTTCTCCGGCTGGCGCGAGCTGAAGACCCACAACGCCCACATGCTCGATCCGAACGCGACGCGCTTCGGCATCGCCACGGCCTACGCGCCCGGCTCCAAGTACAAGGTCTTCTGGGCCGGCATCTTCGCCGCACCGGCCGAGTAGCCGCGCCGCCGCCCGGGATCGGGCCGGCGGGTCCTTGCGCCTTCCCTTTTCCGATCGGGCGCCCCACCGATCGGAAAAGGTTCTAGTATGCCCGCCGGTCCCAGCCACGGAACGAGAAGAAGGGCGGCCCCGTGACGAACCTTTCCCCCGCGCCGGACTATGACAGCCTCGTTGCCGGCTTCCGCTGGCAGGTGCCGGACCGCTACAACATCGCCGCCGACGCCAGCGACCGGTGGGCGGCGCTCGAGCCCGACCGCGCGGCGATCATCGAGGTCGACGAAACCGGGGCCCAGCGGACCGTCAGCCACGGTGCGCTGCATGGCCAGGTCGCCCGGCTGGCCAACGTGTTCGCCGCCCACGGACTGGCGCGCGGCGATCGCATCGCCGTGTTCCTGCCCCAGGTCGTGGAGACCGCGGTCGCCCATCTCGCCATCTACCGAATGGGCGCCATCGCGCTGCCGCTGGCCGCCGTGTTCGGCCCCGACGCGCTGCGCTTTCGCCTCGCCGACGCGGGCGTGCGCGCCATCGTCACCAACCGCATCGGCGCGGCCAAGCTGGCCGGCATCCGCGGCGACGTGCCGGATCTCGCGCTGGTGCTGTCCATCGACGGCGAGGGGGACGGCGCCGCCGACTACGCCGCGCTTCTGGCCCGGGCCTCCGACCGGTTCGACACCGTCGACACCGGCGCCGACGAGCCATCGATGATGATCTACACCTCCGGCACCACCGGCCCGCCGAAGGGCGCGCTGCACGGTCACAAGGTGCTGCTCGGCCACATCCCCGGCGTGCAGATGCACCATGACTTCCTGCCGCAGCCCGGCGACCGGATCTGGACGCCCGCCGACTGGGCCTGGGCCGGCGGACTGCTCAACGTGCTGCTGCCGGCGCTGAAGCTGGGCGTGCCGGTCGTGGCGCGCCGCTTCGACCGGTTCGACCCGGAAGAGGCGTGGCGGCTGATGGTCGACGCCGGCGTGCGCAACGCGTTCATTCCGCCGACCGCGCTGCGCATGCTGAAGGCCGCACCGCCCCCGGCGGGGCTGAACCTGCGCTCGGTCGGCTCGGGCGGCGAGAGCCTCGGACGCGGCACCTTCGACTGGGGACGCACGGCGCTCGGGCTCACCATCAACGAGTTCTACGGCCAGACCGAGTGCAACCTGGTGCTGTCGTCCTGCGCCGCGATCGGCGTCAACAAGGGCGGCGCCATCGGCCGTGCCGTCCCGGGCCACACCGTTGCCGTGGTCGACGACACCGGCGGGGAGGTGGACCGCGGCGTCCAGGGCACCATCGCGGTGAAGGCGCCCGATCCGGTGATGTTCCTGAGCTACTGGAACAACCCGGTCGCGACCCGGGAGAAGTTCCGCGGCGACTGGCTGCTGACCGGCGATCAGGGGACCATGGACGCCGACGGCTACGTCACCTTCGTTGGCCGGGACGACGACGTGATCACCTCGTCGGGCTACCGGATCGGGCCGACGGAGATCGAGGACTGCCTGGTCGCGCATCCGGCGGTGCAGCTGGCCGCCGTGGTCGGCAAGCCCGACCCGATCCGCACCGAGATCGTCAAGGCGTTCGTGCAGCTCCGGCCGGAAATCGAGCCCAGCGAGACGCTCGCCGGCGACATTCAGGGCCATGTGCGCGAGCGCCTGTCGGCACACGAATATCCGCGCGAGATCGCCTTCGTGGAGGAAATGCCGCTGACCACCACCGGCAAGGTCATCCGCCGGGTGTTCCGCGACCGGGTGCGCGGTGAGGCGTCGGCGGCCGGCGAGGCGGACGGAGCCGGCTGATGGGCCCGGCAGGCCGGCTGCGGCTCGCCACCTTCAACCTGGAATCCTTTGGCGGCGACCGGGCGGCGACCGCCGGGACCGAGGCGCGTCTCGACGCGCTGCGCGGCGCGATCGGCCCGCTCGACGCCGACGTCCTGTGCCTGCAGGAGGTGAACGGCCAGCGACCCCATGGCGGCGGCGAGCGGACGCTGGCCGACCTCGACAGGCTGCTGGAGGACACCGCCTTCGCTGGCTGCGAGCGCGTGTCCGCCGGGCTGGGCGGGCCGGTGGGCGACCGCCACAATCTGGTGATCGCGTCGCGGCACCCGATCGTCGCGCACCGCCGCCTCTGGCATGACTACGTGCCGGCCTTTTCCCTGGACCTGTCGGCGGAGGCGGCCGAAGGCTTCGACGTGAGCTTCGACCGGCCGGTCCTGCACGCGACCATCGCGACCGCGTCCGGTCGACAGGTCGACATTTTCAACGCCCACCTGCGCGCCCCGCTCGCCGCCCCCGTTCCGGGCGAAAAGATCGACGCGCGCACCTGGCGCAGCGCCAGCGGCTGGGCGGAAGGCTACTATCTGGCGGCGATGAAGCGGATGGGGCAGGCGCTGGAGATCCGGCGGGCGATCGACCGGCTGCTGGATGCGGACCCGGACAGTCAGATCGCGGTTGCCGGCGATCTCAACGCCGACCTGCTGGAGACGCCGCTGCGGCTGCTGCTGGCCGCCGACGACGACACCGGCACCCCGGCGCTGGCCGGGCGCGCACTGGTGGCGGCGGAGGCACGGGTGGCGGCAGACCGCCGCTTCACCACCCGCCACGACGGCCGGCCGCAGCTGATCGACCACATCCTGATGAGCCGGGCGCTGGCGGCGCATCTCGTCGCCGTCGGGATCGAGAACGCCGGCCTGATCGACGACACGGCGGTGCCCGACGGTTTCCCCGGCTCGCTGCATGCGCCGCTGTGGGCGGAATTCGCGCTCTAGCGCGGCGCGAGCGTCTCGATGTAGGCGACGATGCCGGCGATCTCGGCGCGGGTCAGCGACAGGTTCGGCATCACCGGATGGGGATCGGCGAGGAAGGCCGCGAGCCCTTCCGGCGTGAGGCTCTCCGAGCTTGCGATCGCCGCGAACGGCGGGACGTCGGCGCTGCCGCGGGTCTGCTCGGCATCGACGATGTGGCACTGCGAACACCACTGCCGGGCGAGCACGTGGCCTTCCTCGGCGTCTCCGGCCGCATGGGCGGGGGAGGCCAGGACAATGAGGACCAGAAGGCTGAAACCACGCATGCCAGTCACGGGACGATCGCTCCGGAAGAGCGCCCGCCACATGGATAGGACGGGCTCACTCGATCAGAAGATCACGGCCGTCCCGCGCCGGCCGTGATCTCGATCAAGTCGAGGCCGGCACCCGAATGCGCCTCGGGCGCGGCGCGGCCCGCCGCCGGTCAGGCCGGGGGGGCCTCGGCAAGGGCCTTCGCCTGGCCGACCCAGTCGTCGCGCTGGATCCGGCCCGGGAAGGCCAGCACGCGGTCGATCTCGGCGATCCCCGCCGCGCCCAGCCGGCCGATCTGCTCGAAATGATAGATGCCCATCTCGTTCAGACGCCTGGCGAGGCCGGGGCCGACGCCGCGAATGCGGGTCAGGTCGTCCGCCGTGCCGTTCGGCGCGGCCAGCGCGACGGCGGCCAGCGAGCCGGCCTTCGGCTTGCGCGTCCGAGCCGGCCTGGCTGCGGCGGTCCCTGAGGCGGCCGGGGCTTTCGGCGCGGCCTTGGCAACGGGCACGGGCTTTGCGGCAACGGCCGGAGCCTTGGCGGCGGAAGCCGGTTCGGCGGCCGGGTTCGTCCTGGCTGTGGGCTTGGGCTCGACGGCCGGTCTTGCGTCGGCCACCGGGGCATTGGCCGT
>Ga0207904_1000263_pt1 | contig 22824 bp, 31 predicted proteins | sample MalvirmetaMSP118_FD_184232 | JGI IMG/M metagenome (GOLD analysis project Ga0207904, IMG submission 184232) | Marine viral communities from the Deep Pacific Ocean - MSP-118 (SPAdes) | ecosystem: Environmental > Aquatic > Marine > Oceanic | place: Pacific Ocean | collected 2011-05-30 | reverse complement strand
CATTCGGGCGCCCGGCGCAGAACCGATAGACCCGATCGGTCGAGAAGCCGGAGTCCACGCCGGACAGGTCGATCCCCTTCTCAGCATCGCCGGCGGTCGGGTACGTGCGTCCGAGCGCGTCGGCGAGCTGGATCCACGGCTCGTCGCTCTGGTCCGGCGCCCCTTCGAAAATCTCCCGGTCAACCAGCCACCGCTGACCGCGCGGCCCGATCGCGTAGACCAGCCACTTGATCCCATAGCCCTGGACGTCGGCCGCCGATACCAGCAGTCCTGCCTCGGCCGGCACCACGCGCGCCTCGATCGGATCCGCACGCGCCACCTTCACGATCTCTTCCCAGTCGACGGTGACGCCGCCCGGATCGTAAGGCTCAGCGAGATCCTGCTGGAAGAACACCCGAAGCTTTGATGGCACGCCGTCGGCATCCAGCCAACGTGTCCAGATGTCGGCGAAGCGCTCCTTCGGGGCATAGCCGGCCCACAGGTGATAGCTCGGCTGCCAGTCCTTGCACCGCCCCTCGCACGGCTTGCAGATCCAGGTCGCGAGCTCGGCGGTCGTCATGGTGCCCGGGACCTTGGCGTTGCCATCGGGCACACGGGTCGCAATCCACTCGCCGCGGCTCAGCATCTCCGGCTTGTGGCCATCGAGGATCGCGCCGTCACAGGAAGCACATCGGAAGTGCACCGGAAGCTCGCCAGTCGCCGGCCGCATCTGGTCGAACTGCAGCGCCTGGTATGTCTCGCAGTGCGGGCAAGGCACGTAGAGATACCGCTGATCCCCCGCCTCGAAGTCGTCGGTGATCGCGCATTCACCAGCATAGCCCGGTGTGGATCCCTGCCATTCCTTCGCAAGGTCGCCGTACATCTTCTGGCGAGCCCGCGCCTGGTCGCGAGGGCTGCCGCGACCGTCAACGTCCGCCGGATAGCCCGTTACCTCGTCCATCGCGAGATACTTGATCGAGACCATCTGCAGACCCTTCGACGAGCCTGCATTCACGATCTGGCAGAAGCCGCCGGCGAAGCGCTTGAACGAAGTCGTCGAGCCTTGCTCATCCCGGCTGTTGACCGGCAGCACCCGGTGCGAGATCCGCGGGCTCGCCTCAATGGTCGGCTGAAGCTTGATCCGGTTGAACTTCGTCGCCTCTTCCAGCGTCGGAAGAACGATCATCATCGACCCCGGCGCCTGATCAACCACGAAGCCGAACCAGTTTTCGATGGCGGTCGACTTGCCAAGCTGGGCGGCCCACCGCGCCGTCACCCGGCGGGCGGGATGGTCGGGATGGAGGCAGTCCTGCGGTTCGCGCAGATACGGGACCCGGTCAGTCCGAAACGGCCCCGGCCAGGGCGAGCCGGATTCCGTCGAGACCACCCGGTGACGATCGGCCCACTCGCTGATCGTCAGGTCCTCGATCGGACGGCTAGCCGCCTCCAGCCCCCGAAACAGCACCTCCATTCCATAGGAGAGATCGGGGAACTGCTCGCGGGCCGGATGGATGGTCATTGCAGCGCGACACCCTCGGCAGCACGATAGACGTCGTCGGCGTCACCTTCCGCGTCGCGGACACGCCGCATAGCCTCAAGGCGCGAGAGCAGTTCTCGGTTGAACACTTCCAGGCCTTTCCGAGCGAACTGCTTCAGGGCGAGACGCGCCGTCCGCTCGTCCCATCCGTATTTGACCGAGAGGCTTGCCGCCTCTCCTTCGATGGCCCGATCAAACGCGCTCTGCATCAGCGCGATCGTGTCGCGTCCGGCCTGGTCGACCTCCGCCACCACGGTGAGCTGCTTGCGCCGGGTGGCGAGATCCATCTCGCGCAGCTCAGCGTCAGCCTGGGCCTTGCGGGCGGCCCCGTCTGACTGCGTCCCAACGAAGCGTTTGCCCTTGCCCTGGGCGGCCGGCGCCGACGTGTAGGTCGGCTGGATCGACCGGATCCGGACGTTCTCGCCCCGGTGCTGTCGAAGCGCTCCAAACTCAACCAGGTTCGCCTGCCCGGCCCGCTTCAGAGGAAGCGCCTCGGAGTGCTGCTTCAGGTAGCGCGAGAGCGTCGATCGATCGACCGCATCGCCGAGCGTCGTCAGCCGCGCCGCCGCTTCGGTGATCGACAGCCACTCGCCGCCGTCTTCCAACGGCTGATTGTCGGTCTCGATGTTGCTCATCCGTGTCGATCCGTGCACCGCAGGCGTGCTGCACGTGCGTGCCGTGTACCGCTTGCGAGGTGACCTACTGGCGAGATCTCGGGAGTCTTCCGCCCCGTGCGGGGCGAGGAACTACGGAACGGTCCCTGAACCGGGGGGCTAAGCTTGTAAGCTTCTCGGCGCCTTGTGCTGGCTTGGTTCGGTTCGGTCAGGCCGTCAGCTGATCACGCCACCGGTTGCCCGGCTGATCTCGTGCTCGATGCGCTTTGGCAGGACGGTGGAGACGGTGCGCTCGAAGGCGTCCCTGGTGGCGCCCTTCACCATCTCCTGAGGGATGATCACCCCAGAGCGCTGCTTCTCTATGGGGAAGCGCCCTGCCTCTGTGCGCTTGAAGACCTGGCCGCCCATGCCGATCACGGTACGGTTGGGGAAGGTGCCACCCATGATGAAGGTGCCGGGGAAGACCTTACGCTGTCCGAAAGGCGTGGCAGACACTCCGCGGCGGGTTTCTCTGGCTTTGAAATGCCTGAGGGCGATGTCCCCTCCGAAGGAGGTCATGCGGTAAGTCAGCGTGGCCGGCGTGGAGCGCGTCACCCTGACGGCTCGGACGATCAGCTTGCGCTGGAGACCCGTCTGCTTCGGCAGCTCTCGGCGCACCTGGGTGCGAGCAACATCGCCGGCCCTGTTCACGGCGCGGTTCGCAACCACGCGCATCTTCCTGTCCCCGAGCACCTTCAGCGCATTGTCGAAGCGCCTGAGGCTTTCGACGTTCTGCCAGGTGATGATCAGGGACATTATGGGAGGAGGTTGGGATCCGAAAAAAAAACGCCCGGGCGGCGAATGCCTCCGGACGCTATGGCGGAACGATGAAAGTAATGATCAAACTTGGGGGAGCCGTCAAGTAGCTGGCGACCGTCAAGGGCCGGCGGCGGCCCTACCTGATCAATTCCCTAGGTTTTCTGCCGCGTCCATGATCCCGATTGTCGGGCGAGCCCCCTCATCCATCGTGCCCTGAATACCGTCATGGCGTTTCGGCCACCAGAGATCGGCGAGCGAATCAAGCGTAACGTGAAGGAATTCCGAGACCATCCGACGGTCCTCCCGTCCGGCCCGCCCATCGTTTCCTACTCCGAACCGTTCCGCCGCCACCTCTTCGATCGACCGGCCATCGACCGCGATCGCCATTACCATGTCGGCAAGCTCCGGCCCCATGAACGCCTTGGACGTCGCGAGATCACGCGCGGCGAGCGTGGTGGCAAACACCGGCCCCTCGCCCTGACCTTCGTCGACCATGTCGCGCGACCAGTCGACCGAGCGCAGCCCCATGGTGCTCGACGCCTCCCGCAGCCGGTTCGCCGCGTCATACTGACGTTCGGTGATCTGCCTCTTTCGGCGCATGGTGTCGATTGTCGCAACACGACGCTGGCACCGCTCGACGCCGCCGCTCTCGTATCCGCCCTCAACCGTCTCGACCACCAGGTCACGCCCGCCCGCCGTCACCGGCGGCAACGTCACCTTCCGCTTGCGCTTGCCCATGCGATCTTGCCCTTCCTGCCGCTTGTCAGGGGTGTCCAGGCACCCCGTGCAACCTGTGACACCAAATTCGTTTTTCTATTCAATGACTTGCCATAGGTGTCATAGGTGTCAGGGTAAAATAATAAGTCACAGGATCAGAAATCATCCGTCGCTTCCCGGCTACCGCGCGCGTACGGGCGCGCGAAACCCCTGACACCTGTGACACCTATGGCAAGTCATTGGCCTGCATCATAAAATCGCGTCATAGCTCCCTCTCCCGACCCTGACACCCCTGCCACGCTAGAGATCGGACGTTTCTGCCGGCGGATCATCGCCGTCTCCCCAGTCGACGCCCTGCCCGATGGATGCTTCGAACCACGCGCGAGCCGCTTGGAGTTCCATGGGGAACTCGTAGCCGTTGACGCGGCCGCGCCCCTGATCTTCCTCTTCCGGATCGCGCTGTCGCTTCTTGCGCAGCCCCGGCAGGAGCTTGAGGAACTTGATGGCAAACTCTTCCTGAGTGGCCCGTCGCCGGACGCCGACCCGCTCCGCGAAAGCGAGATAGGAGGAGTAGAGGCGGAAGGTCGCGACCCACGGCCGCCAGTGATCGCTGCCAGGCAGCTGCCCCCCGTCTCGCAGCCGCTCCAGCCACCAGCTCTCGATGGGCTCGAGGGAATACATCTTCTGTTCGAAGAGGCCGGACGTTTTGGGAATGTCGCGGAGATCGACCTTCGACAGGTCGAACTCCAGGAGATAGTCGAGCAGCGCGGCCTTGTTCTCCGGGCTCGACGCCTCGCGAAAGAGGGAGGAGAAGTAGGAGGCGTCGCCCTTCCCCTTGTCCTTGATGTCGAACACCGCGAAGCGCCGCTCATCGCGGCCCGCCGGAACGACCCATTGATCGTTCGAGGTGACCAGTAGCCGGACGTAATTCTTGATCTGGATCGGGTCGACACCCTTATGCTCGATGAACTGGATGTCGGAGGTCACAAGGCCCTTCAGCCGACCCTCCGCCTGCTTGTCGCCGGCCCAGAAGCCCTCGTCCGCCTGGAGAAGCAGACAGCCCTTCATGTGTGCGTTGAACTGGCCGAGCAGGTAGCGGGGATCATCGGCGAGGAAGTAGTGCGGGGCGAACAGCGAGCCGATTGTCTGGCCGATCATCGTCTTGCCGGTGCCCTGCCCGCCGCGGATGACCAGCGCCGTCCCGATCCGCTCGCGCGGCCGCTGCACCATGTGGGCGAACCAGGCACACAGATAATGGAAGAGCTCTTCAGAGCCCTGGCACACCCGTTCCAGAAGATGGTCCAGGAAGGCTGAGCAGTCGCCGCCGGCCCGGTTCCGCTCCATCTCGAAGCCGCGCCACAGATTATAGGTGCCGGGCGGCGCGGCCACATCCGGACCGCCGGGGTCCGGTTCGAACACGATACCGGAATATTGCCGCCGATCCCTGTCGCGCATCCACAGGGACGACTTCTGGACGGCCTTCACGTCACCCTTGGAATTCTCGACATACTCGATGCGATTGGCGTTCCAGGCGCCGAAGGCCTCGGTTGAGAGCAGTTGCAGCCGCTCGTGTGGCGCCCCTTCGGTGAACTCGCGCAGGACCATGCAGCGCGACCCGATCAGGACGACTGCATACTCGTCGTTGAACTCTTCGACGTCGTACGGCCCGTCGCTCGGCGGCGGACCATGGCCAGCGCCCCGGATCTCCGCGCCGATGTCCTTGACGCTCGTCGCCTGATGTTTGGGTTTTCGTGGTGCCATCAGCACACCCCCGAGCTCAAGATAGTATCTCGTTTTGCGATTTCATCCTTGCACATAAAATCTCTATATGAGATTATTTCTGCATGAAAACGGTTCGCTTCTCCAACGACTGCAACAAGGCGCTCCGCAAATTGCGGGGCGAGGCCAGCCGGATCGTGGCCAAGATCGAACGTTACGCCGAGACGGGCGCCGGCGACGTCACGGCCCAGGTCGGGACCGACTACATGCGGATCAGGATCGGCGACTATCGGGCGATCCTGTCGGAGAGTGACACCGAAATCCTGGTGGTTCGGATCGGCCACCGCCGCGAAATTTACGAGTGAGGAGACCGAGACATGCCCCGACACCCGACCATTACGACCCCCGGCGGCGAGGAGCTGGTCCTCGTTCCCCGCGCCGAGTATGACGTGTTGATTGCCGGTCATAGCGAAGACGCCGCCGACATCGAGGCGGCCGACGCCGTGATGGCCGGGATCCGGCGCGGTGACATCGGCACCACCTCGGCGGAAGAGACCAAGATCCTTCTCGCCGCGGCCTCGCCGCTCGCGGGCTGGCGCAAGGTGCGTGGCCTCACCCAGGCCGAGCTTGCCGCCACCGTCGGCATCAGCCAGAACCATCTTTCCAGCATGGAAACCGGCAAGCGCGCCGGGAAAACCGATGTGCTCAGCCGGCTCGCGCGCGCCCTCTCCGTTCGGATCGAGGACTTGATCGACGACTGACTGCCGGAAAGGCCTGCCATGCCCAAATGGAACGACTGGATTGCGATTGCAGCGGCAGCCGTCTTCGGCCTGATCGGGGGCGCCACTGCGGTTGCCATCTCCGCGATCCAGCCAACAATTTGGGAGGCTCTCGGCGCGCTCAGCGGATGGATGGCTGCGGTCGGGGCGCTCGCCGCCGCTGTTTTGACACTGAGACCCCTGCTTGGTCAGCTGCGTGAAGCGCGGCGGCACACTGATTTCATTGTTGGCGATGCCCCACCAACGCTCGACGTAGTGCAGAGCAAAGATCCATTCGAAGTCAGCTTCGCCGATCTTCGCATCGTCAACTGGAATAGACGGCCACTCATCCTCCGCAAAATTGAAGTCGACCTCCCCACCCCAGGCGTCTGTCCAATCGTCGAAACCCAGATCAATAATCGAGCCCTGACTGATAAAGAATTTGAGTGCGATGATTTCGAATCCTATCGGAAAATAGTTCCAGTACCGGGATGGGAGGATCGAAATGAAAGACCTAACCATGCAAAAATCGAACTGGCCGCCGTTACCGTCGACCAAATCCATGATACAAATCAGGAATACGAAATCCCGGTTCGGGTCTATTGCCGATTGGTTGGCGACACCCACCAAGACATTGTCCTCAAGGCGTCCGGACGACTGCCGATCAGGCAATAGGGCTTTCACGCAACCTCTCCCTGGAAAAGGTCGCCCGTCGCCTTGTTCTTTTCCGCGCGCTTGAGGTTGCGTACCGCCAGCTGGAAATACTCCGGCTTCAGTTCGGTACCGACAAAGCATCGACCGTGGCGGATGGACCCGTAGCCCTCCGACCCAATCCCCATGAACGGCGAATAGAGGGTCATAGCCCGCCTCCATTCCTTGCCGCGTCCTCGGCAAGGCGCACATCCTCCGCCGCGATCTCATCGAAGATGATTCCGAGCGGCCCTTCCGGACGGCCATCGGAATGGCGCGAGAGGGAGCGGCGCAGATCGTCGAGCGATGCGCCGCTCTGCAGCGCGATCGACGCGCAAAGCGCAGCGTCCCGTGCCGAAATATCGACCGCCGACCCCGGCTTGCCCGCGGTCAGGAAGACCTCGCGCGTCGGCCCGAAGCCGGCCGTTTCGTGGTCAAAGGCACGGCCGACAGACCCGTGATAGGTGACGCCCCCAACTTTGAACGTGAGGGTCTCGTTTGCCCGGCGACCGGGCATCTTCTGACGCGACATGTCGTGCCTCGATCGGTTGATCAGTTGCGGGCCGGCTTGGGGTGCGGGACAGGCGCGAGCGAACACCATCCCGCCCTGCGGCCGCCCTCATAGGGTCGGCCGAGGCCTTCGGAAATCAGCATCGCCGCAACGTCGCGGCCACTCACCTGGGCACGTGCCAGGGTCCGCTCGTAGCGGTCGCACCCGTCCCTCTGGAGGGTGACCTCTCCCGATCCGAGAAGCTCGATCAGCTGAGCCCGCGCGGCCTCGGCCTTGGCGCGTTCACTGGCGCAGTCGCCGTTCATTTCGGGCGTGTCGATCCCCATGATCCGAACGGACTCCCACTTGCCCCAGCGAAGGCGCGAGCACGCCGGCGTGTCTGCCCCGGGCGCCACGTACATCGTGTCGCCGTCGTGCGGCGCCGGTGGCACGCCGGCCGCGACCGCCGGCAGGGCGAGAGAGAGGAAGAAGAGGACGAGGCCAGGTTTCATAGGATGATCCCCCCTGAAAGCTTGAAGAAACCCAACATGCCGCGGCAGGCGACAAACGGGAGCGGCCGGGCACCGGCGAGCTCAATGCCATAGGGCCCTACGAACCATTCGCTATCCGATTGCCTCAGGCAGGCGACGATCGCCGCCTCTCCGACGATGCCGCCCACCTCGAAGCGGTCGGGCGCCACAACGTCCCAACGTCGGCCTGTCACCGGATGCCGACCGGCGCGAAGAAACGCGGTTGCCTCGCGGTCGATCGCCTTGCCGGCATGGATCAGGATTCGGCCGCGACGGTTCGTATGCCAGCTGCGGTTTTCGACCGTCTTGTGCCGATGGATGATCAGCCATGCCCACGGCTGGCGGATTGAAAGACAGACCGGGACATCACTCACCATCACGCCACCTCCTGACATTCGGGACCGGTCGACCGATCCGGCCCCCGCTCCTCTTGCTTCGTGATGTTGCGGAAGACGCCCGCCGCATCTGCACAATCGCGGCAGCGCCAGGTACCGACGCGTCCGGACCTGAGGTCGACGCCGCTGCCGTACGATGCTGGCCGGCCGCAACCGCAGACGAGTGGGCGGCATGCGCCCGTCACGGCCGCCTCCGCGTATCCTCGACGGAGAGCGCCTTCCCCTCACGAACGAGCCGCACGCGCCGGCTGCCCTTCCGGGCCTTTAGCTGACGGCGAAGCATGCCCGCACCCACCGGCAAGGCGCCCCATTCGGCCCAGGACGCGTCTTCCGGGATGCAGGCGAGCCCCAGAAGCAGATCCTGGAGGCAAGTCACTGCGATCGCGCGCATCCCGTCGATCCTCGGCATCGCGGCTTTCGAAGCCGTGAGAACGATCACCATGGGGCGCGCGTCGATCGCCCGCGACGGCCGGGCCTCATCGGGAATACAGAGGCCAAGCCGCCGGCTAGGCCGGTCGTCGAGCATCAGAAACGAACGGCGATCGGGGATGCTGTTCATGCCACGTGCTCCACTTGTTCATTCGCTGTCCGCAGTTCGGCGGTCAGCGCCTCTTGACGCTTCCCGGTCGCTTCGCTCTGCGCCTCTTGCCTCTTCACCGCCGCCATCCACGAGTTGAAATCGAACCCGGCGGCCGCCTGGACGGCGCGCACGCCTCTGCCGGCGGATGCATGAGCAGCCACGGCCGCATCCTTCGTCTTGCGTGCCTGATCCGGATTGGCCTCGTCGCCATCGAAGGCCAGGAGCACGGTCTCGGTCGGGACGAAGGCGGAGAAGTTGGAGAGGGAGAGGCAGGCCCAGCCGCCGACACCGGAGGCCTCGATCGCCGAGCCCGTCGTTTCGATACCCTCGGCAATCAGGAGCGGATCCCTGCCCTCGGGCGCCCGACAGAACCGGACATGCCCGCCGTTGAGCGCGCCGCGGATCTTGCGGGCCTTCAGCGGCGACCCGTCGGGGGCGATGATCTTAGCCTTCGCGGTTCCGTCCGCCGTGAGCCAGGTCAGATGCACGCCCTGCAGTCGGCCCGTCTTGCCGTTCTGGATAGCCGCGACCATGGCCGGTCCGGAATGCACCCTGACCGGCGGCGTGTCGGCATTCTCGACGAACCAGTACGGGCAGTCGGCGAGGAACCGGAGCGTCGGCAGCGGCCAGGAGAGTTCCCCAACGTCGATTGACCGCGCCTCAAGCCAGGCCTCGACGATCGTCGCCTTGGATCTCAGTCCCGCATGCCAGATCTCGGCCGCCCGGGCGCACTCCCGGCGCGCCGTCGCTTCCGCCTTGCGAAGTTGCCCCTCCCGTCTCGCGGCCGCCTCGGCAGCCCGCCGCCGGGCCATCTCGCGATCCGCCTCCGTGCGCTCCTGCCAGCCCGTCAGGCCGAGGAAGCGCCGCGCCCAGTCGTAGTCGTCCCGCGTCGGCCTGGTGCGCGCTTCGCCGGAATTAACGTAGGCGATCAGCTCCAGCGGCCCACCGCCGAGGCCACCATTCGGCCCGTCACCGGATTGCGAATATCGAACCCAGAGGCCGCGCCCCCGGCTGAGATTGACCTGCCACGAGCCCGGCACGCCCTTCGCCTTCCACGACAGAATGCCGCGATGCCCGCGCCGGCCCCAGCCGGGCACGAGATCGTCGAGAAGCTGTTCGAGCCGGTCCGTCAGCAGCGCGACTATCTCGCGGGACTCAGTCCCGAGCGCCGCTTGGTCCGAAGCACGACCGGGATTGCGAAGGGCGCCGAGGGTCATAATGGCACCCGGATTTTTCTGAGATGTTCACAACACCAGCTGGAGCCTTCGCGGTGCACACCCTGCCCGCAGAAGCGCATGTCCGGCACCGCCGGGCGGGCGGCGTGCGGCCATAGTGGGAAACGGCAGAAGCCGTCCGCCAGTTCTGAGAAGAGGATGCCCCCGCCCTCGATCGCGACGGACGGATCCATCGGACCAGGGGCGGGAGCCACGACCGGGGCTGGGGGGCTGGGGGGCTGACGATCAGCCTCGGTCGATCTGGGAAGGCTGGATTCAGACGTCTTCGGCACCGCCGTGCGCGGCTGTGAGTTGGGCACGTGCACGGATGCCCGCTGCCGAGTCCGCGCTTCGGCTGCGGGCCCCGCAACCTTCTTCGGCCGCCGCCGCGCCGAGGCAGTGTCCGGGAAGCAGTCGCGATGGCGATGGATGTGGCCCAGCACCGCGTTGCGCGACGTCTGGAGCTCCCCGCCGATCGCCGCCGCCGTATAGCCGCGAGCCTGCAGCGCCAGAATGGACTCGGTCTTTTCGTCGCGCGTGCTCTCAGCCCACGGCTTCAGACGCCGGGCGAGGCGCTCGTCGACGAAGCGGACCGTTCCGGTGTGGCGGATAGCACCCATCACTCGACTGCCTCATTCGGAGAAGTTGAATGATTTCCGCGTGTTTCAGTGGGTGTTTGTCGTGAAACGCGGGCGACTGGTGGCGCCACGCGGAACGGTAACGGGCTGCAATAGCCATGCGGATGGAGATCGAGGCCCCGGCAGACGGCCGCCACCGAGGCGACCGATACTGGGGTTGCACTTTCCATCCGGGACAGGGTCGCCTTGGAGAGGCCGGTGCGGCTTGCGAGCACGTCCAGCGACCAGTTGCGGACCATCCGCGAGCCGATTACGCCAGCCCCAAAATACCACCAGAGGAACTCGCCCTGCGAAAACGTCGGGATACCCTTGCCCGCCCGCTTGCCCGTGACCGGGTCGAGACCAAGCCTCGCGCACCAGGCAAGCCAGGGATCGATGGCGACCGGCCGGCCGGAGGCGAGAGCACAAGTGACGCGACCCGACACCCCGATTGCAGTGCCGGCATCGATCCGGACGAGCCGCGCCGGATAGGCCGCGACAAGCGCCTCCGCCACACGACCAACGAGCTGATCGCCGCCCTTGATCTGGGAATGTGGGACGCCGGCCGTCATTGCGGCGCCTCCATCGCTCGAACACGTTGCGGCCGGCCCTCGGTGTCCTCGTCGGACCGCTCGATGTCGGCAATCAGCCGATCGATGGCTGCCAGATACTGTTGCAGGACGGCGATGTCGTCGCGAAGCGGGAGCCGCTGCAGGTCTCCCCGATCTACGACGCCGTTGTCGGCCAGTGCGGCCGCGATGTCCCGCATCAGGTCGGCGCAGAGCGTGGCGAGCTCCGAGAGATGCCGCGTCCAGACGTCGTCCCGCTCACCGCCCTCCGGCAGCTTGACCAGGAGATAGCCGGCTAGCCGCGCCAGGCGACGCGTGACGCACGGCTCGCCGCTCTTGCGTTCCAGGTCGGCGACGATATCAACCGGCATGAAGCTTGGGTCGCTGTTGGTCGCGTAGTTCGCGAGCCGCTGGAAGCTGACCCGCGTGCACGCGCCCGCCGCCTCATACCCCCCGTTTGCCTCGACGAGGTCGCGGGTTGCCGCACACAGTCCGAGATAGTCCACGCGTGCGAGGGTGCGGGGATGGCTTGCGCTCACGGCCGCCTCCCCAGCTTGAAATTATCTAGATCTTTCAAGGTGACCGACAGCGCCAGCCGCCGGATAGTCGTCCCTGCCTTCGCCACATCACCAGCGACAAAAGGCGGCCGGGTCCGCGGAACACGAACCCGGCCGAAGTTTGAGGAGGAAACGCCCAAGGTGGACGCGAACCTCCGCCCAAACCGGGCGGAGCCGATGATCACGAACGAACCGAGAAGGCCGAGCGCGAGAAGCGAGATGAAGAGGATGAAAACGATGCCGAGCGTCACAGCCACCTCCGCTCGATCAGATCGACGGCGGCAAGCGCCGCAATGACGCCGAGCGTTACGGCGCCCGCGACACCAATGGCCGCGATCAGCCCGACGATATTGGTGAGAACGGATGTCGCCGCGTCGGTCATGCGAGACCTCGCGTTTCCTCTAGCGAAGAGAGAAAAATGTCAGGGCGAATTTCGTGCCGTGGGATGCCTGTAACTCGCTCGATCTCGACGATGCGAGATACTGGGACGATGCCCGAACGCTCCCATCGCAAGAACGTCGTCTTGTGCACGCCGAAGAGATCTGCCGCAGCGGTCAGGCTCAACTTCCTGGCTGCACGAAATCTGCGAAGAGGCGTCTCTAGGTCGGTCATGGGTCATGATGTTGCATAATACGCAACTACTGACAAGGGCGAATGTTGCGCCAAGTGCTAACGACCGCCATGGCACGCCAGCGGTAATGTTGCACATGCCGCGCACAACCAAGATCCATCAGGGAAAGCAACCCAACCGCGTCCACTTCATCGCCGAGTGGGCGGAACATCGCCAAAAGCGGCCGAGCGATCTCGTGCGCGATCTCAACGTCGACAAATCGACCGTGTCCCGTTGGTTCGCGGGCGCCCTGCCTCGTGAGCAACACCTAGAGCAGCTTGCGGCGTACTTTGAGACTGACATTCCCGGCCTATTCCGAGCCCCCCACGACGACTGGATGTCGCGATTTCTTCAGGGTCGCTCCGAGGATGAGATCGAGCGCGCACGAAGAGCACTTGAGCTAATGTTTCCGGCCACCGGCACCGACAACTAATTCCGCACGCACTGCAACAGGCAGACCGAGATCCGCACATCTTGTTGCGTATATTGCAACTTCGCAATTGACTTAATGTTGCGTTTCATGCAACCGATAGCGCCATCGAAACGGGAGAGCCCGCGATGGCACGACGCCTTGTTTCCGAATTCAAGCGCACCTTCTGGCGGCCGGTCGACCCGGACGATCCGTTCGATGACGTCAACCGCTTCTCGATGCGCCTTGGCCTCGCGATCGGCGCCGCCATGGCCCTCGCCCTCGCTGCCCGCCTAGCCGCGCTTGGACCGATCCTCCGCGACCTCGCCTCCTTCGCCGCCACCCTGCTGGTGATCGTGGCGATCGTCACCTGGACGCCATCGCCGGCGCCTGACGATTTGGGTCCAGCCGGGATCGTTCAGTGGGCAGCCCGATGACGCCACTCGCGCACCGCATCGTCAAGAACCTCACGCTACCCGTGAAGGATCGGTGCAAGACCGACTTCGGCGACCTGATGCACAAGATGGACGATGTGCATTGCTTCGATGTGACTGAAGTGGCGCAGCTGATTCACGATCTTGGCGAAAACATCGCCAATGGAGGCGTAGATGTTGGAGCTTATTGCTTCCTTCCGGCTCCGAAAACTTGGATCGAGTACGGGACCCCCGGGGGCTACGTTGGCAAACTCCTAACCGAGACCGACGCCGAACATTTTTCTTTGCAAACGGCCATGACGAGAGTTCGTCTTTCCGACAACTCTGAAAAGGAACTCCGGGGAAGCAAGTATTTTGTTTCCGAGATCATTCAGCGCTTTAAGTCTCGTCAATCGCACGAGAAGCCCGAAGCAGGTGGTCGCGGAGAGCTCATCGAAATTCGCAATTGCGCGTTTGAGTATGCCGCCCTCGCCCTCATCAACACGCCCCGGCTCATCGGTCGCCGGCAGCACATGCCGCACCGGGGTTTGGAGCGGCGCCTTCTGAAACAACAGAAGCTCCTGGGCCACTTCCCGCTCCATGCGTGGACCGAAATCAAGCTCGAAGTGACGCCGCCGGAAGATGCCGGCGGATCGCCTTCGACCGAAGCGCACCTCACCGGCCGCAAGGCCCTCCATTTCTGCAGAGCTCACCTGCGCGTCCGCGACGGCCGCGTGGCGATCGTGCGCGGTCACTGGCGAGGCGATGCCGCGCTCGGGATCAAGCGCAGCCGCTACCGCCTGACGGGAGCTGCCGCATGATGACCGGCATCTCCCTCGCATGCCTGGAGACCCGATCCGAGGATCTCCGCCACCTGACCGCGGCGGCGCGAAGTGTCCGCCTAGCGTTGGACCGGCTCCGGTTCGATCCGACGAAGAACGCGATGGCGATCACACACGGTGAAGACGCGCTCGCGGCAATCGGCGCCATGCAGGAAGCCGTCGCAAGAGGCGTCTAACCGGTCTGGACCGGCAAGCTGGACTCCACCCATCCACAAGCTGCAAACGGAGAATGACGATGATCCTTGCCCCTCAGATCGACGCCGAGAACGCCCGCCGGGAAGGCCCGGGGGCGATCGTGCGCGCCATGGCCGACACCCTGATTGACCGCTGGACGGCTACAGGCGCCGGCACCCGTGGCGATCTCACCTTCGCCGGCTTCACCGAAGCCGAGATCGACGCCCACGGCCAGGCGGCCCGCGACCGGGCCGCCAAGCTCGGCGCCGATCTCCGCCCGGGTGAACGCGCCTCAGCCGGGGACCTGCTCGCCCACGAGGCGGCCGCCTCGCGCCGCACGGTTGCGCAGATGGACGACATGATTGCGCGCCTGACCGCCCGCGCGGCGGTTGGCCCGGTCGCCGGGAGGATGCCGGGATGACCCGGGCCGACTGCATCGCCGGCGATCAGCTGCGCGCCTTCGTCGAGCGGATCGAACGCCTCGAGGAAGAGAAGCAGACGATCGCCGACGACATCAAGGATGTCTACGCCGAGGCGAAGGCCAACGGCTTCGACACCAAAATCCTTCGGCAGATCGTTCGCCTCAGGAAGTTGGACACGGCCGAGCGGCAGGAGTTCGAGGCCCTTCTCGACCTCTACATGCACGCCCTCGGCATGACGACGGCCGAACGGCTCGATGCGACCGAAGCCACTACCGGGCAGATCGACATCGAGTCCTCCATCGCCCGATCGAGTGCGAGCGAGGGGACCTACGTGCAATGAATGGCGATCGGCGACATCGGATCTGCAAGAAGGTCATGACGCGCGTTGAGATCGACGCCGTAACCGGCTGCTGGATCTGGACTGGTCCGACTTCCGGATCCAGTGGCCGGGGCAAGGACTATCCCCGCATGTCGCTCGACGGTGCGACCGTCGCCGTGCACATCGCCATGTTCGTCGTCGAGCACGGCCCAGTGCCGCCGCGCAAGCAGATCGACCACACCTGCAAACGGCGCCTCTGCGTGAACCCGGATCACCTCGAGATGGCGACGCACCTCGAAAACCAGCGCCGGCGCGATCGCCGGCGGAACGGGCCCCTCAGCGGAGAGAGTCGAACTCTCCTGAAGTCGGAGATCACCACATGAACGCTCCTACTCCGTCGAGCCTCGAAGCCCGCCTCACCGCGATCGCGCGCACTCTGCGCCTACCGACGGCTGAGACACCACCCGACGTGTCCGGCCACTGGTATCGACAGGCGGCCGATGTGATCGATGAGGCTGCCATCACCATCCGCCAGCAGATACGGCGGGCATCGACAGGCGAGAAGATATGACAATGCCAGACCGTCCAATGACGCCCGATATGGTCGCCGAGCGGTGGGGCTGTTCGGCAAACACCATCCGCGCCATGATTGCTCGGCAAGAGTTGCCGGCGTTCCGCGTCGGCCGTCTATTCCGGATCCCCGCGGAAGCGGTGAAGGAGGCCGAACAGTGCCAGACTACAAGCTTGGACGGCTCAGAGAGAAATACTGCGTCACCTGGTGGGAGGATGGAAAGCGCCACCGCCATAGCCTTGGCACGGATGACCGCGAAAGTGCACGAGCGGCGCTGAGCGCCTTCCGACGGGAAGCCGATCGGCCGGCGATGATCACCATCGAGGCCCTGTGGGAAGCCTACTGCCGCGAGAATGCGGCCAAGCCTATCGTTCCCGTCATGGCGTACGAATGGCGGGCACTTACGCCGGACTTCGCCAAACTCGCCCCAACCGACATCACCTATGACGTCTGCACTGGCCATATTGCCAGGCGCCGCGCCGGTGGCGTGAAGGACGGCACCATCCACACCCAGCTCGGTCGGTTGCGCATGGTGCTCAGATGGGCGGAGAAGCGCCGTCTGATCGACCGCGCCCCGCACGTCGACCGACCGCCCGCCCCGCCCCCGCGCAACCGCTGGCTGACCCGCGACGAAGCCAGGCGCCTAATCGACGGCGCCGAGGCTCACCATATCCGCCTCGCGATCATCCTCATGCTGGCGACGGCGGCGCGCGTGAGCGCCGTGCTCGAGCTGACGTGGGACAGGATCGACATGGAGCGCGGCATCGTTGTGCTTGATCCCGGCGACGGCCAGGGCCGAAAGGGCCGAGCCACAGTCCCTATCAACGGCATGCTTCGCGCCGCGCTCACGGAGGCGGCGAAGGCCTCGATCTCCGATTATGTCGTCGAATGGGGCGGAAGGCCGGTCAAGTCCATCAAGACTGGATTTCGCCGGGCGGCAGCGAACGCCGGCCTGACCGACGTCAGCCCGCACGTCCTGCGCCACACGGGAGCAGTTTGGATGGCAGAGAAGGGCACGAGCATGGATCGGATCGCGCAGTATCTCGGCCATTCTGATAGCCGGATCACCGAGCGCGTATATGCCCGGTTTGCCCCGGATCACCTGCGCGACGAGGCAGACATTCTGGACCTCGGCCCGATCATGAGCCCCCAATCAAGGTAGTGCTCTTTAGTTCGCTCGAACCTATAGAGCAGACCGAACCATGAACAGATGCGGAAACTCTGCAGAATAAGTTGTGCTCTTTTGACGAAACATCAATGGCTTAGCTGGCATCCTCGACATTGACACGGTAGAGGTCACAGGTTCAATCCCTGTACCGCCCACCATTCCAGGCCCCTGCCCGGATCCCGGCCCGCCCCAAACGGCGGCGCATCCGCACCGGATGCACGCCCACAGCTTCGGCTGACAGACCCCCTACCCTCCAGCCTCTCGAATCGTCGTCGCCCGCCCGGGAATCCAGGCTTTGATGGCGACCGCCGGCAAGCCATGCAGCGCCGCGACACCCAGCCGCGAATCGCCGGGCTCGCCTGTTGCGCCCCGCCGGTGCACAATGGCGCGCAAGATCGGGGTTGCATGCCCTTCAGTCCCTCGTCTGCGCATGCGCGAAAAGTCGTCCGGAGCGCCACTTGCGAACGCTCGCCGTCTTCTTTCTGACCGCCTGCCTGGCCCTGCCCGCCAGCGCCGACGTCGCTCGGGTGATCGACGGCGACACGATCGAGCTCGCGGGGCGGGTCGTCGATCTCTACGGCATCGACGCGCCCGAACTCGGCCAGCGCTGCAACCTGCCCAACGGGGGAACGTGGCCGTGCGGCGAGGCTGCCGCGCGCGTGTTGAACGAGTTGGTCGGAGGGGCGCGGCTGACCTGCACCGACCAGGATGCCGGCCCCGACGGACGGGTGACCTCGGTTTGCCTGCTCGGCGGGCTGGACGTGAACCGGCAGATGGTGCGGGACGGTTTCGCCTGGGCCGCAGAGCCGACCGACGGGGACTATATCGCGGCCCAGCAACAGGCGAAGGACCAGAGCATCGGCGTGTGGTGGATCCCCACCCAGCCCCCCTGGGAATACCGCGTCGAACAATGGGACGCCGCCCTGGCCACCGCGCCTTCCGGGTGCCCGATCAAGGGCCGGGTCATGGATGCCGGCGCCCAGATCTATCTGACACCCTGGTCGCCGGGCTACATGAAAGCAGGCGTTTTGCCGGAGAAGGGCGAGCGCTGGTTCTGCAGCGAGCGCGAAGCCCTCGATTCAGGCTGGCGCAGTCCCGCCTGGAATCTCCGCTAGATCCCCACGTCCCGACCGATTCCGTTGAGAACGCCAACCGCTGGCCTTAGCCGGCGCCGCCGCCCTGGAACCGAGTTTTAGGACGCCATCCCGAGCTCCCGCGTTGCGCCGCAACAAGCTCCCGGACTGTTGCGTTTCGGTCACAAACAGCCAAAGCGGGCGCAAATCCGGCGCGTTTGCGCGGCCGCGGCACAGCGATGTGGTGAGGAGGAAGGCCGGGATGCCCATTGGGCGGCCCGGCACGCGGACGGGCAATCTTGACCGCCGCCTTTAATCCTGACTATCGAAGTCAAGATTTCAGCACCGGGGTCACCATGTTCTGTCTGCCACCGATCGCGGCCGGACACCAGCCCCCGGCGCAAAGCACAGGCATCCGTGCTCCCGCCCGTCCGGCGGGCGCGAGTTCAAAGGTAGAGGCTGTCATGTCCGTCCGCACGAGTTACACCGCCAGGCGCCTGGCCTTCCTCGCCCTGACGCTGCCGCTGCCGGCGGTTTCCGCCCATGCCCAGGACGCGGCCATCGTGACGTCGCCGGACGGCGTGGTGCTGGAGGCCATCACCGTCCAGGCGCAGAGCAACCAGGGCCTGGTCCAGGATGGCTACGTGCCGATCTCCGGCCGCATCGGCGCCAAGTCCGAGACGCCGATCGTCGACATCCCGCAGTCGATCTCCATCGTCACCCAGAAGCAGCTGGAAGACCTCAACCCGCAGTCGGTCGAGGAAGCCGTGTCCTACGTGCCGGGCGTGCAGACCGGCGGCTACGGGTTCGAGCCGCGTTACGACGCCTTCTTCGTGCGCGGCTTCAACATCACCTACAACGGCATGTACCGCGACGGCCTGCGCCAGTTCGCGGCCCCCTCGGGCCAGTTCCGCACCGAGGCGTACGGGCTCGAGGCGATCGAGGTGCTGAAGGGGCCGTCCGGCACGATGTACGGCGCGTCCAGCCCCGGCGGCCTGGTCAACCTGGTGACCAAGAAGCCGACCGAGCAGCCCTTCCGCGAAGTGATGGTCGAAGCCGGCAGCTACGACCGCTTCCAGGGCAACATGGACCTGTCCGGCCCGCTCAACGGGGCCGGCACCGTGCTGTACCGGATGACCGGAGTCCTGCGCGATTCCCACACCGAGATCGACGGGGTGCCGGACGACCGCGTCTACATCGCCCCGGCGATCACCTTCAAGCCGACCGACGACACGACCCTCACCGTGCTCGGCGAGTACATGAACGCCACCACCGGCGGCGGCGCCTTCACCTACAACGACGCCAACGGCGCCACCGACATCCTGCTCCACGACTCCTCCTACAACGAGTTCACGCAGGACCAGTGGCGCATCGGCTACGAGTTCGAGCACCGCTTCAACGAGACCTTCTCGGTGTTCTCCAACAGCCGCTACGCCAACGTCGATACCGACCAGGAATATTCGGGCATCATGACGCTGGATCCGCGCACCTACTATGCCGGCCTGGTGCAGGACCAGATGAGCACCTTCGTCACCGACAACTTCGCCAAGGCGGAGTTCGACACCGGCCCCGTCCGGCACACGATGATCGTCGGTGCGGCGTACAACTGGGTCGACTATGACGACTACCAGGGCCTCGGGACCCTGCCGCGCGACGGCTTCCCGCCGGTGGCGACCTGGAACCAGAGCCAGACCCAGCAGCAGTTCGGCCTCTACGCCAACGACCAGATCGAATTCGACAACTTCATCCTCAATCTCGGCACCCGCTACGACTGGCTGACGGCGACGACCGACACCCCGACGGCGAGCTCGGTGGAGCAGAACGACGAAGAGTGGACCTACCGGGCCGCGCTCTCCTACCGCACGCCCTGGGGCTTCGTGCCCTACGTCTCCTACGGCACCACCTTCACCCCGAACGTCGGCACGCTGATCACCGGCGAGCCGGCCGCGCCCACCACGGCCAACCAGATCGAGGGCGGCGTGAAGTACGCGCTGCCAGGCTACAACGCCCTGATCACCGCCTCGGTCTTCCAGATCGAGATGAAGGACGGCGTGGTGTTCGACGCCTCCACCGGCGTCAACGAGCAGGTCCAGCAGGACATGACGTCCCGCGGCTTCGAGATCGAGGCCCAGGCCTCGCTGACGCAAGGGCTGAGCGTGCTGGCGTCCTATGCCTACACCGACGTGACCATCGATGCCGGGGCGCGCGACACGGCGGGCAACACGCTGAACGGCGTGCCGACCCACCAGGCGTCGATCTTCGCCGACTACACCTTCCAGCAGGGCCTGGCCGAGGGCCTCGGCTTCGGTGCCGGCATCCGCTACATCGGCGACAGCTACGGCGACGACTACAACATCGTCGAGAACGATGCCCGGACCTTCGTCGACGCGGTGGCCCACTACGACTTCGGCGCGCGCAGCCCGAAGCTGGAGGGCGTCCGGTTCCAGCTGAACGCGACGAACCTGTTCGACGAGCGCCCGCAGGTCTGCGCCGACGGCTACTGCTACGTCAGCCAGGGCCGCACCATCCTCGGCAGCCTGCGCTACCGTTTCTAGCGATGGCCGCCTCCGACACCCGGGCCGCGGGCTTCGAGGTCCGCGGCCTCGGCTACGCCATCGACGGCACGTCCATCCTGTCCGGGCTCGATCTCGCGATCGAGCCCGGCAGCGTGACCGGCCTCATCGGCCACAACGGATCGGGCAAGTCGACGCTGGTGCGGCTGCTCGGCCGCCAGCTGACACCCACCTCCGGGACGGTCACCTTCGACGGAACCCCGGTCCGGCACTGGGGCGAGCGCGCCTTCGCCCGCGCCGTGGCCTACCTGCCGCAGGAAACCGGCGCGAGCGTCGGCCTGACCGTGCGCGAGCTGGTCGGCCTCGGCCGCTACCCCTGGCACGGGCCGCTCGGCCGCTTCGGCCCCACCGATCATGCCAAGGTCTCCGACGCCATCGCGCGCTGCGGGCTCGAGGCCTTCGCCGGGCGCATCGTCGACACCCTGTCGGGCGGCGAGCGCCAGCGCGCCTGGATCGCCATGACGCTCGCCCAGGACACCGGCTGCCTGCTGCTCGACGAACCGACGTCGGCGCTGGACATCGCCCACCAGATCGAGGTGCTCGGGCTGATCCACCGTCTCTGCCGCGAGAAGGGCATGACCGGCGTGGTCGTCCTGCACGACGTCAACATGGCGGCCCGCTTCTGCGACCGCATCCACGCGCTGAAGGGCGGGCGGCTGGTGGCATCCGGGGTGCCGGAGGCGATCATGACGCCGGATTGCCTGGGCGAGATCTACGGCATCGACATGCAGGTGATGGCCCACCCGACCCTCGGCACGCCCGTGGCGTGCGCGGGCTGAGAGGACAGAACCGCCGCCATGACGCGCGCCCCTCTCCTCTCCCGCCGCGGCTTCCTGGCCGGCTGCGCGACGCTTGCCGCCGCGCCGGCGCTTGCCGCAGCGCCGGACGGCCCGCGGGTGGCCTCCCTCGACTACGGCCTCGCCAGCACGGCTATGGCGCTGGGGGTGACGCCGGTCGGGATCGCGGCGGCGGCGCACTGGCCGGCCTGGGTGGTGGAGCCCGCCCTGCCGCCGAGCGTCGTCGATATCGGCCGTGACCGGGAGGTGAACCTGGAACTGCTCGCCTCGCTGCGGCCCGAACTGATCCTCGCCACGCCCTACGTGCAGGCACTGAGGAGCCGGCTGGAGGACATCGCCCCGGTTCTGTCGCTGGCCATCTACACCCCGGACGGCAATCCGCTGGAGCGCTCCTACGAGGCCGCGCGCGCGCTCGGTGAACGGCTGGGGCGCCGGCAGGAGGCGCGGATCTTCCTCGAGGAGGCGGACGCGGTCCTGGCCGACTGCGCCGCCCGGATCGCCCGGGTGAAGCCGGGACCGGTTCTGCTGATCAACTTCATGGATGCGCGCCACGCCCGGGTCTACGGCGCGCAGGGGCTCTACCAGGACGTTCTCGACCGGATCGGCGCGACCAACGCCTGGGACGGGCCGACGACCTATTGGGGGTTCCAGACCATCGGGCTGGAGGAGCTGGCCACCAAGGCGGGGCCGGACACCAGCATCATCGCCTTCGAGCCGATCCCGGAGGACGTCGAGCCGACGCTGGCGAGAAGCCCGCTGTGGACGCGGCTGCCGCCGATTGCGGAGGGGCGCTATGCCGTGCTGCCATCGGTCCTGACCTTCGGCACGGTGCCGGCGGCGCTGCGCTTCGCCCGGCTGTTCACCGACCATGTCGATCCGGCCGGGCGGGCATGAGCAGGCTCGGATCCCTGTCGCTGCCGCTGATCGCGCTGGCGCTTGCCGGCCCGGCGGCGGCAATGACCTACCTGGTGCTGGCGCCCGGACTGGCGGCGCTCGCGGCCAATGCCGCCGGGTTCGATCCGGCCCGCATGCTGCTGCTCTATTCCGACCTGCCGAGATTGACGACGGCGCTGGTGGCGGGCGCCGCGCTCGGCCTCTCCGGTACGCTGCTGCAGCAGGTGCTGCGCAACCCGCTCGCCTCGCCCACCACGCTGGGCCTGTCGGCGGGGGCGAACCTGTCGCTGGCGCTGGCGACGCTTTACGCACCCGGGCTCTACATGTTCGGCCGCGATCCCGTTGCGCTGGCCGGCAGCCTGGCGGCCGGGCTGCTGGTGCTCGGCCTGTCGGCGCGGCGCGGCTTCTCGCCCATCACGCTGGTGCTCGGCGGCCTGGTGGTGGGCCTCTATTGCGGCGCGCTGTCGTCGCTGCTGATCCTGCTCAACGACCGCTATCTCGCCAGCCTGTTCATCTGGGGATCGGGATCGCTGCAGCAGCAGGACTGGAGCGTGCCGCTGAGCCTGATACCGCGCGTGGCGGTGCTGGCGGCGATCGCCGCCCTGCTGGCGCGCCCGCTGACGCTGCTGGCGCTGCCCGACGAGAACACGCGCGGCCTGGGCCTGCGGACCGCGACGGTGCGCTGGGGCGGCGCGGCGATCGCGCTGGCACTGGCCGCCGTGGTGACGGCAGCCGTCGGCGTGATCGGCTTCATCGGTCTCATCGCCCCGACCGTGGCGCGGATCGCCGGCGCGC
>Ga0207904_1000260_pt1 | contig 23053 bp, 21 predicted proteins | sample MalvirmetaMSP118_FD_184232 | JGI IMG/M metagenome (GOLD analysis project Ga0207904, IMG submission 184232) | Marine viral communities from the Deep Pacific Ocean - MSP-118 (SPAdes) | ecosystem: Environmental > Aquatic > Marine > Oceanic | place: Pacific Ocean | collected 2011-05-30 | reverse complement strand
GGGCGCGCTGGGCGCGCGACAAGCCGCCCGCTCGCCGCGCGACGTCGCAGCCGGGCCGGCATCCTCGGCGCCAGGACCGGAGACGCCGCCGCCGTCGCCTTCCGAGGCCCCGTCTTCCCCTTTGTCCGGCGGCGCCTTCGGAGCGGCCTTGCCGCCGCCCGGGCCGGATCCGCATCCCTGGACCGCGCCGGCCCGGCCGGAGGATCCTTCCAGCCGCCGGCTGGCCTACCGGCTGGAAACGCCGGCCCGCTTCGACACAGGTGACGAGAGCTTCCGCACCCTCGACTGGTCGCTCGGCGGTTTCGCGCTGGCCGCCGGGTCGGGCCGCTTCAAGCAGGGCCAGCGTGTCAGCGGCACCTTCACCGTCTATCTCGATCAGTTCGTGGTCACCACGACGGTGACGGCGGATGTGGTCTATGCCGACCGCAAGCGTCTCGGCTTCCGCTTCAACGACTTGAGCCATGCCCAGATCCGCATGCTGCGCTCCCTGGTGGGGGCGCTGATGGCCGGCCAGGTGCCGCTGACCATCGGCATCGGCGAGACGGCCCGCAGGCGCCGGATCGACCACGCGCGGGGCGTGGCCCGGGGCCGGCCACCGCGTCTCGTGCGGCTGCTGTCGAGCCTTCTCAACGGCGTGCTCGTGCTGGTCGTGGTCGGGATCGGCCTGTTCATGTTCTTCACCCCGATCGAGCCCAGCTTCACGGCGGAAACCGGTGCCGTCGCCGCGCCGCAGATCACCGTGGTGGCACCCGCAGGCGGCACGGTGGCGGGCGTCGTGGCGGAGGAAGGGGACGAAGTGGTGCCCGGCACGCCGCTTGCCGCCGTCGAGGCGACCGCGGGCGGCCGCATGGCTCTCGAAAGCCCCTGCTACTGCGTGATCTACACGATCGCCGAGGCTGGGGCGGGCGTCGAGACGGGCGAGCCAGTGGCACGCCTCCACGCGTCCACGGCCACCCCGCTGGTCCAGGGCGTGTTCGCCCGCGCGCAGGAGGAGGTTCTCGTCCCCGGCCGGATGGTGTCGATCCGGCTTCCCTATTCCGGCCGCACCATCGGCGGGCGCATCGAGCGGGTGACGACCGGCCTGGACGAAGGCTGGATCGGGGTCCCGTCGTCGCTGGGCAACGCGCCCGGTCGCATCGTTGCATGGATCCAGCCGGACCCGCCGCTGCCCTCGACCGCCATCGGAGAGCCGGTGGTGGTCACCTTCGAACCGTCGACCGGGCTGTGAGGGGCCGGACAGGAAAGCCCGCCACCGAGGGAAAGGGGCGGCCGGCATGAACGCGTCCTTCCTGGAAAGCGGTCTCAACTTCCTGCCGCAGATCGTCTCCGGGCTCGCCCTGCTGCTTGCGGCCACCGCGCTGGTTGCCCGGCGCGCGTGGCCGCTCGTCCTCGCCGCGGCGCTGATCGTCGGTCTCGGTGTCGGGCTGGCCGCCTACAAGGCGACCTTGTTGGTGCCGGGGGACGGACGCGGCCTCAGGGTGATGACGGCGAACCTCCTATATTCCAACACCGACGTGCCGGCGTTCAACCGGGCGGTGCGCGCCTCGGATCCGGACGTGCTGGTCGTCCAGGAGAGGGTGGCCTTCTGGACGGAGGCGATCGGGCGGACGCTTGGGTCGGCGTACGCAATTCTGGCGACCAGCCCTGCCAGCAACACCGCCGTCTACATCCGCAAGGGGCTGCCGACCTGCCCGGTGCCGGAGCTGCGCACGCCGATCGCGGAGAACGCGGCGCTCGGCTGTGCCCTGATCGAGGAGGTGCCGACGCTTGTTCTCGGCGTTCATGCGCCCCGGCCCAGGGATCCGATGGCCGAGGCCGACCGCATCGCCTCGCTGGCCGCCTATCGCGCGACGCTGGCCGAGGCGGGGATGCCGCACATCGTCGCCGGGGACTTCAACGCATCGCCGATCGCGCCGGGGATGGCCGCCTTTCTGGACGAGACCTCGGTGAGCATGCCGGCGGAACCGGGCGTCTGGTTCGCGTCGTCCTGGCCTGCAGCGATCCCCGCCGTCGGCGTGCGGATCGACCATGTCCTGGTGAGCGGGGAGTTCGCCGCCCGGCTGGTCCGCGTCGGTCCGCCGATCGGCTCCGATCATCTGCCGGTGACGGTGGACGTGGCGCGCCGGGAACGGTGACGGCCCCGGATGGCCTCTAGATCCGCCAGCGGCGGTGGAGCCAGAGCCATTGCTCGGGATGCTCGCGCACCCAGCCTTCGACGACACCGTTCACGAACGTCATCGTCTCGTCGACGTCGATCTCGCCCTCGGCGTCCCGGGGCAGCGCGAGCGGTCCCTTCAGCTCCATGTAGAAGCGTCCGTTGGGCTTGCGCACCGAGCGGGCCGCGTAGACGTGGCATTCGTGGCGGCGGACCAGCTTGGCCAGCAGCGGGTTGGTCTTCGCCGGCCGGCCGAAGAAGGGCAGCGTCAGTCCGCGCCCGAAGCGCTGGTCGACCAGGATGCCGACATGTCCGCCGCGCGCCAGGATGCCGTCGAGGGCGGCCACGGCGCCGGGCTGGGAGGGCACCAGCCCGCCCATGGTGCCGCCGCGCACGACGTCGAGCTCGCGGGCAAGCCGGGCGTTGTTCAGGGGCCGGAAGAGGACCGAGACGTCGAGGCCGAACGTCGCCGCGCAGACTGGCAGCAGCTCCCAGTTCGCCAGGTGCGCCGTGAAGACGATGCACGGCGTCTTCGAATCGCGGATCTCCAGAAACTGGTCGATGCCGCTGACGTCGAAATGGCCGGCGGTGGGATTGTGGAAGTCGAAGTCGAAAATCTTGTCCAGGAACATGAACTCGGTGGCAGTGCGGCCGAGATTGTCCCACACGCCGTTCAGGATCTCGCGGCGCTCCTTCGCCGATTTCTCTGGAAAGGCGGCTTCGAGGTTTTCCCGGCCAATCCTGTCGACGGGCAGGAGCGGGCCGATCGTGCGCGAGGCCCAGCCGCCGAAGTTGACGGCGGCGCGGGCCGGCAGCAGCCGGATGATCCGCACGAGGCCGACGACCAGCTTGGCGAAGATCCAGTCAGCGGCCTGCAGGGCTCGGGCCGTGAGGACGCGCTTGGAGATCACCGCCTCAGCCCAGTGTCATGACGATCTTGCCGAACACCTTGCGGCTTTCCAGACGGGCAAGGCCGTCCTCGATCTGGTCCAGGGTGATGGCGGTGTCGATCACTGGCAGGATGCCCTCGGACATCTTGGCGAGGCCCTCCGACAGGTTGTGGATGGCGCAGCCGAAGGAGCCGAAGATCCGGTACTGCTGCTGGAACAGCTGCATCAGGTTGATCTCGGCGGTGATGCCGGTGGTCGAGCCGCAGGTGACGAGCCGCCCGCCGCGCTTCAGCGAGAACAGGCTGCCCTGCCAGGTGTCGACGCCGGTGTGCTCGAAGACCACGTCGACGCCGCGCTTGCGGGTGAGCTTGCGGACCACGCCCTCGAAGCGTTCGGTGTTGTAGTTGATGACGTGGTCGGCGCCGAGCGCGCGGGCCTTCTCGGCCTTCTCCTCGCTGCCCACCGTGGTGATGACCGTGGCGCCGATCGCCTTCGCCATGCGGATCGCCGCGGTGCCGATGCCGGAGCCGCCGGCCTGGATCAGGACGGTCTCGCCTTCCTCCAGCTTCGCGTTGTCGAACAGCATGTGCTGGACGGTGCCAAAGGTGATGGAGGCGCAGGCGGCGTCGGTCATGGTGACGTCGTCGGGCACCGGAACGCACAGGCGCGCCTTGGTGACCATCCGCTCCCGGGCGAACCCGTCGAGATGGAAGCCGTGGATGCCGCCGACATTCTCGCAGAGATTGTCGCGGCCCTCGCGGCAGGCCTTGCACTCGCCACAGGTCTGGGCGCCGTAGATCGCGACCTTCTGGCCGGGGGCAAGATCGGTCACGCCGGGACCGACCTCCACCACGGTTCCGGCGGCCTCGGCTCCGACGACGAGCGGCAGCTTGCGGCGGGCGAAGGCCATGCCGCGCCAGCCCCAGACGTCGATGTGGTTCAGCGCCACCGCGCCGATCTCGATCAGGACCTCGCCGGCGCCGGGTGCCTCCGGCTCGGGCATGTCGACGATCTTGAGATTGCGGTCGCTGACGAGCTGGAGGGCGCGCATCTTCTAGATGTATCCGTTGGTCTGGGGACGGCGTTCAGGGCCGCCGGTTGATCAGGTTCGCCGACAGTCCGCCATCGATGGTCAGGACGGAGCCGGTCATGTACCCGGCCAGCGGCGAAAGCACAAACCGGACAAGATGGGCGATCTCCTCCGGCTGGGCGAGACGCCCGGCGGGGATCTGCCGCTCCATCTTTTCGCGGTAGGGAAGATAGGGCTCGATCAGGCGCGTTTCCACGAAGCCGGGCGCGATGTAGTTCACCGTCACGCCTTTGCGGGCGATCTCGACGGCGAGCGTGCGGACATAGCCGAGAAGCGCGCCCTTGGTGGCGGCATAGGTCGCGTTGCCGGAGACTCCGTAGCCGGCGGTGATGGAGCCGGTCGCGACGATCCGGCCCTGACGCGCCCGGACCATCGGCCGCATCGCCGCGGCGGCAAGCCGCATGAAGCCCAGGGCGTTGATCTCCATGAGTTCGGCGGCGCGCTCCGGGTCGATGCTCGCAGCAAGCCGATCGTAGGACTGGCCGGCATTGTAGACGAGGCCGTACGTGGCCTCGTTCTCCTCGATCAGCGCGGCGAGCGTCGCGACCGAGGCCCGGTCACCGGTATCGACTTCACGGACGTCGAAGTCCGCATCGGGATAGGCGGTGCGCAGTTCGGCGGCGACGTCGGCCACCTCGCCGTCCGGCATGCGCGAGGTGAGCGTGATATCGAACCCGTCGGCGGCGAGCGCCCGGGCAATCGCCGCGCCGATGCCGCGGCTCGCACCGATCACGTAAACCCGCTTGCCGGCTCCCGGGGATGCCTGGTCGGTCATCGCGCGCGGCCCCGTCAGAACGGTTCGGCCGACAGCAGCAGCGAGACGTTCTGACCGCCGAACCCGAACGAGTTCGACATCACCGTGCGGATGGGCACGTCACGGGCAACGTCGGGAATGAGGTCGAGAGGAATGGTCGGGTCCGGCTCTTCCAGATTGATCGTGGGCGGCAGCCGGCCGGTCTTCAGCGACAGCACCGAGAACACCGCCTCGACGGCGCCGGCCGCGGTGATCGTGTGGCCGATCATCGACTTGTTGGACGACACCGGGATCGACGGCAGCGCATCCTCGAACACCGCCGCGAGCGCCAGATACTCCATCTTGTCGTTTTCCGGCGTGGCGGTGCCGTGGGCGTTGACGTAGTCGATGTCGGCGATGGTCATGTCCGCGTCCTTCAGCGCCTCGCGGAACACGCCGATGATCGACGAGCCGTCGGGCTTGGAGCGGGTGCGGTGGAAATCGTCGGCGCGCTCGCCGCAGCCGGAGACTATGGCCAGCACCTCGGCGCCGCGGGCCCGCGCGCTCTCCAGGCTCTCCAGCACAAAGGCACCGCCGCCTTCGGCAACAACGAAGCCATCGCGGTTCTTGGCGAACGGCTTGGAGGCCTTCTCGGGCGGGTCGTTCTGGGTGGAGAGCGCCGACAGCAGCGAGAACCGCACGACCGTTTCCGGATGCACCGAGCCGTCGGCGGCAAGGCACAGCGCCGTGTCGCAGTCGCCCCGGCGGATCGCCTCGACGCCGAGCTGGATCGCGGTGGCGCCGGAAGCGCAGGCGGTCGTCAGCGAAATCGGCGCGCCCTGGGTGCCGAAGCGGTCGGCAACGCGCTCTTCCACGCCGGCAAACGAAAAGGCGCGGTGCATGCCCACCCAGTCACCGTGGCGCACGCCGTCCAGCATCCGCTTCCAGCCCTCGCCGCTCTGGCCGGCCTCGTAGAGCGCCAGCCGGTGCTCCCATTCCAGTTCGACCGGCGGGACGGCGATGAACAGTGGCCCGGGAAAGCTGCCGGAGGTCGGCAGGCCGGCCTGGGCGAGGGCTTCCTCGCCGGCCAGCACGGCCAGCTTCTCGGTCAGCGCGGGCGCACAGAGGTCATCGAGATCGAGAAAGTCGATGGTACCCGCCACCGTGGTGCGCAGGCCCTCGGTCGGAAACCGGGTGATGCGCTTGATGCCGGACTTGCCGCCGGTGAGGGCGGCCCAGTTGTCGTCCTTGCCCTGGCCGAGCGAGGTGACGACGCCGAGGCCCGTGACGGCGACGATCGGGCGGCCCTTGTGATCGCGAGTGGCGCTGCTCATGGTCTCATTCCGATCTGGATCAGGACCGGATCGGCCGAAGGCGGTCCGAACCGGGCATGATCAGGCGAGTGATCCGGTGCCGATCCTGGCCAACCGCGCACCCGTGCCCGGTCGGAAGACGGCTCTTGCGGGTTCGTCCCGAGGGGGGACGGTCGATCAGGACTCCGAACCCAGAATGGTCAGGCTCTCGCCGCGCCAGGAGCCCCAGCCGGTGACGGCGATGGTGGAGGGGGCCTCGGTGGCCTCGGCCTCGACATCTGCGTCGGCAAACGGCGGATAGAACGCGCCGTCGGCGAGGGCCGCGGCGGCCAGCGCGACACCGGCCGGCATCTGCGCCTCCATGCCGTGCCCCATCAGCGAGCCGAGCCCGCGGACGAAGGTCGGCCGCCCGGCGGACATGGCATCGATCATCTCGCGCTCCAGGCCGGTCGCCTCTGGCGCGCCGCTGGCGCCGGACAGCAGCCCAAGCGCCGCGCTTCCCGCGGCCGCATTCAGGCGTTCGACCTGACGGGCGATGCGGGCGGCGTAGCGCTCGGAGCGGTCGCGGGCGCCGCGGTCGGTGACGACATCGTCGATGCGGGCGTAGATCTTCGTGCCGCGCGCCTCGGCGTGCTCGCGGCTTTCGATGACCAGGAACGCGCCCATGGACGCGGGCACCATGCCGCCGTCCTGACCGGTGCGATGCCAGACGTCCGGCACGTCGTCGCCGGTCCACAGGCCGCCCGACATGGCTAGGAAGACCATCATGTCGTAGCGCGCCGCGTTATAGGCGCCGCCGACGAGAAAAAGGTCGTTCTGGCCGGCGCGGATCTGCCGCCAGGCCGTCTCGATGGCCATCGCGCCGCCGAGTTCCTCGCCCATGAAGGTGCGCGACGAGCCGGTGACGTGGTGGACGATGGAAATATTGCCGGCGAGCAGGTTCGACAGCTGCGCCAGGAACAGGGTCGGCCGCAGGTCCGACATCAGCCTGTCGTTGACGAAGGCGCCGGGGTCTTCCGCCTGGCGCCAGCCCTCGACGATGTCGCCGTCGACGGTGGCATCCCGCTCGCCGCCGCCGGCCGCAACGATAAGGTTCATCCGCTCAAGGAATTCGGTCTCACCGGCAAGCCCAGCGTCGGTCAGCGCCAGTCCGGCCGCATAGGTGCCGTAGCGCTGCCAGTTCTCCATCTGGCGCTGGTCGCCGCGGCGCGGGATCTGCGTCGACAGGTCGATCTCGACCAGCGGATGGACCGGGTAGGGCGCGTAGGTCTCGGTGTCGAGCAGCGGTGTCGGGCGCTCGGCGCCGCTCAGGATGCGGGTGTGAGCCTCGATCCCGTCGGCGAGCGTCGAGATGAGACCGATGCCGGTGATGACGGCGTCGCGCGGATCTCCGGCCATCTCAGACAGTGCTCCCGACAAGTCCGATCGCTTCGGCCTGGCTGCGCATCATTGCCTCGAACTCGGGGGTCGGGAACGCCATGGTCTTGAAGGTCAGCGAGGCATCGCAGACCCGCTTTCCATCGACCGCGATCTGGGCGGTGGTCACGGAGAAGCCCGATCCGTCATGGGCGAGCGTCGCGGTGATCACCAGAGGCGTTCCCGGCTCGATGAAGGTGCGGAGCTTGCCCTGCTTCACCCCGGCGAGGAAGGGCATCCGGGTAAAGCCGTTGTGAGCGAGCACCAGATAGCCCGAGGCCTGAGCCATGGTCTCGATCAGCAGCACCCCCGGCACCAGCGGATAGCCGGGGAAATGGCCTTCGAAGACCGTGCTTTCCATCGGCACCGTCGAGCGGGCTTCGATGCGATTCGCGGACCCGTCATAAGCGGTGACCGCGTCGATCATCTGGAAATATTCGAGACGCATGAGATCGGGTCAGCCTTTGGCTGCGACCAGCTCGTCGATGCGTGCGCAGAGGTTTTTCAGGACGAAGTAGTCCTCGGCGGCGGCGTTGCCGCTGTTGACCTCTTCGGTCCAGGATTCGAGCGGAATCTTGATGCCGAACTGCTTGTCGATCGCGAACACGATGTCGAGGAAATCGAGGCTGTCGATGCCCAGGTCATCGATGGCATGGCTCTCCGGCGTGATGGTCTCGCGCGGCAGCTCGCAGGTCTCGGCAATGATGTCCGCGACTTTGTCGAAGGTCGATTCCATCGAACGCACAACTCCTTGCTGTCTTCAGGCGGGGTCATCCGCCCGGTCGAAACCCCATCGACCGGGGGCACCCGCTGCCTCTCGCGGCCACTTCAGCGGGGTCGAGCGGCGGATTGGCGGGAAACGGTTTGCAATAGGCAATCCCGGCCGCACCGCAACAGGGACTGGCGAGCCCCCGCGTACGGCGCGCCCGCGACGCGTCTTATTGGGGCGTTCCATAGCACAAGTCACGCGCGATGGAACACCATATGGTGCCGGCAATCGCGCCGCCGGGGCACGCTGGCCGGCCGTCGGTGCTACTGCTGGCTGAGGCCGGCGAACAGCGTCGGCATGTCGAGCGGCCGGAAGCCGTAGTGCGAGAGCCAGCGCACGTCCGCCTCGAAGAAGGCGCGCAGATCCGGCATCCCGTACTTGAGCATGGCCAGGCGGTCGATGCCCATGCCCCAGGCGAAGCCCTGATAGCGGTCGGGATCGAGCCCGCAATGGCGCAGGACGTTCGGATGCACCATGCCGCAGCCCAGGATCTCCAGCCAGTCGTCGCCCTCGCCGAAACGGATCTCGCTGCCGGTCCGCCGGCAGCGGATGTCCACTTCCATCGACGGCTCGGTGAACGGGAAGAACGACGGACGGAACCGCATCTGCGCGTTGTCGACTTCGAAGAACGCCTTGCAGAATTCCTCCAGGATCCATTTCAGCTGGCCGATGTTGGCGCTCTCGTCGATCACCAGGCCTTCCACCTGGTGGAACATCGGCGTGTGAGTCTGGTCCGAATCGCATCGGTAGGTGCGCCCCGGCACGATGATGCGGATCGGCGGCTTCACCGTCTCCATGGTGCGGATCTGCACCGGCGAGGTGTGGGTGCGCAGGAGCAGCCGCGAGCCGTCCTCCTTCTCGTTGAAGAAGAACGTGTCGTGCATGTCGCGGGCCGGGTGGCCCTCGGGAAAGTTCAGGGCGGTGAAATTGTAGTAGTCGGTCTCGATGTCCGGTCCCTCGGCGATCTCGAAGCCGAGGTCGGCGAAGATCGCGGTCAGCTCGTCGATCACCTGGGTCACGGGATGGATGCGGCCGGTCTCGATCGGCGCCGGCCGGATCGGCAGGGTGACGTCGACGGTCTCGGCGGCAAGGCGCGCCGTCAGCGCCAGGTCCTGGAGATGGGCGCGGCGTCGACCGATCGCTTCGTTGATCCGGGTCTTGAGGCCGTTGACCGCCGGGCCGACGACGCGGCGGGTATCCGGATCGAGCTTGCCGAGTTCCTTCAGGCGCTCGGACACGACGCCCTTCTTGCCGAGCGCGTGGATGCGAACCTCCTCGAGGTCGGCATCGGTCTCGGTCGCGGCGACGCGGGCCGTCAGCTCGGCTTCCAGCGCCGCCAGATCTTCCGGCATGGTCTCGGGTGCGGTGTCGGTCATCGTCGGTCCTTGTGGGCGCCGAATTCGGCAGGCATGCGGCACGGTCGCGGCAGTCGGTGGCAGGGTGCGATCGGACCCGTGCCGGCCGCGCAACGGCGAGCAGATCGGGTCTCATAGACCAGGGCGGCCGGCGGCCGGAAGCAGGTTCCGGATTTTCCGGATGCGACAGTCAGGCCCGAGCTATAGAAATCGCGGGCCGTTTCTGCAATGCGGTCGCGCGCGAAAGCGTGCGGGCCCTGGTCTCGTCGCCCGCAATCTGTGCCGGCCGAGGTGGACCAGCGTCGAGGAGGAGCCGGTGCCACCGCCGTCGATCGATTCGCCGAAGTCCGGCGCCGCAGGCCGCCCCCTCGCGCCCGCGCGCCGGCTGCGTTTGTGGACCGAACTCGTGTTCCTGTTCGTGATCGCGCCGCCGGTCGTGTTCCTCATCGCCCGGGCGCTCGACGTCCGCGTCTTCGTGGTGATGGCGGCGGTGCTGCCGATCTTCGTATTGCTCCTGGTCGGCGACCGGAGCTTCCCGTGGCGCGCGACCTTCGCGACCTGGCCGCGGCTCCGCGATATCGCGGCGGTGCTGGGGATGTTCGTCCCGGTGGCGGCGGCGCTGGCGCTGCTCGTCTACCTCTACCTGCCGGGCCGCTTCCTGGCATTGCCGCGCTACCGGCCGGACCTGTGGCTGACCATCATGGTCTTCTATCCGCTGGCCTCCGCCGCCAGCCAGGAGCTGGTCTACCGGGTGCTCTTCTTCCATCGCTACGAGGCGCTCTTCCGCAGCCACCGCCACGCGATGATCCTGACCAACGCGGTGCTGTTCGGCGCCGCGCACATCCTGTTCGGCAACTGGATCGCCATCGTGCTCACCGGTCTGGGCGGCATCCTCTTCGCGTGGCGCTACGAGCGGACCCGATCATTCTGGCCGGTGTGGCTTGAGCACAGTCTCTACGGCAACCTCATCTTTACGGTGGGGCTCGGTCGACATCTCTACTCCGGATCGTGATAGGTTTCCGGAGCGTCCGCGCGTGACGAGGGCGCGGGACGCGGCCAGGGGCCGCATGGGGGGTGTACGATGCGAGCGTTCGGATACGGGCTGGCGGTGCTTCTGGTGGCGGGGGCGGCATCGACAGCCGCGGCGATGGACGATCTGGCCTCGATTCTCGATCCTGTCCGCGACGAGTACCAACTGCCGGCGGTTGCCGCCGCGGTGGTCGTGAACGGCGAGATCGTGGCGGCCGGGGCCGTCGGCACCCGGGTGCACGGAATGGACATCCCGGTGGAGCTCGACGACCGCTTTCATCTCGGCTCCGACACAAAGGCGATGACCGCCACGATCGCCGGAACGATGGTCGAGGAAGGGCTCATTCGCTGGGACAGCACCGTCGGCGAGGTGCTTGGCGGCCGGATCGAGGGCTTGAGCCCCGAATTCGCTGCGGTCAAGCTGTCGCAGCTGCTGTCTCACTCGAGCGGAATCCCGACCGACACCGAAGAGATCGTGAACCTCTATTTCTCGCCCGAGGCGTTCGATCTCCCCCCATCACAGGACCGTCTCAGAATCATCGACGGCTGGAAGACCAACGTGCCGAAGGTGCCGGAAGGCCCGCCGTTCCAGTACGCCAATCTGGGCTACATCACCGCCGGTGCGATGCTGGAGACGGTGTCGGGACGCCCCTGGGAGCAGCTCATCACCGAACGGATCTTCGATCCGCTCGAACTGGAGAGCGCGGGCCTTGGCGGAACCGCCACGGACGGACGTTACGATGCGCCGGTTGGCCACGAAGTTCTTGCGGACGGGACCATCGTGCCCCGGCCCTGGGGGGTGTCGGCGGATGCTCCCTCCTCGCTCGGACCTGCCGGTACCGCTCACATGTCGATCCTGGATTTCGCCCGATGGGCAGCCTGGAACGCGGGCGGCGCCAAGAGGGGCCCCGCGATCGTCACGCCTGAAACGCTGGCGGAGATCCAGCGCGCGCACGTGAACACGCCGCACCGGGAAAATCCTCCGCCCGGCACCCCCGGCGACGGCGATTACGGCTTGGGCTGGGGCGTCGCGGAGTTTCCGGGGGCTGACGGCACGATCCTGCTGCACAACGGGTCGAACGGGATGAACATCGCCAAGATCCTCATCGACAGGTCGAAGGACGTCGGCATCGTCGTCGCGACGAACTTCCCGACCCGGGAGGCCGACCGGGCTGCGGGGGCGATCTTGGAGAAACTCTATAGCGTCTACGGCGTTGAATGACCGGCGGTTTCGGGGGCGGTCACAAGCCAGACGCAGGAGGTGGCGCCCATGCGCCCGCAGATCCAGGGAATCGTCGAGTCCGTTCTCTACACCGATGATCTCGCCGGGACCGCGGCGTTCTACGAGGAGGTGCTGGGGCTCGTCCCCATCGCCAGCCATGACGGAATGCGGGTCTTTCAGGCCGGCACGGCGCAGAACCTGCTGCTGTTCGACCGGCGAGCTGCCGAGGCCGACAAGGAACTGCCCGGCGGCCTTGTGCCGGGCCACCGCTGCGACGGGCCGGGCCACATCGCCTTCCACATCGCCATTGCCGACTATGACGCCTGGGTGGAGGCGCTCCGCAACCGCGGTGGCGTCATCGCCAGCGAGGTGACGTGGCCGGGCGGCGGCCGAAGCCTCTATCTGGACGATCCCGCCGACAACGTCGTCGAGCTCGCGACCCCGGGCCTCTGGCAAAACTTCTAGCGCATCGGAATTGACGCCGTCCCCGGCGACCCGGTGTTGTCGTCAGGTCGCGACCTGCGCGCGTTAGACCCGTGCCTGCGTGTTAGAATCGACAGCAGCACGAGACGCGAAAAGCCCGGCCGCGTGAGCGGCCAGGCCTGGAAGAGATCGCGTCGTCTGAGTGCGCGTCAGGAGGGCCGAAGCCCTACTGCACCTCGGCCGGAAGCGCCGCGCGGGCCTTGTCGAGGATCGCCTTGAAGGCCTCCGGCTCGCTGTAGGCGAGATGGGCCAGGACCTTGCGGTCGATCTCGATGCCGGCCTTGTTCAGGCCGTCGATCAGCCGACCGTAGGTCAGGCCGTGCTCGCGGGATGCGGCGTTGATGCGCTGGATCCAGAGCGACCGGAACTCGCGCTTGCGGACCTTGCGGTCGCGATAGGCGTACTGTGCCGCCTTCTCGACCGCGGCGCGCGCCGTGCGGATCGTGTTCTTGCGCCGGCCATAATAGCCTTTTGCGGCCTTCAGGACCTTCTTGTGCCGGGCGTGGGCAACCACGCCACGCTTAACGCGTGCCATCGTTCGATCTCCAAATGTCGTCGGACCGGAGCCGGGGCGTCGATGCGTCCGCGGGCGAGGGGCCGATCCGTGTCGTCCAACGTCTTGTTATCCGCCGCCCGAGGGCGACGGTGAATCACCAGCCTCGGGTCAACCGTAGGGCAGGAACTTCTTGACGACCTTCGCGTCCTGATCGCAGAGCACGGTGGTGCCGCGCGCATTGCGGATGAACTTCTTCGTCCGCTTGATCATGCCATGGCGCTTGCCGGCCTGAGCCACCTTCACCCGACCGGTGGCGGTGAGCTTGAAGCGCTTCTTGGCGCCCGACTTGGTCTTCAGCTTGGGCATCTTCGGTGACCCTTGAGTTCAGCGGTTCAAAACAGGTCTGGGAACGCCCCAGGAATCTCGTGAATGCACGTGACGGCCGGACTGTCCGGGCATCCTCCGTCGCGCGCGCCGATCCGGACCGACGGTCGACCATCCCCCTGCCGAATGCTGGCAGCGGATGGACGGCACCGAAATCCAGGCCGATGTGTCCTCCGAACGCGGGCAGTGCGACGGCCGGTTCATCCCGGATCCGCAAGCCGCGCTTGCGTTCGGCACACCCATTCGGCGGGCACGCCAATACCGAGCGCTGACGTGCCCTTCATTCCGCGGAAACGCAAGTGCCGTGGAAGACGGGCATTCTGCCGTCGCGCTCAGGCGAGGATCCCGGGACGGGCCGGTCCGCCCGTTCGGAAGCCGCACGATATAGCCGCGCCCGCGATGGATTGCAAGGAAGCCAGCCGCAGGAAATGCGTACGGTTTTCGGAATCGCGCATGGGCCGGTCCGGGCGGACGTCGCGGCACCCGCCGCCCGCGCATGCGCGATCCACGTTGAGTGGATGCATAGGCCGGCCTACGTTGATAGCGCAATCGTTATATGGCCTGAGGGACATCCGTGCTTTCCAACGCGATCAAGCTTCGACATCTCCAGTGCTTCATTGCGGTCGCGCGCGAGGGGAGCGTGACCCGTGCGGCAGAGAAGCTCGGTACCGTGCAGCCGGCGCTGTCGCGAACCCTGCGCGAGCTCGAGGACGAGCTTGGCAAGAAGCTCTTCGAGCGGACCCGGGACGGGCTGATTCTCACCGAGGCGGGCGAGACGCTCTACCGCTATGCCTTCAACGGGATGCAGCAGGTGGCCGAGGGGCTGGCGCGCGCAGCCGGGGAGGGGCCGGGCGAGGTGATCGCCATCGGCGTGCTGCCCAATGTCAGCCGCCGTGTGCTGCCGGACAGCGTCGGCGCCTTCAAGGAGCAGCACCCCGATACGGTGGTGCGCATCGTAACCGGCACCAACATCGATCTCCTGACCAAGCTGCAGGCGGGCCGTCTCGATTTCGTGCTCGGTCGCATGTCGGATCCCGACACCATGCGGGGGCTGACGTTCGAGCATCTCTTCTACGAGAAGATCGTGTTCAGCGCCCGGCCCGGCCATCCGCTTGCGGCGGCGAAGCCCGTCACCCTGGCCGAGGTCAACGCGTTCCCGGTGATCATTCCGCTGCCGGAGACGATCATCCGGGCGGAGCTCGACCGGTTCATGGTCTCCAACGGCTTTCCGGAATTCTAGAACGTGATCGAGACGGTCTCCTTCGAATTCGCGCGGCCCTATCTGCAGGCCTATGACGCCGTGTCGGCCCTGCCGCGCGGCGCGGTGCAGCCCGAGCTGGAGAGCGGGGAGCTGGTGGCGATCGATGTGCCCTGCGACGATCTGATGGGGCCCGTGGGCCTTACCTTCCTGCCGGGACACCCGCTCGGATCCCGGGCGGAGCGGCTGCTCGGGGTGATCCGCGAAGGGGCGCTGGCTCGGGGACTGATATAGCAAATTTGCTATGTTGCGAACGACATCGTCATTTTACGCGCTGCATGGCCGCTCCTAGTCTTTCCCCAAGACCAAAAGAAAAGCATCGGGAGAGAAACATGCACGGATTCGGTCGAATGGCCTTTGCGGGAGCGTGCCTGGTGGCGGCTGCCGGCACGGCAATGGCGGAAACCTACAGCATCGAGGGTGCCGGTTCCGCGTCGCTGACGGGGATCGTCCCGCAGACCCTGGCCCAGTACACGGCGAAGAACGGGATCGACCTGCAGGTCGTGCTCGGCCAGACGCTGACCAAGTCGGCGCTGAAGACCGCCGCCAAGCAGCTCGACCTTGCGGTGGTGCCGCCGCCGGCCTTCGCAGCGATGAAGAAGGGCGTCGGGCCGTACGCCGGGCAGGCGGAGCAGGCGAAGAAGCTGTCGGAAAACGTCCGCTCCCTGTTCGGCTTCCCGGGCGGCACCTTCCACACCATCGTCTGGGCCGACGCCGGCATCGAGAGCTGGGAAGACATCAAGGGCAAGCGCGTCTACATCGGCCCGCCCGCCGGCGCCGCCGGGGCGCAGATCGTCAATATGATCAAGGTCGCCTCGGGATACGAGGAGGGCAAGGACTACGAGGGCGTGAAGGCCCCGTGGGGCGCTGCCCAGCAGTCCTTCCAGGATGGCCAGTTCGACGCCTATGTCGCCGCGGCCGCTGTCGGCCAGCAGAGCCTCAACGAGCTCAGCCTGCAGCGCGAGATCCGCATTCTCGGCATTCCGAAGGATATCGTCGAGTCGGAGGCGTGGACGACCTACCTGGAAGACTACGCGGTCGACACCGCCGACATCCCGGCCGGCGTCTACTCCGGCCAGGCCAACGGCAACGAAGACCTGCAGACCGCCGTCACCACCATGATGGTGGCCACGAACACCGATCTTCCCGAAGAGGCCGCCTACACCATCACCAAGGCCTACTGGGACAATCTCGACGAGATGAAGGCCGGCAACGCACTGCTGCGGTCGATCAACGCGTCGCGGCCCTTCGCCGGGGTGAACGCCCCGCTGCATCCGGGCGCGCTGCGCTACTACCGCGAGGCGGGCATCGAGGTCCCCGAGCGGCTGGTCGCCCAGTAGCGCCGGCCATACGGCGCCGCCCGGCCGGCGGCGCCGCCCATCCTTCTGCCCCTCGATGGAGAGCCGGATGACCGGACCGCGAGACGCTGCAACGCGCCGGGTGTTCGACGCGGTACTGCTTGCCGGTGGACTGTTCATCGCGCTCATCGGCATGGCCAACGTGCTTCCGAGCTACGGCGTGCTGCCGCGGATCGGACCGTTCCCTGTGGAGTGGTTCCGGCCTCTGTTCTTCTTCGCCTGCATCGTCGGCGTGGTCGTGTCGCATCTGTCCAGCCGGCATCGGCAGGAGCGCGGCAGAACCCTCGCGACGCTCTTCTATCTGGCGCTGATCGCTGCTGCCGCGTGGGTCTCCTACGAATACTACGCGCTCGGCCGGATCATGGCCGACTCGGTGGTGTTCTTCACGAATCGGGAGGCGCTGATAGCCACCCTCGCGGCGGCGATCTCGCTATGGGTCTGCTACGTCGTCTGGGGCCTGCCGATCGCCGTGCTCGGGCTCGTCTCGTTCGCCTACCTGGCCACCGGCCAGTACTGGCCCGGCTTCCTCCAGACGGTCCCGACCGACATGGCGGAGCTCGTCGCCCAGAACATCTGGTTCGACTCCGACCAGGGAATTCTGGGGTCGATCATGGGTATCGTGCTGTCCACGGTGCTGCCCTTCATCATCCTCGGCGCCATCCTGGAAGGCTGCGGGGCCGGCCAGTCGATGATCCGCATCTCGTTCTCGCTGATGCGGAAATTCCGTGGGGGCCCGGCCTATGCCGCGATCGCCGCCTCGGCGCTGTTCGGCACCGTCTCCGGCAGCGCCGTCGCCAATGTGGTGGGCACCGGCGTCGTCACCATCCCGATGATCCGCAAGCGCGGCTTCAGCCCCAATTTCGCCGGCGCGGTGGAGGCCGCCGCGTCGACCGGCGGGCAGATCCTGCCGCCGATCATGGGCGCCGCCGCTCTCGTGATGGCCGACTATGTCGGCGTCAGCTACCTCACTGTCATCGTGGCCGTCCTGGTGCCGGCCATCGCCTACTACGCCAGCCTCTGCCTGTCGGTGTATTTCGAGGCAAACCGGGCCGGTGTCGAATCCCACGCGGAGGAGGAGATCGCGGTCGAGCGCCAGGACTGGCTCAACCTGATCCTGGTGTTCGCGCCGATCGGCATGATCGTCTGGCTGCTGGTCAGCGGCCTGTCGCCCGCCGGCGCGTCGATCGCTGCGATCTTCCTGCTGATCCCGCTCAGCTTCATCAATCCCGATATCCGGTGCAATCCGTGGCTGCTGGTGGGGGCGCTCAGCCGGGGCGGCATCACCGTTGCCCAGCTGGTCACGGCGATCGCCGTTGTCGGCATCGTGGTGTCGACCCTGTCTGCAACCGGCATTCCGACCAAGTTCGCGGTGCTCCTGTCGGGCGCCAGCGAGACCTCGCTGCTCGCCGCGCTGCTGATCGCGGCGCTGGGCTGCATCGTCCTGGGCATGGGCATGCCGACCCTGCCGGCCTACATCGCCATCGTCGCGATCATGGGGCCGACGCTGCAGCGCTTCGGCCTCGAGCCGTTGACGGTCCACATGTTCGTCTTCTTCTTCGGCGTGGCGTCGGTGATCACCCCGCCGGTGGCGATCGCCGCCTATGCCGCGGCAGCCATATCGGGCGGCAAGCCCATCGCCACGGCCGTCGAAAGCTCCCGCATCGGGGCGATGATCTTCATCATTCCGTTCGCGTTCGCCTTCAATCCGATTCTCCTGGTCGTGGACTCCGCCGGGGCGGACTTCGCGGTCCTGCCGTTCGTGGTCGCGGTCGGGCGGCTGGCGCTTGCCCTCTATCTCTGCTCCAGCGGCTTCGGGGGCTTCGACCGTTCCCGGCTGGGAGCGATCGACCGGCTGGCGCGGCTGGTCTCCGCAGGCCTGCTGCTCGCCCCCGACCCGCTGTGGAATGTCGCCGGGCTGGTCATCGGCGCCGGGTTCGTCGCCCGCCACCACTGGCTGGCTGCCTCTGCGCCGGCCGCCGCCGAAACCCGTCCCCTGAGTAAAGCCGAGAGCACCTGATGGCCGAGATCAAGAACATCCTCTTCATCATGTTCGACCAGCTGCGGTTCGACTATCTGGGCTCCACCGGCCATCCGCACCTCAAGACCCCGCACATCGACCGCTTCGCCGAGAAGGCGGTCCGATTCAACCGCGCCTACGTGCAGTCGCCGATCTGCGGCTCGTCGCGGATGAGCTTCTACACGGGCCGATACGTCCACAGCCACGGGGCCCAGCGCAACAACTTCCCCCTGAAGGTGGGCGAGCAGACGATCGGCGACCATCTGCGCGCCAACGGCATGGATGCCTGGCTGGTCGGCAAGACCCACATGCAGGCCGACGCCAAGGGACTCGAGCGCCTTGGCATCGCGCCCGATTCGGTGATCGGGGCGCGTCTGTCCGAGTGCGGCTTCGACGTCGTGGTGCGCGACGACGGGCTGTGGGGGGAGGGGCCGGACGGGTTCTACGACACCCTCCGCTCGCCCTACAACGAGTACCTCAAGAAGAAGGGTTACCCGTCGGAGAACCCGTGGAACGTTTTCGCCAACGCCGGCGTCGGCGAAGACGGCGACATCGCGTCGGGCTGGCTGATGCAGCACGCCGACCTGCCAGCCAACGTGCGCGAGGAGGATTCCGAGACGCCGTGGCTGACCGGGGAGTGCATCCGCTTCCTGGAGGCGCGCAAGGGCGATGACCGGCCCTGGCTGTGCCATCTCTCCTACATCAAGCCGCACTGGCCCTACATCGTGCCGGCGCCCTACCACGCCATGTACGGGCCGGAGCACGTGCCGGCGGCCGTCAGGGACGCTCGCGAGAAGGTGGATCCCCATCCTGTCTACGGCGCCTACATGGATACGCTGATTGCCCGGAGCTTCTCGCGCGACGACGTCCGCGAGAAGGTGATCCCTGCCTACATGGGCCTGATCGCCCAGTGCGACGACCAGATGGGCCGGCTGTTCGCCTACCTGGAGGAGAGCGGGCGGATGGAGGACACGATGATTGTGCTCACCTCCGACCACGGCGACTATCTGGGCGACCACTGGCTCGGCGAGAAGAACTTCTTCCACGAGTGTTCGGTGAAGATCCCGATGCTCGTCTACGATCCGTCGAGCGCCGCCGACGGGACGCGCGGCACCACCTCCGATGCGCTGGTCGAGGCCATCGACCTGGCAGCCACCTTCGTCGCCGCGACGGGGGCGGAGGTGCCCAGCCACGTCATCGAGGGGCGGTCCCTCCTGCCGGTCCTGCACGGCGAGACGCCGGACGACTGGCGCGACGCGGTCATCTGCGAGTTCGACTACTCGACCACGCCCATGGCGGCGAAACTCGGTGTCGCGCACGAGGATGCCCGCCTCTTCATGGTGTTCGACGGGCGCTACAAGCTGATCCACGCGGAAGGCGGCTTCCGGCCGATGCTGTTCGACCTGCAGGCCGATCCGAACGAGTTCACCGACCTCGGCGCGAGCCCGGAGCACCGCGCGATCGTTGACGCGCTGTATGTCCGGCTCGGTGCCTGGGCGCGGCGGCTGTCCCAGCGGACCGCATTGTCCGACCGGGAAGTGACCGCCATGACCGGCAAGACGGCGCGGCGCGGCGTTCTGCTCGGCGTTTATGACGGCACTGAAGTTCCAGAAGAGCTGCTTGCGCCGCTGCGGGGGCGGGCGCCGGCGCGCTACTGCCCGGATTGAGGCGGGCGGCCGTCCCGGAAACGCGCAAAATAGGGGTTGCGCGTCGAAGGCGAGTTGACGGCGGGTTCCCGGTGGCCGAAAGCTGATCCCGCCGGCTGGCTCCGCCGGCGCGCGCGACTTGGCCCCGGAGCCCGTTCCGGCCGGACGACCCAATGGCGTCGATCCGGAAGCGGCTTCGGAAACACTCTGATCGAGCCTTGCGCCGTCGGGTCCGGCCGGACTTGACGGCAGGTGCTCCGGGAACGTCAAAGGTCCAATCCATGTCCCGTTTTGCAGCCGTGCCCGCCCTGATCCTGGGCGTTGCCCTCCTCGGTTCCAGCGCGCTGGCGCTCGATCCGGGCCGCGGCGTCGGACGTCCCGGACCGGGTGTCGGCGCCGGTGCGCCGGGCGTCGGCGTGCGGCCGGGCGTGGGGGTTGGTGCACCCGGCGTCGGCGTTGCTCCGGGCACGCCGGTGACGCGGTCGATCGCCCGCCTGCCTGCCGGCTGCGCCAACGTGCGCTATCGGGGCTACAACGCCTATCGCTGCGGCGGCGTCTACTACCGGCCGGTCGTTCAGAACAACACCACCGTCTACGTCATCGTCGAATAGGGGCGGGGGGCGTCTGTCAACGTCGTCCGGGTTCAGGCGCCGGACCCGGATCGTCGCATTACGGCGTCCACATAGGTGGCAAGTGCGGAGAGATCGTCGGCCGGGCCGCGCGCGGCGATCACCTGGTCGGGCCGGATCAGCACCCAGCCGCCGCGCTCCATGCGATAGCGCTTGCGGGCCCCGCCATCCGGGTCGCGGCTGGCGTCCAGGACGATGACCTTCACGCCGTCATCGGCGGCGGCAAGCGCCTTTGACACGTCGACCGTCCCGTCGGCGGGCGGGAACAGCAGCAGCGCGTGGCCCGTGTCTCCGATCATCGACCAGAGCGTCGCGGGGGCGCCTGTCTCGTCGAGCACGGCCTGGTCGAGGGCGCGGGTGCCGACGTCCGTGCGGTGGGGACGATGGGGCGGGCGTCCGAGACCGACCAGCGGCCCCTCCCGGTAGGTGATCGCCGTCTCCGAGAGCTCCAGTTGCAGCATCTTCTGGGCGGCGGGCAGATGGCCGACGAGGGTGACGGCGATGTTGCGGGCGACGGCGGCGATGCGATTGGTGGAAAAGGCGGCGTGGAGCTTCTGGGCCGCGCCGGCGACCACGTCGTGGGCGACGGGACGGCGCTCCGGCTCGTAGCTTCCCAGCAGCCGTTCCGGATCGCCGCGGCCGGTCAGCACGTATCCGAGCTTCCAGCCCAGGTTGAAGCCGTCCTGGATGCCGGTGTTCATGCCCTGGCCGCCGGCCGGGCTGTGGATGTGGGCGGCGTCGCCTGCGAGGAAGACCCGGCCGACCCGGTAGCGCGCGGCGAGACGCTCGTTGGTGCGGAACGCCGACAGCCAGCGCGGATCGCTGATCGTCGTGCCAGGCGGGCCGTGGCGGTCCATGTGCTCCTGGAGTTCCTCGAGCGTGGGCGTGCTCTCGTCGGTGGCATCGGCGCGCGCGGCAAAGATGCGCCAGGTGTCCGTCTCGAACGGAAACAGGGCAACGGTGCTGCCCTCATGCCACCAGATGTAGATGCTGTTCCGGTCGAGGTCGCCACCGTCGGGGCCGCCGCCGGAAATTGCCACGTCGCCAAGCAGGAACATCTGCGGCTCGGTGTAGCCCTCGAAGTCGATCTCCAGTGCATGACGGACGAAGCTTCGGGCGCCGTCCGCGCCGACGAGATAGGCGGTGCGCAACGTTTCCCGAGTTCCGTCGGCGTGCGCCAGGGTCGCCGTCACGCCGGCGTCGTCCTGGTCGAGGCCGACCAGCTCGACGCCGCGCTCGACCGGTGTGCCGAGGTCGGCGAGATGCGCGGTGAGGATGTCCTCGGTGTGCGACTGCGGTAGCAGCAGCGGAAAGGGAAAGGGGCTGTCGATCCCTTCGCCGATCGCCAGGGTCGCGAGCGTGCGCGTGCCCTCGCCGATGTGAACGGCAGCCAGTCGCCCGCCGGAGGCGAGGAAGGTGTCGACCACACCGATCGCCGACAACGCCTCAAGGCTGGCGCTCCAGACGGCGAGCGCCTTCGAGACCCGGGCCGGCTCGGTCTTGCTGTCGACGATCCGCACGTCGACGCCGTACCGGCGGAGCATGATCGCCAGCGTGAGACCTGTCGGACCCGCTCCGGCCACGAGAACGGAGGTTGGCAGGCTGTCGCTCATGGCCTCCCCCAGCCGCGAAGGGCGCCTTTTCGAGACCGCCCACGGCCGGAATCCTAGCGCTTTTTGCCCCGGTCGCCAACGCGGACGGTCCGGCCGCAGAGAGACCGTGGCGCGACGGTGCGCTCAGCGCGGGACTTCGCCGCCCGTCGCCTGCTCGGCGATCCCCGCGAACACCGCGTCGAGTTCCTCGGCCAGGGCTTCCAGCTTTTCGCCGCCTTCGTCCGTGTAGGGCGCGAAGACGAAGCTCGGCGTCTTGTAGGAGAGCGTCGCCGTGCCGTCGGCGTCCTCGGTGACGTAGAAGCGGATCGGCGCCTCGATCCCCGCGGCGACACTCGCCTCCAGCATCCGGCGGGCATAGTCGTTGCGGTAAACGCCGATCACCCGATTGCCGGGGATGGTGAAACCCTGGCCGCTGGCGCCGTCCGATGCGCTCGCCTGAGTGACGAGGCCCATCTTGGCGTCGGTCACAGCGGTCCGGGTCGCCTCCACGAGGTTCGGGTAGGCAAGCTCGGTGTCGATGACGACCCAGCCGTCCCGGGGCGCGAGCGAACTCTCGGCAAGGGCGGGGGTGGCCGCAAGGGTGGCAACGAGCACGATGGCGGCGAACGGATGACGCATCATGGTCTGTCTCCTCTGGAGGGAAGCGGGCTGTCGACGGGCCTCGCAGATGAAAGCGGCGGATCGATGCCGAGGGCCGCGCGGGCCCAAGTTCCGGCGGCAGAGCCCAGGAAGCCGAAGACGAGCCAGCCCCAGCCGTGCAGGCTGCCCGAGACGATGCCGCCGACCAGCCCGCCGATGTTGCAGCCGAATGCGAGGCGGGCGCCGTAGCCCATCATCAGCCCGCCCGCGAGGGCGGTGAGGGCGTCGCGGGCGCTGATCCGAAGGGTCGGCGCGAAGCGGCCGGCGAGCCCGGCGGCCAGCATGGCGCCGGCGATGATGCCGAAATCCATCACCGATGTGGCGTCCGCGAAGACCGAGCGTTCGACGGCGCCCATCTGCCCCGACCAGTAGGGCCAGGTCTCGATGGGCACACCGAGCCCGTGGGCGATCTTGCCGCCCCAGAGCGTGAAGCCCGATGTGATGCCCCAGGGTCTGCCGAGCACCAGGAACGTGGCGATGCCGACGCCGGCGAGCGCCAGCGCACCGGTCGTCGTCGACCACGGCCCCGAGAGGAGGGAGCCCGTCGGGCGCGGCGGG
>Ga0207904_1000257_pt1 | contig 23276 bp, 21 predicted proteins | sample MalvirmetaMSP118_FD_184232 | JGI IMG/M metagenome (GOLD analysis project Ga0207904, IMG submission 184232) | Marine viral communities from the Deep Pacific Ocean - MSP-118 (SPAdes) | ecosystem: Environmental > Aquatic > Marine > Oceanic | place: Pacific Ocean | collected 2011-05-30 | reverse complement strand
AAACGAACAAACGGCCGTTTGTAACCGATTTGGGGCCGGAGCGGGCTTCGGGACTAGACTCGGCGATCTAGACTGCCCCCCATAGGGACGCGCCTATCTCAAGCCGCCTGTGACGTGGTCGAGGCCGCGTCAGCGTTGGTCGCTCCAGTCCCGTCTACGCTCCCCGCAGTCACCGCCTCAACAGTCACGGTCCGCTCTGCCGTGACGGTATTCCCGGCAGCGTCGGTCACCGAGTAGGTCACGGTATAGTTGGCAGGGGTGGTCGTATCCACCGGGTTGTCGACGGTGAGCGCGTCCGTAAGGTCACCATCGGTGTCGTCGAGGGCGGTTGCGCCGTCGTCGGTGTAGGTATCGCCCTCGGTCAGGATGACATCACTGCCGGCGATGGTGATGACCGGTGCGGTCGTGTCAGGGGTCGTGGTGGCGGTGGTTGTTGCCGTGGTGCTACTCGCTGTTGTGGTGGTTGAGGTAGTCGTTGTGGCGCTAGTTGTAGCTGCGGTCGTCGTGCCAGCAGCTGACGAAGTGGCTGCCCCCGTAGTTGGTGCTGCAGAGGCGCCGGCGTTGCGAGTGGCTGAGGACGCCGGATCACGAGGCTCGACCTGGGCCTCATCGAGCATCTCCACCAGCTCGTCGCGGCCGATACAGATGTCGTCGAGGCAGAGTTGACGCGTATTGAGCTGCTCAGAACTGAACGACTGCGCATAGCCGGCAATCGTTTCGGAGAGGCCTACAATGTTTGCATTGAGTGCCTTCACCGCATTCACCACCGCCGCCAGGATCGGACGGTCAGTCAGGGTGAGCATGCCATCCTTGTCGACACCCACAGCCTCAGGAATGACCTCCTGGATGTCCTGGGCTGAGAAGCCGGAGTAGACGTGCTCGGTGTCGAACCCGGTCTCCTCGCGCCAGCGGTAGTTGATCGGGTCGATCTCAAGCACGGCGGCCAGTGAACGATCGAACGAGGCAATGTCGGTCTTCAGACGTTCGTCAGAGGAGACGGAGAGGTTGCCGTTGGCATCGGTCTGGAGAGAACCCGCACCAAAGTTGGCAAACCGGACTGAGCCCGTGGTGGTGAGTTGGGCTGACGGGGTGGAGGTACCGATGCCGAGGTCGTCGGCGAGGTAGTTGGTACCGCCCTCTGAGTAGATGCTGAAGCTGTTGGTGGTGCCGAGGGCGCTGATGTCGTCGAGGTAGAGGCCGTAGGCGTTTGTGATGGGGTTGGTGCCGCTGAAGTTGATGCGGGTGCCATACGCCGTGGTGATGGGGCCTGTACCCTTTACTTCGATGTTGGCACCGTAGCCTGTCGTGGTGGTCGAGGTAGAGGTGTGGTCGAAGGTGAAGCTGCCGCCATATGCGGTGGTGATTTGACCGGAGTGCTGGGTAGTGACACTGCCAGTAATACCACTTGCATTAGTGGCTCGGCCATTGTTTTGAACCCTAACGTTTCCATTTGCCCCGTTTGTATTGTTGGCAAACGCGTCATTCTGTACATATACCGCGCCGCCAATACCTCCTGTATTAATACCGTGGGACGATTCCGTTAGCCATAGGCGGTTTGTTGCTGCGCTGATATACGTGACGGTGCTTTGGCCCGCGAGATAAAAGTCGACCAATGAGCCGCCATAGACATAGCCGTTTCCGGTTCCTCCTCGCGTTACCTTGATCTGTTCACCATATATGCCGCGCAGGTAGCCAGAGCTGTTTTCCGGGGTGTGCATGTCGATGTAGTCGCCATAGTGGTAAGCGTTGATACCATTGGTCTCATCAAGCATGCTGATATCCGTGTACGTGCCAACCATAGGGCTGCTTGGATCATCTGCGAAAGACATGCCGATGTTCAGAGCTGTTCTTTTGGCTGCATCCGTCCCAATCCCAATAAAACCATTGTCAGCAATGGTGGTGCGGGCTGCTCCGGTGCTATCGAGGAACTGCGCCAGCTTCCCCGTTGAAGTGCCACTTCCCTGAATGGCAAAGGTCGCCGCAGACGTTACCTTTGGATCGAGGCCGAGGCTGAAGGTGTCGTCCACGGTCAGCTTGTTCGCGGAAAGGCTGCCGGTGAGGTCAGAGAGGGCATCGTGGATCTCGTCGCTCTGGGCGGTGAGTTGCGAGCGGGTGACGAAGTCTGAGGTGTCGATAGAGCGCGAGCGGGAGCGATTGTCGTTTTCATCACCGTCAGACACAGCACCTTCGACCGTGAGGGTGCCATTTCCGAGAGCCCCCTGTTTCGAGGCAGCGAGGGCTCCCTTGAGCTTCACAAGCTCGAACTGGAGGGCCGTGAGGCTGTCGAGAAGGGGCTGTTGCTTCGAAGCCGAAAGCGCCTGGGCTCGCTGAACCGAGATAACGGCGACGTCTCTCTCCCCCACTTCTACCGATGGGTCACCGAATCCCGACGGATTGCGGACGTAGACCTCGTTCTGCCCGGCCGCTATGAGAGCCCAACCTCCGGCGACCGCAGCAAGCAGCACGACCACTGCGAGGCTCGCCAGCTTTCGAGCAATCGGCTTGTGACGCGGTCGCGGTCCTCCGCGTCGCCAAACCATCCCATCATCATATTGCATATGCCGACAGTGTAGCAGCGCCAACGACAGCCATGCCGACCAGAGTGTGGATATCGAGCCAGCCAATAAGAGTGCTCGTTACGGGGCACAGCGCATGTGGGCATTCGATTGAGGTAGAACGTCTTAGACACCCTGAAGCGCCGCGCCACGTTCTTGGCAGCGCGTCAAGGCTGCGGGTGACTGCGGCGCGAGGCTCACTTCCCCGCTAAAGAAAAGAGCCCCGATTGGGGCTCAAGTGATCTCGAGAGCGTCGCAGCCTTTCTCGTCCATTAGCGCGGCCAAGCGCTGCAGCTGTTCAGCGCTGACCACATCGGTCAGAAAGGCAACGACGTTCTCGATCCCATTCTGGCTCGCCGTCATCGCTTCCAGCGGATCGCGCACCAGCATGAGCGCGTCGCCTTCCACCTGGTGTGCACCGAAGATGTGCTCCTCCGGCTTGAAGCCGTTCGGGAAGGTGAGCGTCGGGCTCTCGTCACCAAGAGCCCGGCCGCAATAGGCGACGAGGGTTCCCTCCCAGTCGTGGACCGGGATCGCGAGCCTCCCCCGCATGATGCCCTTCGGGGCGTAGCCTGCACCGAAGACGCGGCAGGTCTCGACGCTGACGCCGAGCTTCTGCACGCCCTCGTGCTCGGGTTGCAGATAGGACAGAGGCTGGAGGCTTCTTGCGGCCTCCTTGGTCCTCTCCTCGGGAACGGTGGTCGTCTCGGCCGTCCGCTTCCCTTCCCCACCGTCGTCGGCGAGAAACGCGGCAGCCTCCTTCATCGAGGAGCCGTGGATGTGGGCAACGAGCGCGATGACGTCGCCGCCGGTGTGGCCGCCGAAGCAGTAGAAGGCACGCTTCACGGGCGTCACGACGAGGGCGCGGTCACCGCCCGTCTTGCAGGCGGGACAGCGCCCGCGCCACTGACCGTTGCGCTCCTTAAGCGCGAGACCGAGAGGCGCAACGACGCTCTCGATCGTCACGCGCTCCTTGAGCGCGGCGAAGTCGACATAGGCCATGGGATCTCTCCGGGGGTCGCAGTCTGAAGAACAAGAGCTCTGCTCATTGTACGTCAGCGCTAAGTCGCAAAGCCGGAGTTATGCCCAAGAGTACAGCGAATAGTTAGCGACGTTCAAATTGGGATCTGGTCACCAGCTTCTGACGTCCTGACGTCAGAGAGCTATATGAGCAGACGACTACTAATCACCCATATTGGTTCTTTAGCGTTGCGGTCGGCTACCGTAGTGGGCGACATTCTGCCTTGGCGAACGGATAGCCGGGCAAATGAAAGCGGCCACTCACCACTTCTAAATAGCGGCTCGAATTTGGGCGGCTAGGCTGGAGCATTGTGGGGAATGTCCGCCCGTTTTACCCTCCCTTTTTTGGGATCGGGAGCATGGAATGCCATTCTGGTCGGGAGAAACCCTTGAAGAGAGACTTATAGATTTAATCGATCCTTTCGAGAGAAGGGCCATCGATTGCGCCGCTTATACTCTCCGTATAGGGCGTGAAATTTATGTCAGCCCAGACCGGGAGATCCCGGACCCATCGCGACATACGAAGCGAACTCTGGCCGAAGGCGAAGGCTTCACAATCCCCCCAGGTCAGTTCGGCTTCCTGAGCACTGCAGAGCGGGTCAAGGTGCCCGACAATGCGCTGGCATTCATTTCGATAAAGGCGCGGCAGAAGTTTAGCGGCCTGATCAACATTTCCGGTTTTCATGTCGATCCGGGTTATGAAGGCGCTTTACTGTTTTCTGTTATGAACGCCGGTCCGAAACCGCTCCACCTGGCGCAGGGACAGCCACTGTTCCTAATTTGGTACGCAGATCTTGACCGGCTCACGGAGCGGAAGAAAAGGCCGGAGGATGGCTTCGACGGCATCGAGCCTGACCAAATCAATAAGATCAGCGGCGAAATCCTGTCCCTACAGAGCCTGTCCGACAAACTGCGGACACTAGAGCAAGATATACAGCGCCAATTGGAATCCCAGAACTCCAAGATTTCAAACCTGAAGCTGTTGGTGAATATCTTTTTGACGGTTGCCACAGCGATAGGTGGCGGACTGATCGTTTGGGCCGTGACGGAGTGGATGGGGTTGCCGCCCAACCCATGACCACTTGTCGGAAATTCCGACATGCGCTATATGCAATGTTGGTTTAAACGACAGATAGGCCGCAAAATGGAGTTTCCCGAGACGATGGTCGCAGACGCGATCCGCGAAGAGATTGCGGTCGCCGCGCAAGATCGCCCCCCGTCAAAGTCCGGCTGGCGGCCGGAAGTAGATTCGCCCGTCGTTGTGCGCGTAGTGCTTCGCGTTGAACGGGAGCTGGGCATCACTCTGCCCGAGAACGCTGTGCCGCCGGGCGGCTTCGACGAGGTGGAGCACTGCGTTGAAAGCATTTTGACGCATTGCCGAATACTTTGGCGCGAAAAGCAGCCACAGGAGGGAGAACGGGTGTCATGAGCGCACACCGCATGGGCTTTGCCGGTCCCGAGGATGAAAGTCGGCTTCTTGGGGCAAAGCTAAGGGAAGCACGGGAATATATTGGTCTGAAACAGGACCAGGTCGCGAGTCATCTCAACATACCCAGAACGGCAGTGTCTGAGATCGAAAAAGGCAAGCGCTCAGTGAGCGCGATCGAGCTTAAAAAGCTAGCCCATTTGTACCAGCGATCGGTTCAGTACTTCACTGGAGATGAACCGGCAGTCCCCGCAGATGTGGCTTTCCTAGCGCGAACTGCATCGTCTCTCTCGAACACCGATCGCAAGGAACTTCAGCGCTTCGCCGAATTCTTGCAATCGAAGTCGAAAGGCTGACCCAATGACCCGTGAGCAGGACCGGGTGTTTATTCTGCGCGGAATGAAGGCCGCGCTCGGCTTGCTCCATGACCTCGGACTTGAGCGAAGTGACAGACGGGCGTTCCGGATCGACGTGTTTGAGAGCATCGACCGAGCCGGGGCCGCGCTGATGTTTCAACCGCTCGACAAACTACTCGGTGCATTCATGAAACAGAACGGTGCCGCGGGCATCATTCTGAACACCGAACGTCCACTCGGCATGCAGCGGTTCACGGCAGCGCACGAACTGGGGCACCTTACCCTCGGTCATGACCCCCACGCCGATGATGAAGGCATCCTGCGCCGTGGCCCGACGCCGGACGGGCGTATGTTTAAAGGTGTTGCTCCGGAAGAACGAGAAGCCGATGCGTTCGCATCATACTTCCTGCTCCCACCCCATCTCATCACCGCGCAGATGCAGGCCCAAGGTTGGAGCGCACGCAGTTTCACTAATCCTGAGACGGTCTATCAGGCCTCGCTCCGCTTCGGCACCAGCTACAGCGGCGCTGTTTATTGCCTCGAACGAGAACGAGTGATCGGTGCGGGGCTTCGGCGCGAACTTCTCAAGGCAAAGCCTAAGACATTGAAAAAAGCGCTGCTAGATGACCAGCCGTTGCCAAACCCAAGACGCAGCGATGTCTGGCATCTGACGGAGAAGGATGAGGGCGCGGTGATCGAGGCCGGTCGGGACGATCTGTTCCTACTTCGCCTGAACGAAGCGACCGGGGCCGGCTATGTCTGGACCTTCGACGAACTTCGGAAAGCAGGCTTCGCCATTCTAAATGATGGTCGCGAACCGGTGGCCGAAGGGCAGATCGGCGCGCCGACGGTCCGCCGGGTCTTAGCGCGCGCAAGCGCGCCGTTGCGCGACACATTGCGGCTCACCGAGCGTCGTCCATGGGATCCCAACGATGATCCGCAGACGCTCACACTGCATTACCGCACGGCGACCAGTGATGAAGCGGGTCTCTTCGAGCGACAGCGGCTGGAGCGCCTGGCGGCTTCATGACACTGACGATCGATAAAGATTTCCGTGCCGATCTCGGCGATGCACGCGACCAAGGGCGGCGGCCAACTTGCCTATCCTTCGCCGCGTCGGACGCGCACCGCCACCGTAGGCGTTATCCGAAGCTGCTTTCAGTCGAGTGGCTCTTTTACCACGTAGCGAAACACGCAGGTACCGGCGCTAACACCGGTACGACGATGCCCGACACACGCGCCGTATTACAGGCGCTCGGCCAGCCCGAGGAGGCGGTTTGGCCCTATTCGAAAACCCACCCGGCACCGACAGTGTGGCAACCTCCATCCTCAAGTCCGGACTTGATGTGCTGTGGCTCCACGCCATGCGCCGAGAACATACTGGCTGTGCGCGCCCAGGTGGATGAGGGCATACCAGTCGTGATCGGCATGTTCACTTCGACTACCTTCCAGGCACCGACAAACTGGGCGCATTACGGAGCGGAAATTGTCTTGGGACGGGATTCCGGCGAGCCGATTGATCCGGCCCGTGGCCACGCACTCTTAGTCGTTGGCCGGGGGTGGGTGTCTAGCGAGCCGATCTTGCTTGTCAGAAATTCATGGGGACCCAAATGGGGCACCAACGGGCACGCATGGCTGTATGAAGACTATCTTGCGCCGCGACTGGCTGGCGCCTTCGTAATCTCGAAGGGAGAGGACGGTGTACTACAATCCTATCGCTCCAGTACGCACGCCGACGCAAGGTTGGGTTGAGGCGGCGAAGGCTATTCTGAAGACAGATGATTTTCATCTGGGCGGTCTGTTCGTGCATATCGAGGACCCACTTGCGATGGGTCGTCAGGATCTCGCTGTGGTCCGGCATGTAGACGGATTCTTACGCAGCCACGGGCAGTACCCTGTCTCTACAGTCGCGAACACCATTTTCCCGGCAAGCCTGGATCACGGTGATGGGATCAAGGCATTGAGCGAGCGATACCTTCGAGTTTTCGATCGCAGCATGAAGTCGGGTTGGGGGCGATATTTCGAGCGCTTCGTGAAATGGCCGACCCCGGAGGGCAAAGAGCCGATCAACCAGATTGAAGTCATTATCGATATGTTGAATGAGGCGCGGACAGGCACCTTCCATACCGATAAGTACGAGCTAGTCGTTAGTGATCCAGCGCGCCGTATCCGCAACGTACGGAACCGGCCGTGTCTCAGCTTGATCGAACTCAAGCCGGAGAAACCGAACCGGTTGCACATGCTCGCGACCTACAGAAATCACTATTACATCCAGAAGACGCTAGGGAACATCCTCGGGCTGGCCGAGCTTCAAGCCTTCATCGCCCGGGAAGCGAAGTTTGAGGTCGGGACACTTACGTTAAGCTCGACCAGCGCGACGCTTGAAACTGTCGGTGGCGAATGGGGCAAGAAAGACGTGCGCACTCTGATCGAGGCTTGCGACGAGATGCTAGTCAAGAAGCTAGCTGCGTGAACAGGTCGGATGTTTCCTGGGCGCCCAGTGCGTAAGCCTCTTCGACTTGCCGGATGAAAACGTTCTGTCCACCATAGCTTGGATGTCGGACCTGAACGCTTCTGATCCCGAGACTTTCGACGGCCCGATGGGCGTCGCCCCCAATTGCGATAACCTTATCCGGCTGCAGAAGGTCCACAATCGCATGGAAGAACTCGCCGCAGGCCTCCCGCTCCCGTGCCGTGTGGCGCCGGTTCGACATGGGGTCATCTGGTTCATGCGGATGCAACGGGAAGACGTTCCAGAGAAAAACTGGTTCGCCGATCCGCGCAAGCATGCGCCATATGACATTGGCTGTACGTTCGCCAATCGCGGGGCCCTTGGTCGCTTTCTCTACGGGCAACCCGCGAAATAGCGCGCTATAGGCATCGAGATGCATTTCATCGGTTAACGCTAGACCGGTGCGACGTCCTCCGCGATAACCGAGATCACGTGCAATCCAGATAGTGCGAACCCCGAAATCAACTGCCCTTGAGAGACTGAGCTCGAGATTCTGGCGACGACGCGCCGCGGCATCTGGCCGGTCATGCAATGCACAGTGATCGGAATACGGGTTGAAGACATTGTCGAGCTGAATAGCGCTAAGCGCAGCGGTAAATGACCTCGCATGCGCGTTCATGGGGCGTCGAACCAAATGCTGCGCTCCGTCAGATCGATGCCAACCCGGCCGCCGCGATGTGCTCGGACGTCGCGGAAAACCTTATAGCCTGCCAAGATTGCCTCTTCCCATAGCCACAATGGGCATTGCTCTGCCTCATACCCGGCGACAAAACTGCGCACGGATTTAAGCAATCCGTAATCGAGCGCATCGATGCCCTCAAAAAGCGCAAGTCGTTGCGCATGATTAAATATCCAGGTTGCAATCCCCTCTTCGATCAGGACGGCGCGCGCGCCGTCTTGTATTTCGTCGACCACCGGATTGCTCTTTCGTTTGACCCTCAGCAACCGGCGAAGGGTTGGCGACCAGCCAAGATGGGCGGCATACGACAGGTGGAAGACATCATGAAAGCGGTAGTCGTCATCATCTTCCCGATTATCGGTCAATGGGTCGCCTACGGGCGTACCGTCAAGGGTCATCCGCGCCATGGTTCGCCCATCGACTTGGACTTCGGCAATGTCGACGATAAGCCTTCGTGGCAGTTGCTCTTTGGGTAGGAATGCCTCGTCGAATAGCGGCGGATAGCGCCGTTCGGTCGGCCATCGATCGAAGATCTTCTCTAGATTCGCCTCTGCCGCTGCTTCAAGGGTAATTCCAGCTTCATGTGCGGCATCGCGGAGTGCGCGCAGTACAGCGATGAGCCGACCTTTCAGGGCCGATCGATTGCGTTCTAGACGACCAGCATGGTGATCGGTCATAAGCAAACCGACCTCTCCTGCAAGCGCGAGTAGTGTGCGTTCGAAGGCCGGAGAAGGCGCGGCGGCAATGCTCACGGTAGGTGCCTCGAGCATGCCGAAATCGAGATCCGGAGCTCCGGCCGACTGCCAGTTCTCGAGACTGCGGTCGAGGTTCACCGCGAGCTCATCCAGTCCGAGATTGGCTCGGGCAGACACTGCCGCGAGATACCAGAGCACATCGCCCAGTTCCTCCAATACCGAGGCTTCGTAGCCCAAATAGGCGACCGAATCTCGTTGCTTCTTTTTTACCGCACTCAACAAGCTGCCCGTCTCGCCAAAGAGGCCGAGCAGAGGAAATGCGAGGCCGGGATCCTCGAGGCGGCGCTGATCGGTACGTTGCGCCTGCCGCTGATACGCCAAAATCGTAAGCGAGGCACTCATCGAACCAAACGTCGATCAACTAGCGCCTCTGCGGGTGCGTTTTCGCCATACGAGGGAAAGGCTATTAGCGCCTGAATACGTATGGTCTCGTTAGAGCTCGCAGCCAGCATTTGAAGCGCGGGTTCCGTGGATGCAGGGATTTGTACCTGAAGCGCCGTTTCCGGGATAATGGTTTCCGGAAAATGAGGTTTCATGAAGTCTACAGAAGATATTTGAAATGAAACGTCAACACCGGTTTGCGCTGCGAAAATCAGTGTTGCGGGGATGACGGCTCTTCTCATGGTATCCGGAAGTTCCGATCCGCTCCTGGCCACTCAGTGATTTTCAGGAAACCCGCTCTTCACCTCACTTCCCCGATTTCCATCCCCTCATACCCCGCCCGCTCCCACATGTCGCTCAACAGCTCCGGCATGGGCTTTGCGGGCTTGAAGTAGCGTCCGAAGTGATCGGCCGTGCGGAAAAGCTGGTAGGCATTTCCGTTTGGCGCGATCTCGCCGAGGAGCTTCAGCATCGCTGCGGTTGTCCGCTCCGTCGTGGCGACGTTGAGGACGAGGAGGCCGGCGGTAAGGCCGAGGTGCTCCTTGTAGAGGCCGCGGCCGATGTACTCGCGGTATTGGAGGAACGTGCGCAGGTGGCTCTTGCGGTTGAACTTGGCCGCGCGTGAGGGCTCGGTGCCGCGATCGGCCTCGACGACGAAGAAGCGGTAGGCGCGCTCCGCGCCGTTCCGATACTCCAACCCGAAGAGAGCGTCCGGGATCAGGTCGCGGGTCTCGGCCTTGCCGGTCTTCGGATCGGTGAACGGGACGGGACAACGCAGCGTCGTGTTGGCGCGCTCGAGGATCGCGTGCTGCGGGATGTAGGCGATCGACGGATCGTCGAGGGTGGCAAGTTCGATCGAGGCCGTGATCGCCGCCACCATGTAGCGATGCCGCCAGGGGCCGGTGTGAGCCTGGGAGTGTTGATGCAGCAGGCCATTCTCGGCGAGGGCAGCCTCGGAGGCGTCCGTCAGGTCGGCGACCAGATCCTGGTAGCGGGCATCGAAGGTCTGGAACTGCTGCCAGGGCCGGTCGAGATAGGCGCCGCCGTGCGGCGTGTTGGTCTCGTTGAAGAGGTCGGTCAGCCGGTCGCGGGCCCGCTTCTCGTTCCGTGCGAGATGCTTGGAGAAGGCGTGGAGGTAGGTCGACGAGAGCGGCCCGTGCTCGTGGAGTTTCTGGAACCAGAGCAGGTCGCGGGGTTGGGGCGTGATACGCTTGCCTGTCGAGGAGCGCCGATCCCGCCTGCGGCGGTTGAGGGTGTCGTGGGTGGGACGAGCCTCCATATCGCTCAAGGATATCACGGGGCCAGCTACCAGGTCGGCGACGGCTCGGTGTCGCCGTCGTCGGGATCGGACGGGGTACTCCCCCGCTTCCCCGCTGGTGTCCTGGCGTTACGATCGGGCTCGCGGTTGGCTGGCTTCTGAGCATCGAGATCGACCGCGCCCCGCGTCTGATCGCGCGCGGAGCTCGCGCTTTCCTCTTGCTCTGTCTCCTCCTGAGGATCGCTGGTCTCCTCCGATGCGCTCCCCTCTCCCCCACCGATCTCGGTGTAGTGCACGGCGTAACGTGCCCGCATGGCGGACGTCAGCGTGGCGCGTTCATCCGGCGTCATCGTCGGGAGCGTGTCGAGGTGGCCGAACGGGAACGTGAGCGGCACCGCCGATTTGGTGAGCCCGCGCACATAGGTCGCGAACGAGCCCTTCGGCTGCGCTTCGATCGTGGCCGGTTCGGTGGCGAGCATTGGAGCGAGGGCTCGAGCATCCTTGTTGGAGACGCCGCCGGCGAGCTTGATCGCCGTGTTGGCGGCGAATGCCTCCTGCAGCTTGGGCTCGAGCTGGCCCAGATACTGGTGCGCCAGCACCATGCCGATCCGGTACTTGCGCGCCTGGCTGAGGATCAGCCCGATGTTGCGGTCGAAGTAGTCGGCCGCCTCGTCGATATAGACGAAGGTCGGCAGCCTCTTCCCCTCCGGCAGCACGGCGCGCTCCTGGGCGGCCTGGGCGATCAGCGCGATGAAGAAGCGGCCGAAGATCTCCGTGCCGCTCTCCTTCAGGAGATCCTTAGCGGTGTTGATCAAGATGACCTTGCCGGCGTTCATCTCGGCGAAGAGGTCGAGCTTGGAGCGCGGATGCGAGAACATCCGCTCGAAGGTCTGGTTCTCCAGGATGCCCCAGAGACGCCGCAGCACCTGCTTGCGGGTCTGGCGGAACTCCGTGGAGCCGAACTCCGTCTCGAAGAACTTGCGCGCCGTGCCGCCGAGCTTGGCGATATCGCCAGCAAATCGCACCTCGCTGTCCGGCTCCATCAGTTCGCGCAGCGTGTGGATGGTCGCGTCCGGGATGTGGAGCATCAGCCGGGTGACGTAGCGGAAGATCACCGACTGCTTCTGGGTCATCTCGGCGGAGAGCAGCGATCCGAGCACGAAGTCGTAGAGCTCGAGGATGGAGTTGGTGAGCCGTTCGCGGTCGAGCTCGGAGTAGCGGTCGAAGCGATCAAGGCCGACGTCGAACAGGTTCAGCGAGACCGGGAACTCGATGTCGGACGGGTCGATCAGGCAGATCCGGTCGTGGAGCGGCTCGCCGGCTGCGAACATCTTCAGGTTCGCGATCTGCCGGATCATGTCGCCCTGGCTGTCGATGACGACCACAGAGGCTTCGCCGCGGGCGACGGCCGGTAGGTCGTTGGCGATCAGATACTGCAGGGTCTGGGTCTTGCCGTGGCCCGAACCGGCGACGATGTGGGTGTGCTCGAAGCGGGCGCTCTGCGGGATGACGAAGTCGAGCGCGCCGTCGAAGAGCTCGGCAAGCGGCGTGCCGCCGAGATAGGTCGCGACCAGGTCGCCGCGGTTGGCGATGTCCGACCGGGTCGGCAGGCGCGGCGTGCGGGTGAAGCCCTTCACGTCGGCCGGGTTGCCGCCGGATGCGGCGACCAGGTTCCGCTCAAGCCGGGTGCGCAGCCTTGGAAAGAGCTCCGCCCGTTCGATTCGCTCGTCGAAGGTGCCCGCCAGGATCGTCTCGACGACGGTCGGAAGCTCGGCCACGAGGTCGAGCCGCTTCGACGGCGCGACGATGTCGCCGCCGCCGGCCTTAATGCCGAAGACGTCCGGCAACGCGTCGTCGACCGTCGTTCGGCAAAAGCCGAGAAGCGCCTTGGTGAGATCGATCGTCCGGTCGAGGTCGGTAAACAGCGCCTTCTGCGCGAGGAGCCGATCCTTGAGTTCCCACCACTCGGAGACCGAGCGCCGCTCCGTCCAGTCGATGTCGGGAAGGACGAACATCTCTTCGTAGTCGAAGACGGCGAGGATCAGGTCGGCGAGCGCCTCGAAGGGGGGACGACTGTCACCGCTCGTATCTGCGCCGACCGATTGCCGCGCGATCGCAACGGCGAGGTCAGCCTGGGCGTCCTCCCGATCGAGGCCATGTTCCTCGAACAGTCTCCGGACGCGCGCGTGAAGCTCGCGCGTCTCCTGCTCGTCGCTCGGCCGGAACAGACCGTTGACGAAGGCATGAACGCGCGGGCCGATGTGGAGCATGTCAGAGGCCTCGGACGATCAGCTCCTTGGCGTCTTCTTTGGAGAGCACGGGGACCGACACGGCTTCGGTGCCGTCCCAATGCTTGGCGCTCTCCATCACCTGACGGAGGTACGCGACGATGGTGCCGAGCCAGGCCTCCTTGCGGGCGAGCTCGATGACGCTCCGACAGGAGAAGTAGCGGCCGTGCATGAGGTCGCGCACGTACACGGTCTCGCGCTTCCTGTCGTAATAGAAGTAGCCGGCGGCAATCCCGGCGCCGAGCGCGACCCAGAAGCCGAGCAGCATGCCGATCACCGACACGATCACCAAGCCGCCAAAAACAAAGGCGACCAGTCCCACGAGGATCGCCATCCGCAGCAGACCCGGCTGGATCGCTTCCACCAGCACGGCGTGGTCGAGACCGTAGCGCCGGATGACCGCCGTCTCCCCTTCGTCGAGCTCGACCTTGCTCCAGAGCGTGAACTTCGCCCGGCCGGTGTTGCTCTTCGTCTGATTGCGCTTGAACAGAAGCTGCATCGTCATCCCCCCGGATTGTGCTGCAGCAATTGAAAGCACCCGCAGAGATTGCGTCAAGCCGGGGCCGTTCAGCCGGACATGTTCGCTTGTGGACGGGTGCGGGCGTCCATGCCCGGGCAGGGCTGGACGGCAACGGTTACGTCCGGGCATGCCGTTCCGGGACTGTTCACGGCCTGTATCCCGGAGAGTCTGCGGCATGCGCCAAAACCGAACGCTATACGCTCAACCGCTCGGGCTCAGGTGTTGGCGATAAACTTGGCAAGCCGCGCTTCAACCTGAGCCCGCGGAAGTGCGTACTGGGCGCGGGCGAAGTTGCGGATGCGGCTTGGTGCGGACGGATAGATCGGGTGATCGGCCTCGGGCATCGTGAGGCGGTGGGTCTGGTGGCCGGTGCGGACATAGGCCTCGAACGGGGCGAGCTCGCAGAGCGACCAATCGTCGTTGGTGAGATGGAACTCCGGCTCGATCAGCTCGGCGTCGATCGCGCCGATCCGGAACGCGATCAACGTACCAGCAGTGCCGACCAGTGCTGCCTTCAGCCTCAGTGGCAGCTGATCGAGATACTGGTTGGCGAGCACGAGCGAGACGCCGAACTTGCGGATGCCGGAGAGCATCTCCGGAAGTGTCGCAGCCCCGAAGTGGTGACACTCGTCGACATAGATATGGAAAGGACCTCGGTCGGACGCAGGTCGAGATAGTGCCGCCAGGTGCAGCTGGCTCATGAGCAGCGAGCCGACCAGCGCGGACTTCTCCACCCCAAGCTGACCTTGCGGCAGGGACGCGATCAGGATGCCGCCGCGCGCGAGGATGGCGCTCAAGTCGATTCGCGAGCGGGGCTGGCCGATGACGGCACGGATCGCCGGATCCGCGATCATCGCGCCGATCTTGTTGAGGGTGGAGAGGGTGCGCTCGCGCTGCTCGCGCTCCGGCATGTGGGTCTCGAAGTCGGTGCGCCAGAAGTCGGCGACGACCGGATCTTTGATGTAGGAGATCACCCGCTTGCGATAGCGCGCGCTGGTCAGCAGGAACTTCAGGCCAAAGAGAGTACCATCGGGCACGTCCATCAGCGCCCGGGCACCGTTGTAGAGAAACTGGTCGAGGGTCGGGGTGGCAATCTCACCGTAGCCCCAGATCGCCTTGAAGCTCTCCACCACAGAGGCGGCGACGAACGCCTTCCTCTCCTCGGGAACGGTGTCGAGGATGTTGAACCCGGTCGAAAGCTCGGCGGGGTTCACGTAGACGACATTTTCCCGCCGGGACGGCGGAATGCGTCGCATCACCTCTTCGGCGGCATCGCCATGAGGGTCGAAGAAGGCGACGCCGTCGCCGGCGAGGATGTCGTCGACAGCCCAGCGCACCAGTGCGGTCGACTTGCCGACGCCGGACTTGCCGAGCACCCAGCCATGGGAAAAGCGCCGGTCGTTCATAACCGGCAACAGCTCGAAGCGTCTGGAGTGCGCGTCGTAGCGCTTGGAAAGACCGAGTTGCATGCCGCGAAAGGCGGCGCACCATGCGGCCCGCACATCCATGTGCGGTGGCAGGAATGCGGACGATCGTACGCCGCCGTTCGGGAAAGAACGCTCCGGGAGGCATTATAGCGCGCGACCCGATCGACGGCCAAAGGACGGCACTGTCCGCGGCCTTATGCTGCGATCCGTTCGACGGTCAGCGCCCGGCCAACCGAAGGAACGTGTTCCCCATTCGGGAATGGATCGGAGCGCTAGCTCCGGACGGTCGAACGGTGGATCGAGCGAGGAGGTCGGTCTTGGAGACCGCACCTCCTGCTCGTCAAAGGAACAGTCCCGCCCACAGTCGTCTGGCATGAAAATGCCATGACTTCACCGGCCTTACCCCGAGCCACGTGTGCCGAACGGCGCAGGTGGCGTAGTGGGCTTGTGCTGTCCTTTAGGCAGCATAAGGCAGGTGAAGTCATGGCGTGAGCCTGACGATCTGTGTGGCGGAATAAGCCTCAGTGAACCCCTATGTGTGGGGATCGGTTTTGTCCGCGCATGGGGATACAGGCGGCACATCCCTGTCCCCAGGGTTTGCGCCACGCCACGCGCCGCGCATTCCGTCAAGGGGCGCGGTTCCGGCACGTGTGTTACAATGTCTTGCATATGACAGACACAACATTCGAGGCGTTCGCCATGGGCGACAGCACGACCCTGACGATCCGGATCGACAAGGCGATGAAGGAGCGGCTGGAGCGCGAGGCTCAGCGGCAGCGTCGCTCCAAGGCCTTCGTCGCCATCGAGGCGATCGAGGAATATCTGGCGGTGCAGGAATGGCAGGAGCGCCGCATCCGCGAGGCCCTGGCTGCGGCCGATCGCGGCGAGGGCGTCGAGCACACAAGCGTCCAGGACTGGGTCGAGTCCTGGGGCACCGACCGCGAGCTCCCGACCCCGAAGGTATGAGGCTGCGCTGGCAGAGCCACGCGGTGGAGGATCTTGCGAGCGTCCGCAGCTACGTCGCGGCGGACGATCCCACAGCCGCCCGTCGTCTCGTGACCACGCTGCTGACCTTTGTCCAGGAACAGTTGACCACCTTCCCCCATTCGGGACGAACAGGTCGGATCGACGGCACGCGTGAGCTCGTCGTGCCCCGCACGCCGTTCATCGTCGCCTATCGGATCAAGGACGAGACAATCGACATTCTCGCCGTCCACCACACCGCTCGAAAGTGGCCGGAACGGTTCGAGGAATAGACCAAGTCGACAGACCATCGCACGGACGCCCTACCATTCGATAATTGGGAGGGCGTTTTCCACGTGCATCGGGTGATCGACTGAAGTCACCGACACCGTTCCGGCTGCAACGAGCATCGGCTCTCGCCGATCGGCTGGGTACGTGTTCACGAAGAACTCGAAGACGAAGTCGCTGTCGTTCATGGCGATCAGTATAGCATCTATTCGTCGGCTAAACGGCCAGCCGGTTCGGTGCCCCACATTCTGCTCGCCATCTCCCGCTCCTCCGGCCCGACGACGTTGGCGTAGATCGCGGTGGTGGTGATACTGGCGTGACCCAGCCACTTCTGGATCAGGGTCAGTGGCACGCCGGAAAGCACCGCGGAGACGGCAAAGCCGTGACGCAGCCCGCGGGGTGAAGCCTGCAGGCCCTTTACTCCGGCGTTTGTCATCACCGCCTTCACCTCTCGCCAGGCCAACGTTCGGCCGAACGTCCAGAGCGGTGCGTCCGGACGTCCCTCCTCGCGGCCGGCAAGCAGAAGACGGACAACGTGCTCGGGCACTGGGATCTCCCGCACCATCACGCGGCTGCGCTGCTTGAGGGTGCGCACGGCGATCAGGTTTGCGCCCTGCTGCACGGATGACACCGTGAGCGAGAGCGCTTCGGAGATCCGGCAGCCGGTATAGGCGAGCACCAGGCAGAAGGTGCGGATCGCGTGATCCTCCCGTTCCGCCGCGGCGAGGAAGGCGCGCTTTTCGTCGCTGTTGAGATATTTGCGGCGCCCGTCACGGGCGTAGAGGCTGGGCGGAGAGAATGGCCGGGTGCGGCATCGAACCCGCCGCTTCATTGAGCGCCGGCGATTGTGGTGCTGGGCACCGGCGCCCGCGTGAACGGAATAGGCAATTCTGTTCACCGTCGCGCTCTGCCGCGCTTTCTCCGCTCTGCGCCCGGATCGCTCGGACCCTGCGTCTACTCCAACGACTGCCATAATTCAAGAATACGCGGCTCATTCTGCCACGAATCAAAGGTTTGAACAAAATTGCCTATTTTGTTCACCGCGTAATCGGCATATGAAGCTCAGTCGAATGGACTGAGATCATCTTGTCGTGACTGTCTGGCTGCCTTCCTCCGCTCCGCCCCCAACAGGCGGAGAGAGACCGTGCGGGCAAAGACGGAGCCGGCGCAGACCGGCGGTGCGGCGTGGGGTAAGACGTCCGCAACAAGCCAAAGGCGCGACGTTCCCAAGCTCGCCTACGCGTTGGTGTTGGCGAGCTTCGTGTTCTGGACGCTCTACGCCGACTGGTCGCAATACAACCTCGACCAGTTCGGCGACATGCTGGAGAACCACGCCTGGGGCATCCGCTGGCAGCTCGGCAATCCGCACCATCCACCGCTGTTTGGCTGGATCACGGCGGCCTGGTTCCTCGTCTTCCCACGCACCGACTTCGCCTACCACGCGCTCGCGGCCGCCAACATCGCGCTGAGCCTCTTGGTGATGCTCCGGATCGCCAAGCGCTATCTTGATGCGTCGCAGCTGGTGCTGAGTGTCGCCGTGGCGCTGGGCCTGCCGCTCCTCGGTTTCATGTCGATCACCTACAACGCCAACTCGGCAATGACGCCGTTCTGGGCGCTGACATTCTTTGCCTATCTGCGGGCTTTGGAACGCGGCGGGCCCGGTGACGCGATCCTGCTCGGCGTGTTCGCCGCGCTCGCGATGCTCGCCAAGTACCACTCCGCGGTGCTACTGCTGGCGCTCGTGCTCCATTCGATCGCGGATCGAGAGACGCGGCTCTTGTGGCGTACGCGGCTGCCGCTGATCGCGCTCAGCGCCTTCGCCCTCGTCCTGTTGCCCCATGTCGTCTGGCTGGTCGAAAACCAGTTCGCACCCTTCGTGTTCGCCGTAGCCGAGCAGGGCGACCGGACGCTTGCGAACATCGCCTATCGCGAGGTCGAGTTCGGAACGGCCCAGATCCTCTATGCGTCGCCGGGGCTTGCCGTCCTTGGCCTCTACCGGCGACCCCGCGACGGCTGTCCGCTCTTCGATGTCTGGCAGTTCATGAGGCTCACCGAGACGCAATCCGGCCGGGCGCTGCTTGCGGCCGGGCTCTTGCCGGTGCCGTTGACGATGATCCTCGGCCTTCTCCTTTGGGTGCCACTCACCAGCAACTGGTCGGTGCCGTTCTTCATCTTCACGCCGATCCTGCTGATCCTGCTCTTGCCAAAAGAGCTCGCCGACCGACGCTCGCGGACGGCGCCCGTGTTCGCGGCGGTGTTTATCGCCGTGCTGCTCGCGCTCACGCCGGTGATCCGGCACGCGATCATCGCCCAGGGCCGCAACCATGCCGACCTGCCGGTCGCAGAGATCGCAGCGAAGGCCGACGCGCTGTGGCGAGAGCACACCGACGCTCCGCTTGGGTACGTCGGTGGTGACACCATCCTGAGTCACGGAATGGCGTTCTATTCGGCGTTCAGGCCCCAGGCGATCCGCGGCACGGATTTTGAAGCGCGCAGCTGGATAGAGCCGGACGCGCTTGAATTGTCGGGCTCCATGGTCCTGTGCCTAACGCTAGCCTGTGTGGAGGACACAGCCCAGCGGCAGGCCGGAGCGATCCAAAAGCAGCTAAAGGTCGCTGCGCCCGCTGGCTCCGCGACGGACACGTTCGACGTGACCGTGCTTCTTCGCATGCCGGAGGAGTAGCAGAAGCGGCACTTTCAGTGAGCCTCGCCGCCAAGTGCAGCTCTATCGAAAGATGGGTGGATCGCCCGGCCGGACGATCCACCCGCTCCTTTGCAGGAGTGTCGGTCAGGTGTCGTCGCGACGGTCAATGCGCTCGCGAAGCCACTCCAGAACGTCGTCCTCAACCCAGCCGACCCGGTTCGGGCCCAGCCTGATCCGCTTGGGGAATTGGCCTGCCTTCTCCAGGCGGGCGATGTGCTGCGGCGAGTACAGGACCAGCTCCCTCACTTGCCGTTTCGACAGTATCCTCATCACGAGTACTCCCGGTTGGGGAGCATCGCGATGCCCCGGTGGTGACAAGCCCCGAGGAGTGGACAGGATAGCAGAACACGTTCAAATTGGCGTGAGAAAACAGCCTGCGCGGGAATCGAACCATCGCCACAACTGAAATTGGGGGTAACGGCGGGGGTAATGCTTCGTTAGAAGTATCTAATATCTATTGAATATCAATTGACTATGTGACTGTTTGGATTCCGCCCCTGGGCACCATTCTCCCCAAAAGGCCTTTCCGTTGAAATAGTTAAGTGATTTCCAGGGCATAGCCTCGCCCGGCCGGCACTCGCTGGTGAGTCACATGCTCCGGGCGATCTTGACGCCCGTGAAGCGTCCCGAGTCCCGATTTTGCTATTTCCAGCAGCGCATTCCGACGGTTCGTGGAAGACGCTGACGCTCAAAGTCGGCGGCAAGACCAGGGGGATAAAGATCTCCCCGCGGACTATGGACCCGGGATCTGGCGGCTCTGCCAGCGGGTGCGGCTCTTAACCGATCCCCTCGGCGGTCCTCATGGCGATAGGCCGATGATCGTCCCCGGCACAGGCCAGAGGTCTTGGCCTGAGGGGAAGGCGGCTCCCCCCGGGCGAGCCAGACGGTACGTACCCGCACCGGCCAGACGAATACGGTCTTTGGAATCCACTGATCCCGGGGCACGGGATAGTGGGGCGGCGAGACCGGCCTCGGGCTGCCCGTGCCGACCTGTTGCTGCGGCCGTAGATGACCCGTGAAAAGCGGGCCGGCGAGACGGTGCATGTCCGATCGCCGTGTGGGCCGAACAGCTACCGAGAAAGTGAACCCGCTACCGCTTCGAAGCTGCCATGATGAAGACGGGACGGACATCTTCGGTAGTCAGCCTCACGCAAGCCTGAGGTTTAATCAAGCAAGTCAATTTGTACCGTCTTGGCCAGAGACTGGCAGTGCAGTCGAGCCGCGGGAAAAGCTTGAGGGAGCTGTTCGTGGAACACTGGGCCTATAGCCGTCTGCAGATTGCGGCCCTGATCCTGGTGGGGCTGATCGGTAGCCTGATCTTTGTTTCCGCGCAGTATTTCCTGATGCTGAGCACCGCGGACGAGATGATCCGGCGGGAAACCGACACCATCTTCGCGCGGACGGAGGCCATCGCCAGAAGCAACATCACCACGTTTGCCCGCCTGCAGAATTCGCCCAACCCGCCCTGCACGCCGGCCGACCTGAAGGACATGCGCGGGCTTGTCTTCGACATGATGTATCTGGCGGATGTCGGCAGGATGGTCGACGGGAAGGTGGGCTGCACCGCCCTGTGGGGCACGCTTCCGGACCCGCCCGCGCTGCCCGAGCCGGACCGCATCAGCCGTGCCAACGGTGCCTCGCTGTGGTGGGACGAAGTCGGCCTCGTGCCGCTCAAGGCACCCGTGAATCTGGCCGCCCTCGGTAGCAGCATCGTGTTTATTCCGCAGTGGATATTCCGGGATGCCGACCAGGTGGAACCGGAAGTCGGGCTTCTGGTCGAAAGCAGAGACCGCGCGCATGTTCAGCGCGAGATCGGTAATACGCAGGGCCTGGCGGAAGAGGGTGCCTCAAGCTCCAGATGGTATGTGCCCGGGCAGGCGCGCCATTATCGACGGTGCAGCGATCAATACGACGTCTGCGTGGTCGGCCGCTACCTGATGCCGAACCCGCTGCTGACCGCGCCGGCCGGGTTTTCGGGCGCCCTGTTCGGCGGGTTCCTGACCGGCGCGGCGCTGGCGGCCGGATTCGTCTATCTCCTGAACCGCCGGATGCCGATCCGCCAGCAACTGAGCCGGGCGCTCCAGGACGACAGGCTGGCCGTCGTCTATCAGCCCATCGTCGACCTGGACACCGGCGCGCTCACCGGAGCCGAGGCGCTGGTGCGGCTCGTCGATCTCGATGGGCAGTGGATCGCGCCGGACCGCTTCATCGGCGCGGCGGAGACGATGGGGCTCATCGGCCTGATCAGCCGCTCGGTCACGCGGCGCGCCCTGCGCGACATGCGCGACTATCTTCAGGGTGGCGATTTCTACATCAGCATCAACGTGTCAGTCCTGGATTTCATGGATCCCGAATTCCGTCCCTTCCTGGAGGCGGAAGCGGACGAGCTCGGCATCGACCGGCGGCAGATCGCGCTGGAACTGACCGAGCGGGAAACCGCCGATCACCAGGTGCTGGCAGAGGTTCTGGGGGAGTACCGCCGGAGCGGCTTCCAGATCCTGATCGACGACTTCGGCACCGGCTATTCCAGCCTCGCCTACATCGAGCGCCTGCCCATCTCGGGCATCAAGGTCGACAAGATGTTCGTTCAGGGCCTCGGCCGCAGTCCGATCGGCAGCGAGGTCGTCAAGGAGGTGATCGTGCTGGCCGCGGCGCTCGACGTCAGGCTGATCTGCGAAGGCGTGGAGACGCGGGCCCAGGCCGACATCCTGGGCGCCATGCGGTCGGGCCTGTCGGCGCAGGGCTGGCTCTACGGAAAGGCGGTGGAGCTGGATGATTTCCGCAAGGCCGCGGCGCGGGCGGGTTAGGGCAGGCCGGGCCGGGGAGGGCGTCCCAGGCCGCGCGCCGGGGCGCCCGCCGGCGGGTCAGCCGGCGAACGGGAAGCCGAGCAGCCAGGTGGTGATGCTGAAATAGAGAACCAGCCCGGTCAGGTCGACGATGGTGGTGAGCGCCGGGCCCGACACCACGGCCGGGTCCTGGCGCACCAGCACGGCGGCGATCGGCAGGGCCGCGCCGATCAGCGTGGCGGTGATCACCTGCATGGCCAGCGCCACCCCGATGGCGAAGCCGATGGCCTCGATGGTCAGGCCGCCGGGCACGTCGGCGGAATTGGAGATCAGGAACACCTTCAGGAACGCGAAGGCGAACAGCGTCGCCGCCATCATCAGCGCCACCCGTGTTTCCCGCCACATGATCCGCGCCGTGTCGCGCAGGCCGACGTCGCCCACCGACATCGCCCGGGTGATCAGGCTCGCCGACTGGGTGCCGACGTTGCCGCCGGTGTCGGCGACCATCGGCATGTAGAGGGCGAGGATGACGAGCGCGCTCAGCGCGTCCTCGTAGATGTGCACGACGTAGCCGGCGGCGAGGCCGGCGACGGCGAGGCCGAGCACCCACGGCGCGCGGCGCCGGAAGTCCGCCCAGACGGTGAGATCGAAATAGTCGTCCTTCGGCTCGCCGACGAGGCCGGCGAAGCTGTCGGTGGTCTCCTCCAGCTCGTCCAGCAGGAAGCGCCGGGCCGCCTCGGCCGTCACCAGGCCGGTGACGCGGCCACGGGCGTCGAGCACCGGGGCGCCGTCCATGCCGGCCTCCAGCAGCCGGTGCGCCGAGACGCCGGCATCGTCGGTCTCGCGCAGGGTCAGCGCCGGCCGCGCCAGGATGTCGGCGAGCGGCGTGTCGCCCGGCCGGACGAGGCACGCGCGCAGCGACACCAGCCCGGCGAAGCCGCCGTCTGGGTCGGTGGCGCAGGCCTGGTAGATGGTCTCGGCATCGGCCTGGGCGGCGAGGCTGGCGACCGCCTGCGCGCAGGTCAGGCTGTCCGGCAGCAGCGCCACCGTGCGGGCCATGATGGCGGCGACGGGTGTCTCGGCGAGGCCGGCGGGCGGGGTGGCGGTGGCCTCGGCGATCGCGGGCATCGGCGGTCCTTTCGGCATCCGGTAAGGTCTTGCGGGGCGGCGGGGCGGACGGGCGCGGAGACCCTCGCGCCGGCAGATGACAGGCTGTTGAAGCAGGCCGGCCTTCCGGCGGCCGGAGGGAGTTCCGCCGCGCCGGGTCAGGCCGCGCCCCAGGTCTCCTGGAGCAGGTCGACGACGGGGCCGGTTCCGTCAAGATCCCAGCGGCGGGTGAGGCGATGGACGGGAACCGC
>Ga0207904_1000256_pt1 | contig 23280 bp, 23 predicted proteins | sample MalvirmetaMSP118_FD_184232 | JGI IMG/M metagenome (GOLD analysis project Ga0207904, IMG submission 184232) | Marine viral communities from the Deep Pacific Ocean - MSP-118 (SPAdes) | ecosystem: Environmental > Aquatic > Marine > Oceanic | place: Pacific Ocean | collected 2011-05-30 | reverse complement strand
TGGTCTACGATCTCGCCGGTGCCGACGCCGGCGCGGTCTTGGGAACGGCCCTGGCCATCAAGATGGTCGCTTATGTCGGCATCGCCCCCCTCGCGGGCGCTTATGCCGACAAATTACCACGCAAACGTCTGCTTGTAGGAATGGACATTGTCCGTGCCGGCGTGGCGCTCCTGCTCCCCTTCGTCGATGCGGTCTGGCAGATCTATCTGCTCATTTTCCTGCTACAATCGGCATCGGCCGTGTTCACGCCTACCTTCCAGGCCACCATACCCGACATCCTGCCCGACGAAGAGAAATACACCAAGGCTCTGTCCCTGTCCCGACTGGCCTACGATCTCGAAAGCCTCATCAGCCCGGTCCTGGCTGCCGCGCTACTTGTTATCATAAATTTCCATTGGCTATTCGCGGGAACGGCTATCGGTTTTGTAGTCTCTGCGTTGCTCGTCATGAGTGCGGCTCTGCCGTACAGAAAATCGACCGCAAAGCGTGTCGAGGGCGTCTGGCGTAAAACCACGCGCGGTATGCGGGTGTATCTCAAGACCCCGAGGCTTGTCGGCTTGCTGGCGGTCACCCTGGCAGCGGCAGCCGGCAGCGCCATGGTCATCGTCAACACGGTCGTGATCGTGAAGAACATGGGAGGGACGGAGGGCGACGTCGCGCTGGCTCTGGCGGCTTACGGAGCGGGCTCGATGCTGGCTGCGCTCGCCCTCCCGCGCATCCTGGCACGAATTAACGATCGCACGATCATGATCGCTGGTGGCGGCCTCTTGCTGGTCACGCTGGCAACGATAGGGCTGGTGTTCGGGCAGGTGGGGACCCAAACCTTTTGGCCGGTTCTGCTTGTGGGCTGGCTGACGATGGGTATCGGGTATTCGCTTTGTGTCACGCCCAACGGAAGATTGCTCAAACGCTCGTCGGCGGATGAGGACCGCCCGGCACTGTTCGCTGCCCAATTCGCGCTCAGCCATGTTTGCTGGCTCGTGGCATATCCGATGGCCGGACAAATCGGCGCACAGCTTGGCATGATGCCAGCCTTTCTGGTTCTCGCTGGCCTGGCCGCTACGGGTGTTGGACTTGCCCTTTGGCTTTGGCCCAGCAACGATCCCTCGATGCTGTTGCATTCGCATCCCGACCTGCCGTCCGATCATCCGCATTTGGAAGAGCACGGAGGCAGCAGTCACCAGCATCATTTTGTCATCGACGATCTGCACACTGGGTGGCCGGGCAAGGTGTGAAGCAAGAAAGGCGGTCCGTCCCAATTGGGACGGACCGCCCGCCGAGCGACCTCGACCTGTCAGGAGGGGTCAGGCAGCCTGCTCGGCAATCTCGTCGGTCACCTCGCCGCTGACCGTTTCACCGGCTTCGTCATCAATCGACACAGCTTCCTCCAGATCGGCAGGGACCTCACCTATAGTGAACCGCATGATCGAAGGCACCCAGGCCTGTGCCCGTTCCTTGACATCGGCCTCGCCGATGAAGTTGCCGGAGAAGATGCGCTCGGCAGCGCTCGCCAGTTCGGCTTTCTTCGATGCAGCATAGCGACTGACCAGCTCCGGACCACCGGCAGCATCGAGCGCCTCGAGCGTGCGGCCCTTGGCCACGCGGTCGAAGTAGTTCGCCACCGTGGGCCGCCATGCCCCGCTCAGGAAGGGCAAAGTTGCCTCTTGTCTCGTCTAATCATGCACACTACAGCCACGTTCGCACGCAGAAGATCATCCACTCACCGAACTGGTGCATATGGAAATGCTGCGGTCTCTCCAAAGGTCCGAAGACGGCAGTCTTCAAGTTCAGTGAAATCGGGAACTGAGAGGACCACTGGCGGTTTTCATGAAGTGGTGGTGGCATCACGCTCGACCCGCGAAGCCGAGTTCGGTAACGTCCTCGCTATGTTGACCTTTTCCGCCCTTCGCGATCGCGAAATTCTGGCACCGGTACTTGGAACGGTTCTTGATGCCGTGGTGGCGATGGATCGTGGCGGCGTAATCGTTGGCTGGAACGATCAGGCCGCGGCGACTTTCGGATGGAGCGCGAGCGAAGCGGAGGGCCGGAAGCTCGAAGATCTGATCGTGCCAGTGCGGCATCGCGATGCCCATCGCACCGGCCTGGCACGAATGTTGGCCGGAGGAGAGCCACGGGTTCTCAACCGACGTATCGAGATCAGCGCATTGCGCAAGGATGGCGACGAAATTCCGGTCGAGCTTGCCATCACGCGCGCGGATGGTTGCGACGGGGAAGTATTCGTCGGCTTCCTGCGCGATATTTCAAAGCGCAAAAGCGATGAGGTTAGGCTCAAGCGGCAGGCCACCGAGACAAGGGTCCTGTTTGAAATCGCAAGCCTCGCATCGGAAGCGGACTCGTTCGAGGCAGCCCTTGAGGCTGCTCTCAAGGGGATCTGCGAACTGAGTGGTTGGCCGGTTGGTCATGCATTCGTGGTTCCCGACCCTGGCACACAGTTGGTGTCGTCCGACATCTGGATTGAACGCAACCCGGGCGAAGCGGACGATCTGAAGCAGGCGACGAACTGCGGCGGCTTCGTCATGGGCCGGGGGCTGCCAGGTACAGTTCTCATGACCGCCGAACCGGTCTGGGTGGCCGACACTGATCGCTCCGGCAACTTCCCTCGAAAAGGGCTCGGCTTCAGAAGCGCATTCGGCTTTCCCCTGAAGGCGCAAGGCAGCGTCATCGCCGTGCTCGAGTTCTTTTGCGAGGATCCCCAACAACCCGATCCGGACCTGCTTTTGACGGTCAGGACGCTTGGAGAACAGGCGGGCCGGGTCTTCGAGCGCAAGCGGACCGAGGATCGGCAGAAACTGCTGCTTGGCGAACTCAACCATCGCGTGAAAAATACAATGGCGATCGTGAAGGCCGTTATTGCGCAAACCTTCAGGAGCGCGCGCTCTTCCGAAGAGACGGAAACGATCATCAACAGCCGGCTCGACGCGATCGCCCGCGCGCACGAATTGCTCACCGCGGAGCGGTGGACCAAGGCGTCGATGACGGACATTATTCATGCGGCGCTGGAAAGCTGCGGGGCCTCGCCGGATCGTGTCAGGATTGATGGCCGCGACTTCAATGTTCGTGCCGAGACGGCCGTCACGATATCGCTGGCAATCCACGAACTCTGCACGAACGCGTTCAAATACGGAGCTCTGTCTAGCGAAGGCGGGTCCGTGCAGATCGGCTGGACGCTGACCGACGAGTCCCCTCCCAAATTCGCGTTCGAGTGGGTTGAACGGGGCGGCCCCACCGTCATGGCTCCCAAGGCAAGCGGTTTCGGGTCGCGGCTCCTGCGCAGCGGTCTCGGGGGCCTCGGCGGGACCGTGGACCTGGCATACGAGCCGCAGGGCTTCCGGATGAATTTCGTGGCCCCGCTGCCGGCAGTTCCGTCGATCGCTGGAGACGAAGTAGCGAAAGACTAAGCTGGCAGCGCGGGAACCTGATATAGGCGGCGCTGTCATCGGACGGTTTCAGGCCTGTCGAGATTCCTTGGAGCCAAATTAAACGTTTGCCGTTTCGGTCAGGATATGGACGAATTACACGACAATGACGGCGCTCTGCCTGATACCGAGCCTTCGGTCATTCTGGTAGTCGAGGACGAAGTGCTGATCCGCTTCGTGGTCGCCGACTATTTACGGGAATGTGGTTTCCAGATCTTGGAGGCAGGTAACGCCGACGAGGCGGTGGAACTCCTGCGAACGGCGGACCTTGGCATCGATCTCGTTTTCAGTGATGTTCATATGCCTGGAACGCGCGACGGATTTGATCTGGCCCGCTGGGTACAAGAGCACCGCCCGGAAATTCCCGTCATTCTAACCTCCGGACTGGCGCGGACTGCGGAGCTGAGTGAAGACCTTTGCGCCCTAGGTCCGATAGAGCCGAAGCCATATAATGCGAGGGCGCTGTCGGAACGGATTCACCGGTTGCTGCAAGCACGAGCCGGACGCACTGGCTTGGCGGCTGTGCAACCGAATTCCGTGCGTTTATCCAATCCGCGAGAAGCATAGATGTGGGCATCCGCCTGAACAGGAAAACAGCGCGGCTCGCCAACGATCTACCGCGAGCGTTCGACCAGTCCGACGGCGACTTCTTCGACGGAATCTACCCGGCTCGATCCCGAAACCTCACTTGCAATCGCTTTCGATGGAATATCCTGCAAGAATCTCGCAGGTGAAGTTCAAAAGCCGAACCCAATCCTTAGCCCCAATCGTGCGTCCGGAGCGTCGCGTGATACACCTGCGCGCGCGTCCAGACCGAGCCGCACGCTCGAGGAGAGATTCGACTCTACGCCCAGGCCTACCGATTGCTGGTTTGCGATAGCGGCGCTCGCCGATTCCTCATAGGCGTAGCTGAGCGTCACCGAGCTCGCATCGCTCACCAGCACCTGTGTTCCAACACTACCGGTGAGCGTGTTGCGGACATCGAAGCCTTCGGGTTCGCCGATCACGGTGTAGCTGGCGGATGCGAAGGGGATGGCGCGCCCGAACTGGCGCGACACCTGTCCGGTCACGCCATAGTCGAATTCTCCCGTGCCCAACGCCTTTTCGCGCGATGCGATTGGCACTTTGACGTTACCGGCGATGAATGCGTTCACGCTTCCGATCGGCGCCGAATATCCCGCCTGGACCACGACATCGCCTATCCCGTCGCGGGTCACCTCGCGGCGCTCGGTCGTCGGGCGCGCGAGGAGCGGCAGGCCGAGAACGCCGCCATTGCCGACGATCAGATCCTCGGGCGTCGTCGTGGAAACGTAGGGCACCGACGCGGTCAGCGAAAATCGCCCGGAGCGGACGGCCAGACCCGCGCTGGCAGCGTAAGTCTCGTAATCCTGATCGTCGATTTCGCCCGAGATATAATCCGCCCCAGCGAGGAGCGAGACAGAGGTATCAGAACCGTTGTCCTGTTGAGGGGTGCGATCCGCCTCCTGAGCCATCACTGGCGCTTCGGTGACGAGCAGCAGGGCGGTTAGTGTCGCGATCCGCATGAGAGAATCCTTGTGTCTGGCTTACCGTCAGAGAAGGCAGGCCGAGGCGTCGAAATGGAGCGGGTAAAGGCCGGGCCGCCCCTTCGAGCGGCCCGGCCCCTTTTGGTCAGTCAGACAAACGGCTTATTCGCCCGTCGCGGCGCCCGAGGCCGAGCCTTCCGCTGCGATCAGGACCGAACCGCTGCCCGAGAGGTTGCCCGAGGGGATGGTCGCCAGGCCGTCCTTGGTCTGGACGACCAGCTGGCGGACCTCGCCGGCGCGCGTCGCCACGATATCGCGGACCGTCCCGAGCTGCTCGCCCGAGGGAAGCTCAACCGGCATTCCCGGAGCGACGGCAAAGGCACCCTGGCCCTCGGCCGCGCCGCTGCCTGCAAGGGCGAGCATCCCGCCGCCGATCATGCCGCTACCATTCGCGGTCCCGTTGGCCGCGCCATTGGCCGCACCGGAGACGTTACCAATCTGGCCTGCGGTCCCGGAAAGACGGTCACGCGCGGCGCCGACGGCCGGGGTGGCGACATTGCGAACGGTGGAGGTGGCCCCACGAACCGCGCCGCTCACGGCATCGGTCCCGATCAGCTGCGCATTCGCGCTGCCCGATCCCGAGGCACTTGCCGAACCTGCGCCATTGGCCGAGGCGTTGCCCGCCTGGCTGCCCAGCACCTGGCTGGTCGCGCCATCGAGGCTGGTATCGACACTGCGATCGACGGCGACACTGCCGCTGCTGCGGTCGACCGACTGATTGCCGCGGGTCGAGGCTTCGCCGCGCAGAGTGCCGCGCGTGCTCGAACGCAGCGTCTCGGTCGAACCGCGCAGCGTCGAATTGACCGAACCGCCGAGCGTGCCGGTGACGGACTGACCGACTCCACCCAGAAGCTGGGCGTGGGCAGGCGCGGTGAACATTGCGAAAGCCGATGCGGCAAGCAGGAGAGTCTTCATGATGATTTCCTTTCGTCTGCGGATGCGAAAGAGGGGGGATGCATCCGCTTGAAAGGAAAACGGGTGGGCCGACGCGCTTAATCCATCGCCGCCAAAAATTTTTCTCAGCGCCCCCGCTCAGTGCCCCGTACAGGTCGCGCAGACGAGGCCGCGACCGAAGATATCGTCCGGTCCCTTACGCCCCAAATCGATCGCCTCCCGGTCGAGCGCGCTCCGCCAATCGCTGCCCTGCCCCATCGCTCTCGCCACCCGCGCCGCGACGAGCGGCGTGGCGAAGGAGGTTCCGCGCAGCTTGATCCGACTGCCCTTCGCATTGCGACCGTAGATATCCGCGCCCGGCGCCGCATAGTCGAGATTGAGCGCCCGTCCCGCCTCGATCAGGGCGCGGCGTTTGCCATCGACGGCGGTGACCGCGACGACGCCGGAATAGGACGCGGGGTAGGCGGGTGGAGCGGCGGGACCGTCATTGCCGACCGCCGCCACCACGACCACGCCCCGGCTCTGCGCCGCGCGGACCGCCCGTTCAAGGAGGGCGTTGCGCGGCCCGACCAGGCTGATCGTGACCACCTTGCTGCCCCGCTCCACCAGCCAGCCGAGGCCTTTCGCCATGGCGAGCGCATTGCCGCCTGCCTTGTCGGTTCCGTAGACGTCGGCCACGCGGACCGTGCCCGCGCCAGCGTGCTGAAGCAGCGAGGCGACCGAACTGCCGTGATGGCTCGGATAGGGCGCCCCCTTGGCGAAGCCGCGCGTTTCCGCGACCGCGATCGAAGGCCCGGTGGCGCCGTCGATCATCCCGACCGGCGCGGACCGTCCCGTCGAGGCCGAGGACGCGGCGGATGCGAGCGCGCTGTCGGCGACACCGGCCTGGAAATGGAGATTGTCCGCCACGATCTCGGCATCGGGCAGGAGGAGCGCCAGCGCGCCCTGCGCCTCAGCGAGCGACAGACCGGCAGGGACGCTTACGCGCACCAGCGACAGGCCGAGCCCTTCCACCTCTTCGCGCGAAAGCACGGTGAATCCCGCCTGCAGCGCGGGGTCCAGAGCGTTGGCGGGTACATCCATGACAAGCAGTTCGCCCCGCCGAGCGGGAGCGCCGAGGGCGTCCAGTTCGATAATGTCGGGATTGGCCCGCACCAACCGCTCAACCGTGCGCAGGCGATCGCGAGCCAGTTTCTCGACGGTCCGCTGCAACTCGGCACGCGCCTCGCCCAGCGCGCCCAGACTATCTCCGAGCGCAGGGCCGACCGGGGGCAGAGGCAGGCGCGGCAAGGCGATCTGCGCGGCGAGGGGCGCTGCGAGCAAGACCAAGCTGGCACACAGAAGGGAAAAAATTCGCATCGATGCCTCGTCCATCGGAGAAAACGCATTAAGCATGGATGAAACGAGCGCGCTCGTCCGTTTAATCCTGCGGAAGGCAGAGACACTGAACCCCTCGTTCGAGAAAGACTTGCTGGCCCTGTTGCCCCGGTTGCGTCGCTTCGCGATCGGGCTGTCCGGCAATCCGTCCGATGGTGACGATCTCTGTCAGATGACAATCGAACGCGCGCTCGCCAACCGCTCTCGCTGGGAGGTCGGCACGCGGCTCGATAGCTGGATGTATCGGATCATGCGCAATATCTGGATCGACGAGGGCCGCAAGAAGACCCGCAGCCTGCAGACCTTTGTCAGCGAGGAGGCGGGCATCGCCATAGGCAGCGAAGGCGCGCAGGAAGCCGCGGTCGAACTCGGCAATGTCGATCGCGCCATGCAGTCGCTGCCCCCCGATCAGCGCGAAGCCGTGCTGCTCGTGATGGTCGAAGGCTATGCCTACAAGGAAGCCGCCGAAATCGTGGGGTGCCCGGTCGGCACGCTCAATTCGCGGCTGGTGAGGGGGCGCGATGCCTTGATGGCCGAGTTGGGAGAAGCATCGTGACGATTACCCGTGAAGACATCGCCGCCTTTGCCGATGGCGAACTTTCAGGCGAGCGCGAGACAGAGGTCGCCGCGGCGGTGACAGGCGATGCCGAGCTGGCGCAGCAGGTGCAACGGCACAGGGCACTGAAGGCGATGCTGGCGGAGCATTATGCACCCGTGCTCGGACAGTGCGCTCCCGAACGGCTTACCTCCTTGCTCGCACAGCCACAACCAGCCGAAATCGTCGACTTCGCTGCAGCCCGCGAGCGGCGCGAGAGTCGGCGGCGCCTGCCGCATTGGGGCTGGATCGCCGCGCCGGCGCTGGCAGCTTCGCTGGTGCTCGCTGTGTTCCTGCCGAGACAGGGCGGCGAAGCCTCCCCTTATGTCGATACGCAACTTGCTGCTGTGCTCGACGACCGGCTCGTGGCCGTCCAGTCGCCAAGAGAAGAGACGCGCGTAATATTGTCGTTCCGCAGCGAGGAAGGGCGCTATTGCCGCGCCTTTAGCGGCCGTGCGGGGAGCGGGATTGCCTGCCGCGACGAGACCGGCTGGAAACTCGAGGCGCTGGGCAAAGGTAGCCACGGCGACCCGACCGACTATCGTATGGCGGGAGCGGGAGATGCGGAAATTTTGGCGCTCGCGCAGGAAATGGCGGCGGGGCCTGCACTCGATGAGGAAGCGGAGAAGGCGGCTCGCGCACGGGACTGGCGCTAGATTCCTCCCTTTCAGCGGATATCTTTCAGATAATTCTTGCTGGTTTCGGTCGCTTAGGATCGAGCGCATTCACGCGAGGTCGGCAAAGTGATTCTGTGTATTTTCGCTAGCGAGAGTTTTTGGAGTCTCAGCCATCGCCACCGTAGCTCGCGGCGGGCTGACCATGAACGATAATCGAACCGAGCGCCGGGAAGCTGTCGGGATCTCGCAAGAGACGCAGGCGCGACAAGAAAGGTATCCGGGATTGGGTAATCAGCCACGCGGGCCGAACAGGATAATGGCAGCGCCGACGAGCACGACCGTGCCGCCGATGAAGTCCCACCGGTCGAGCGTGGTTCCTTCGACGATCCACAGCCACAGCAGCGAGGCGGCAACATAGACCCCGCCATAAGCAGCAAAAACGCGACCTGCGGCGTCGGTCGGAACGAGAGTCAGCAGCCATGCGAACAGGGCCAGCGACACCATCCCGGGCAGCAGCCACAAGGGGCTCTTCTCGAGCCGCCACCATGCCCAGAATGCGAAGCAGCCGGCGATTTCGAACAGCGCCGCGAGCGGATAGACGAGGAACAGTTTCATGCGAGACTCAATCGCAGGGCGAGCGCTGCCAGGGTCACCAGCAGGATCGGCGTGGTCAGCGTAATCCCGACGCGGAAGTAATAACCCCAGCCGATCTTCACGCCCTTCTGTCCCAGCACGTGCAGCCACAGCAGGGTCGCGAGCGATCCGATCGGGGTGATCTTGGGTCCGAGATCGCAGCCGATGACATTGGCGTAGATCATGGCATCGCGAACCGGACCGGTGGCACTGGTCGCATCGATCGACAACGCGCCGACGAGGACGGTGGGCATGTTGTTCATGCCCGAGGATAACACGGCTGACAAAATGCCCGTTCCGAAGGCCGCGCCCCATATCCCGCCCTCGGCCGAGCGCTCCAACAGTCCGGCAATCGCGGTGGCAAGCCCCGCGTTGCTCATCCCGTAGACGACCAGATACATGCCGAGCGAGAAGATTACGACCTGCCAGGGCGCTTCGCGAATTACCTGTCCCGTTGGAATGACGTGGCCGCGCGCAGCTATCGCGATAAGCGCCAGCGCGCCGACAGCAGCGACCGCGCTGATCGGCACGCCGAGCGGATCGAGGACGAAGAACCCGATCAGCAGCAGGGCCAGCACCACCCAGCCCGCACGGAAGGTCGCGCGGTCATGGATCGCTTCTACCGGAGCGCGTAGCTGTGCGACATCGTAGCTGGCGGGAATGTCCTTGCGGAAGAACAGCAGCAGCGCTGCCAGCGTGGCGGCAACTGCCGCTAAATCGACCGGCACCATGACCAGCGCATACTCGCCGAATCTGATGTCGAAGAAATCGGCCGACACGATGTTGACAAGGTTGGAGACGACCAACGGCAGGCTGGCGGTGTCGGCGATGAACCCGGCCGCCATGACGAAGGCCAGCGTCGCTTTGGCGTTGTATCCCAGCGCCCGAAGCATCGCGATCACGATCGGTGTGAGGATCAGCGCGGCGCCATCGTTGGCGAAGATCGCTGCGACGCCTGCGCCTAGCAACACCACGAGCACGAATAGCCAGCGACCGTCGCCGCGCCCCCACCGCGCCACGTGGAGTGTAGATATCAGCGCTGATTGGCTATGCGTGCGTCTCGACCGCAGACCAGAAGCTGTCGCTCCAGCTTGACGCGCTGAACACTGCCGGGTGCGACCGTATATTCGACGATCACGCATCCGGGGCAAAAGCCGATCGGCCTGGCCTAACCGAAGCGCTCGCCTATTTGCGCCCCGGCGACACGCTGGTGGTCTGGAAACTCGACCGCCTCGGCCGCTCGATGAGCCACCTGATCGAGAAGGTCGGCGAGCTTGCGGCGCGCGGCATCGGGTTCCGCTCACTCACCGAGAATATCGACACCACCACTTCGGGCGGCATGCTGGTGTTCAACATCTTCGGCTCGCTGGCCCAATTCGAGCGTGACCTGATCCGTGAACGCACTCATGCCGGCCTCAAGGCCGCACGCGAGCGGGGCAAAAGGGTGGTCGCCGGCCTGTCGTTACCCCCGACAAACTACGTAAAGCGCGGGCGCATATCGCAGCGGGCCTCACTGTTCGTGAGGCGGCGGCCCGGCTCAAGATCGGCAAAACCGCCCTATACAAGGCTCTGGAAAACGCGTGAAACCGCTGGCGATCAAGAACTCGTGGGTGCTGGTCACAGGGGCTTCGACCGGTTTGGGCAGAGCGTCCGCCCTCCGCTTGGCGGCATCGTACCAGGCCAAGCCCCTGATTGTTGGACGAAGGCTCGACAACTTGCGGGAGCTACAGACCGAAATTGACGAGCGGTTCAATGTGCCGTGCGAGATTATAGTGGCTGATCAACGTGAAATCGAGGGCAGGGAGAAAATCGCGGCTAAGGTTGCAGAATTGCAAGTAACAGCCGCTTTGTTGGTTGCCGGAATGACGAGCGTTGGTTCATTTGATGCAGGCCGTGCCGACACTTATGCCGAGGTAATTGAAACAAACATACTCGGTTTCACGGATTTGCTGGCTCGCCTGATTGCGATTTTCAGGGAGCAGCCGTTTGAATCCTCAGTAATCGCCGTGTCGAGCCTGGCGGGCGAAACATCCGTGCCCTTCCAAGCGGTCTACGGCGCGTCGAAAGCCTATGTGAGCACCCTCATGCGAGCGCTTTCCGTGGAGCTTGCCGGGACGGGAGTGAGTGTTGGGTCTTTTGCACCCGGTGGAATCGACACAGACATGGCTGCCCTCAGCGATTTGAAGTGGGGGAGGTTGGGTTTGATGGACGTTGACCGGTGCGCGGCCCATGCAGTCCACGCTCTGGTTTATCGGCAATCCTTCGCCATACCGGGGATGGGCAACCAGCTCACATATTTGGCGAGCAGGGTTCTACCTCGATCGTTGGTCAATCGGATTGCCGCCCTCCCATATCGGCGCCCGTAGGGCGGCACCACATAAAAGGGGCAGGAAAGCCTGCGAATAGCATCTGCTGGCATCGTACCGGATTTGTTCGCCCTTAGCGTGCAGATACGTCACTTTCGTGTAGTCACCCCTGGACGGGAGGTTGCGATCATCCCTCACGGCGGATCAGATTTCTGGGGCGGTTAAACAGCAAAGTTTGATCGCTGTGAGGACCAGGGCCCGGCCGTGCGTAAACGCATTGAGAACACCGTACCGGCGAGCTTCACAAATGACAGGAGTGGCGATGGCGGAACCCGTAGATTGTATCATTATCGGGGGAGGACCGGCCGGGCTGACTGCTGCGATCTATCTCGCCCGCTTCCTGCGGCAATGCGTGGTGATCGACGCAGGAGACGGTCGAGCCGCAACGATACCGACGTCGCACAATTTGCCGGGATTTCCCGACGGGATAAACGGTGGAGATTTTCTTGACCGGCTGCGGCAACAGGCCCTGCTCTATGGGGCTAAGCTAGTATCGGGCCAAGTGGAAAGTATCGCCGTCGTGACGGGCGGCTTTATCGCGCAGACAGCTGTCGGCACGCACGTCGCAAGCACGGTGCTGATCGCAAGCGGTGTCGTGAATCATCGCCCTAAGATGCCTGCCGCCCTTCACGATCAAGCCTTGGCAATAGGGTTGATCCGCTATTGTCCCGTATGCGACGGGTTCGAGGCGCGAGGCAGGAATATTGGCGTGCTTGGATCCGATAGTCACGGTGCGCGCGAGGCCGAATTCCTTCGGCGATACAGCGATCGCGTCACGTTGTTGGCCCAGTGTGAGATGACGCTGGCTGTAACCGATCGCGCCCGCCTTCGCGATCAAGATATCACCGTCATCGACGTCCCTGTTCGTTCGCTGGAGATCGAAGGACAGCGACTCGTGGCACGCCTTGAACGAGGCGGGCCGCTATATTTCGATACACTTTACCCGGGGCTTGGCTCCTCCCCCCGAACCGACTTGGCCCGGCAGGCGGGTGCGAAGGTGGGTTCGGACGGCTCTATCGTGACCGACGCGCATCAGCAAACCGATGTCCCCGGCCTCTTTGCAGCCGGTGACGTCGTCGAAGGGCTCGATCAGATCAGCGTCGCGACCGGCCATGGAGCAAAAGCTGCGACAGCGATTCATAATCTTTTGCGTGAGCGCGAGACATGACTTTTTGGTCTGCGGCCGCGCGGATCGCCGCCCTGTGTAGCGCAGCTTCGGGCGATTGAACGCAATGGAAGATTGAGCCGCTTTTTGGGGAGGTGGTGGCCGTTCTCGTTTGGTCGCATTCTGGCCGCGAATTCGAGGGGTGGTCGCCGGCCGTGCGTAATGGATGTGAGGATGACGGAGGAATGGACATGGATGTCAACCGGCGCTGGATATTGACCCCCGATCGGCGTTCAACATTGACCCTGCCCTGATGGTGTTATCCGGACGCGCAGCAGCGCTGACCGGCATGGGGGTGTGACGGCGCAGGGCGTAGCCCGGAGCCGGCGCACCCCCATGCTGGTTGCCGTCTCTGCCCGGGTGGGTGCGGGCCTGGGTCAGGCGGCTTCGTCATCGCAAATACCGCGATCACTGGACGGTAGGTAACGGCCCGCGGATCACGTATCGTTTTGCCGAAAAAGCGGCGCAGGTCCTCACAGCCGGCTACCCCATCCCCAGCAATGAAGGTTTGCGGTGTCGTCATAACACCATGTTTCGCTTTGAAAGCGTCAATCTCGGCGCGCGTCGTGAGTCAATGATCCTCGACCGCATAGCCCTCGCCCCGCAGCAGATCCTTTGCCTTCAAGCCATATGGACGTGTGTGTTCCGGCATCACCATCCGGTAAATCGTTGCCTGTTTGGCTAGGTTTCGTGGACAAAGCTTGACTGTGGACTCGGACCTTGATTCAAGGCTGGCTTTTGGAGGCAGCCTTGGGCGAGCGGATTGGCGTTACGGACGAAGAGTGGGAAGTGATCGGGCCGCTGCTGCCACCTGAGCGGGGTCGTGGCTGCCGTCCGGCGCAGGACAACCGCCCCTATTTCGAAGGCATGATGTGGATCGCGCGGACCGGAGCGCAGTGGCGTCACCTGCCGGATGAGTATGGCAAGTGGAACAGCGTTTTCCGGCGCTATCGACGATGGGTTACGACCGGCGTGTTCGATGCCATGCTGGAGACGCTGGCGGAACTGGCGGGGCGCGACACAGCCGCCGACATGATCGATAGCACCGTGGTCCGGGCACATCATTGTGCCGTCGGCATAAAAAGGGGACTCAGCAAACCGAGGCGCTTGGCCGATCGCGCGGCGGCTTCACCACCAAGCTCCACGCAAGGTGCGATGCCAGAGGCTTGCCCCTCGGCTTCGTGCTGACACCGGGGCAAGCGCACGATGTGCAGGGCTTCGCACCGCTGTTCCGCATGATAACTGACCGGATCGAGGCCTTCCTGGCTGATCGGGGATACGATGCCGATGCGATCCGCGAAGAGATTGAGGCGGCGGGCGTCGAGGCGGTGATCCCGGCCAAGGCGGGCCGGCGTAATCCCGCCGCGCATGATCGCGCGAAATACAAGTGGCGCAACCTGATCGAGCGACTGTTCAATAAACTCAAGAACTGGCGACGCGTTGCGACCCGCTACGACAAAACCAAGGAATCCTATCTCGGCTTCGTCGCGCTCGCCTCAGTCAAACTCTGGATACCCTTTGTCCACGAAACCTAGAATATCGGTCATTATTTAACTGTTCTCTTATCATAGTAAGCAGGTCGCCTGGATCAATCTCGGCGACGCGCTGACAATTACAGCTATATCATTTTGGCTTAGAGGCTGCCTTGTGATGCGCGCCCTTATGAGAACCGTCGTTGTGCGAGGCCTTCTTGGCAACCACCTTTTTTGACGCCGTCTTTTTGTTCTTCACGTCCATCTTGGAGTCTGGGCCCATCTTCATTCCCGCCATCGAGCCGCCACTTGTCTGTGCCGAAGCGACGCTCACACCCGCGGTGACGATGCCGATGGCCGCGGCAGCGTGAAGCAGCTTGCCAGAAAATTTCGTTCTGATCATGAGCTATCCAATCTTTTTGCGGTGATGGCGAGGCGGCCGGCCTGCCTACAAGATACTACGCGGCAAGGCGCATTAGCCCTCGCGCCCCATGATCTTTGATCGGGTGTGGAACGGCTCGGCAAGCGCATGGAGAGCATCGCGGGCGGGTTGCACCGCGACCCGCAGCTCGAATCCATCTTGAAGCGTCGCGCGCCCGAGTTGGCGTTGAGTATGGAGCGGGGCCGGTCGATCGGGCAGGAGCTGGCGCAGTGGGTCGGACAAGGCCGCAACCGCGATCGTGGCATGAGCCGGTAAGGGGGACGGGTGACGGACGAGGACAACAGCCAAGGAACCGACGCAGCCGAGGCGTTCGAGGCCATGTGCGTCGAGCTGGCGCTATTGCGCCGCGCCGTGGAGGGTCTGGCGGCCGAGCGCGGCGCGATCGACTTTCCCGACTATACCGAGACGTTGGGGCGGATGCAGAAGGGCGTGGACGCTACGGCCGACCGTATCGCGGCCATCAACGACGTGATCGCGCGAAGTCCGGCGCTGGCGATGACGCCGGAGCAGATGGCGCAGCGGATCGCCGCGGCGGGCAGCGCGGCCCGGCGCGAGGACCAGGCGGCGCTCGCCAAGGCGGGTGAGGACAAGGCCCGCGTCATGGCCGAGCTTCGCGCTATCGCCGGGTCCGCATGGACACTGGCCGAGCAGAAGAACCGGCAGCTATGGTTTGGCTTGGGCGGGGTGGCGATCGGCGTCGTCGCATGGGCGATCGTGCCGGGTTTTGTCGCGCGCGAGATCGCGCCGGCGAGCTGGCAATGGCCCGCGCGCTTGGCGGCGCGGACGCTCGACATGCCCCGTTGGGAGGCCGGTCAGCGGATGATGCAGAGCGCCGACCCGGCCGCGTTCCGCGCAGTCGTCGCGGCCGACAGGATCGTGACGGCCAACCGCAAAACGATTGAGGGGTGCAGCAAAGCCGCAGCCCGGGCGCGCGAGACGGTGCGATGCACGATCAGGGTCAGGCCGGATGGACAAGATAGTCGTTAATGCATCACGCTAGGGCAACTTCGTCGGCATCGAGCATTCGGCCCATCGCGTAGTAATCGCCAACAACGCCCGATTCTTTGTTGGCCGCCACCACATCTCCGCACACGGTATAGCCAAGCCGTTGGTAGAGTGCGAACGCCCGGTCGTTGCGAACAGCAACGTGGAAGATCAGGAAAGGTATCCTGCGGCGACGTACCCATTCCTCGGCGGATTTCACCAGACTTGTTCCGAGCCCACGTCCCTGCCACCGTGTCCGGATAGCCAGATTAAACGAGGCAAATTCGGCAGCGCCTTCGATGCACACGCTCCGCACATCTATGTAGCCGACGAGGTCGCCTATGCGTTGCAGGACGAAGATGCCTCGTTCGCCGGCTACGGCGGCGCTCAGCTCCACAGTTGTGCGGCGCAGGAGTTCCCCTCGATCTCGGACATCGAAGATCATATGTTCCGCTTCGCGAGCGAGGGCGATCTTCAAGCGTACCAAAGCTTTAGCGTCGGCAAGGTTCGCCGGGCGTGGCTCGCTCCAACTCCGCTTTCCGCCTACTTGAGCTATCGAACGCGCCGGCGGGAGTGGGGGCGCGTATATCGCCTGTGTCATGTGAAGACTTGGGCTCCCTGTAACGCGCGCGCGCGCTTTGGAATCGCGAGTTTGCCGAGGGATAGGTGACCAGAGCGGAAAGCGTGACGTGGGGAAAGCTGCGTCGGACAGCTTAGGCTGCGTGGCCCGTCCGCTCCACGCTGTTTCCGCTTCCAAAAGGCAAAAAGCCCAAGCAGATTGCCTGCGACAGATACAAGATCAACGGCCAAGGCGAACGGTGCGCCAATGAGAAGATTGTGGGCCAGCCAGAAGGGGGCGGCCACGAGAAAGACCATCTTCATCTGCGTCGTTGATCGCTGGGTCCGTGCCATGAAGGAAGCAGCCCCGCCGCAAGCGGCAAGGCCGGATAGGAGCCCATGCCAGGTCGCCACGGTAAGCAATAGCAGCGCGAGCAACGTCGCGCCGTCGAGCGCGAGCTTGGCAACCCGGTCACGAACCACCAGCGCGACGGTGAGCTGCATCAGGGAAAGAACGCATGCGGCCGAAGCGGTAGGCGCGCCGATCAGCGCGAAGTGCAGCGCGAAGGCGCACGCGCCGGTGCCTTGCACCATGAGCGCTCCCCGGCGCGAGGGTAGGAGCGGCCAGCTCACCACGCAGCCGAGGCCGACGATGCCGAATAGGATCGCAGCTAACCCGGTGCTCGCAAACGTCTGATCGAGGAAAAGCGACATCTATGCTCGCGTCGGGGTTGGTCCGGCTTCCACCGTGAAGGAAGAAGGTTAATGTGACGTTGTTGTCGACCGCTTTCCCATCGCGAGTCCCGGCCACAATGGCATTTGGCTTTTGTTGCGGACTGGTTCATTCTGCGCCTAGGGCGGCGCTCTTCCCTTTGGGTTCCGCCCGTGTTTGGACCAGGACAATGGTGCGTGACGCTTTCAAGCTTCTCGCCATCTCGACGTCGCTCGTGCTTTCTGGCTGTGTCAGTCCGCGAGAAATGGCCGCTCGCCATCGGGCGGCGTGTGCGAGTTATGGCTTCCAGCCTGGAACGGAGAGCTATGCGAATTGCCTTCTTCAGCTCGACGTAGGTGATTACGGCTACGGCCATCACAGGGGTGGCGTGCCGTTGTTTCCTGCGCGGCATCGGGCGCCCGCACCGCCTTTCCCTATTGCCACGCAAGACTAGGGTCGGCTACAGTTCACTGATGCTCCTTCGTCCTCACCTATTGATCTGCGCACTTTCGCTCGGCAGCGCCGCGCCCGTGGCGGCTCAGCAAGCGGTGCCTGCCGCGCCACGAACCGTGGCGGGTGCTTCGAAATTCATCCAGGACATGCTGACCCGCGGCACAGCCGTCGCAAAGCCTTGGCCGGGTTTCGTGCGGAGCAGCAGGATCACGAGCGTAGGAGTGAAAGGTGGTTGCCTCGTTACGCTCACGCTCGCCGACAAAAGCGCCCTCAGCGTGAAACTCGATCAGGTGGTTGCGATCCGACCGCTTTACTCGGCCAACGCGCCCCAGGCGTCGGTGGAGATCAAAGGGGGCGCGCAGCCCTACGAGGGTCTCGATATATTCGTCGGGGACAACGACGCGGTGCGCCGCGTCGGTGATGCCCTGGAGTTCATGCGCCAGTCCTGTGATCCATCGGCGAAGACTGGTTTCTAAACCGGCCAGCGGCGTCTCACCAACTTTTGCAAGGTTCATATGCTCGCAACCGACCAAGTTGGCCGTTATAACCTCATTCTAACCGTCGCGCGCACCGTCGTCGGCGCGCCGGGCATGATGTTGTTGTCGTTGTAGGCGGACGAGAAATAATCGCTGTTAAGCAGATTCTCGACGTTGATTTGCGCCTCGATCTGGGGGGTGAGCTTGAAGAATGCCGCGGCATCGACGCGCGTGAAGGCGGGTAGGATGGCGGTATTGCTGATGGAGGTGAAGCTCTTCGACTGGTGATAGACCCCGACCCCGGCCCCAAGGCGAGGGGTGAGGTCGTAGCGGGTCCACAGCGAAGCCTGCTGTTTGGGAACCAGCGGAACCTCGCGCCCGGCCGGGGCGACACTCGTCGTTTTGCGAATTGTCGCGTCCTGCAGCGCATAGCCCGCGCTGATCTGCCACTGTGCTGTGATCGCACCGCTAAGGCCGAGTTCGAACCCCTTACTGCGCTGAGCACCCGTCAGCACCGTCCGCGCGGCGTCGTTGGGGTCGGCCGCGCGGGTGTTGGTGCGGTCGAGCTGGTAGATGGCGGCCGTCAGGTTCAGCGTGGGCAGGATATCCCACTTGAGGCCAAGCTCGTAGTTGTCGAACCTTTCCGGTTCCAGCGCAGCGCTAGTGATATCGAGTGATGAGAATTGATCCCCCGACTGCGGCAGGAAGGACCGGCTATAGCTGGCGTATATCGAGACAGGTTGCACCGGCTTGAGCACCACGCCCACTCGGGGAGACCACAGGGTGTCCGTGCGGCTATAGCTCTGTGCGGCAACCAGGTCGTCGACGTTGAGCGTGAAGCGGTCGCGGCGAACGCCGCCGATGACATCGACATGGTCGCCGATCGAGATCTGGTCCTGCACGTAGAAGGCAGTGACGTCGGCGTTCGTGCGGACCGACCGGTAGCCGGTGTTGGCGGCGGTGCGCAGCGTAACCGGCGGCACCGTGATCGGGTCGGCCAACCCGACAAAGACGCGCCGCCCCCCATTGACGATATCGCCACCCCCGAAAAAGCCGTTGATCCGCTGGTTGCGCGTGCGCTGGTCGCTAACTTCGAAGCCGGCGAGCAGCACGTGGCGAACGGGGCCGGTGGTGACGGTCCACACAAGGTCGTTCTGGTTGAGCAGATTCGTGCGCGTCGTGGGATCGCTATACGCTTCGAGGCCGACGCTGCGGACGCCGCCGCGCGGCGTGACCGGGGTTACCGCAAAGGCGTTCCGATAGAGCTTGTCATAATCACCGTACAGGATCCGGCTGGTCAGGGTCAGATTGTCGCTGAAGCGGTGCTCAACGCGGCCATTTAGGACCTTGGCCTCGAAATCGCTGACGTTGAACCCCGGCACACCGAAGAAGGTGTCGCGGACGCCGGTAAGCGGACGTGATGGGCTCGTGAGCGAGCCCTGGACGGCCGAGGGGACGCCTCGGTCGATCGTTCGCTTGTCGCTGTTATATTCGAAGCCCAGATCGATCCGAGTCGCACCGCCGAGCGAGAGCGCGACGGTCGGGTTGATCGCAACCCGGCGCCCGTCATAGAAGTCGCGATTGTTTCGGAACTCCTCGTAAACGGCGTTCATCCGGGTGGAGACGGACTCGCTGAGTGGCTGACTGATGTCGGCGTCGACATACCATGCGCCATATGTGTCCGCCGAACCGCTGCCGCTGATGAAGGCGTTGGCGACAGGGCGCTTGGTGACGCGGTTGATCACGCCCCCGCCGCCGCCGCGCCCGAAGATCATCGCGTTGGGACCTTTCAAAACCTCGATCCTCTCTGCATTGTAGAGGCCGCGATAATATTGCACGTCGTCACGCAAGCCATCGACGAAGAAGTCTGCGGTGCTGCTGTTCCCGCGCAGGATGATCTGATCGCGGTGTCCCTCACCTTGGGAGATTACGGCGCCGGGGACATAGCGTAGTACATCGGCAATAGAGCGCATCGCCTGGTCGTCGATCTGCGTTTCCGTGATGATCGAGACCGCTTGGGGGACATCGTTGAGCTCGGTCGGTGTGCGCGTGGCGGTGCTGGTCGCATCGATCTGATAGCCGTCGCGGACGCCGGTCACGATGATCGTTTGCGAGGTGCTGCCGGGTCCCGGCAGGAACTGGTCTTGAGCCATTGCCGGGACGGTGAGCAGCCCGAAGCCGAGTGCAGTTCCAATACCAAGATTTCTCACCGTTGACCCTTTTGCGAATCTCTCTCAACCAACGCAATAGGTGATTTGAGAGTGCGTCGCAATAGCCCTTCGGGGTGGTCGCTGTCGGGCCCGTTGGCTTGCTCTCTAAAATATGAGACCAGCGAAACGGACTACGGCAATGTTACGAAGCCCGACGAGATCACTTATCAGAGCCTGAGTTGGCTTTGCCGTTGCATTACGCCGAACGTCCTCAGCCATGACATGGAAGAGAGCCGAGCCAGTGACGCTCACCGGACGACGATCTTGCCTTTCATGCCGAAAATCGAGTGCATGAAGTGCGAACAATGCACGTCGTAGGTTCCGATCCGGTTGACAACCAGGCGCACGTCCCCGCTTTCTCCGCCTCCCAGATCGACCTCACCCTTGTTGATCGTCGACCGGCTGGCAGGGTCAATAGTGGCTTGCTCGAAAAAGGCCTTGGCGACAAAATTGTGGCCGCCCCCTGCCGTGTTAACAAAGCGCAAGCGGTAGGGAACACCGCGTTGAAGCGTGATCGTGGCTGGAACGAAAGCGAAATTCTTCATGTCGATTTCGATCGTCCGGGCGTTCAACCAGTTCGGCGATTGAGCAAAGCCAGGCCCCGCGAGAAGAAGGCCGCAAACAGCGAGGCTTAGCGAGCGCATCGAACATCCCCAGTACAAGCGTATCATAGCACGGATTGAGCCGCAGGCTCATTTGGCCGTTCAAAAGCTGCATCGAAGCGAAAATCCCGAGAAAGGGACGTCAATTCCAACTTCCACGGCGCTAGATTCCGAGCCGATTGGCCTGCTTCGGCGTGCAAGGTGATGTTCATCGAGTAGGTTCGTCGTCGGAATCCGAATGGTGTACATGCAAGCGGGCTCGGTGCGAAACCCGCGTCCACCCAGGCATGCGAGGCAGCTCAAGGATCAAAAGAAGCATCAGAGCGGTTATGACAGCCAGATGATAGATCCCGTACGCGGCGCTTAACCCGACCGCTGCAGACGCCCAGAGCGTAGCTGCCGTTGTGAGCCCCGTCACGCGCCCAGCGTCGCGCAGGATGATGCCGGCGCCAATGAATCCTACTCCAGTAACAATTCCCGCAGAGATGCGACCTTGGTCCCCGATGGCGTTCGACACAAGTCCGAAGGCGCAGGCTCCTAGCGAAGCAGCCATGTAGGTTCGGATTCCGGCTTCCCTGCCGTGGTGCTCACGTTGCCAGCCAATTATGACACCCAGCAACCCTGCCAGTAGGATGCGCGCTATATCAAGCCACCAGGGAATGTTTTCCGTAAGATACGTCAATGACTACAACCCTTGCTTCATTTTTTTTCGCGAAATTTATCATGAAATCGATCGTCGTAAGAGTAGCTGATTATAATAATCCAGTAGGTCAATTAGGTGATCGAGATCCGTACGAACTCTTCCTGCTGCATCCAGGGTTGCCGAACGTAACTGTACGGAATCCCGCGCCAACAGGCGCAGGATCGCCGCTGCGCAGGATTTCGCGTCACGCGCATTATAGGATTCGGAATGGCTTGGTGCTGCAAATTCCGCTGACCCTCCCTCGTTAGGAACAATCAACGGCAGCCCTGACGCGATGGCTTCTAAGGCAACGAGACCAAAAGGTTCGGTATCCGATCCGTGCACGAGCGCATCTGCGCTAGCCAACACGGATGCAAATCGCTCACGCTCGAAGATCGGCTTAAACAGCCGGATGTGGGGATTGCCAGCGACGCGGCTGAAGATTTTGGGTCGATCGACGCCGTCGCCAAGGAGGATGAGCCCAATAGCCGATTGGCCGGCTTGTTCAACCGCATCAATAACCATCGGCCAGCGCTTCTCCGGGTGATGCCTCCCGACCCCGATAAGTAAATGCGCACAAGGTGGAAGGTGGCACTCGCCCAGTAGCGCTGCCCGTAGTTGTTCATCTCGAAGATGCGGGGCGAAAACGCCGCCTTCCACGCCGAGCGGAAGCGGTGCATCGACCTGAAGTCCGCGGCCGGAATACCAACGGTCGAGCGTCCTGCCATTCGTGACAAAGGCATCGAACCTGTCGAGGAAGTGAGCAAGGTAGCGGGTGTACCACCCAAACCAACTCTCAACTTTTTGCCGCGAGGCCAGTCGTCCCACCCAACGCTGCGCGTAGGCAGTCATATGGTCATTGTGTGCGAAGAAGACTTTAGCTGCGGGCGCTCTCCAGTTGGCGACGATCCATGCGGGGCGAAACGGCGAGCTTGTCTCGACGACGTCGGGATTTAGTTCATCGAGCAGTGCCGTTACCGGAGCCCCATCCCAGAACATCCCGTAGCTTCGGTCGAACGGAAGGCGGGGTGCGGCTACCCAGAAAACGCGCCCCCCGCCGGGGCGGTGTTCGAGACGATTCTCATGGCCGGGTGCGATGACAATAAGTTCGTGACCAAGATCAGCCAGGAGTCGCATTTTCCGGTCGATGTACGTTCGAACCCCACCTCCTGTCGGGCAGTAGTACTCATTGACATCAACGATCCGCATTTGAATCGACACGAGCAAGTGTTCTAGCCACTAGCAAGGTTTGCACTATAAATAGGCAAATCAGCGCGGCGCCGATGAATCCTACCAGAGCGTCTAGTGCCGGTATCGTCCAGATACGGTCTCCGCCGGGCTCGATTGCCATCATCGCAATCGTCAACAGGATCAGGAAAAGGCGAAGCTCGGTAGGACCCATTGCGAGATAGGACAGTCGCAATTCGCCCATCACTCGCGCCGCGAGGAATGTGTGAACCGACATCAAGAGGTAACCGGCCAGCGCGACCATGGCGATGTTCATGGTCACGTACGGGGAAAGGCCGATCCCGGCCACGATCAGCAGATTTGCCATCCCGTCACAACTGTGATCGATGAAGTATCCGTAGGAGGGGCGCTCGATCTTACGATACCGCGCGAGGCTTCCGTCCATTGAGTCCCCAAACCATTGAACGACATAGCCGGCGAGGGACAAAAGTAACCAAAGGTGGCCAAGATTGCTCGCAATGTAGCCGCCAAAAACCATTGTGGCTCCAATCATGCCGATGGCGGTCAGGCGATCCGGCGTGATGGAAGCAGGCATTCGGGCGCAAAGCCATTGGAGAACCCGTCGTTCGCTCTTGGCAAGCCAATTCTCTTGTATGCGGCGTAGTTCGGAACGAGCAGGAGAGCCATGCATCATGGGAAAACCGGGAGCGTACGGCGCGTGATCGGTTGCGGTGACGTTCGCCCATGCAGAGCGTCAATCTCCGCCTGGCGGCCTTCCAGATAGTTCCTGCGCGAAGCAGCATACGGGTCCGGCGTGTCTTTCAACTCGCGAAGTTGTGAGTCGAACTAGAC
>Ga0207904_1000252_pt1 | contig 23491 bp, 13 predicted proteins | sample MalvirmetaMSP118_FD_184232 | JGI IMG/M metagenome (GOLD analysis project Ga0207904, IMG submission 184232) | Marine viral communities from the Deep Pacific Ocean - MSP-118 (SPAdes) | ecosystem: Environmental > Aquatic > Marine > Oceanic | place: Pacific Ocean | collected 2011-05-30 | reverse complement strand
AGCCGCGACGCCGAGAGATCGCTCGCATGGGGGTCGTAATCGGCGCGGGCGGTCGCCGCCAGCACCGGCGCAACCAGCGCCAGCGGCAGGAAGGCCGGCGCGGCCCCGGCGGTCACCGTCTCGCCATGGTGCCGGCAACGCGCCAGATGATGCCGCCCGTGCTCGGCCAGTTCGCGCGCCGCGGCGCGCGCGCCGGGATCACCCGGGTTCGCAACAATGCGCGCGGCGCTGGTGCCGTGGCGCTCCAGCAGATCCGCCGGCAGAAACACCTGACCGCGCCGCAGATGGTGCGGCAGCGCGCGCAGCACCGCGGCGATGGTCTCGGCCACCCCGGCATGTCCGGCGAGCGTACCGGTCCCCGGATCCCGTCCCTCCGACAGCACCAGCGCGACCAGCTGGAACAGCGCGCCGTGCGTCTCTCCGGCGTAGCCCTCGAAGGTGTCGTGGTCGGGCATGGGATCCTCGTAGAGATCGAAGATCCGCGCTTCCGTCATCGCGACCAGCGGCGCGCGCGGCAACCGGTAGCGGTCGATGGTCTGCAGCAGCGCGTCGGCGACCGGATGGCCGCGCACGTCGCCATGCCCCGCCCCCTCCAGGAGATCACGCCACCACTGCAGGCGGATCTCTCCCGGCAGCGGGTCGCGGATGAGCTCGCGCACCCGCGCCAGCTCCAGGTGAAACGCGTACACCGCCATCACGCCGGGCCGGTGCGCGGGGTCCACGTACAAGGCCGCCGCGAACCGGTCCGGGTCGCCCTGGCGCAGAACCGCCTGACATTCTGAAAAGGATTCGTGCATGGCGAAAGGAGAGATAGGGCCTGGTTCGGATTCGTGCAGGGCGGGCGCCCGAGGGAATCGCGGGGGCTGGCGGCTCAGTCGACGGCGATCAGCCCGACGGCAATCGGGCGGCCTTCCCCCAGCAGCACGTTGAAGGTCCGCACCGCCGGCCCGGTCGCCATCACCTCGAAGCGGATGCCCGCCGCCCGGAGCAGGTCCTTCAGCGGCTCGGCAAGCGGTCGCGGCAGCATGCCCATGCCGATCAGGAACAGCTCGATGCCTTCGGCTTCCGCAACCACCCGCTCGAGCGCGGCGGCGTCGATCCCGGCGGGGGCCTCGGGCGCCCACGCGTAGATCCCCGAGGGCACGCAGAGGATGGATCCCTTGTGGGACATCTCGGCGAAGCGGAAGCCGCCGTTGCCATAGGCGTCGACGGGCGCCCGGCCGGGATAGTGCGCCTCCTTCAGGACGATGCCCCGAGGCGCGACATCGCCGTCCCCGGGCCCCGTCATGTCAGGACGCGGCCCCTTCCGCCACGACTTCGTCGTCCTTGCCGGCCAAGTCGGTGGGCCGCAGCTTGAACCAGATCAGCATCGGCGCGGCGACGAAGATCGACGAGTAGGTGCCGATCACCACGCCCCAGATCATCGCGAACGTGAACGAGCGGATGACCTCGCCGCCGAAGATGAACAGCGCGACCAGCGCGATCAGGGTCGTCAGCGACGTCATCACCGTGCGCGACAGCGTCTGGTTGACCGAGAGATCGAGCAGCTCCGCCATCGGCATCTTCTTGTAGCGCCGGAGGTTTTCACGGACGCGGTCATACACGACCACGGTGTCGTTGAGCGAGTAGCCGACGATGGTCAGCACCGCCGCGATACTGGTCAGGTTGAACTCCAGCTGCACCACCGCGAATATCCCGATGGTGAGCAGCACGTCATGGACCGTGGTGATGACCGCGCCGACGGCGAAATGCCATTCGAAGCGCAGCCAGATGTAGACCATGATCGCCAGCAGCGCCGCGATGACGGCGATGACACCGGCCTGGGCCAGCTCGGCGGAAACGCGCGGACCGACCACCTCGACGCGCCGGAAGTCGACAGTGTCGCCGAAGACGTCCCGGATCAGCTGCACGGCCCGCTGCTGGGCCTCCTCACCGCCCGGCTGGCGGACGACGCGGATCAGCACGTCGTCGGGCGCGCCGAACTGCTGGATCTGCACGTCGCCCAGATTGAGATCGCTGATCTCCGCACGGATCTCGCCGAGATCGGCGGGACCGTCCTTGGTCTGGATCTCCACGAGCGTGCCGCCCTGGAAGTCGATGCCGTAATTCATGCCCACGGCAAGGAAGAGGATCAACGACAGGACCGACAGCGTGGTCGAGACGATGAAGCCCAGCTTCCAGAACTTCATGAAGCTGAAGTTGGTTTCGGAGGGCAGCTTGATAAGTCGCATGAACGAGGCTCCGCCGTTTCCGCCCTAGAGCGGGACGGCTGATGGCCGCTTCATCCTCACCCACTGGGCGACGAGGAAACGGGTGAAGAGGAAGGCCGAGAACACCGTGGTGATGATGCCGATCGCCAGCGTAACGGCGAACCCGCGCACGGGGCCGGAGCCGAGCTGGAACAGGATCACCGCGGCGATCAGGGTCGTGATGTTGGCGTCCAGGATCGTCCCGAGTGCCCGGGAGAAGCCTGCGTCGATGGCCGTGATCGCCGATCGTCCCGAGCGCGCTTCCTCCCGGATGCGTTCGTAGATCAGCACGTTCGCATCGACCGCCATGCCCATCGTCAGCACGATGCCCGCGATGCCGGGCAGCGTGAGCGTAGCCTGCAGCAGCGACAGCAGCGCCAGGATCAGCACGATGTTCACGACCAGCGCGATGTTGGCGAAAACGCCGAACAGCCCGTAGACGAGCAGCATCGACGCCGCGACGCCGATGGCCGCGATGATCGCCGCCGTCTCGCCGGCCTTGATGGAGTCCTCGCCAAGCCCGGGACCGACGGTCCGTTCCTCGACGATGGTCAGCTTCGCCGGCAGCGCGCCGGCACGCAGCAGGATCGCCAGGTCGTTGGCGGTCTGGACGGAGAAGTTGCCCGAGATCTGCCCCTGACCGCCGGTGATCGGCTCGCGGATGACCGGCGCGGAGATGACCTCGTCGTCGAGCACGATGGCGAACGGCCGCCCGACGTTGGTGGTCGTCACGCTGGCAAACTTGCGGGCGCCGCCGGTCGACAACGAGAAGGTCACCACCGGCTCGTTGGTCTGCTGCTGGAAGCTCGCCCGGGCGTCGACGAGGTCCTCGCCGGACAGGAGCGGCGCTTCCTCGACCACGTAGGGCTGGGGCGGGTCGTCCATGGAATACAGGACCATCTCGCCGGGAGGCGCGCGCGTCTCGAGCGCCTGCTGCGGATTGATGGTGGTGTTGACCAGGTGGAAGGTGAGCTGGGCGGTCTGGCCGACCAGCGCCTTCAGGCGTTCCGGATCGTCGAGACCCGGCGCTTCCACGAGGATGCGGTCCTCGCCTTCGCGCTGGATGTTCGGCTCCGTGGTGCCGAGCTCGTCGACGCGGCGGCGGATCACTTCGATCGACTGCTGGACGATCGAGCGCACGCGCTGCGACAGGCCGTCATCGGTGAAGGTGAAGCGGATGAGGCCGTCGTCGCCGGCCGCCATCTGGAACTCGTTGATCTCGCCCTGGCCGAACACGGTCGACTGCAGCGGATTGACGAGGTCGCCGAGCCGTTCCAGGGCCGCCTCGAACTGGGCCTGGTCGCGGATGCGGACCTGGGCGCCCTTGTCGGACACGCCGAGGCCGGTGTAGCCGATCCGCGGCTCCTCGCGCAGCGCGCCGCGCATTTCGCCCACAAGGCTGGTCAGCCGCTTGTTGACGTAGTCCTCGCGGTCGACCTGGTACAGCAGGTAGGCGCCGCCCTGGAGATCGAGGCCGAGAACGATCTGGCGATGCGGCAGCCAGGAGGGCCAGGACTCGACCGTCGACTTGGGAAACAGGTTCGGCAGGACCACCAGAAACCCGAGCAGCACGGCTCCGAGTATCAGCGTGATCTTCCAGCGGGCGAAATACAGCATCTAGAGCCTATCGATCTTCACCGCGGCCGGGACGCGACGGACGTCCGGCTCGCGGTGATCATGCGGGCCGGGTCCGGCGCGGGACCGCCGCGACTTGCCTCAGGCGTTGTCGTTGACCGGCTCGCCCTTGGAACGGACTTCCGTGATCGTGGTGCGCAGCAGCCGCGCGCGCACGCCGTCGGCGATCTCGACCTGGACCTCGGTGTCGTCGATCACCTTGGTGATCTTGCCGATGAGCCCGCCCGCGGTCACCACGGTGTCGCCGCGACGCAGAGACGAGACCATTTCCTGATGGGCCTTCATGCGCTGGCGCTGCGGGCGCAGAACCAGAAAATACATGATGACGAAGATCAGGATGAACGGGAGCAGCGAAACGATAAGCTCGCTGCCGCCGCCGCCGCCAAATCCCTGGGCATAGGCTGGTGTCACCAACATGAACCGCTCTCAGCTCCGTTTGTACGGTCCGCAACGGAGGAAATCTCCCCTCGCCCCGGGCATCCGCTTTTGATCCTGGAAAACGGCGCGGACTATAGCTGTCATGCGGGCCATTGCAAATGAAACCCGTGGGCGGTCCCGGCGCGCCTGGAAACGCCGCGCGGGACGATCCGAATCGTCCACGCACCGGGCGCTCACGCGCCTTCGGCCGGCGCGCCGCGGCAGCGCGCATTTGCCACGCCGCGCCCGATCGCGGATCTTGGCGGCCGCCCGGCGCGATTCTGTCGCACACGCGGCGCGCCGGCACCCGAACACCATGCAGGAGGCCTTCCTTGTCCACTCCGGAGCTCGATGCCCTCTCCGCCCGGCTCGACCGGCTGATCGCGCTCGTCGAGCGGGCCGTTCCGGCCGCCGCCGAAGCGCCCGACCTGGAGGCGGCCGACGCGTTCGTCTGGCATCCCCGCCCGCCGCGGCTGGAGCCCGTGGCGCGCGTCAACCGCATCGAGATCGGCCTGCTCAAGGGCGTCGACCGGATGCGCGACCAGCTGGTCGACAACACCGAGCGCTTCGCCGACGGCCTGCCGGCCAACAACGTGCTGCTGTGGGGCGCGCGCGGGATGGGCAAATCGTCGCTGGTGAAGGCCGCCCACGCCGCCGTCAACGCCGGTCGCGCCGCTGCGCCGCTCAAGCTGATCGAGATTCACCGCGAGGACATCGAATCGCTGCCCGGGCTGATGTCGCTGCTGCGCGCCTCCGATCACCGCTTCCTGGTGTTCTGCGACGACCTGTCCTTCGACGGCGGCGATGCCTCCTACAAGTCGCTGAAGGCGGTGCTGGAAGGCGGCATCGAAGGCCGGCCCCAGAACGTGCTCTTCTACGCCACCTCGAACCGGCGCCATCTGCTGCCCCGCGACATGATGGAGAACGAGCGGGCCACCGCCATCAATCCAGGCGAAGCGATCGAGGAGAAGGTGTCGCTGTCGGACCGCTTCGGCCTGTGGCTGGGCTTCCACAAGTGCAGCCAGGACGAATATCTCTCCATGGTGACCGCCTACGCGGACCATTTCGGCCTGGCGGTGCCCGCGGAGCAGCTGCGCGCGGAAGCGCTGGAATGGGCCACCACGCGCGGTGCGCGGTCCGGCCGCGTGGCCTGGCAGTACATCCAGGATCTCGCCGGCCGCATGGGCGCCCGCATCGACGCCTAGTTCCGGTCGGGCCGCCGCGCCGAGGGGCTCGGGGCGGCGGACCCGACAAGGCGCGTGCCGGGCGATCCGCATGGCCCTTGATCCGCGCACGCGCCTTCGGCGTCATGCGCGAAAGCGCCTTTGTCTCCAGGTATTTACGCGAACATCTTACAGTGCGCGAATGGTCTACGGGACGCGCCGTGTGACAAGTATCGGCAGCGGGCGGGCGCGGGCGCGGAGACGCGTCCGATCATCGGAATCGGTGGCTGACGGGATGTGGTCCGGAGCGGAGCCGGGACGGCCCTAGAGCAGGTCGTCGATCTCGCTGGCCGGCTGCGGGTAGAAGAAATGGTGTCCCTGGGCGAACTGGCAGCCGGCGTCCCTCAGCCAGGCCAGTTGTTCTTCGGTCTCGATCCCCTCGGCCACCGTGGTCATGCCGAAGTCGGTGGCGAGCGTCACGATCGAGCGGACGATCTTGCGGTTTTCCTCGCGCGACGTGATGGCGGCGACGAACGACCGATCGATCTTCAGGCTGTCGAACGACAGCTCGCGGAGATGGCTGAGATTGGCGTAGCCGGTGCCGAAATCGTCGAGGGAGAACCGCACCCCCTCCGCCTTCAGCTGGCGCAGCGTCTCCGCCGTCCGCGACCAGTCGGTCAGCGGCAGGCCTTCGGTGATCTCGATCTCGAGCTGGCTGGGCGGAAAACCGGTCCTGGCCATCACCGACAGGATCTTGGAGCCGAGAAACGGGTCGTGAAACTGCTGCGGCGAGACGTTCACCGCGATCTTCAGACCGCCCCAGCGCACGCCATCGATACAGACGCGGCGGAGGATCTGGAAGAACAGGTCGCCAATAAAGCCGCCGCTTTCGGCGGCCGGAATGAAGCGGTCCGGGCCAATCGACATATCCGGCGAATGCAGCCAGCGCGCCAGCGCCTCGACCCCGACGATCTCGGTGGTCTGGATGTCGACGATGGGCTGGTAATGCGGAACGAGACGGTCATGGCGCACGGCCTCGCGGACCTCACCGCTCAGATCGAACGGCAGATCGGACGCAAGCATTCCGGAGACCTCCATCGGAGGGATCTCCCCATGCATCTCGCCATGCTTCGTTCGAGCCATCTCGCGTTGTCCGCCCCGTATTCGTCTTCTTCTGACAGGAACGGCTGCGCGGATCCCTCCGAAGCATCCTGCGGGCAAAGGCCCGACCGGTCCCGGCTGCTCGTGCGAGCAGTAGTCTGCGTGTCACTCTGCCGATCCGCCGGCCCGATGGACGACGACGGCGCATAGTCTTTCTCGCCGCAACGGTCGATGACCGGCATTCGAACCGATCGGCACGCACATCTGCTGCAGCGCAACAGAATTAGCATCGTATGAGACTACATTGCAATTCAGGGGTTGACCATTGAAAAACACCGCCCCGCATGACGCGGTCATCTTGCCGGCCCGGCCGGAGACCGTGCAGGACCGGGAATTCTGTGACACGGCAGGTTCGCGCGCATGTCGGCGTGCCCGACCGCGACCGGCAGCGGTCGAAGCGTGGGTCCGGCGCGAAACCGGCAATCCGTGACCATGCGTGGCAAGTCCGGTTTCAGAGCGACCCGGAAAACGCTGTCCGCCGGAGGCGGGTTGGCTGGGGGACCAGGATTCGAACCTGGACCAACGGAGTCAGAGACCACTGAAAAAGCTGGAGATTCAAGCATTTGGCCCCAAATGCACTGGCAAACTGCCTCTATAAATATCAAGCGCTTACCTGCACAGTGGCAAACGGAAATCACCGGTCTGCGGCATCAGCTGATTGCGGGATAGTCGGCCATTGCACCGCATGCGCAGCGCACCGTGAATCCCCCTTTGAGATACGATAGGTCAACGCCCAGTCGCGCAATCAGGGCGTCTAGGCCGAGATAGGCAGTCTTGCCGCAAGGCGAACATAACCCGTGCAATCGGTAGCCGTTGCGCCGCAGGTCGCCCAGCGTTGCGATCATGTTGCCCTGATTCATCGGGCAATGGTGCTGCGTACCGTCCCAAATCGCCAGACCGAGGCCGACAGGGGAGTACGCTTAGGCCAGCCAGTTGACAGAAATGCGGGCAGCGTCCGCCCCGCTGAGGGCAAGTCACCAAGCGGCCCCTACGAGCAGAGCGTGGGACATCTAGTTCGGCAAAGTCGGATAATGGCCGGAGAACGAACCCGCTGCGCGGGAGGGCGCCTGCGGTTGAGGTAGGGCGCACGACCCGGTCGTCGCGTTTGAATTGAGCGCCGTGCGGCGCGGGCAGAGCATGACGGGCTTCTTCAACAAGGAGCCTGACCATGACCTATCCCGTTCTCGATGCCCCTGTCAGCCCGCTGCGCCAGCGGCTGATCGACGACATGAACATGCGGCGTTTCTCGCAGGAGACGCAGCGCAACTATCTCCGCGATATCGGACGCCTGGCGACATTCCTTGGGCGCCCACCAGACACGGCGACCGCCGACGACCTGCGCCGGTTCCAGATCGAGCAGCAGGAAGATGGCGTTCCCGTTCCGACCATGAACAGCATCGTGTCGGCGCTGCGCTTCTTCTTCACCCAGACCGTCGACCGTCCGGACCTGGCGCGCAAGCTCGTCCGGTTGCCGCACCCACGCAAGCTGCCCGTGGTGCTGAGCCGCGACGAGGTCGCCCGGCTGCTCAACGCCACCACCTGCCTCAAGCATCAGGCCGCGCTGTCGGTCGCCTATGGAGCGGGGCTGCGTGTTGCCGAGGTGTCGACGCTGAAGGTCGCCGACGTCGATAGCGAGCGCATGCTGCTCAGGGTCGAGCGCGGCAAGGGCGGGCGCTATCGCAACGCCATGCTGTCGCAAGACCTGCTCTTGTTGCTGCGTCAGTGGTGGAAGGTCGGGCGGCAGCAGGGTGTGATGCACCGCGACGGCTGGCTGTTCCCGGGGCAGCACGCGATGAAGCCGATCAGCACGCGGCAGCTCTATCGCATCGTCGTCGAGGCGGCCCAGGCCGCCGACATCGCCAAGCGGGTCGGACCGCACACGCTGCGCCATAGTTTCGCGACCCACCTCCTGGAGGACGGCACCGACATCCGGATCATCCAGGTCCTGCTCGGGCACGCCAAGCTCAACAGCACCGCTTTCTACGCCAAGGTCGCGACCCGGACGGTGCGCACGGTCACGAGCCCGCTCGACAAGCTCGGGCTGTTCAAGCCGGGGGAGAGTTCGCCTGGCGGCTGAGCCGTGCGCGGCTCGATCGAGGTCGCCGACATCTTCCGTGCCGCCGGGCCAGCCTACCGGGCCGCACATGCAGGTCATCTGAGCTTACATCAGCTCAAGGTGATGTCTGCGATCGAGCATTGCCGCACCGCAGCCCTTGGCGGTCACGTCGAGGCCTGCGAGGACTGCGGCCAGTGGCGCATCGCCTACAACTCCTGCCGCAACCGGCACTGCCCGAAGTGCCAGGGCGCGGCGGCCAGGACGTGGCTTACCGAGCGCGAGGCGGACCTCTTGCCGGTCGGCTACTTTCACGTCGTGTTCACGCTGCCGGCCGAGGTCGCCGGCATCGCATTCCAGAACAAGGCGCTCATCTACGACCTGTTGTTCAAGTCGGCATCGGAGACGATGCTGACGATCGCCGCCGATCCTAGGCACCTCGGAGCCAGGATCGGCATCACCGCCGTGCTCCACACATGGGGATCGGCGATGACGCACCACCCGCACGTGCACATGATCGTGCCGGGCGGCGGCATCGCCCCCGACCGAAGCCGCTGGATCTCCTCCCGTCCGGCCTTCCTCCTGCCAGTGCGCGTGCTCGGCAAGCTGTTCCGCCGGCTCTTCCTCACCCGGCTGGTCGCTCTGCACGACGCCGGACGGCTCGGCTTCTTCGGCACCCTTGCTCATCTCAGAGACCGCCAAGCGTTCCTGCACCACCTTGCTCCTGTCCGGAAGAAGCGGTGGGTGGTCTATGCCAAGGCGCCGTTCGCAGGACCGGAGGCGGTGCTCGCCTACCTCTCCCGCTACACCCACCGGGTCGCGATCTCAAACCGCCGCCTGATCGCCTTCGACGAGACCGGCGTCACCTTCCGCTACAAGGACTACCGCCGCGACGAAGCGGATCGTCAGCAGGTGATGACTCTCGCGATCGACGAGTTCATCCGCCGCTTCCTGCTCCATGTCCTGCCGCGCGGCTTCCACCGCATCCGCCACTATGGCCTGCTCGCCAGCTCCGCCCGGAAGACCAGCATCGCACGGGCCCGCGAACTTCTGTGCGTTGCCCCAACTCCCGATGACGATGACCAGGACGAACCGCATGACTTCCGCCCGTCATGCCCGTGCTGCGGCGGACGCATGATCGTGATTGAGGTGTTCGAACGATGGAGGCAGCCGCGCGCGCCGCCCGACGCAACCACGGCGAACCCGGAGAATTGTCCATGACCCGGCATGGCATGCTCAGGCTTCAAGCCGCTGGCGCTCAGTCTCCGGTAACGAATCTGCACGCATCAATGTTGATTGCTGATGCCGACAGGCGCGTGTCGGGACCAGAACCGGGCCAACACCATCCCCCCGGCGGCGCAATGAAGCGGCCTGTCCGAATCCATTCCGACGCTTTCAGACGGCGGTCGCGCCGTCCCCGGCACCGGCTAAATCCGAAATCCCCATAGCCCATCGCCTGGGGCCCGCGGGTTCCTTCCTCGGGGACTTTCGTACGCCTTTCGGCGCCCGAAACTCTTCACGATTGCCGACTGGCAGGTTTCTTCTTGGTGAAGTCAGAAGCGGAAGTTCGTTCAGTTGACCGCTGCGGTCTTGACAGCCAAAACTGTTCGTTGGCGAACAAGGCGCCACTTTACGGAACAATGCCCGATAAAAATCAATCTTAGCGCGTATTGCGTCTCCCAACCGCAGCTCCCTTGGTTGCGCCGTCGGTGCGCTACCGACTAGGCCTTGAAGGGCCGCATGAAGTGGGAGCGGCTGACGCAGGCTCCGGACGCTAGCACGGTCGGAGCGTAAGCGATGTAAGCCGCGTGTTCATGTAGACCGCGACCGCTCCTGTCGCAGCGGGGTCGAGAGATCGGCATCCGACCTCGCATCGGCAAGCTCGACGCGTTTGAGGGCGACGGCTCCGACGGGCAGTGCCTTCTCGATGCTCAGCCCACCTCCGATCGTGTTGAAATGCTCTTGCAGCTTCGAAACATCGCCGCACCAGATCGTCTCGGCATCCTTGTCGCGCGCCGGGTCTGGGCCATGCCCTCCATTGTCGAACGCCACAGGACGCATTTGCATCCTGCCGGACGAGCCTGCGCTATTGACTTCGACACCATAACCGGGCCGTGCCGCACTTCGCATGAGGAGCCTACCGTCCTCGGGCGTCGCTGTGCTCATGCCCTCCGCCACCTGGTAGCCGAGCGTGCTGAGCCCCTCGAGCACGGCAGCCCGTCGCATTGCCGCCGCTGCGGCCGCACGCGTGCTTTCGAGCGCATTGCGCATGGCATCGATCCGGACCTCAAGAAGGTCGGCGCCAATCTGTTCGCAGCCTTCGGCCTCCTCCTCGACGTGAAGCCCGGCGACCGTACATTCCGCGAGAGTGAGCCGCAGCTCAACGAGCAACGCTTCGTGGCGTCGCGCCGCTTTTAGCCTGCGCCCACTCTCGACCTCCAACCCGTCGAGGAGCAGCGAGCGGCGTGCATGGGGCGCGGTTTCGATTTCGTTCAGTCGCGCCCGCATTTCCGCAACCCCGTCCTCGTCCAACATTTGCCCGAGTTCGACGAGACGGCGTTCAATACGCGCGGTCGCTGGATCCGATGGGGAAGCGGGTTGACTGTCCAGCCACGAGCCAAAGCTCTGCGTGGTGCCCTCTTCGCGAAACCCAGCGGCGAGTTCGTTTGACGCCTTTGGAGCAGGTAAGGAGCAGTCAGCCATAAGCTGGAAGCCTTCCGAAAGTGCTTGGGCTGCACCGGAAAGCAAGCCACGTTCGAGATTTCGGTCAATCTCGACACCGGCGGCATGCAGCGACCGGAGCAGGCTTGCGCCGGTCTCCCTAACACGTCTTTCGTGCGAATGCGCTGCGGCCTGCGCAGCCGCCGCCTTTGCCAGACGCTCCTGCATGTTCGATCTCAAGAACTCCTCCTCTGCCGAGGCTTGGCTTTGGAGGTCCAGGAACCGTTCGTCCGAGATCAGCGCGGCAAGTGCCTCCCGCCGCCGGTGCGCTGAGGCCAGCGCCTCATCGTCGATACATTCGTTACGCCTGCCAACCTTGGTCCATTCATCGAGCGCGGCGTCCACCCGAGCAAGATGACCCCGGGAGATCTCAAGCATCTCCTCCCGGGTCACGATCCGCACGACCTTTGGTCCGCTCATACCCGGCCCCCCATCGCCTCGGCCACAGCCCAGCGAAGACGTGCGCGCTCGCGTTCGGGCTCGTCAAACCAGCGGTGTGACGACACCCGGTGGATGACAGGTATCGAGCCGCGGAGCACTTGCGGCCGCCAAATCTCCCTTGCGCGGGCATTGACGAGCAGGGGATGACGGGGAGCGTCGCATTCTATGCCGATCCCATAGAGGCCGGTGCGCGGATCCTCTATTGCGAAGTCAAGCCCGAACGCACCGTCATCATCGATGGGCATCGGCTTCCAGCCCATGGCAGAGATCTCCGCAGCAACCGCCTCGTCCAGGCCGTCGGCTTCGCGTTCTTCGAACGGTATCGAGGGGCCTCTGCGCCGCTCTGTCGTCAGCCGAGACAGCAACGCGTGCGCGGCATCCAGATCACCGTCGGAAATTGTGCGTGCGTATTCAAAGTATGCTTGCAGGAAGTCTCTCGGGCTCGATGCTGGCCGGCGCGTCGTCAGAAGGTCGGAAATTGCGTGGATCGGCATCGAGGTGACGAGCATGATCTTGCACCGAGCCCGCGTCACAGCGACGTTCAGGCGCCGCTCTCCGCCCTTCTGCCCGAGGACGCCGAACGACCTCCGGAAGGTGCCCTGAGCATTCTTGCCGAATGTGGAGGAGAATATGATCACGTCACGCTCGTCGCCTTGCACGTTCTCGACGTTCTTTACGAAGAAGCCCATGTCCTCACCGCCGTTGACCCGATCCCGTTCACGGGAGATTGCCACGCGGAATGCAGGATCCCGTTCGGCACGATCTTCAAGCACTTCTTCGATGAGGTCCGCTTGCTTCCGGTTAAACGTAACGACACCGACCGTAGGAGGCGTCCTGTCAGTGCACCAGATCTCCGAGAGCACGTCGGCGACCCGTTCCGCCTCTTCCGGATTGGTCTGGTCGATGTAAGTGCCATCGACGCGCAGGAGCTCGATCGGCTTTTTGCGGACGATCTCGTCCGCCGGGTGCCTGGGGGGCACGCTCAGGCGGTTCACGTAAAACGCGGCATTTGAGAACTGGATGAGCTCACGGTAGGTCGACCGGTAATGGATCTGCAGGGTCGTAGAAGGCAGCACAGTCTTCGCGAGTTGGAGCAGGTCCGGACAGTCCTTGATCTCGCGCCTGTTCCAGGTCTCCTCGACAGCGTCGCGCTCCTCCTCGCCGAGTTCGTCGTCATTGGTCTGCCCGTCGAAGACCTCGGCTTCATCGCTCTCGACCTTACTGGTGAAGAAGGCGGTAGGCGGCATCTGCTTCTCGTCGCCGCTAACAATCATACGCGTGCTGCGGAAGAGCGTGGGAAGCGCATATTCGATCGGCATCTGCGATGCTTCGTCGAAGATTACCGTGTCGAACAGCGCTTTGCGGAGCGGCAGGAGGCGACTTGCCACGTCGGGGTTGACGAGCCAGACGGGCCGCAGCTGCATTAGGCCGAGGTCGGCGCCGTGCTCGACGAATTCGCGAAGCCGTCGCGCCCGCATGCCCCGCAATCGCGTGATGTCCTCCCACTCGCGCATCGGCCTAACACTGCTTGCATCGAGCCCATCGATAAGTAGGCGCCGATTGAGATTGCGCATGTTGCGGTCCGCCGCCGCCAACGCCGCCGCCTTGGCTTCTAGCTCGCCGGCTTCAAGCAGCAATCGTGCATCTTCACTCTCAAGCCGGGACTTCCAAGCGAGCCTCGCCTCCGTTGCGAGCACACGCCGCACTGTCGGTTCAAGTTCGTGATCGGGTAGAGTCTCTAGCTGGTCGCGGATGCTGGCGAGCTGGCCGAAGGCAGCCATCGCCTCGTCGCCGAGCTGCGGCACGCGGGCCCGGAAGCGCTGATAGGCCTGGACGTGCGGATAGTCTGCGAGAACCGGGGAGATTCTACTCTCATTAGATCCGTTCTCGGAGATGGCGATCCTGCACTCATCTGTCCAGCCGTCGCTCATCCAGGTCGCCAGACGGTCGAGTGCCGCATGGCTGGCAACCCGTGCGGCATACTGGGCCAGGCCCTGGTCGATTCCCTCCATGAGGTCCTCGACAGCCTGCCGGGTGGCGGCGCGGGCCACCGCGAAGGCTGTCGCCGGCTCGGGATACGCCTCCAGGCGCCGGACCTGCGTTTCGGCCGCTGCCAGCATCGCGCTCCTGGAGCGGAGTTCGCCGAGCAGGTCCGCGACGGGCATCGGACCGAGATGTTCGGCCGGCTCGCCGATGTCGGCGGTCGCGATCGCCAACCGCTCACGCAGGGGCCGGAGCGATGCTTCCCGATGAAGCGCTGCTGAGAACGCGGCGTTGTCCGACAGGCTTTCGCGCTTGAGCAGCGAGCGGCGCTTATAGATCGAGAGCCACCGCACCGGCGAAAGCGACCCGAAGAGACCCGGACGGCGCTGCAGCCGGTCAGAGATCTGCATCCAAATGGCCAGATCTTCGTCGGTCATGGCGCGTGCCACTTCAAGGGCGTTCGCAGGAGTATCGTCCATCGGAAGCGCGACAAGGGCGCCTTCCAGCTCGGCGAGTTCGCGCTGTGGCGCGGTGGTGCCCTGCTCGCGCTCCGAGGCCCCGGCGAGGACGTCTAGCCAGCTGGCCAGCCGGTCTCGCTCCACCTGGTCAAGCGTACGGAGCGCAACACCGTGCTCGGTGGACCAGACGCGGTAGGGCGAAGGGGTGTCGATGGCCAGCGCGTCGGGTGTCCGCTCAATGACGGCGAGCCGTTCGCGCTCGACGTCGATGAAGTTGATAAAATCTTCGCTGAAGGACTGGACGCTACCGGCATCCGCGCTGAAGGGGCGAGTCTCCGAGAGCGCACTTCCTTCCCAGCGGGCCGGGAGCCACAGGCGCGCGATGGGAGCGCATTCCTCCTGAAGGACGGCGAGCTTTCCTGGGTCGAGTTCCACGAGTCGGCGCCGGAGTGACGGCACGGCAGGCGTGCTGCCCTGGCGCTGCAATCCGATGAGGTCGCTGACAATTAAGCGGTATGAAAGACCGGTCCTTTCATCGACCGCATGGAGCGCTTGGTGCTGGCCGTCGAGCGCGCTCTCGAGCGCCTCGATCTGAGCCGCCGCCTGTTCCCGCTGCTGGCGCCAGCCCGATGTGCCTCCTGGCCGGGAGTGAATCTCCTCAAGCTGCTCTCGGATGACACGGATCACAGGTTCGCGGTCCTTGTTGACATCATTGACCATTATTATCCGCTTGCCAAGACCCGCCGCTTCTAGGCGCTTATGGACAACCTCAAGAGCGGCCTGCTTCTGGCATACAACCAGCAAGCTGCGTCCCGTGCCGATCGCGTCTGCGATCATGTTGACGATGGTTTGGCTCTTTCCCGTTCCTGGCGGCCCTTCGACGAGCAGGCCCCGCCCCGAGCGTGCCTCTATGACTGCGGCCTCCTGAGATGGGTCGCTATCGGTGGTGAAGTAGCGCTCGCGCTCTGGTACGTGCTCAATTTCGGCGCGCATGACCTCCTCGCCCGTCCTGAACGCCGTCTCAAGAGCGGAGCCCACAGGGGGGCGCGACCTGAGCTGGCGCAGGTCCTCCATCACAGCTTGGCCGAGGAAGCCAAGGTGGAAGAGCGCTGCGGCACAGACCACCCGATCCTCTCCCCGTCGGATGCGCATTTCCCTAGATGGAAGTGGCTCGAGCGAGCGAGCGTCGACCTCCGCCAGCTCTCCAAAAGCCTCGACAACTTCGGCAGTGGTGATGGAGGACCGGCCGAGCACTTCGTTGGCCGCTTCCTGCCAACGCTGCGCTGTCTCCATCCCGAGCAGCGTTTCGAAGGCGGGATTAAGCCTCACTTCCTCGCGGTCGCGGTCAAAGGCAAGGGTGACGCGACCGCGCGAGCCGACCTCAGGATGGACCTTGGTGGGCCAGAGGAGAATGGGGGCGATGCGAGGTCGGATCGATGCCCGCGCCTCCTGCATCACGAAAAACGGGAACCCGAGGTAGAGACCGTCGATGCCCGTATCACGTCTGTAGAGGGTTGCATGGCTGTGGAGAGTTCGCAGGCGTCGCTCCACTTGGGGATCCTCGGTAAGTGGGGCGGGATCGATCTCGATCGTTTGATCGTTGCGGAGGAGCAAATGGTCGAGAAGTTCGGAGGCCCTGCGTCGAGCACTATCGAGCTCCGTAAGGTCAAGGCGCGGTGTGGACTTACCGATGACCATGCGCGTGAGCGGCCCACGCATGATAGAGCCGGTGATCCGCCGGGAGAAAAAGTCTAGCAGCGTCGCAACATAAGCTTGCCGGGGCGGCTGGTGCCATTCCTCGGCGGGAACTGACAGGAGTGCGAGCGCGCGGCCGAGTGGCAGTCGTCGTTCCAATCTAAACTGGTCGGCCCATTCGTCGATCCGGTCGCGATCGCAGCGCGCAAACCCCTCCAGCCGGAGCTCGATCTCGGAGTAGAGCTCGCGTCGCGGCAATGCTATCTGCTGCATGGCGGTGTCGCGGTCGAAGGTGGCAATGCCGGCGCGGCGTGCGGCATCTGCGGCTTCGTCAACGATCGCATCGGCGGCTCTAAACTGCCCGTAATCGGCACTGAGCAGAAGGATCAGATCCTCCTCCTCGGTTATCCGGCGTTCGACGATGGCGAGGAGCCCGGGATGGTCGGTGTCCGGCAGGACACGTTGGCGGTCTGCCCAGACGGCCGCGAGTCTGCTCTTTGAAGTCGACAGCGCGGCGATCCTAAGTTGGCTCTCTTCCAGCTGGACGTCCAGACGTTCGGCCCGCTCGCGAACCTTCTGCTCACGCCGCTTCAAACGAACGAGCCAGAGTTCGTCGTCGTCGCGCTCGAGCCGCTCGGGAACGGGGCCGGTGATAAGCGCGTAACCGTCATCCGGATGCTCGATCAGCCAGCCGGGTGTGACAATCTCGCCGCGGACCACGAGCGGCATCGATGGGTTGAGCGCCTTCAGCGCGAGCGCCAGGCGGAAATCCGCCGAGACGTCGGCGAGGCCAGCGATGGAGCGAACTTCCGCGCGTAGGTTGGGATGCTGGTCAGCCTCCTCAAGCCATGTGGCTAACTCGCCGCCGAGGAGCATCGACAGCGCCTCGTCCCAATGGCTCGTCTCGGCTGCAGCGAGCGCAAACCGCTCGAGAGTTCCAATCCTGATGCCGCCGAGCCAGATCGTACGCCTGGCGTCCTCGCCGCCGAGCGAACGGAACCGCGGCGGCGCTTCGGGAATGTCGCCGCTGAGCCACCGCTGCATCTCCGGCCAGCACCAGCGCTCGCGGCGATCGAGCGCCAACAGTCCACGGAGCAGCGCCTCTACGTCTTCAGGTAGCCCGTCTGGAATGGGAGCTCCGTTGGTCAGCACGTTGATGAGGAACGACTGGTCGTCCGCGCCGCCGAAGCACTCACCACGCGTGACCTTTTCGAGGATGAGCATGCCGAGACCCCACCAGTCGCTCGCTGCCGCGACGCCACCTGCTACAGCCTCGGGTGCGGTGTAACGCGTGATCTCTAGTGGCGAAACGACGTCGAGGTCGTAGTCCGAAAGCCGCGCGGAACCGAACGACGTGAGGACGAGGTCGAGTGGGTCGGCAGAGCGGACCATGATGGAATTGGGGCGCAGGTCGCGATGTCTGAGACCGCATTCGGCGAGTGCAGCGAGGGCGCCACCTACCTCAGAAACTATGCGCCTGAGCGTCGGCAAGTCGTCCGCGATAATCCCCAGGTCGGCAAAGGTGCCTCCACGCAGATCCTCAGAAACCTCGTAGGCGCGGTCTTCCCAACGCCCAGTCTCGAAGATCTCGGGCACATGGTCGCGATCAAGCGTCCGCAGAACATCATAGACCTCGGGATCGGGTTCGCTTCCGCTGGCGTAGAGTGTCAGTATGGCCTCACGGCCATCACTCTCGCGCAACGTCTCGAAGCGCTCGCGGACGTGGCTGGTGGTCGGGATCCGTCGGATGAGCGACCAACCGACGATCTTGCTCTCGGCGGCCTGGGCTTCGGTCCGTATATCGCCGGGCACATCAGTGATCTCCGATGCCCGCTCATCCACCGCCTCGGACAGGGCCGGAGACGCCTCAGCCACGTCGCCTCCGCACTCCCCGCAGATGAGGTCACCAGGCTCCACCAAATGTCCATTCACGCACATCGTCGCCGAAGCGTCGAAGTTGGTTGTGGCGGGTGAGGGTGGGCGCCATCCCTCGGGGCGCATCGGGAGACCGGACAAATCCCAGCCGCACGGCTGGCCGGCCAGCTCGCCTTCGCAGAAGATTTCATCGACCGGCCGCTCTGTCTCGCAGTTGGGGCAGAAGCGGATCACTGGGCGAGGTTCCCTTTGGCGTCGGACGTCTTGATGCGATGCCCGGCGGCCGACATTGCGCGGCGTAGTCGCCCGAGATCACCCCGCGCAGGGATCCCCGCAAACCACGCTGAACCTTCAGCATCGAACATCACGTCCAGCCGCCGGTCGGCATCATCCACCGACCGGTCAAAAGCTCGGAACTTTTCACCAGCCGATGTCAGTATGTGCAGCTCCTGGTTGTCGCTGCCCCGCAGCGCCAGTGTCTGGGGCCGGTCCGATCTGAACGGTCCTGTGACGAGCGCGTCGATGAGGCCTGGGTTGTCGGCCAGCCACGGCGCGACCGCCTCTCTTTCATTCCCTGTGAAGACGAGCACGGCGCCCTCCGACATTGTGCTCCAGGCATGTAGGATGGCTGAAAGAGCCTCGGGTTGATCAAAGGGCTCGCCGCCCGACACTGTCAGACCGTCCGCTTCGTCCGCGTGGCGTCGGAGTTCGTCTAACACTGCGGACAGTTCGCATTTGCCTCGGCCAGCCTCCCAGGTGTCGACCGAGATGCAGCCTGGACACCGAATAGAGCATCCCTGCATCCACAGCCCAATCCGGCGGCCGGGTCCAAGCGTCGTTACAGGGTAGTGCAGGCGCGACACGTTCACCTTCACGGCGCCGCCTCCAGCACCAAAGTGGTCACCGCACCGACCTCGACACTGCGGATGATCGCAGGGCCTTCCGCGTCGCGATCGAACAGCGCGCGTGCAAGCGGGTTGATCAGGTGGGCCTCGATCATGTTGCGGATGCCTCGGCCGCCATTGGAGAGGTCCGCAGTGCACAGGTGCCTGAGCGCGTCCCACGCGTTGCTCGAGAGGGTAATGCTGTAGCCCGAGACCGCGGCGTCCTCCAGGACTGCCCGCACCATCGACGCAAAGATCTCCTCTGCGACCTGGGGCCGGATGAAATCGAAAACGATAATGTTTTCACCAAACCGGTTGAGGATTTCGGGACGGTTCAAGACCAACTTGAAATGGTTGGCTACCTCAGACTTTACGCGTGAGCGCACCTCCTCAAACGGCTGGTCGGATGTAACGTTGGCGAAGCGCGTGCCGTCGGGGCCTGACGAGTAGATACCGAGATTGGAGGTGAAGATAATCAGCGCCTCTGAAAAGTAGACCCGGTCGCCTCGTCCGGAGGTCAGCACGCCATCGTCGAGGATCTGCAAGAATTTGTCGAGAATTCGGGGGTGGGCCTTCTCAATCTCGTCGAAGAGCACCACGCTGAAAGGCCGTTCCCGTACGGCGTTGGTCAGTTCGCCTCCGACATCATATCCGACGTAGCCAGGGGGCGCGCCGATGAGCCGCTGGTCCGCATGCTCGGCACTAAATTCCGACATGTCGAAACGTATGTAGGCGCTCTCGTCGCCGAAGAGCAGCTCTGTCACCGTCTTCGCTAGCTCGGTCTTTCCGACGCCAGTGGGGCCTGCCAGGAACGCGATACCTCGTGGACGTCCTCCGCGTCGTCCGCCCCCGATGCCGGTGGCTGCGCGCTTCACTATGTCGAGCATGTGGACTACCGCGTGGTCTTGGCCAGAAACCCTACGCTTGATGATCTCTGCGCCTTCACGAATGCGGCCGCGATCTATCCTGCGCCAAGCATCCTCGGTCACTCCGACTTTATAACGGCGCACCGCTTCACCGATCTCCTCGACGGGGACGCTTTCGGCCCGGGCAAGCTGTGCGACCGCGTTGAGGTCGAGAAGGAGCATTCCCTCCGTTGCATCGACGAGGTCCTCCTGCGCTTCCTCAACCACTTTGGCGGTGGCTTGGCGAGCGCCCGGTAGGTTCCGCACCAGCGATGGCGCGACTGCACTGCGAGCAGCGCGGTCCGGCGGAGCGATTGGAACGTGCCGCAGTCTGGGATTGCCGATGGTAAGCCAGTCAGGAAGATCACCCTCCTTATCAACTACCCATACGATCGTATTAAACCGCGGCGACCGGTCCGGTCCTGCCGGCCGGGCCTGTACCGTTTGTCCAAGCACTAATGCGCGTGTGAAGAGCTGTTGTTCGGCGGGGGAGAGAGCGTCTCCCCTAACGACAAGGCGGGACGCGAAGTCGACCATTAGAGCCACGGGATCATCGTCGCGCTCGACTACGCGTTCGAGTGTTGCGGCGAAGAGGTCAGGCCCAGCTGCGGCCCTGCCGTTTGCCGGCGTCAGGCCAAATTGGGAGAGCAGCGTCGCTGGATCGCCCGGACTCCCGTCAGGTCGCGGAAGCACCGAAAAGCCTTCCACGGGATCCCACCGCAGCGTGTCGACGTAGCCAGCATCGGCGAACGTGCCGGCTAGCACGTTCGCGAGCGGGGCCGCGACGATGCGCCCGTTAACCGGGAGCATCTGGAGGTCCCGCACGTTGCCAGTCAGGACAAACTGGCTCTTGAGCGGCAGGAACCTGGTTAGGTCGCGAACCCAGCGGGGCCGCGGATCGTCGGTGCTCAACTAGCCCCCCCCCGGTCGATACTCTTCGTTACCTTCGACGGATAGACTATTCCACCATGCGAGTTGGTCAATTCTGCAGCCAAGTTCCCCTTCTCGATATCACCACTATGCGATCGCGATCCTTGCAATTACGCTTTAAACGTCGCGGTCGGGAGGCACCGGACTGCGAAAAGTCATGTTCCATTCCCAAGCTCGCGCCCACATGCGCGTAGCTGAATTCGCTCATTAAGCGGAGCGGCTGACCTGCTGCCGGTTCCGTGTTTGCCGCCGAAAGCAGCCAACTCCTTTCTACCAACTGTCTCAATCGATGCGACGTGAACGAATGTCAGCTTCTGAGATCAGGTTGGGACAGCTGAACGACGGCAATGGGCACTTAGCTGCCATGTCCTGACTTGGCCGGAGAACGAACCCGCTGCGCGGGAGGGCGCCTGCGGTTGAGGTAGGGCGCACGACCCGGTCGTCGCGTTTGAATTGAGCGCCGTGCGGCGCGGGCAGAGCATGACGGGCTTCTTCAACAAGGAGCCTGACCATGACCTATCCCGTTCTCGATGCCCCTGTCAGCCCGCTGCGCCAGCGGCTGATCGACGACATGAACATGCGGCGTTTCTCGCAGGAGACGCAGCGCAACTATCTCCGCGATATCGGACGCCTGGCGACATTCCTTGGGCGCCCACCAGACACGGCGACCGCCGACGACCTGCGCCGGTTCCAGATCGAGCAGCAGGAAGATGGCGTTCCCGTTCCGACCATGAACAGCATCGTGTCGGCGCTGCGCTTCTTCTTCACCCAGACCGTCGACCGTCCGGACCTGGCGCGCAAGCTCGTCCGGTTGCCGCACCCACGCAAGCTGCCCGTGGTGCTGAGCCGCGACGAGGTCGCCCGGCTGCTCAACGCCACCACCTGCCTCAAGCATCAGGCCGCGCTGTCGGTCGCCTATGGAGCGGGGCTGCGTGTTGCCGAGGTGTCGACGCTGAAGGTCGCCGACGTCGATAGCGAGCGCATGCTGCTCAGGGTCGAGCGCGGCAAGGGCGGGCGCTATCGCAACGCCATGCTGTCGCAAGACCTGCTCTTGTTGCTGCGTCAGTGGTGGAAGGTCGGGCGGCAGCAGGGTGTGATGCACCGCGACGGCTGGCTGTTCCCGGGGCAGCACGCGATGAAGCCGATCAGCACGCGGCAGCTCTATCGCATCGTCGTCGAGGCGGCCCAGGCCGCCGACATCGCCAAGCGGGTCGGACCGCACACGCTGCGCCATAGTTTCGCGACCCACCTCCTGGAGGACGGCACCGACATCCGGATCATCCAGGTCCTGCTCGGGCACGCCAAGCTCAACAGCACCGCTTTCTACGCCAAGGTCGCGACCCGGACGGTGCGCACGGTCACGAGCCCGCTCGACAAGCTCGGGCTGTTCAAGCCGGGGGAGAGTTCGCCTGGCGGCTGAGCCGTGCGCGGCTCGATCGAGGTCGCCGACATCTTCCGTGCCGCCGGGCCAGCCTACCGGGCCGCACATGCAGGTCATCTGAGCTTACATCAGCTCAAGGTGATGTCTGCGATCGAGCATTGCCGCACCGCAGCCCTTGGCGGTCACGTCGAGGCCTGCGAGGACTGCGGCCAGTGGCGCATCGCCTACAACTCCTGCCGCAACCGGCACTGCCCGAAGTGCCAGGGCGCGGCGGCCAGGACGTGGCTTACCGAGCGCGAGGCGGACCTCTTGCCGGTCGGCTACTTTCACGTCGTGTTCACGCTGCCGGCCGAGGTCGCCGGCATCGCATTCCAGAACAAGGCGCTCATCTACGACCTGTTGTTCAAGTCGGCATCGGAGACGATGCTGACGATCGCCGCCGATCCTAGGCACCTCGGAGCCAGGATCGGCATCACCGCCGTGCTCCACACATGGGGATCGGCGATGACGCACCACCCGCACGTGCACATGATCGTGCCGGGCGGCGGCATCGCCCCCGACCGAAGCCGCTGGATCTCCTCCCGTCCGGCCTTCCTCCTGCCAGTGCGCGTGCTCGGCAAGCTGTTCCGCCGGCTCTTCCTCACCCGGCTGGTCGCTCTGCACGACGCCGGACGGCTCGGCTTCTTCGGCACCCTTGCTCATCTCAGAGACCGCCAAGCGTTCCTGCACCACCTTGCTCCTGTCCGGAAGAAGCGGTGGGTGGTCTATGCCAAGGCGCCGTTCGCAGGACCGGAGGCGGTGCTCGCCTACCTCTCCCGCTACACCCACCGGGTCGCGATCTCAAACCGCCGCCTGATCGCCTTCGACGAGACCGGCGTCACCTTCCGCTACAAGGACTACCGCCGCGACGAAGCGGATCGTCAGCAGGTGATGACTCTCGCGATCGACGAGTTCATCCGCCGCTTCCTGCTCCATGTCCTGCCGCGCGGCTTCCACCGCATCCGCCACTATGGCCTGCTCGCCAGCTCCGCCCGGAAGACCAGCATCGCACGGGCCCGCGAACTTCTGTGCGTTGCCCCAACTCCCGATGACGATGACCAGGACGAACCGCATGACTTCCGCCCGTCATGCCCGTGCTGCGGCGGACGCATGATCGTGATTGAGGTGTTCGAACGATGGAGGCAGCCGCGCGCGCCGCCCGACGCAACCACGGCGAACCCGGAGAATTGTCCATGACCCGGCATGGCATGCTCAGGCTTCAAGCCGCTGGCGCTCAGTCTCCGGTAACGAATCTGCACGCATCAATGTTGATTGCTGATGCCGACAGGCGCGTGTCGGGACCAGAACCGGGCCAACACCATCCCCCCGGCGGCGCAATGAAGCGGCCTGTCCGAATCCATTCCGACGCTTTCAGACGGCGGTCGCGCCGTCCCCGGCACCGGCTAAATCCGAAATCCCCATAGCCCATCGCCTGGGGCCCGCGGGTTCCTTCCTCGGGGACTTTCGTACGCCTTTCGGCGCCCGAAACTCTTCACGGAAG
>Ga0207904_1000250_pt1 | contig 23627 bp, 23 predicted proteins | sample MalvirmetaMSP118_FD_184232 | JGI IMG/M metagenome (GOLD analysis project Ga0207904, IMG submission 184232) | Marine viral communities from the Deep Pacific Ocean - MSP-118 (SPAdes) | ecosystem: Environmental > Aquatic > Marine > Oceanic | place: Pacific Ocean | collected 2011-05-30 | reverse complement strand
TTTTACCGGCCGAATGCAGCCGAACCTCAAATACAGGGATTAACGGCTATCAAACGGAAACCTACGGTTACGAGGGTGCCACAGGATTCAAAACCGTAGGTTTTCGTTCAAATGCCCCCGCTGGTCCAAGTGAAAACAACAACTTAGTGCTTTCTAAACCGCTGAAGAATGAATTTGACGGGTAATTTGGGATTTCATATACTTGTAACTGAGCTGGGAGCGCTGACCAATATTGCAGAGCGTTGAGCGATTGCCTCACTCAGCTTACCGACTACAGACGGGCTGCACTATGTGCGGCCCGTTTTCATTTAAGGGTTACAATGTACCTACTTTACACGGATGAATCAGGTTCTGTTGACGATCCCAACGCTGACATTTTTGTTTTAGCGGGTATATGTATATTCGAAAGACAAACCCACTGGCTTGATGACAAGCTTACACAAATAGCCTCACGTTTTTACCCTGAATCACCAGAAGACATCGAGTTGCACGCCGGTCCTATGAGGACGGGTAGAGATGGTTGGGACCAGTTTTATCCAACGGATAGAGTATTGGCAGTTGTTGACACACTTAAGTTGCTAAGTAATCAACAACTTCGAATGCGAGTTTTCGCGTGTGTGATACAAAAATCGTTGTTTCCTCGGGCAGAAATAGTACCAACCGCATTCGAAAAGATTGCCAATGGATTCGATGACTACTTGGCGGCTTGTTACCATCAATCAAAGGGAAAGAATCCTCAGAGGGGCATAGTTATTTTTGACAAAGCCACGTTTGAACAACATGTTCAATTATTGACGAAGGTTTTTAAAAGCGAGGGACACGCTAACGGAAGGCTAAGAAATTTTGCAGAAGTCCCTTTATTTCTCGATTCAAAAGCATCCAGGCTAATCCAAATGGCGGATATGGTTGCTTATTGGATTTACCGTCACTATCAATCTCATGACTCAAGAGGGTTCGATTTAATTAAACCTTTTATTCATGGTTACAAGGGTGGTCGGCAAGGCTTGATTGAATTTATATCTGAAGAGAAGAAGGAAGCTATTAAATCGGAGCCTAGTAAGGATAATGAGAAATATCCTTTTCCGGAGCCTACTGGTGAACATGTAATTCTGGAGCCAGTCAAAAAGAAAGCTATATCCAATAAGGATGATTAAGTGCCACTGACACTTAATCATCAATCATCGTGGTACATGCCACCAATTTCTTTGTAAGGGTGAACCTCACCACTGAAATTGTCATGATGGTTACCAGGACCATTGTTATTATCAGGTTCGTATGCGTCCAATGCGCCAGTGGCGAGATTAAAGACGATACGAAGCAATGCACGACCGACAGGGAAAAGTGCGAGTGCTACGATAATTATAAGAGCAATGTTAACAATCATTATCTTTCTCCTATTTCCTAGGTAATTCCCAATTGTTTCTTAAGGAACTCAACAATCTGGGAATTGCCGACGGTAATAGCGAGAGAGAGTGGCGTCTTACCACTACCGTCTCTCGCTGTTAGGTCGGCATTTGCTTCCGCTAGAGCTTTAAGCAAATTGAGATTACCCATTCGTATTGAAGCAGTAACCAGACTATTTCCATCTGAATCAACATAATTGGGATCACCACCATGAGAGAAAATTAATTTCATGATGGTGATATTCTGCTGATTAAATGCGTATAGAATTGGTGGAACACCAAAACTATCCAAGGCATTTACATCGGCTCCGGAATTAATCAACTTGGCCACATTTTCCGTTTTCCGTTTCCGGATTCCCCAAGATATTGCTGGAGCATAATTACTTGAGTACTTTGAAACGGCATCTAAATCTACTTTATGCTTTACTAAAACATCGATCATTTCTGGTGTCTTACTTACCGCGAGAAAAATTGGTGTGTAAGTAGCTTTTCCGTATCCGTTAAGGTCCATACCTTTTGTTGCCAAGTAATCAACTAATTGAGGGTTGTTACTTTGAACAGCATGTATAGCCAAATGTACTCCATTCTTATCAAGAAAATTGACTGGGGCATCTTCAGCGATAAATCGTTGTACTGAAGTGATATCTCCCCTTCTAACTGATTGAATGAATTCCTCAGCGAATACATATTCCTTTGTGGTCTTCGCATCTACTTGTTTGTACACCAAGTCAGTTGTGGCTTTTTCACCTGCAAAAGGTTGTGTAGTGCAAGCTGAAAGGAGCACTATACAAGCAAGCAAATGTAATTTTCTAAGTTCCTTCATCCGATCGTCCTCTCATGGATAGCACGTAAGAATCGTGTGTTCCCCTGCTATTCACATCGCTGTAGATTGTTTTATCTGCCTCATAATGTGTGCTCACCTTACAGGCATAAACCAGGTTGGTAGGTTTATTCCCAAACGTACCCGCATCCACTCTACAGTTACCAAACACTGAGCGTATTGTGTTATCAATACGCTTTGAAAATGGATCATCAAGCCAAGGGTAAGCGATGACATTAAAGAACACGTAACCATTTTCCTTGATGACCTTTCTTACTTCGTTGTAAAACTCTCTCGTCGCTAAGTGCCAGGGTATGGTCGCCAGGTTTGTGTATAAATCGATAACGACGACATCATAAGTGCTCGAATTTTGTTTTCTAACAAACACCCGTGCATCTTCACTTATAAAAGAACCTTTGATGGGCTCTTTTAAAAAGTGAGTTTCTGCAACATCTTTAATTTCAGGATCGATATCAACATAAGTAAACCGGTTCCTATTCTCTCCTTCTTTTGACAAGGTGAATCCGCCTGCTCCAAGTACAAGAATGCTTTTGTCGTGCAGTTGCATATCCGTAAACATTGCTTTTCTCATTACTTGTGTGTATTGAGCTGTTTTCCCATCTCCAGACAAATAACTAGCTGCGGATTTGTTAATTTCTAAATACCTTCCTCCGTCTGTTGCCGGTATAACTTTAAAATTTGAGTAGGGAGTCGTAACGATAAATTCCCGGTTTTCGTTTACTACATTTACGGTAAATATCGCTACTACCGCCAAGAAAATCTTGTATCTTGAATTCCAGTCGCCCTTTGCTCTCATGACTAAATAAAGCGAAAGAGATAAAAGCACTATCGCGTTGATAAATACAGCCCAACCAATACCAAGGTAAAGCAATATCACTAAGCCAGTAACAATGCTTCCTGCTGAATTGCCCCAGGTGCTTTTGTTAAACGAATCACCCGTGGTCTTGGCAGCTCGGCTGCGTTTAACAAAATTCGTCAACAACGGCACTGTTTGCCCAAGGATATACACCATTGGTCCGACAACCAGGGACAAGTACAAAAATAGCGCCAACAACGGACTATTAATGTATTTATCACAAATCTCGAAAAACAGCGAGATTACTGGGTATGACACCCCTATTCCTAATATGCAACCGGCGATTAAAAGGTTCTTCTGTAACTGTGTCGATTGAGCCTTTTCTATATTACCGCCAACTGCATAGCTCATCGCCAACGCTCCGAGGTATACGGCAATAATCATGGAATTAACCAAGTCGTTTGAGCCAACAAATGGTGTTAGCTGACGCATGAGCAATATTTGTACAGCTACTGAGGCAAATCCCTCGGCTAGAAGTATAAAGAGTGCTTGACGTTCATTAAGCTCAAAATCGGCTTGGTACTGTTTGCCCATTGATCCATCTCCTATTTTCATTACCTCAAATTTTAAATGCGGCAAGAATTAGAAACGATGGAAAACCCTTAATTAGAATCCTTGGGTTTCGTAATCATTTTTAGGTCAGTGATGAAAATTTTCTTATGGGGTACCTCTTTTTCAAATTAGGACTTGTACAAGTCTACTTGACCTATTAGACTTGTACAAGTCCTAAGAAGGCCAGATGACAAGGGGGCTGCATGAAGGAATATAACTTCTCCGAAGTGAGAAGTCGGTTTAAAGAAATATTGGATAAGGTGGTATCAAGTAAAAAGCCTATTAAGATTAAAAGGCGGGATCATGCTTCAGTAATTTTAATTGGTGAAGAGGAATACAAAGAATTAGCGATTAAAAAGAATAATTCTGTGAGGGCGCAAAATGGCCAAAAAGCCAACAAAGAAGGATGATTCAAAGGATCACCAACAAATGAGTATGTTGGAAGAATTCGACAATGCTTCTTTTGAAAGCATTCTACCCTCTGTTTCTGAGAAGGATAGCAAGTACCCTACTCTGCTATCGATAGTCCCTTTGTTTGCTGCGGGTGAGAGAGAGAATTACACCACTGACCAAAATAAAGGTAGGGTTTATAAACTACCAAGAGGTCGGATTCGAAGGATCGGAGCTGGTTTAGATGTCTATGATGAAGACACTCTTATTGCCATTCTTCAGCTCGGTGCTGAAAAAAAGGTGGTTGGTCCAAGAGAAGCAATGCCGGTCGCGCTATCCTCCAGTGGCGATAAACCAACAACTGTATATAAAGGTCTTGTTACTGCCGGAAAGATTAATGCTTTCTTAGGACGTGGAGATGGCGGTGCTGATTTGGAGAGAACCAGGGATTCTATCAGGCGACTAGCAAACCAAAGGCTTTGGTTTGAAAACGTCGATGATGTGAATGGTATGGAAGGAGTAACAGATTTCTTCAAATATCATGGCCGAACCGATTTACGAGGAGAGTTATTGATTCAAATTTCCCCGGAAATGGTAAATCTTCTTCAGCAATATCAGGTTATTGATATTACAGTGCGCCGACAGTTGAATGATTGCGGTAAAGCTGTACATAGATATTTAACTCCACAAACACAAGATTTTGATATTGCTCTCGATGATCTTGCTGAAGCAATTTGTTATGACGCGGGTGGTGCAGCACTCAAAAGAAGTTTACTAGGCAGAAAACCAACAAAGAAGAGTCCAGGTAGACCCAATCAATTGGAACTAATGGTTGAATTGGGTTTTTTGCGAAATTGGAAGATAACGGGTACCGGTAGAAAGACTCCTTTTAGGCTCTATGTAGAGAAGACACAGCCAGGTCAACTAATCATCGATGGGAATAAGAAGGTCCCTATAACGGACGGGAGCACACTGATTACCTCCTAATTTGTAGCAGTTAATTAACTTTCGGGTGATATCGTTTTTATCGCCCTTCACTCTCGTGTTTATGTCCTTCTAACCAACGCTTTTCATAACCCCACCGTGTTTCTGTCCATTAAATACCGTTCTTTGGTCCACTTAACTAAGGAATAAGCGTGTTTTTGTCCATTAAAGTGACTGATAGTTGTAGCCAGCTCAAAGTAATTTGTTTCGCATCCAAGAAATCTGTTCGTAAAAACGGCTAATCTTCACTCAAAGTGAAGATTACATTAAAAAAGAATTTTTTTTTTAATTCGTGTTTTGGTCGCACTAAATCGGGTTTCGGTCCTTTAAATTCGTGCTGATGTCCAACGAACTCGTGTTTCAGTCCTTTAAGTCCGTGTTTTCGTCCTATTTGTAAGTTATTGATATAAAAAGGGAAAAGTTGCACAAATAGGAAATTTGATTATTATCACAAAAGAAAAAGCCCACCGTTAAAAGGCGGGCTTTCTCAAAGCATATAAAAACATTGCAGTGCTTTATATGCAAAGGAATCTGGCGAAGCACAGACTCTCACAGTCATTAGGATAAGCGTAACCGCTGCTGTCGTCCAATTTGCTTCCCGGTCATTTTTAAATTGGTAATAAAGTTGCCAGGGGATCGGTTTGCCTACGGGAAATGTAGCGGTATCAAATTTAGACGATGATCTTACCGGGTCGTTAGCTCGATTGGTTGAATTTGCGCCGTATAAACCGTATTGCTCGGACAACAAAACCGCATCTCAAGTGCTGCCATTCTCGATAGCTAGGAATCGAGAATATATCCAAATTAATCAACCTACCCAGGTTTATTGGCTGATCTTCGATTTAGATCATCCTAACCCTTATATTTGGGATGATTTAAACCTGCCTCCACCAAATATCATCACTATTTCTCCAGAAACAGGAACATCACATATTTGTTATGCGATTGAGCCTGTATGCATAAGTGACAAGGGGAGTCGTAAGGCAATTGCCTACATGAAGGCGGTTAGAGGCGCTTACGCGAGAGCTTTAAAGGCTGATTTAGACTATAGCTCACCCGTTACTAAAAACCCCTTACACCCGTATTGGAAGGTATTTTGTCCTACGGATTACGTCTATTCATTAGGGGAGCTTGCCGATTACAGAGAAATTGACCTTTCAAGCAGTAATAATTTCCCATCAAGTAAAGATCGGCGCTACAAAGATCTGGAAGACCCACAAGGTCGCAATTGCACTCTTTTTCTCAGATTAAGATTGTGGGCGTACACCGAAGTCAGTGACGCAAGGAAAAACTTAACGTTCGAGTCTTGGGATCGGAAAGTGTTTGATAAGGCCGAGCGATTGAACGCCTTGATTGGCCGAGAATTTAGTAAAGGGGCTTTAAAACCCTCTGAAGTCAAGGCTACTGCAAAGTCTGTCAGTGGGTGGACCTGGACTCGATATACCGGATCTATCATTGATCGAGGTGTTATGGAGATGCAGAACGCTGACATCCCATTAGAAAATAAACAGCGTCTATCTGCCCGGCGAACACATGAAATACGCCGAGAAAAGACAATAGAAAAGATAATAGCTGCCGCCAGGCTGCTTCTAACGGCTCAAAAGCCCCTCTCACGCACGTCCATAGCTGAGCTAGCCAAAGTGTCGCGGCAAACTGTAGCGCGCTATTGGCGCGATGTTGAAGCCTTACAAGATCAGTGGGAAGAACAATCCTCTGAACACAAACCTATTCCTAGTGTTGATGCCGCAATTCGAGAAAGCCTCGAAAGGCCAGGGAATGTCGTAACTCTATCTACATTGGCCAAGAACACGGGCGTTCATCGCAAAACTATTAGAGCGCACTACCCTGCCCTTTTTGATCCATAGCCTTGTTAATTATGGTGTATATCAGATGACAGCCCCCTTGGGCATATAACGCGGAGTTATAACAGAGAGGTAAGGAATTGGTGAGGTAGGTGAAATTGAGTAAAGATCCGGGTTGTTGTCCTTTTAAAAAATATAAAAATATTTGTTATTGTTTTGTTGCGCCGCAGGCACCTTCAGTTACCACCTACCTTGCTCCGGCGAAGTGTGGTCAAACAGTGGATGAGTGTGGTTAGGTTGTGGGCAAAGTGTGGTCAGCGCATTTTGCTGTCCATGCTTTGTCCATGATCTATCCACACGGCCCTTTGGGCATCCACGTTTGTCCACACGTAGACCGGTGGTACTCTCTTGCAGTTAATTCAAACTTAAAAGAATTCGAATATTAAAGTGATTACGTAAAACCCTATAAATTGGGTTCCTAGGTTATCTATTGGCATCTGGCTAAGTTAATGAAATCTTATCGAAAATAATTTAGCTGGAGTTAACATGGATAATTTATCAGATTATTTAAAGTACTCATTATGCGGTGTACTTTGCGTTGTGAGTATGATTTTAACAGCGTGTTTCGCATTGAGTTTCGGTAGCACTACAGGTTCAGACGCTTCTAAGTTTATGAAGATCGCTTCTCCAGTCATTCTTATTACTATCGGTGTGGTGTTAGACCTTTCCAAATACATTTTCTGGGGTGCTAGTGGAAAAGAAAAAAAAGGCGTGTTTACGTTCTTGGCGGTAGTCTTAATGACCTTCTCCTGGATGGCATCTGTCGCTTTCTTTGTTTCTAGTGAAGATAAGAAAGTAACTGACTTTAGAAAGGAAACTGCTGAATACATAGGTTTTCAGACAGAGATTGAATTTCTTAAATCAACGATCGAACAGAAAACTCTTCAATCAAAAAAGAGACTGGATAGCAAGTTCCATGATCAGTGGGACAAAAGTGAGGCTTTAACAAGTGACATTGAGGCTTTAAGTAATCGTTTAAAAGTGCTTATTAAAAAAGAGCCATCAATTGGATTAGAGGAAGCCAGGGATTCAGTAGTATCGATTGCTTTTTTTCATTCGATTTCAGAGGTAACTGGATCTAATACGATTGTGGTTCGTAACATGTTTTACGGTTTACTGGCTTTGCTTATTGAGGTTTGTGCATTTGGTTTAATTTCTTTGTGTGGAAGAAAGGTTGAATTGGAACCACCTATTACAGCGCACAATAGTTTTGTAGATCCAGTATTGGCGGAACATATCAATATCGAAGGGAACGACTCTTGTAAAGATACACTCTTATTGGACGATGACGAAAATGTGATACTAGATCCTAATGACGACGATCTTGTTGCTCCCCCCTCCCCTGCCCCGTATTCCGGAAAATCTCTTACAAAGGAGAAAATCTATAAATACTCTTCTGAAGAGCTTCGGCTTATAAATGATATAAAAAGTGAAGAAGTTCCACCTGTGTTTCGTAGGATTAAAGAACTTGATTACGATATTACTCAAACCAGAATTAGGGAAATTCTTCAAGAATTGAAAATTCAAGGAGTACTAGTTCAAGGTGCTCGTAATAGCTTGGTACTTGCTCAAAAGCCGTTTGTGGTAGTTTCTTCGTAGCTCCCTCCTCTCTTTTGTCCGGGGTCTGGACAAACAAATATTGTTTTAAAAGGTGTTGTATTTGTCCGGGGTCCGGACAAATACAACATCCAATTTAATTGCTTGATTTCCTTTACAAATAATCCTTCCCTGATTATATTTACATATGTTATCGGTCGTATGTTATCAAATGTATGTTTTATACGGCATTTCAAAAATACCAGGGAACCGAAGGAGGTGCTAAGTGTTTGAATATACGTCAAATGTTCTGGCAATTTTAAATCAGAAAGGTGGGGTTGGGAAAACTACTACGGTCTCCGTACTCGCGGAATATGGGGCTCTGGTGTGGGAAATGCTCGATGGTTGTTCCACGAGGAACACTCGTGTTTTAGTCGTGGATCTGGATATGCAATGTAATACCAGTGATTATTTTGTTGGTATGGAAGCAGCTAAAGGCGTTAGAGGAGGGCAGTTACCGCCGATACATCCAGATTATGACGGTTCTGAAGATATGAGTGAGAGGAGTACGATAGCTGATATTTTCTTAGGAAAGCTTGTGCTTCCACATACCGTTGAACTAGCGGGGAAATCTGGAAAAGTCGAACTGGATGTAATACTTGGCCACCCAGCGCTTTTAGAGGATATAAACGAGAAGTTCGATAAGGCGTCAGGTGAGATCGATTTGAAGGTGGTAAATAGGCTAGGGGAGTTGTTACATCATCCAGAAGTAAACAATTCATACGATCTAATTATCTTGGACACTGGCCCTTCACGAAATCCAATCTTTAGATCAGCTCTGAGAGCTGCCACACATGTACTTGTACCTTGGGAGCCGGAGGAAAAATCGCTGCAAGGGGTTAACGCGATGGCTCAAGCCATAAGCTCAGAAAACCTCAATAGAAAGCGAGGCCAGCCACAGTGCAAAGTTATAGGGTTGCTTCCTAATAAGGTAAGAAGCGGTGTGCCGCTTCACATGGACAACATGGAATTGGTTCGATCAAGCCTCCCTTCGTTGTCCATGCCAGAAGGTGTTTTTCTCCCTCAATCAGTAGAGTTTCCTAAACGGGATGTAAAAGGCGCTCGACCTAAGTCTATTTTTCACTTGCCTCCCAGTAAAAACCCACGTCAAAAAGCAGAGGATGTTTGCAGATACGTATACGAGTCAATATTTGAAAAACATGTGCCTGCAAGTAATGAAGACGAAATGGCGGTTGAAGCATAACTTTGTCCGGGGTCCGGACAAACACAAGAGGAAAGAATGATGGCTGAAACAAAGAAAAAAGGGTTGGGTGCTGGAATCGTTAAATCTTCTGATAAAGGCGGAAGAAAGGAAATTCATGTTGTTGCGCCAGCTAAAGAACAAAACGGAGTGAATAAGTGGTTGTCTGGTATACAAGATCAGGTGACTGACATTTCTACAGATAGCAATTTAGATGAAGATGTAGAGATTAAGGCTGTGCCGATAAGCCTTATTTTGATCGATAAATCCAATCCTAGAGACTTGAGTGTTGAACCTGAAGACCTAGTAGAGCATCAGGACACGATTAAGCTACCCGAAGAAGCTTATGGGGAGAGTGATGATTGGGTGGAGCCTTATAAGAAAAAGATTCAATTGGCTTTCGGTGAGGGGCAAAAAACAAAGGATGTTATGGAGCTGGCTTTGTTTGCAGCAGCTATCAAATCACCCAAAAACATTATGTTTCCAATATGTGTTTGGCGGGAAGAAACTAGCTTTTTCATCTTTGCTGGTGAGAGAAGATACCTAACACATTACTTCTTTAATGCTTCCCATGCATTAGTAAGAATTTGGCATGAAAAGCCAACTCCTTTAGAAATGAAAATCTTGCAGTGGCAAGATAATCAAGAGAAAAAGGATTTAACAACTTATGAAAAGCTTGTAAATGTTCGGCAGATTTTAGATGAGTGGAGCAAGGTTAACGTTGGTAAGAAAATGACGGTTAGAAACTTCGCTCAGTTGATTTCCATGGGAAGAACACTCGCTGGGCAATGGCTTAAGGTTTCGCAGTGTACTCATCCTGGGTTTGACGAGGCGCTAAAAGCCGGTGTGATCGGTGGGATTGAACCGGCGTATGAATTGGCCTGCCTCAATGATGAAAAGTTAAATGAATACGTTCAAAGAATCCAATCTGGAGAGAAGATAACAAAAGAAGTTGTTGAAGCTGAAACTACTACGTTGGACAAAAACACGAATCGGGGCTCGAATAGTAGTAACGATGATTCGGATAACAAGAAACAAAAAAGGGTTTCGCCAATTAAATTCAACAATAAGGCAAACCCCAAGCCAGTTGTTTTCATGATCAAAACAGTAGCTGAAAAGCTGGAATCCAGGGAATTATTGGATTCCCTGAACCAGATAGATTTTGACAAGCCGAAAGATATTACTAAAGCACTTTCTTTGGTGTTTGAGTACTTGGAGCAAAATGAGGTAGAAGAGTAGTGAAAGCTTTTGGAGTATTGGAGGATAAGAAGGCCAGAACGTCTTTGCGTCTTCCTGAGACGGTGCTGGCTAAGATATCGGAATCTATGAGTAAAAATGAATATGGGGCAAAACAGAGGAGTAGATGGATTTGTGAGGCGCTTTCAGATCTTATGAAAACCGAAGGCTACTGCGAATTAATTGCAGAGGAATTTATGGATAAAGGGGGTAACGAAGTTATCCCTGTTACACTTGATGATAAATCGAGTGGGTTACTGGCTGGCGCTATAAAAAATTATGCGGAGAAATTTCAGGTTGACGTGATAGATCAAAGCGTAGTTTTAAGGACTGCAATTATACAAAGACTAATTAGGGAAAGTGGCGGTGTTATTACGTGATATATCGTGATTTCGTCCAGGGAAAGAAGGCTCTTGGTTAAGCCTTCTTATTCTCGTTTCCATTGGGAAAAATAAAGGGGAAAAATGCTAGGAACAGCGATAAAACGACAAAAGTAGCTATCGCTTTGCCTGGTGAAGAAAAACCTATTGAAACAGCAGCTAACAAAAATAGTCCCATCAACACCAGGCTAACTTGGTACCCCTTTGGTTTATCTACTTCTGCTTCGTAATAATGTTGCTTGTATTTGATAGCTAGTCGTGAAATTGGATTCATAAAATACCTCCTAGTCCGTTAGTAAAGTTTAGCATTTGGTTAAAAATTGGTAGATGCTAGGTCACATTTTTACAATAAAATCAAAAGGTTCAGGTAATGACCTAATAAACCACTGGTTGCCAAAGGCTCTGCTCTGATATCTTGATAACTTTAATGTTTTTGTTACCTAATGAGAACTTAAAGAAGTCTGAATCTTTATTCTTTTGATGGAGGTTCCTGGATAGAAACTCTTCTTCGAGCTTGGTTGCATGAGAGGAACCGCTGTTTTCGGTTGAGTACAACTCAAAAATATCAGGAGAAACAAGGCACCAGTTCTCTTTCACTGGAAAGCAAAGCGGTCGTTCCTTACTGTTTGGGAGTTCTTTTTTATCTAGCTTTATTTTTAGCCAATCTAGGAATTTAAAGATACTTTCACCTTCAATGTTTTCAAAGTTCTCGGTGATATTGAAAGCTGAGCGAGGAATTACAAGCCATTGACTCTCACTATTTGTTCCTGGAATGGAGTGGAGGTAATTGGTGTGTCCGTCTTTGTTCTCGACTAAGTGAATTGATAACTTCTTAAAGCCGTTTTTAACGGTCTTCCAGTCAAGACCGTTGGCTTTAGCATAATTTTGAAATATCTCTGGAGATTTAAAACCAAACGTTTCCTTGTCGGTAGTGAGAAGATCTGGTGAATTTAGTTTTATCGCGGCTGGGAGATATTCATGTAAATAGTCCAAAAACGCTCGACCGTGGTCTTTAGCGGAAAGGGTAGGGGGAGTTGGTTCTGTGCGAAGGTTGTTGGTGTTTGCTTTCTCGGGTAACACTATCGGCTGAATTTCTTCTGTAGCAAATATTTGTTTTTTTTGTGTAGTAGAAAATGGATCAGGGTTATTTGAACTTTCCTCCGGTGTTAGATCATAAGCATATTGTACTACTTTACCAACCAAGTCTTGCCGTAAGGGTTTTGTTGCATTAGTTATTGCAGAATTAAACGCTACAGCATCGCGTAAGAGCCATCCTATGGCGGAAGGCGGGAAAATAAGCGGCGCAATGAGTAGAGAGGATTCCGGTAAGCCGGAATGACTTGTCTGGTATTTTAATTCTGTACCTGCTTCGGGCATTTGACCAAAAGGATTTAAAATATCGGAACTATTAGAGGAGCTTTTGTAGTACGCTCGATAACAAGTAATCCAGGGGCCTATATTGTAGATGAGGAGAGCATAGAAGGTAGCGAAGCGCCAAAGATCTTTTTTATGGTTAATATCTTCTGGTGCTACACCGGCAGGCATAATAAAAGATTCTCTATGCTTCATCCCTTTGATAATGGCATTCAGTTTGAATTTCAATAAGGATTTTGAATGATGCTTGGGAAAGGGTGTGTGCTGTAACCGCAGAGACATCAAACGAATCGGGTTCACGTAGAGAGCTTCATAATGGTTTGAAGGCAGACCAACAATATCTTCCAATCTTTTTATTGAGGTATCAATGTCATACAAACGATCTAAAGTATCATAGTCACATACTCTGTTTTCGGAGACTATTTGGCGATTAGTCGTTTCTTCCTTTGTGCTCTTACCCAGAATTGATAAAACTAAGTTTTTCATGCTGATAACCAGGCAAGTACATCGTTTGGTTCTGGAAAAGGTGATTCGTCATACCAGGTTTCCCAGCGAGTGTTTAGGGAACAAAATGTCGTTCGAGAAAGGTTTAAAGGGTTCCACCGGTCTCTATCTCCAGTGGTCTGATAATAAAAGGCGCTGAGATTAGATATTTGGCGAGCAATCCAATAGTGACGAATTGTTATCGGCCAGCGTTCGGAATCGCTGAGTATTCTAAGAACTTGTGTCCGTGGATGATCACTAGGATTATCCAATGTGCCCTCTAAGCCATCTAAATGCTTTAGTAAGGTTAGTATCTTTGTTGCTAAGCGATTACTTGTTTCTATATTTAGCACACAAAGGAGCCGAGTTAAGACTTCTTCCTGAATGTGGTCTTCTTTGTATGTAGTACCTGTGGTTCTGGCGATTGACATAAACACCCCTCAAGTTGCTGATAGAGGTATTTTTCTACGTAGGACTATACCCAAACAAGGCGAAACCGTTGATATTTTCTAAAAGGTTTCGCCAGATTGCGTGAACTGCGAATGTTGATTTATTCACAATTTGTGGGTTCTATTTTGATCAGGAGAGACTAATTCTTCAATATCGATGAGATTTTGAAGCGCCGTTGCTATATAGCGTCTCTGAAGAGGGTTGACGGGTGAGTCTGCGAGAATTTCTAACAACATTCGAATAGAGTCTAGCGGTTCAATGAGTTCACTGGTCATCGATGTAGACGGGTGGTGATTTGAGTATTTGTGGAAATCAGAATGTTCATTGTTCTTAAGTGGCATTCCAGTATTTTGGTTAAAGTATCGGAGCATTCTGAGAGCCACTAAATATAGCAACCTTCGAATATTCGATCTGAAAGGCAATAATGAAAACGACCGTTGATGTTTAGATCTTGATGCTTGACCCGAATTTATCACGTGAGACCTCGGATGTAAGATTCCAATTTTCTGTATTTTGAGAATTTCTAGAAGATCCATTCTTCATAGTGGGATGCTAGCAATAAGAAAGATTTAATGGCAATGTGACAAAATCAAAAACATAATATGATGCATTCATATGGCGCTAATTACAGGATTAACTGATAATTGGGAAAGCTGGCTTGTAGGAATTTACAGGTTCGAAACTCAATACACATGATCGGAAAATAGACAGTGAAAAAGCTCTTCGTGAAAACACTGGCTGTCCTTATAGTTCTATTATTAGGTAACGCATACGCGGCAGCGAGTAATTCAAATACGATAGTGATTTTTGACAGCATCAGAAAAGATTACTCTGGGGAGTTTATTGATCAATTGAAAAGCAATGTATGGGAGTCAGACATTGTTATTTTAAACTCGATACAGGAGCTAAAAGGTTATTCTGATGAGAGTTCAGTTTTTTTAGCCATTGGCCCTCCTGCGTTATCAGCCGTACTAGATGCCAAAACTCAAATACCCATTATTTCCTTGTTTACAACTAGAACGTCATACGAAGAGATTAGGAAATCGCATATTTCAGAAAGTTATGTTCCTAACCTAACTGCGGTTTATGCCGATGCAGATTTAAACGACCAGGTTTCCTTAATTACTGGGTTGTATAACAGGACTATTAAGGTGGGGGTACTGTTAAGTGGGAAGACTCAAATATATAAAAGTGAGCTTAGTGAGGTGGCGCAAACAAACCATGTCGATATGGCATATGAAAATATAACTGGAAAGGAAGATATATTTTCTGCGATCAATAAATTCAAATCGACTCAGATTGACGCCATTCTAGCAATACCCGATAGTAATATTTATAACAAGAGCACACTGAGTACTATTATTCTAAGTTCGCAAAGAAACCGACAATCTGTCATTGGGTTCTCAGAAAACCTAGTTAAGAGTGGAGCATTGGCATCTGTGTTTTATTTACCGAAACACATCGCTACAGAGACCTCAATTATTTTGAACGATTTTTTTCAAAACGGCTATCTTGGGCAAGAACGATACGCTAGGAATTTCAACGTAGCTGTGAATAGTGCACTTGCAAGATCTTTAGGTCTCTATAAGCATTCGCCATATGAACTTGAGACACGAGTTAAAAAAAACGCCGCTTTTAGAGACAAAGCTTTTGAGTTTGTTTATGTCGGTTCGACTGATCACGGTGGAGTTTAGCTTTTGTTTCGGCGTCTTTTTAATAATATATTTGTTCGTAATAAAGAGGTTTTTGGAGTCTTAGTATTTATTCTAATTACAATGAGCCTTTCGTTAGTTCTTATTTCCCATATAGAAAATAGATCAATCAAGCTAAGAGGTAGCTTACTTTCACAACAACTCTATTATCCAGTATTAATTGGAAATGAGACGATTCTTCAAGAAGTAATTGAGAAATCTGGTGTATTGAAAGAAATTGAATTTATCAAAATTACGGATGAAGGAAATGATGCTATTTATGAAAGTGGGAATTTTAGTGGTTTTGGTGAAACCTATCAATTTAACATCAGCGATGTGCATTCAGAAGATAGTGAGGTTGGTTTTTTAGTAATAAAAACAAACAGAATATTTGTCGTCAAAGCAATTTCTGGATTTCTAGCATTAATATTTTTCGTTGTTCAATGGATGTTTCTAAAAAAATATCTCACGAAGAAGAGAAGTGAACAGGAGGTAATAGATGATAGAGTAATAGAACTATTGAGGAAATATTCCGAATATCAATACTCATCGGAAGAAGTAGAGATAATCAGTAATAGAAAATTATCAAATGCCCTTAGAAAGCTATCCGAATCTTTGTCAAGTTTAGAAAAAGAGAACACAGAAAAGAAAAAATATATAGCAACTATGAGTCATGAGATTAGAAACCCATTGAATGCTATTGTGGCGATGATAGACCTAGCTAGAAAAAATATCGATGATCCTAAGTTACTGAGTGAGTGTATTAACGATGCATCAGAAGCATCAGAGATGCTTATTAGCGTCATTAACGATGTAATTGATATAGCAAAAATAGAATCGGGAAGCCTGGACATTAATGTTAAACCTTTCAGTATTCAATACCTGGTCCAGTCGGTTGTATCGATTGCAGAGAAGTTTACTCCCGTAGAATTAAAACTAGACGTTTCAAAATGCCATCCCTTTGTAGTTGGCGATGAAACGAGAATAAAGCAAATACTAGTGAATCTATTGAGCAATAGCGCTAAACATACTACTGAAGGGTACATTGCAATTAGTGTAGAGAGCATGATTGTTAATACAGATAAATATGCTCTTTTGTTCAAGGTTAAAGATACTGGAACGGGAATAGAACAAGATGAAATAGAGAAAATATTTGAACCTTTTGTTTCTGACGGGAAAGGAGCAGGGCTGGGATTGTACATCAGTAAAACGTATGTTGAAGCCATGAACGGAAAGATAGAAATAGATAGTAAGATTGGATTCGGAACAGAAACTATTGTTTCAATCCCTGTTGAAATTATCACTGAACAAGCCTATTGCCGATCATTTGGAAAAGAGTACGAAAATAATGAGCGAGAATCGCTGATTGGCGTTCGCGTGTTGGTTGTAGAAGATAACCCTATTAATAGCAAAGCATTAGTACATTTAGTTAGATCATGGAAAATGGAGTGTGATTGTGATCAGGATGGTTCTCAGGCTTTGTCTCGTGATCTTAGCTTATTTGATTTAATACTTATGGATCTTAACCTACCTGGAATGAGTGGATTTGAGCTGGCGGAAAAGATCAGAGCAAGGGGAGTATCGGTTCCAATAATAGCCGTAACGGGTAATGTTCTTATTAAAGATAAGAATGAAGCTAAGGCGCTTGGTTTCAAGGGATTCATTGGAAAGCCTTATAATCCTGAATATCTCAAGCGAGAGTGTATACGAGTACTGGGTGGATACGAAAGTAAAGATGACGGAAGTGTATTCAAGAATTATCCAGGTTTAGCGATATTGGAAGCTAAGGGAAAATTCGAATTAGACGATAATACATTGTTGAATGATTTACGATATTTCGTCGATAGATATCGAAACGTTCATTTAGAGATTAGGAAGTTGGTAGAAGAAGGTGAAATATCTAAAGTGAACTCGATTGCTCATGATTTAAAAACAGACTCTTCTAATATTGGTGCAAATGAAGTTGCAGCAATCGCCTTGTTATTAGAAGAGGAAGAAATAGCAATCAACGAAGCAAGAATTCTTGCCGAAATGATGAAGGAAAAAATAGATACAGTAATTAATTCGGCGGTTTTAGTGCTTGAAAGCGATTCTATTTTGGATGCTGTATGAGAAAAATATTAATAGTCGATGGAGATATGATAAGTAATGAAATATACAGAAAAGTTTTCTGTAGTGATGATGTTACGGTTATAGAAGGGGATGACTTAGGGTTACTTGAGAGCACTAAATTCGATATTGTAATTTATGATCCAGAAAGTGTAAGAACGGATCTGTTTAGAAACCGAGAGTATCTAAGAATTTTAGAGAAAAATAGAACAGTAGTAGTCGAATGCAGTTCATATAATAGAGATAGACAAAGGTGGGTTACAGAAGAAGGAGTAACTCATATGTTTTTTATGAAGCCCTTTGTTCCTCGTCAGTTTATGCAAAAGGTTACAAAAAAATATAACGAGAGCAGGCAAGTTAAGAACATAACATCAGATGTGATAGTAGTTGACGATAATGCTCATCACAGGGAGCGACTTAAATCATTACTAAGTGACAAATTTAGAGTTCAGTGCTTTGGGGATGCTAATGATGCTCTTGAATACATAAAAAAAGAGAAGAAATCGGCAGTGGTTGTTCTGGATATCATGATGGATGAAATGAATGGATTTGATTTTTTGCGGAGATTGAGAAGTGAAGTAAATCTTCCTATACCTGTGCTATGTTTATCAAGCAAAAAAATCCACCAGTTTATAGAGCAGGCGATGAATTTGGGTGCAAATGACTATATGTTTAAACCTTACAATTCCACTAAGTTGAAGGTTGCTATTGCTAATCTGGCAGTAGGTAGTTAGTTCAATGGAATTATACGATGGTTACGATCCTAAATCATTGTTCGTACTGAAAACAATTATAGAAGAAAAAAGCCGACATAAAGCTTCATTAAAACTTGGAATTAATGAGTCTAGTATTCAGTATAGATTGTCAAAGCTACGTGATCTAACTAACGATTTGTTGATTAAGTCAGAGCACGGTGTTGTATCGCCAACCAAGAGAGGACTTTCTTTATATAGAACGGCATGTAAGATCCACGAACTTTTAGCAAAAGAAAATGAACATGATTCTAGTTTCTCCTACGACGAAGACAAAAGAAATTATGTAATATTTTGCAATGATTTATTTGGCTCTCTCGTTGGCCCCTATTTATTAGATAAATCTTATTCGATAGGAACTATTTGTCTATCTTTGTATGTCGTTCCGGATGTCGATGACTCTCCAATTGGAAATTATTTTTCCGAGTTTTATTATTCGCTACTTAATAAAGAAGTTATAGATTTAGTAATTCTATCTGATTTTAGTAAATTGGATTATCCAGGTGTTAAAAGAACTTCGATTTTAAAAACTAGTATGGAATTTGTTACCTCTCTTCAAAACCATTCTGTAATTGAAACTGATACGATTAGGGGTGGCGAGGTGTTTTACAATAATCAGAGCGATTCACCATCAAGAGTGAGTTCGTTTAAAGTGATTGAAGAAATCATTAACAGTACTTTATTTGAGGGGCCACTTCCAAAACAAATGGTGGATGAAGGCTATGAATCAAATTCTAATCGGAATGAAAATACAGAAATAAAGTTGTTCCAATATTGGAATGGTCATATTGCTGATGATAAGGAAAATGCTTTTCTACGGAAGCTTATAAAGTCTGTCTGTAGAGAACTGCTTTTTGAAAATTAAGTTACAAAGAGAGTGTGGTAATGAAAATTACCAGTATTTGAAATTATAAACCTTCGCGATGGCTAGTAGTACAGAGTAAAGTTTTAAGTAGTTTTATTAGGAAATTGCTAATAATTAAGGATCGATTACTATGTGTAGTAAGTCAGTTGATATTAAAGTCCCATTATTAATTTTTATAGTACTAACTGCGGTATCTGAATACTCATTTTCTTATGAAAATGACTACGATATAGATTTAGAAACCGCCGTTACTCCAACAAGAACAGAAATCCCAGTCATTGATTCACCGGTAAGTATAACCAAGTTAGATGTAACCAATCTATCTTTGTTGGGGTTAAAAGAGTTCGAAGACTACTTTAGGTTAGTGCCCGGCTTCCGGGTAACTAGTTATCAAGGCCATTCTCCTCAAATTTCATATCATGGAACACAAGGATCTATTCCTAGACGAATGGAAGCTCTATTAGATGGACAATCAATATATAGAAGCGGGTACGCTAGGGTCCATTGGGGCCGATTACCATTAGATGAGCAGGACTTAAATTATATTGAAGTAGCAAGAGGACCATCTGTTAGCGACTATGGAAGTAATTCGTTCTTAAGTGCAGTGAACTTGATTTCAAGGCAGCCTCAAATTGATTATGGACACTACTTAGAATTTACCTCCGGATCGCATGATAAAAATAATGTCTTTTTGCGATCTGGCTCAGAGAATAATGGCGCTTTTTCTTCATGGCGTTTTTTTTATCAGTCTGACGAGGGGTTTGATAGTGATTCAGATGGGGCGGAAGCAAATGATGGAAAAAGAAATGCCAGTGCTTTTTTTCACAGACGTTACGAAAAAGGTAGTAGCGCAGTGGAAACGAAATTTATTGTAGGGGCTTCAGATTATGATATACATATAAGAGAGGCAGATACCCTTACAAACGAGATATTGTCAGAAGAATTAAACTTTTTTTTTGGAACTAAATACACTTTGCCATTTAATGATAATCAGGAAACTTTAGAACTGTCATTTAATATTTCTAATTATCAAAGAGAACAAGATCTAGATCGCTGTATATGGTCTGGTCTATTTCTGGATGAACTAAAAGCAGTAGATAAAAGCCCAAACCTGGACGTAACAGATTTGGTGTTCGCTTTGGAAGGTGTTATTACATCGATTACGCCAGAAGTATTGAGCGATCCAGTACAGTTACTTCAAATAGTTTCACAAACTGAGATACCGATAGATTTTTCTCAACTAGAACTCTCAGATTACCTTGCTCTAGGGAGACTTGCGGCACGTATTGTACAAGAGGGTGATAACGTACTTGAGCCAGTATGTGGAATTACTAATCAAGATGTAAACGAAACAGTTGGCGAGGTTGACGCACTGTTTAAATCGTTTGGTAATTCGTGGGTCAATACCTTTGGAATTAAGTTTAGAGCTATGAAAGTTGAGAGTGAAACGTACTTGGGTGGTTCCGTAAACGCAAAAGATCTTATGGTATCAGATCATTTACGTTACGAGTTTGGTAGAAACTGGATATTTAACACTGGATTTATGGCCGAGTTTTCGGAATTAGAAGAGATTACATTTTCTCCTCGCGCATCATTGACATTTAAACCAGTACCGAACCATGGAATAAGACTGGGTTACTCGCAAGCTGAGAGAACTCCTGATATTTACGAAACAGAAAGGTATTGGATAGAAACATACAATTTTTATGGTGATTATCGTGATTTGGATGGGAGAAAAGTATCTTCCTTATCTAAAGTATCAACTACGGAAAATAAATTAGAGCCTGAAAAGATAGTTGAAATTGACTTGGGTTATTATGCAAAGTTGTATTCGGTGCCAATTACTTATGACTTAAAAATATTTAAATCAGAACTAACAAGGCTAATTTCGGAACCAATAATTTATACGGATTTTGAATTATCTAACGAAAATAAGCTAACGTTGAGCGGATTCGAGGGGCAATTAGAATACAATAATGCGCCGATGACCATCGGGATGGTTTATTCCTATTTAGATAGTGAAACGACACAAATACTGGAAGAATCGCTTTACTCTAAACATGCTGGAGCAGTCTATGGTATTTATAAATTTCCAAATGAATTAAGTTTTGGGCTAGCTCATTATTCTAACAGTAAATTGGCATCATCAAGTTATGACCGATCAGATATTACTGTTACAAAGGACTTAGTGTTCAGCAAGTCGAGAATGAGATTCCAAGGAAATTTAAGATACATGACTAACATGATTAGCAATTATAATGAATCCACACCAGGTACTACTTCGTCATATGGCTATGATGATTCTATTTCAGTATATTTGACTTTAACTGCGAATTTTTATTGATTATTGAATTACAAAATCTAGAAAGTTAAGTTTTCCTTGATCGAGAGAATGGAGTTAGCCTTACCTTTCCACGAAATTAGTGGTAATCCGGAAGCAGCTAGGTTCATTCCTACTACTTTTCCTTTATCGTTGAGTACAGGTGCTCCAGAGGTTGCTCTTGGGTCAAGAAGCTGGTTTGCGTATTTATATTCAAGAATTTTTCCGGATGATTTTGTGACAGTGGCTTTGTGAAAAAAGTTTTCCTCGATACCTTGGTTTTTTAATCGAGCGTAAAGGTAAACAGTATCGCCTTCGGTCGCTGGAGTTTTAGAAAATTCTAGGCTAGCTAACTGGGCATTATCTATGCTAAATACAGCTAAGTCAGTTGTTAGATTCCCTTTAATGTACCCACTAGATTCCTTTAAAGGAAGAAACATTCCTTCCCATCCAAACTCAACACCACTATATAGATAGTAACCCTTTACACCTGGTGAAGCGTTTTTGAGTTCATTCGTAGAGTATGTTTTGCCTAACCCTCCGGCGGGACTAAATAAGTGGTGAGCTGTCAATACGAGTAATCTTTCTTGGTACCTGATAATAAACGCTGTCCCGGCTTCGAATTGAAATTCTTTAGAAAAAAAGTATGGTTTGATGATTGTTTCATTATCAACACTGAGATTTATTGGGGTGGGTGTCTTAAAAAAATTGTACAAGTACAGTATTCCTACTAAAGATATAAATGCGATTAAAAAGATGAGAATTATTTTTATAAACTTCATCAATATATAATTCCAATATCGCGTGTTGATTGTTTATAAAAATATAAATTCATAGCCTTTTGCGTACAGAAATGTGCATTAAATAACCAATTCTTACAAAAATATATTTTCAGATATATCATAACTATTTGATAATAATGATAAATTCATGACCTTGAGGGTGTATCGGGTTAATAATTGATCATTAGGTGTGTAGACCGGGACTCGTTGAGTAGCGTACCAGTGACCAAAACTATATTGCAATATCAATAAGATACAACGTAGTCTGAATAAGATACTAGGTATGAGATCAACCTTCATAGAGAGCTGATCCATTAAGGACAATTAATGGTTAAAGATAGCAAAAAAAAAGAACCTGGGTCCTGCCCAGGGTTTTCAAAAAGGTTTAACCAGTTGCTGGACCTGGCAGGTTATCCGAGTTTTAACCAGGGGAGGTTAACTGTACTGGCCGAAGATTTAAATATGAGTATGGCTGGAGCTAGAAAATGGATAGTTGAAGATACTCCACCGCGAGGTTCAAAACTAGTAGATGTGTGCGAGATGTTAGCAAAGGAAAAATTATCCAAGCGTTATAACCCTCGCAGAATAGCGTGTTGGCTTGAATATGGTGAAGATATAGTACCCAACCCCTTTAGTAACCCGAAATCGATAGAGAAAGACCACGCTATTATGGGCAATATCTATGTGCTCGTACACAATAAGGCAAAGAAGCTCAAAATTGATATTTATACTATGGATTCCCAGCTAATAGACGAGATATATAAAGAACTCATGGAAGACGTAATGGCAAATAAACTGAAGGAACCTAGTAAGGCCCTCATTTCTAGTTTACTTGTTCAAGCTGATAAGAAACAAAAAGATAAAAAACAGGGTCATTAACTGGCCTCTATATTGACAGATGCCTTTTATCGATACACAATTGCCAAAATCTTCACTAAAAGTGAAGATTTTACTTTTAGTGAAGATTTCTAAGCAATTTTACCGGAGGGATTGGGTATGATTGAGGCATCCCAAGATGTTAAATCGACAGCGCTACTTGAGCTTTTTACACAAGCTGGCTCTACCCACCCTGTGAAAGCCACAGGGATTGGACTTAATGAGAAATTGGTATACGACATTCAAAACCTCACAAATCGAGAAATGATGCGTTTGGCAAACACTTACAGTTCTGAGATTGTTAAAGTAGTGATCGATGTGGAAAAGCTTGAGATGTTGGTTGGCAATATCAAGTATATTGAATCCGAGACTAACCAGGCTATAGAGTTTATACAGAGAGATGCAAGTACACCTCTGTTAGAGTCTCTTTTTGGTCTCGGAACATTTGAAGTTACTGCGATGAGGAAGGCGCTTGGGATTTCTCCAAGTGGTGGCAGTGTTGATTTGCACCCAAAAGTGACCCACTTCAGTCCCATATTTGCATCGAATATTGACCCACGTTCAACTCATCCTGCACCCAACGATGCAGGAGCAATCAGGAGTGATCGACGTGGCATTATTAAG
>Ga0207904_1000247_pt1 | contig 23775 bp, 22 predicted proteins | sample MalvirmetaMSP118_FD_184232 | JGI IMG/M metagenome (GOLD analysis project Ga0207904, IMG submission 184232) | Marine viral communities from the Deep Pacific Ocean - MSP-118 (SPAdes) | ecosystem: Environmental > Aquatic > Marine > Oceanic | place: Pacific Ocean | collected 2011-05-30 | reverse complement strand
AATCGCGGGGTTCATCACCGCGTCCGGCATCCTCATCGCCACCAGCCAGCTCAGCCACATTCTCGGCATCGATGCGGGGGGCTTCACCCTCGTCGAGATGATCGAGGCGCTGGTGGCCCACCTGGGATCGGTCAACCCCGTGACGCTCGCCGTGGGGGTGCTGGCCACCGGCTTCCTCTTTTGGGTCCGCAAGGGGCTGAAGCCGCTCCTCCGCCGTCTCGGCGTCGGTCCGCGCCTTGCTGACATCGCCGCAAAGGCCGGGCCGGTCGCGGCCGTCGTCGCCACGACGCTCGCCGCCTGGGCATTCGGCCTCGCAGACCGGGGCGTGGCGATCGTCGGGGAGGTGCCGCAGAGCCTGCCGCCCTTCACCATGCCCAGCCTGTCGCTGGATCTGATCTCCGAACTGGCGCTGCCCGCCGTCCTCATCTCCATCATCGGCTTCGTGGAAAGCGTGTCCGTCGCCCAGACGCTGGCCGCCAAGAAGCGCCAGCGCATCGACCCGGACCAGGAACTGATCGGCCTTGGTGCCGCCAATCTCGGCGCGGCCTTCACCGGCGGGTATCCTGTCACTGGCGGCTTCGCGCGGTCGGTGGTCAACTTCGATGCCGGCGCCGAAACGCCGGCCGCCGGTGCCTACACCGCGGTGGGGCTTGCGATCGCCTCCGTGGCCCTGACGCCGCTGGTCTATTTCCTCCCCAAGGCGACGCTCGCAGCCACCATCATCGTCGCGGTGCTCAGCCTCGTCGACCTCTCCATCCTGAAGAAGACCTGGCGCTACTCGCGCGCCGATTTCGCCGCCGTTGCCGCGACCATCGTGCTGACGCTGGGCGCCGGCGTGGAGGTTGGCGTGGCCGCCGGCGTGCTTCTCTCCGTGGCGCTGCATCTCTCCAAGACCGCCCGCCCGCACGTGGCCGAGGTGGGGCTGATGCCCGGTACCCAGCACTTCCGCAACATCCGGCGCTACACGGTGGAGACCGACCCGCGGGTGCTGACGCTGCGGGTGGACGAAAGCCTCTACTTCGTCAACGCGCGCTTCCTGGAGGACCTGGTCCAGGACCGGGTCACCGAAGGGTCGGGCATTCGCGACGTGATCCTCATGTTCTCCGCGGTGAACGAGGTCGATTTCTCCGCCGTTGAGACGCTGGAGGCGATCAACCAGCGGCTCAGGGATCTCGGTGTCGGCCTGCACCTGAGCGAGGTGAAGGGGCCGGTCATGGACCGGCTGAAGACCGCGCACTTCCTGCAGGATCTCAACGGCCGCGTCTTCCTCTCCCAGTACGAGGCGTGGACGGCGCTGACGGCCGCGCCCAGGGTGAGGGTGCCGCAGCAGGGGGGTGGGCTCTGACGGGAGTGTCGGAACTGCCCGGTCAGTTTCCAATTGCAGGTGCCCCGGCCACGCTGGTACCCCTGTGTCGCTTCGCTGAAGGGCCCTGAGATGACCACCCACACCACGCTGCACATGGATGCCGTCGACCCGCTCGTTTTCCGTCGGGCGATGGGAAATTTCGCGACCGGGGTCGCCGTCGTGACAGCATTGTGGAACGGCGAGTATCACGGCATGACCATGAACTCGCTGACCTCGGTCTCGCTCGACCCGTGCATGCTGCTGGTGTGCGCCAAGCGGGGCAGCGCGACAGGCGCCGCGGCTGCCGGCAGCGGCGAGTTCGTCGTCAACCTTCTGTCCGCGGAACAGAAGGAGCTCTCGGCGCGCTTCGTGGGAGCCTTCGAGGACCGCTTCTCCGAGGTGGACATCGAAACGACCCCCGGCGGCACACCGATGCTCTCCGGTGCGCTCGCCCACATCGGCTGCGAGGTCGTCGACATCCACCCGGCCGGCGACCATGACATCATCGTCGGTAAGGTCGCCTTCTGCCGCAATCACGAAGGCCGGCCGCTGGTCTTCTACAAGGGCGAGTTCGGCAGCTTCGTCAGCCAGGCCGCCTGACGGCCGCCTCTGGTTCCGCACGCAAGTGAAAATCGATGGGCGCCGGCGCACGCCGACGCCCGCAGGTCAGGCCGGCCGAGCCGGAGGTCCCGCAGGGCCGCGGCTTGCGCCACGACCGCGTCACGTAAGGCCGGGCTCGAGCGGATCCGGGCCGTAAACGTTCGGGCCGGCATCCCCGCGCTGGACGTGGAACACCAGCATCACGATCATCCCCACCAGCGGAACGAGCAGGATCAGGTACCACCAGCCCGATCGGCCGATGTCGTGCAGCCTGCGGAAGCCGGCGGCAAGCGACGGCAAGACGTGCACCAGACTGATGATGCCTGCGATCGGACCGGCTTCGCCTTCGTCCCAGCCGAAGCCAAGCACGCCATCAAGGATGCCGCCGATGAACAGGATGATGAGATAGGCAAGGATGTACCACCAGTAGTCCGCGCGGGCGATACGCCCGCTGAACGTCACGTAGTTCCGCATTACTCCGAGATAACTGTTGATCATGTCCCAGCTCCCCTGAAAGGTTTGCCCCATACACCAATTCCGGCGCGACTCTCCATAGCATGAGGCGGTGAACCAACGCGCGCCATTCGTCGCTTCATTCGGAGAGTGCCCCGCGCTCCGCAACCGCGATCGGGCAGAATGGCGCGCGCAACGTCCGACCGGAGGCCTCGCATGACAACGCTGTTCGGTACCTGGCAGATATGGGCCGTGCTTGCCGCGGTCTTTGCGGCCCTGACGGCGATCTTCGCGAAGATCGGCGTGGAGAACGTGGGCTCCGATTTTGCCACGTTCGTCCGCACCGTCGTCATTCTGGCCGCGCTGGCTGCCATCCTGACAGCCACCGGCGGGTGGCAGAGCTTCCGCTCCATCGCACCGCGCTCGGCGCTGTTCCTGGTGCTGTCGGGTCTGGCGACCGGCGCGTCCTGGCTCTGCTATTTCCGCGCGCTGAAGATGGGCGACGCCGCCCGCGTCGCGCCGGTCGACAAGTTGTCGGTGGTGCTGGTTGCCGTCTTCGGAGTGCTGTTTCTCGGCGAGAAGCTGTCGGTGCCGAACTGGATCGGCGTCGCACTGATTGCCGCTGGTGCGGTGCTCGTCGCCTATCGCTGACGCCTCACATCGACTTCAGCGCGGCCGCCCCGAATTCGGTGATCGTCGCCTCCTGACGGGCGTTGAAGGCGACGAACTGTTTCCGTTCGAGGCTGCGCAGGACATTCGCGACCACAGCCGGGTCCTCGCCGGGGAGGGCGGCCGCCACCGTGTCCGCGCGCAGATACTCTCCATGCTCTTCCTGCAGCCGCACGATGGCGTCGAGGACGGAAAACTCCTGGTCCGACAGATGCATCGATCTACTCCGTTGCGGCGCGCGGCTCTCGGCGACGCGCGCGGTGAGCGCCGGCTGCGGCGGCCAGCCGTGAACGGCGGCACCGCGGCGCGGCATCCGTGCGGAACATTTCTCGGCACCCGGAAGTTTCATCGACGGCTTCACGGGCGTGCGTTCGATCGGAGGCATCCGAGCCATGCCCGCCGAAGCGGGAACGTCTCAGGGAACGGAGCGAGAGAATGGCGGATGGAAGCCGGCTGCCGCACGAGCGCGTGCGGGAAAAGGCCTATCAGATCTGGATCGAGGAAGGTCGTCCGGAAGGGCGCGAAGCCGACCATTGGGAGAAGGCCTGCGAACTCGTGGCCATGGAGGAATCCGCCGATGCCACGCTGGTGCCGCGCGAGGCCGGGGCGGGCCAAACGGTCGAGCCGCCGGAGGCGCTGGAGAACCAGGGCGACTTCCCGGAGATGGTCGATCAGGGCGAGGGGGTACGTGTTCCTCATCGCGAGGCTGCCGCCCAGACCCTGCGCGATCCTGTCCGGAAGCGCCGCTGAGGTGCGGCCGGGGCCGAACGGGCCCCGGCCTTGTATCGGCTAGCGGATGTACCCCCGATCGGCGAGCATCCGCAGCACCTCGTCGGCGAGGTCTTCGGGTGACCGCTCCGCAGCGTCGAGGCGAAGTTCCGGCCGTTCGGGAATTTCATACGGGCTGTCAATGCCGGTGAAGTTGGCGATCTGGCCGGCGCGGGCCTTCTTGTACAGGCCCTTCACATCGCGCGCCTCGGCAACCTCGATCGGGGTATCGACATGGATCTCGATGAATTCGCCGTGCTCCACCAGTTCGCGGGCAAGCCGGCGTTCGGCACGGAACGGGGAAATGAACGACACCAGGACGATCAGCCCTGCGTCCAGGAAAAGCTTTGCCGTTTCCGCCACCCGCCGGATGTTCTCCACCCGATCCGCCTCTGTAAATCCCAGGTCGCGGTTGAGGCCGTGGCGGACGTTGTCGCCGTCGAGCAGGTAGGTGTGGCGCCCGTCCGCGGCGAGCTTCTTCTCCACCAGGTTGGCAATCGTCGACTTGCCAGCCCCCGAAAGACCGGTGAACCACAAGATCGTTGGCTTCTGCCCCTTGAGCGCGGCGCGCGCCTGCTTGTCGACGTCCAGCGCCTGCAGATGGACGTTGGACGCGCGCCGGAGAGCGAACTGGATCATTCCCGCACCCACGGTGCGGTTCGTCTGGCGATCGATCAGGATGAAGCCGCCGGTTTCCGGGTTGGCGTCGTAGGCATCGAACGCAATCGGTTCTGAAAGGCTGAGATTGACGATGCCCACCTCGTTCAGGGTCAGCGTCTTCGCCGCCAGCTGCTCGAAGGTGTTGACGTCGATCTTGTGCTTCAGGTCGGTGACCGTGGCCGCGACCGTGCGCGCCCCGCATTTCAGAAGGTAGGGCCGGCCGGGAATGAGCGCCTGATCTTCCTGCATCCAGATGACCTTGGCGGCGAACTGGTCGGAAACCTCCGGCCGTTCGGCGGGCTTTGCCAGCACGTCGCCGCGCGAGATGTCGATCTCGTCTTCCAGCGTCAGCGTCACAGCCTGGCGCGCGTACGCAGCGGACAGGTTGCCGTCATGGGTGACGATCGCCTTCACCTTCGACGTGCGACCGGAGCGCGCCACCACGATCTCGTCTCCCGGGCGAACGGAGCCCGACGCGAGCGTGCCGGAGAAGCCGCGGAAGTCGAGGTTCGGCCGGTTCACCCACTGCACGGCCATGCGGAACGGCCGGGCCTCCAGGTCGTCGGATACCTCGACGGTTTCCAGGTGCTCCTTCAGCGTCGGCCCATCGTACCAGGGCGTCTGCGTCGACCGCTGCATGACGTTGTCGCCGAAGCGGGCCGAGATCGGGATCGCCTGCAGCGTCTCGAAGCCGAACCGTTCGGCAAACGCCTGGTACTCGGCGACGACGCGGTCGAAGGCCTCTTTCGAATGGCCGACGAGGTCGATTTTGTTGACCGCCAGCACCACGTGGCGGATCCCCAGCAGAGACACCAGGAATGAGTGCCGTCTAGTCTGCGGCAGCATGCCGTTGCGCGCGTCGACGAGGATCACCGCCAGCTCGGCGTTGGAGGCGCCGGTCGCCATGTTGCGGGTATACTGCTCGTGGCCGGGCGTGTCGGCGACGATGAACTTGCGTGCCTCGGTGGTGAAGAAGCGGTAGGCGACGTCGATGGTGATGCCCTGTTCGCGCTCCGCCTCCAGCCCGTCGACGAGGAGGGCGAGGTCGATGTCGTCGCCGACGGTGCCGTGCCTGCGGCTGTCGCGGGTGAGCGCCGCCAGCTGGTCCTCAAAGATGAGCTTGGAATCGTAGAGCAGCCGACCGATCAGCGTCGACTTGCCGTCGTCGACCGATCCGCAGGTGATGAAGCGCAGCAGACCCTTGGAGGACTGCTCGGCGAGATACTCGGCCGCGAACGCCGCCGATGTGGGCACGTTGTTCATCAGAAGTAGCCCTCGCGCTTCTTGCGCTCCATGGAGGCGGCCTCGTCCGCGTCGATCAGGCGACCGGAGCGCTCGGATGTGCGGGCGATCAGCATCTCGCCGACGATCTCCTCTAGCGTGGCGGCCGGACTCTCGATGGCGCCAGTGAGCGGATAGCATCCCAGTGTGCGGAAGCGGACGATGCGCTGCCGGGCGGTCTCGCCGGGATGGAGCGGAAGCCGGCCGTCGTCGACCATCACCAGCGTGCCGTCGCGTTCCACGATCGGACGCTCGGCGGCGAAATAGAGCGGCACGATCGGGATTTCTTCGGCGAGGATATATTGCCAGATGTCGAGTTCGGTCCAGTTCGACAGGGGGAAGACGCGGATCGATTCCCCCTTGTTCACCCGGGTGTTGTAGAGGCTCCAGAGTTCCGGCCGCTGGTTCTTGGGGTCCCAGCCGTGGCTGGCGGTGCGGAAGGAGAACACGCGCTCCTTGGCGCGGCTCTTCTCCTCGTCGCGCCGCGCGCCGCCGAACGCCGCGTCGAAGCCGTAGCGGGTGAGCGCCTGCTTCAGTGCCTCCGTTTTCATCACATGGGTGTAGTGCGACGAGCCGTGATCGAACGGGTTGATATTCTGCGCCAGCCCATCCGGATTGGTGTGGACGATCAGGTCGAGCCCGAGCCGCTTCGCCGTCCGGTCGCGAAAGGCGATCATCTCGCGGAACTTCCAGGTGGTGTCGACGTGCAGCAGCGGGAACGGCGGCCTGGAGGGATAGAACGCCTTCATCGCCAGGTGCAGCATCACCGACGAGTCCTTGCCGATCGAATAGAGCATGACCGGGTTGCGGAACTCCGCGGCAACCTCCCGCATTATCCGGATCGACTCAGCTTCCAGCCGCTGCAGGTGGGACAATCGTTCGAATGACATCGGCTGCGCACTCTTGTCGACCGCGAGCCCCGGGCCGGTCTCGACCAGGCTGCAGAACTTCGGTCTTAGTCGTTGAAATAGAAGCGACTTTGCTCGTATCGGCAGCGTCGCCTCACCTTCACACCACACTATGGCACGGAATCCGGCCCCTCAAGGAAACGGCTGCCCCCGGCGGCGTGCCGCAGGAGAAAAGAAATAGCGGCTCAGGCCGCCTGCGGAGGACGCATGCCGCATGGCATCGCTGGACGGGTGCATCATGACGGCGGCGTCGGAAGGCGTCAGTGGGTTCCTTGTCGAGGTCGGACGGGCGCTGGGCGGGGCGGTCATCTTTTCCGTGCCCATCTTCATGACCATGGAAATGTGGGAGCTTGGCGCGACCATGGACCGGTTTCGACTGGCATTGATGGTCACGCTGCTTCTGCCGCTGCTTCTGGGCCTCTCCCGCTACATCGGCCTGGAGGAGACGCGCGGCATCGGCCAGGATCTGGCGGACAGTTTCCTCGCCATTGCCGTGGGCTTCGTCTGTTCCGGCGGTATCCTGCTGTTGCTGGGCACCATCGATTTCGGCATGGGCCCAGACGAGATCGCGGGAAAAATCGGGCTTCAGACGGTCCCCGCCAGCATCGGCGCCATGCTGGCCCGCAGCCAGTTCGGACAGCGCGACGAGGACAGCGATCCGCCCGAGCGCCAGACTTCCTACGGCGCCGAGATGTTGCTGATGGCGGCAGGCGCCCTGTTCCTGAGTTTCAGCGTCGCCCCGACGGAAGAGGTCACGATGATCGCCGCGCAGACAACCGTCTGGCACCTGATCGTGCTGATGCTTCTGCTGCTCGTCGCCATGCACGGGTTCGTTTATTCGGTCCGCTTCCGGGGCCAGGAGGTTAGCCAGGTCGAGGGCGTCGGCTTCGCAAGCGTGTTCCTGCGTTACACCATCGTCGGCTATGCGGTCGCCTTTGCCATGAGCCTTTATGTGCTGTGGTCGTTCGGGCAGCTCGAGGGAGAGGGGCTGCGGGCCATCGTGACCACAACGGTCGTGCTCTCTTTTCCCGCCGCCCTCGGGGCGGCCGCGGCGCGGCTCATCCTGTAGCCAATTGGACGAGCGAGGGCAGCAGCGCATGACCAGTGGCAACAGGAAGCCATCCCGGTTTTACCCGGTGTATCCGACCCGCCTGCACTGGATCGCGGCAGGTCTGGGTGCCGCGGTCTTCGTGGCGGTGATTGCGGTCCTTCTGACCTACGGGCTGCAGGAACGTGGGACTCCGCCGGTTGTTACCGTCCGGCCGGCGCCCCCGGCCCGGGTCGCGGAAGGCTATTCGGTGGTGGTGACCGTGGAGAATATCGGCGGTTCAACGGCCGCCGACATCGAGATCGAGGGGCGCACCGGGGCGGACGAGGTGGCCGGCACCGTCGCCCGGGCGCGGCTCGATTACCTGCCGCCCGGATCCAGCCGGAAGGCCACCCTGATCTTTGGGAGCAATCCCGGCGAGGGAGATCTCAGGGTCCGGGCGCTGGGCTATCGGACGCCATGACGCGAAGCGCGAGCGGGTGGGGAACGTTTTGCCGCCTCAGCGGGTTTGAGATCTGCTCAGGCCATCGAGGCTCCGATGAAATCGCGCATCGACACCACTCAGCTCGCTCCTCCCGCTCCGCACGCCTCCGCCAAGGCGGCGCGCCTCGTCTACATGAGCGACGACGTTCCAGGCATCGTTCGTCGCCGCGCCGGCCGTGGGTTCTCCTACCGCGACCCCGAGGGCGTGCTGGTGAAGGACGCGGAGACCCTCAGGCGCATCCGCGGCCTTGCTGTTCCGCCGGCGTATGTCGACGTGTGGATCTGTCCTCTTGATACCGGACATATCCAGGCGACCGGACGCGATGCCCGAGGCCGCAAGCAATACCGCTATCATCCGCGCTGGATCGAAGTGCGCGACCAGGCCAAGTACGACCGGCTCATCGCATTCGCGCACGCGCTGCCGGCAATCCGCGGCCGGGTGGAGGCAGACATCCGTCGCCGCGGCCTTGATCGGACGCGGGTGCTCGCCTCCATCGTCTGGCTGCTGGAGAACACCTTCGTCCGCATCGGCAACACCGCCTACGCGCGTGAGAACAGGAGCTTCGGGCTGACCACGCTGCGCTCCCGCCATCTCAAGGTGGAAGCCTCGGCGGTGCGGCTCAAATTCACCGGCAAGTCCGGCAAGGCATGGAACCTGTCGCTCACCGACCGGCGCATCGTGAAGCTGGTGAAGGCCTGTCACGAGCTGCCCGGACAGCATCTGTTCCAGTACCGTGAAGACGGCGAGGTCCGGCCCGTCGCCTCCCACGACGTCAACGCCTATCTCCGCGAGATTTCCGGAGCGGAGTTCAGTTCCCGGCATTTCCGGACGTGGGCCGGGACGGTGCTCGCGGCCACTCTGTTGGCCGAGGAGGATCCGCCGACGTCCAAGGCCGACGGGAACCGCAAGATCAATGCCGCCATCGACGAGGTCTCCCGCAGCCTCGGCAACACCCGCGCCGTCTGTCGCAAGTGTTACGTCCACCCCAAGGTGTTCGAGCGCTTCGTCGACGGCACGCTTGCCGAGCGCCTGCGCGATGTCGGGCGGATCGATGCCGAGAGCGGCCTCGACGAGGACGAGCAGCGCGTGCTGGCGTGGCTCGTGGACGAACGCGGCGGGTGATGCGCCGGCACCGGCGGCAGGAACAATTTCGGCGCGACGCGGTTCCGCCCACCGAACGCCAAGCCCGATGGAGCCATTTATGACCGACGAAACGCCCCCGCAGACCCAGGATCGCCAGCCGGGCCTGGAAGGCGAGATGCGCCCGGAACCCGATGCGGCTCCGCGTCACCCGGGCTCCGGCCGCCTTGAGGGAAAGGTCGCGCTCGTCACCGGCGGCGACAGCGGCATCGGCCGGGCCGTGGCCCTGGCCTTCGCCCGCGAAGGCGCGGATGTGGCCATCTCCTACCTCGACGAGCATGCGGATGCCGAAGCGACGCTGGACGGGATCCGTGCCGAAGGCCGCCGCGGCGTGGGGATCGCCGGTGACGTCGGCCAGGTGGTGCACTGTCACGAGACGGTCGGCCGGGTGGTCGAGGAACTTGGCGGCCTTGATATCCTGGTCAATAACGCCGGCGAGCAGCACGAGGTGGGGGATCTGTCCGAACTGACCCCCGAGCAGCTCGAGCGCACCTTCCGCACGAACGTCTATTCGTTCTTCTACATGACCAAGGCGGCACTTCCGCATCTCAAGCCGGGCAGCGCGATCATCAATTCCACGTCGGTCACCGCCTACAAAGGGCACACCACGCTGATCGACTATTCGGCCACCAAGGGCGCGATCGTCGCGTTCACGCGGACGATGTCGAATGTGCTGGTCGAGCGTGGCATCCGCGTCAACGGCGTGGCGCCGGGACCGATCTGGACGCCGCTGATTCCCGCCTCCTTCGATGCCGACCACACCGCGCATCACGGCAACAACGTGCCCATGGGCCGTGCCGGCCAGCCGAACGAGGTGGCGCCGAGCTCCGTGTTCCTGGCCTCCGACGATGCCTCCTACATGTCGGGCCAGATCCTGCATCCCAACGGCGGAACCGTCGTCGGATCCTGAGCCGCAAGGCGTCGGCACGCCGGCGAGCCAGATCGTCCGCCGTTCTCGTCTGGCATCGCCGCGCCGAAATGGGGCCGGTTCGGCCGGCCCCATGTCCTGTCGAACTGGCGGTCAGGTGGCCGCGCCGATAATCGCGCAGGCGATGCGGTTGCCGGCGTCCCCCGACGGCTGGCTCTTGTAGTCGTCCTTGCCCGCGTGGATCATCAGGGTCCGACCCTGGATGCTGGCATTGCCGCCCGCCAGCGAGACATTGGGATTCAGAACGTCGGCGCGCAGCGTTCCGTCGGCACCCACGTACTGGTTCGGCATGTCGCCTGCGTGCGGGCCGCTTTTCACCAGAAAGCCGTGGTCGACCCCCTCTGGATTGAAGTGTCCGCCGGCCGACTTGAAACCGTCCTGAGCGTCGCAGCTGTCGGTCTCGTGGACATGAAAGGCCACCCAGCTGTCGGCGGGCAGACCTTCGATCTCAATCTGGATGAGAACGCCTTTTTCGGTCTGGGTCAGGCCGGCGGTACCGATGTCGTTTCCGTCAGCGCCGACGAATGAGGCCTTCAGCGTGCGGTCGACAATGGGCGCGTCGGTCTGGGCGAGTGCCGGAGTGGCCAGCGCGATACCGGTTCCGAGCGCGCAGACGAGCATGGTTCTCATGATGTGTCCTTCCCTTCTAGCTGCCCCGGTCGGGCCAACAACAAACGTCGGATGAAGGTTCCTGCCGAACCTGCACTTCCCGACATCGCCCCCGATCCCGAGGCATGAAGCTTCGTTCACTCCCGCGATTTCACAAGCTTCGCGGCTTGGAACCTCTTTACTTCAATTGGCTGCCGCCGATGCGAGGAGAATATTCGATGACTGTAGTAAAAATTCAGACTATCATTTGTTAATCGGGGTCTCAGGCGGATTTGTCATGAATAGTTTGGGTGTATGGGAACCGTTTCATTGCGCGGGCGTTTCGTTTCGAAGGTTTCGCGTCTCTGGGAGGTTCGCATGTCCGCATGCCATGGTACGACCGCTCTGCCCGACCTTGCCGCACCGCTGCCCGTCCACCCTGCCACGGCCCATATCGATCGCGACCTCGTCGCCCTCATTCCGGCGCTGCGGATGTTCGCGCGCACCTTCTGCAAGAGCGGGTTCGATGTCGACGACCTCGTGCAGGAAACGCTGACCAAGGCGATCGCGAACGCCGAGAAGTTCCGGCCGGGCACGAACCTGAAGGCCTGGCTGTTCACCATCATGCGCAATGCCTTCTACACCTCGGCCAAGGTGCGGCGGCGCGAACAGCCGGGCTACGAGGATTGCGTGTCCGACGTGCTCACGGTGGCCCAGTCCCAGGACTGGGCGGTTCGCGGCCTGGAGATCCGCGCCTCTCTGGATGCGCTGCCGCCGGAGCAGCGTGAAGTCCTCGTCCTCATCGGAATTCTCGGCGTCTCCTACGAGGAGGCGGCGGAGATGACCGGATGCGCGATCGGGACGATCAAGAGCCGGCTCAATCGCGCCCGCCACCGGATGCTTCTGTTGCTTCAGGCGGAGAACGTCGCCGAACTGTTCGAGGGGCGCATTCACTAGCCCATTTGCGCGCCGTCCCGTGCCGCGTTCGGGCAGATGCGCAGTCGCCTCCGGCCAGGGCAACCCGGCCGGAGGATGTGCTCAACAGCCGGCCGACTCGCTGTTGCGGCCGCGCTGGATGGCTCCGTCGCGATAGGGCCAGACCGTCGTCATGGTGCAGTCGGCGCTCATCGACCATGAACTGACCAGGTCGCGGTTGCGGCCGTCCCAGGTGAGGCTCCCCGCCAGGCTCTCGTCGCTGGTTCTGCCCTCCACCACGGTCGGCAGATCCGCCGGTGCCGGCGGGGCCACCTTCGTTGCCAGGATCGCCATGGTCGGGGCGTTGTTGCCCGGTCGGCCGCAAGGCAGCAGGTAGAGGGTGGTATGGCCATCGAGGGCAACCGAGGCGGCGTCGGCCTGGCTGAACGCGGCATCGTCGATGCGCTCGCATTCATCTTCCGATGCATTCCACACCTTTGCTACATCGTCGGGCAGGGCGCCCGGCATGGCGATGACCGTTGCCGATGGCGCATCGACCGGCGGAGTGTCGCCGGGGCGGGCAAGCGCCGTGGTCGTGCCGACCCGGTTCTGGCGATCATCGAGCCAGAGCGCCAGCGCAGTGAAACCGGTGGTGGATACGGCTGCCGGCGTTCCGCCCCCGCCCACCTCGGCCACCGTCGCTTCCTCCAGCGCCGCGGCATGCTCGGCGGTGAACGGGGCGGCGCTGGCACACGGCGTCAGGCCGACGCCTGCGAGCTTGCGGGCGAATGCGGCAAGCGGCGTTGCCGCGTCCGTGGCGGCAAGCTCTGCAAGCGACGGGGAGAGGGCGGCGGCGTCGGACGCGGAGAGCACCGCGGTTCCGTCGACCTGGAGCGACCAGTCCGTCGGCGCGTCTTCGCCGATGGGGAAGAGGCAAGCGTAGGCGCGATCGGCAGCGGCGGGACCGCGAAACACCGAGAACAGGCCGTCGCCGGCCGCCGTGTAGATCGTGCAGGCGCCGGAGCTCAGGCAGTAGCCGCTCCAGTCGGTCACGGTCTTGTAGAGCGGCACCTCCACGGCGTTGGCCTGGACTGGGCAGAGGCTCATGGCGGCGGCGAGCGCGGTCGGCAAGGTCAGGCGCATCGGGTTTCTCCCGGTTCGGTGCGATCAGCCCCGCACTACTGATAGGCGGTGCGGGCGGTACTCGCCAGCGGAAGCGTGATGATGCTGCATCGCGGCAAAATAATCGATAATCAGGAGCTTCTTTGGCGCCCGCCTCGTCCTTAAATCCGTTTCAAACTTGGGTTTCTGGGGGCGACCGAACGCTCCGTGAAATGGATTATCGATTATCCGTTGACAGCCTCGGCGGCCCTCTGCGATTGTTCGGGACACTGACGAAGTTCCAACGAAACGGAGCCGCCGTGCAGCTCGAAGAGCACAAAGCCTACTACCGCGAAATGATCGGCCTGGTGCCGCCGAAGGTCTCGAAGCGTCTCGATTTCGCGGCTTCGGTCGATCCTGAGGGCCTCGACCAGCTCGAGGCCATGCGCAAGAGTGTCTTCGAATCGAAGCACCTCGATGCAAAGCAGGTTCAGGTCCTGGCTTATGCGATCCTGCTGACGCAGACCTCCCCGGCCGCCGAATTTCACGCCCGTGCGGCGATCAAGGCCGGGGCCACGAAGGAAGAACTTTTCGACGCCGCGAAGATCGCTTTCCTGTTCCGCGGCCTCTCCGCCATCAACCATGCCGGCGACGTGCTCGCGAAAATCTACGGACCGGACGAAGCCGACAAGGCCTGAGACCCGGTTCACGGGCTCGTCAAACGACTACGGAGGAAACCATGCTCAAGCGTTCACTCATTCTCGCTGCCGCGCTCGCGGTCACGGCCGGCGCGGCCCAGGCCGAATACCCGGATAAGGGGCTCAGCTTCATCGTGCCGTTCCCGCCGGGCGGCGCCAGCAACTTCATCGGGCGCGCCATCGCAACCGAGATGGCGACCGACCTCGACCAGGACATCACGGTGCTGAACAAGGCCGGTGCGGCCGGAACCGTCGGCGGAGCCGAGATCGCCCGCGCCGCGCCGGACGGCTACACCATCGGCATCCTCACCTCGACGCCGCTGCTGATGAAGCCGCACACCGCCGAGCTGCCCTACGATCTGTCGAGCTTCGACGTCGTCTGCCGTGCCTTCGACAACCCGCTGATCCTGACGGTCAGCGCCAAGTCGGAGATTACCTCATTCGAGGATCTCATGGCGAAGGCGAAGGAGCGTCCCGGGGCGGTGAAGTACTACACGGAAGGACCGGGTTCGCTGCAGGACATCGCCATGAGCGACCTGGAACAGCAGGCCGGCTACAAGGCCATCGGCGTGCCGATGAAGGGCCACCAGGCTGCGGTGCAGAACCTGCTGTCCGGCGTTATCGACGTCGCCCCGCTCACCGCCGAGGCGGTGCTGGGCAACCCCGACCTGCTGCGTCCGATCGCCATCATGTCGGCCGAACGGGTTGAGGCACCGGACGTTCCGACGATTTCCGAGCTCGGCTACAACGACGTCATCTACAGCCTGACGGGCGCCATCGTTGCTCCCAAGGGGCTTGAGCCCGCAGTCTACGACCGGCTCGTCGCGTCCTGTGCCGCTGCGCAGAAGTCGGCCGGCTTCACCGAAACGCTGACCAAGTTCTCCATGCCGAAGGTGTCGGAGACCGGCGAGGCGTCGGCCAAGTCGATCGGCAAGCAGTACGAGGCCATCGGAGCCTACATCGAGAAGAACGGCCTCGGCGCGAAATAGCGCCTGGAGCGGATCGGACGCGCCATGTCGAAGCACCTGAAGACCGTCTCGGCCGGTTTCGCCCTGCTCGTCTTATGGGGCTTCCTCGGCGTGTACACCTCGCAGATGTCGCTGCCGGCGTTCGGCGGCGGCATCGCCTACGATCCGCTGTTCTTTCCGCAGATCCTGATCGGGGCGGGGGGCATACTTGCCGTCGTCCTGATCGTCCAGGGTGGGCGCCCGCTGCTGGCGGGGCTCGCAGCCGAGCCGGAAGAGGATGCCCCGCAAAACCCTCGCCGGATCGTCGCCGTGATTGCCATGGTCGGCTGCTATTTCGCCGCCATGCCCATCCTCGGATTTCCGATCTCGACGGCCCTGTTCCTGCTGGTGTTCGCGCCGGTGCTCGGATATCGCAAGCCGGCCGGCGTCCTGATAACGGCGGTGCTCGGCCCGCTGGTGATCTGGTACGTCTTCACCGCCGGCCTGGAAGCGCCGCTTCCCGCCTGGCCGGCCTTCTAGCCGGGGCTCAAGGCGGTCCAGACCACACGGGGCCATCGCCATCCCGGTCAGGCGGTCGGTCGGCCCCCGGCTGCTATCATCTCGATCCAGCTCGTGGACCGGTGTCCGTCCGACCCGCCTTCTGGATCATCCCGTCCCGCGCGGCCGCGCCTGTTTCAAGGTCCGCCCGGAAGCGTTGTCAGGGTCCCGCGCTCCGCCCAGGAGACGGTGACCGCGCCACTCAGGTCTACCGATGGATATCCTGGCTTCCGCCGCGGACATGATCTTCACCCTTCCGACGGTGCTTGCCATTCTCGGCGGCACGCTGCTCGGCGTCGCCATCGGAGTCCTGCCGGGGCTGGGTCCTGCCGTGGGCGTGTCGCTCGCGCTGCCGTTGACCCTCGGTCTCGACCAGGTGCCGGCGATCGCCATGCTGCTGGGCATCTACGCGGGCTCGATCTACGGCGGTTCGGTCACCGCCATCCTCATCAACACCCCTGGCACCCCCTCGTCCGCGGCAAGTTGCCTGGACGGCTATCCGATGACCCTGAAGGGTGAGGCGGGCAGGGCACTCGGCATCGCCGCGGTCGCCTCGGTGTTCGGCGGTCTGTTTTCCGTGGCGATCCTCGCGCTCTTCGCGCCGCGTCTGGCGTCCTGGGCGCTCAACTTCGGCCCGGCCGAGATGCTGGCGCTGGCGCTGTTCGCGCTCACCTGCATCGCGGCGGTGTCGGAGGGGTCGATGATCAAGGGCCTGATGGGCGGCGTCCTCGGCCTGTTCATTTCGGTGATCGGCCAGGACACCTTCACCGGACAGGTCCGCTACGACTTCGGCATCTTCGAGCTGTCGGCGGGCCTGTCGCTGGTGCCGGTGCTGGTCGGCCTGTTCGCCCTGTCGGAGGTGTTCACCCGGCTCGGCGGCGCCAACGGACCGGTCCAGACCATCACCAGCGCCGGGTTCCGGATGCCCACATTCCGCGAATTCAGGGGGCTGACGCCGACCTTCCTGAAGGGCGGGGTTGTCGGCACCATCCTCGGCATCCTGCCGGGCATCGGGCCGACGGCCGCCTCGTTCGTCAGCTACGCGGAGGCGCGGCGCTCGTCGAAGGAGCCGGAGACCTTCGGCAAGGGCAACCCGCATGGTCTGGCGGCCAGCGAAAGCGCCAACAACGCCGTCACCGGGGCGGCGCTGGTGCCGACGCTGGCGCTCGGTGTGCCGGGCGATCCGATCACCGCCATTCTGCTCGGCGCGCTGGTCATCAAGGACATCGTTCCGGGCCCGCGGCTGTTCATCCAGCACGCCGACACCGTCGCCGCCCTCTATATCGTGCTGACGGTCATCAACATCCTGATCCTGCCCATCGCCGCCGGTTTCGGCGGCGTCTGGCGCCGCATCCTGGCGCTCCCCGAGGCGCTGTTGATGGCGATGGTCGTGGTGCTCGTCACCGTCGGCATCTACACCCTCAACAACTCCGTCCTCGACCTGGTGACGACGTTCACCGCCGGCGTCGTCGGCTATCTCCTGCGCCGCGCCGGTTTCCCGCTGGCGCCGATCATCATTGGCTTCGTGCTCGGCGGCATGGTGGAGGAGAACCTCCGCATGGGGATGATCGTCTTCGAGGGCGACTGGACCCAGTTCTTCACCCATCCGATCGCCGCCGCGCTTCTCGCCCTGTCGGTCATCCTGCTCGCCCGGCCGCTCTATTCCGGGGCGTGGGGCCGGTTCGTCGCGGCCCGCAAGTCCCGCTGAAGGTCATCGCCCATGCGTCCCTGTCTCGCGCCCGATCCGCACCCGCATCCGCCCCGCCTCAGGGCGCCGGCCGGCACCTGTGACACCCACTGCCACGTCATCGGTCCGCAGCGCCGCTACCCGTTCTCCGAGCCGCGCAGCTACACCCCGCCCGACGCGCCCGTCGAGACCTACCGCGCCGTGCGCGAGACGCTCGGCATCGATCGGTCGGTGATCGTGCAGCCCGGTGCGCACGGCTTCGACAACACCGTCACCACCGATGCCATCGCGGTCCTCGGCGACAGCGCGCGCGGCATCGCCGTGGTCCCGCCGGAGATTACCGATGCCGAGCTGGCCGACCTCCACGACAAGGGTATCCGGGGCTTGCGCCTCTCCACGCTCTTGTCGGGCGGGGTGGGGACAGACAAAATCGCGCGCATGGCGGAAAAGGTCGCGCCGCTCGGGTGGCATATCCTGCTGCACCTGAAGAGCGCCGACGAACTGCCGGCCCTGATGCCGATGATCCGCCATCTGCCGGTCGACGTGGTGCTCGACCACATGGCGCGGGTGACCGGCGTCGAGGGCGTCGACAGCCCGCCGTTCCGGGCGCTGCTGGAGCTTCTCACGAAGACCGACAGCTGCTGGACCAAGGTGTGCAGCTGGTACCGGCTTTCCGGCGCGGCTGCGCCCTTCGAGGACATGCGCCGCATGGCGGAGGCCGTGCTTGCCGCCCGGCCCGACCGGGTGCTGTGGGGCACCAACTGGCCGCATCCGCTGCTGTTCGACGGGCCGATGCCGAACGACGGCGATCTCATGGACCAGTTCATGGACTGGGCCGGCACCGACGCGGTGCGCCAGGCGGTCCTGGTCGACAATCCGGCGCGTCTCTACGGCTTCTGACGGTTCCTCAGTCTTCGGGCAGGCGGCCGGACAGCTTGGCGGTGGCGTAGACCCGCTCGATGTGGCGCTCGAGCAGCAGGGCGGCCATCTCCGCGTCCTTCTCCAGGGTGGCCTCGAGAATGCGGGCGTGATCCTTCTGGATCTCCGGGTTGTTCTGCCGTCCCTCGGAGTAGAGCCGGCGGTAGCGGTCGGCCTGGTCGAACAGGATGCCCTGGAAGCGGATCAGCCACTCCGATCCGCAGCCGGCGATCAGCGCCGCGTGAAACAGGCGGTGCTGGTTCTCCCAGGCCACGTACGCATCGGCCTCGCCCCGGCCACGCGCCTCGTCCAGCTTCGCCAGCTTGGCGTAGCTTCCGCGCAGCGCCGCGTCGAAGGTCTTGCCGCCGTGGGCGATCGACAGCTTCAGCCCCTGCGCCTCGATCAGCTTGCGCTGGTCGGTTATGTCCCGCAGGCGGGCGAGGGACATCGGGGGAACGCGGAAGCCGCGGTTGTCCTCGCCGATGACGAAGCCGTCGGCGGCGAGCCTCGCAAGCGCTTCGCGCAGCGGCGTCGGGCCGATGCCGTAGCGCTTCTGAAGGAACTGGATGGTGATCCGCTGTCCCGGCGACAGGGCGTTGGACAGGATGTCCTGGCGCAGCCGCGCGTAGGCCTCCGCCGTCCGGGTCGCTGGTGCCGGCTGGCCAGGTTCAGGGACCGGGAAGGGGGCAGGCGCGGTGTCGTCCAAGGGAAGCTGGCCTTCTGAGACATCGGAGCGCATCAGGTCTAGAGCATTTTTGGATGCTGCGGAATCCTTCCATCGGGCGGGCCGGTACGCGATCCGCCGTTGGAGCCCTCGACGCATCTCCGATTTTTGCGCGATTGCCTCTGGTCCGCCGAGCCCCCATGCCTTTATACCGGACCCAGTGTCCCCGTAGCTCAGCAGGATAGAGCACAGGATTCCTAATCCTGGGGTCGCAGGTTCGAATCCTGCCGGGGACACCATCCCAGCTCCTGACCCTTCGCTCCCCAAGTCCGCCGCCACGCCGTCCGCCGCATTCCGGCGCATTCGGACGGTGGCCCGCGTGCCGGTCGGGGCGGTCTCACGCACGGTCGGCAGTGGATGAAGGTGCGATCGCGAGAAGGGCCGCCAGGCCCGCGAGCCCCAGAACGGTCGACAGCACCAGCGCGCCGGCGCCATAGCGCTCCATCAGGAGGGCGAACAGGAATGGCGCACCGGCCTGTCCGAAGCGGGCCGGGACCATCAGAAGCCCCTGGCGAAATCCGTAGCCGGACGGGCCGAAGATCGCGAGCGGCAACGTCCCCTTCGCGATCGTCAGAATGCCGTTTCCGGCGCCGTGAAGGAGGGTGAAGAGGATTGCGGCGGGGGCGCCGAACGTCATCAGCGCGATCGCTCCCAACGGATGGGCGAGGGCGGCCAGCCGCGCCGAGAGCAGCGGGTGGAAGCGCTTCAGGAAGCCGAACTCCAGAAGACGGCCCGCGACCTGTGCCGGCCCCACCAGGGCCGCGGCCGCGACGGCAGCGGTCGGTGTGGCGCCGGCTTCCTGCAACAGCCGCGGCAAGTGCGCCGCCATCGCGGTGCTGATGAACCACGTCACCGCGAACACGATCGCCAGGAGCGTCATCGTGTGGCGCGGCCGTTGCGCAGGCCTGTCCGCAGATGCCGGCACCGTCGGTGCTGTCGCAGGCGGTGGCGGCTGGGTGCCCACCGGCACCAGAAGGCGGTTGAGCGGCAGGCCGATGACGATGTGGGCGCCTGCCCAGACGAAACACACCATCCGCCAGCCGGCCTCCGCTTCCAGAAAGGCGGAGATCGGCCAGCAGACGGTGCTTGCGAAGCCCGCGAGCAGCGTGATCCCGGTGATGGCGCCGCGGGCCTTGGCGCCATAGATGCCGGCGAGGGTGGAGAAGGCCGCCTCGTAGAGCCCCATGGCCATGCCGACCCCGATGATCAGCCAGCTGGCAAACAGGAGGCCTGCTCCCTGGGCCATGCCCAGCAGCGCGAGTCCCGTTGCGAACACCAGACTTGAGACCGCCAGCACATCACGACCGCCGAACAGGTCGATGCGCCGGCCGGCCAGGGGACCGAGGCAGGCCGCGACGAGGAGCGCGGCGGAGAATGCGCCGAACACCACGCCGGTCGAGACGCCGAGGTCGCGTGCCATCGGCGCGGCCAGGATCGCGGGCAGATAGTAGGTGGAGCCCCACGCCAGCGTCTGCGCGCTGCCGAGCGCGATGACGACCCACCTCTGTCTGGTCGGCGCGATCATGAGGCGTACCCGTAACCCTGTGGAGCGGGATTGGAGGCGGCAGGCACCGATCTATAGATCTCTGGAGCGAAACGCGCACGTGCATTCGGACCTGCCGTACGACCGCGTGCAAGCGTCCGAAGCCGCCTTGCGGGGACCGATCCGGCGCGCCACGGAATCGATCCGCCCGGCAGTCAGCCGATATCCGGATCGGGCAGGCCAGTCATCTGGGCGGATGGAGGTCGCGAAGCGGAATCCGTGGCCGATCAGGCGGAGGCGAGGGCCGGTGAATTGGCCATCACGATGGTGTTTTTGCCCGCGCTCTTCGCCTGATACATGGCCGCGTCCGCGGTCTCCAGCAGGGCGTCGCGGGTCAGGCCGTGCTCGGGATAGAGCGCGATCCCGATGCTGACACCGACGCCATGCCCCTTCCAGGAGAGGCCCCGGATCGCCTTGCCCAGCCGCTTGAGCATCGTGGTCGCCGCTTCCACGGATTCGGCTTCGGGGAACATGACGACGAACTCGTCGCCGCCCATGCGCGCGGCGACCGGCGCCGCAATGGTGGCCTCATCGGCACCGCGTGGTGGAAACGCCACATATTCGCGGATCTTGCGCTCGATCGTCTGGGCGATGTCGACGAGGGCTTCGTCGCCGACGCTGTGGCCCAGGTCGTCGTTGATCTTCTTGAAGCCGTCGATGTCCAGGAAGGCCAGGACGACGGATCGTTCGTGCTCGCGGGCGCGCTTGATCTCGACGTCGAGCTGTTCTTCCAGCGACCGCCGGTTGGCGAGCCCCGTCAAGCTGTCGAACCGCGCCAGGCGCTCCAGCATGAGGCGGTAATGCCGCGCCTCGGCGAGGGCGAATGCGGCGGCGGTGGACCCCAGGAAGCAGAGGGACAGCACCAGGCCCACATAGAACAGTTTCGCGCGGGAAGGTTCGCCGACCTCGGCGTCAAGCTGATCGGCGTCGAGGAAGGTGCCCACGTACCAGCGGCGCGGGTTGCTGCTGCTGCCCGCCGCGGCGCGGGGCGGGACGAATCCCTCGAAATCCTGCACGCCGGTCATGATGTCGCTGACGGGATCGACGACGCTGTAGCTGAACAGGCCTTCGTCGGTGAGGATCTGCCCGGAGGTCGCGGTCTGCGCGGCCGCCCAGGTCTGGGGATAGAGGATGTTCATGCGCTCATCATGCTCGTCGTCGAACATGAAGCCCCAGGCGGGCGGCGGCGTGCGCGAGACGAACCAGTAACCTGCCGCGTTCAGCATCATTGGATCGCCGCTCGACAGGTCGGCGGCGCTCTCCACGGCGGTGAGCATCGAGGAGGCCAGGTAGTTGAGGACGATGACGCCGACGCGGTCGCCGTCGGCGGTCTCCAGCGGCGTCGAGATGCGGACGGTCGGCTTGTAGGGGCGGACCACCCGGCCGTCCTCCACGTTCAGGTCGAGCGGCGACACGTAGATCTGGCCATGGCTCATCGCCAGCGGCGCCTGCACGTAGGTTCGCTCCGACTTGTCCTGCAGGCGTGTTTCCGCCGCGATGATCGGCGAGCCGCCATTGTAGTTGACGCGCAGATATTCCTGGCCAGACGGCAGAATGATGCGGATCTGGTCGTAGATCTCGCGGGATTTGGCGAAATTCTTGAAAACGCTTCCGGCCGTCGTGCTGGTGCTCTGCAGCGTTTCGCCGGGGGTGTTCAGGAGGTACTCGACCTCGTTGCGCAGGAACATGAGATCGGAGCGGACCAGCTTGAGCCGTTCGCGGATCGCACCCATCTGGGCGAAGACGATGCCGCTTTCCTCCGACTTCACCTGGGCGAGGCGGCGCGATTCCTCGCGGTCCTGGACGATGTAGACACCGGCGCCGGCCAGCATCATCGACCCGACGAAGAAGATGGCGAACCAGACCAGCACGGACTGGCGAAAATCAGGGTCGGCGGAGAACCGGCTGGTGATCTTCTGGCGCGCACGGCCGCTGTCGTCGTGCGGCCGCTGCTCGGCCGGAGACGTGCTTGCGGCCGCTGGGTCGGAAACTGAACCCATGTCCTGTCCTCTACTCACTGACGGACGCGCCCCGCGAACTGGCGCCGGCGCCGCTGGCTCCCGGCGGAGCATGTGTTCGTCCCCCGTGCACCATGGTGAGCGCCTTCGGCGACCGATGCAATGGAGCGGTCGCCCGCGCCGGCCATGCAGGATGCGGGTTGCGGTTGGTCACGCGGTCCAGAAGCGGTCCGTCGGCAGTGGCTCCTCGGCAAGCAGCAGACTCAGCGGCTTGGGCGGCGAAACGAAATAGCCCTGGGCACGGTCGGCGCCGAGCCGCTTCACGATCGCCAGGGTTTCGGGACCCTCGACCCATTCGGCGACGGTGGCGATGCCGAGCGCCCGGCCGACGCTGATGATCGCCTCGACGATCTGGGTGTTGGCATTGTCCTCCTCGATCTGGCGGACGAAGCTGCCATCGATCTTCAGTTCGTCCACCCGGAAGTCCTTGAGATAGGAGAACGAACTCAGTCCGACGCCGAAATCGTCGAGGGAGATGCGGCAGCCGTGCTGCTTGGCCGAGCGGGCGAAGAAGGTCGCCGATGCCAGGTTGTTGATGAGCGCCGTTTCGGTGATCTCGAAGCAGATCCGATCCGACGGAATTTCCGCATAGGACAGCTGCTCGTGGACGAACGGCCAGAGGAGTGGATCGTCCAGGGAATTGGCCGAAAGGTTGATGGAGATCGACAGCGTCGGATCGCGTCTCAGCGCCGCGGCGTGGCCCTGCAGGACCTCCACGATAACCCATCGATCGATGGCCGCCATCATCCCGTAGCGTTCGGCGGCCGGAATGAAGGCGCCGGGTGACAGCAGCTCGCCATGCTCGCTCTGCATCCGGATCAGGATCTCGATGTGCCGTCCGGGCGGCCCATGCTTGCCGTTCAGCGAGATGATCTCTTGGCCGAACAGCTTCATGCGGTTGGTGTCGAGGGCCATCCGCAGCTTCGCGGCGACGTTGATCTCCCGATGGTGCCGTTCGGCGTCACTCTCCTCGGCGAGATAGAGCGCCACCTGCCCGCGCCCGGCCGCCTTGGCGGCGTAGCAGGCAACGTCGGCCTCCTTCATCAGCTCGGCCGGGTCGTGGTTGCTGTTGCTGATCTCGGTGATGCCGATGCTCGCGCCGATGTCGTAGACGTGTCCGTCCCAGTGGAAGACGAAGTTCCGGATCGCGTCGACCAGGTCCTCGCACACGCCTTTGGCACGCTCGAGCGAGCAGCTGGGCAAGAGCAGGGCGAACTCGTCGCCGCCGATGCGGGCAATGAGGTCGCCGTCGCGCAGCGTGGACGTCAGCAGACGGCCGATGTCGCCGAGCAGGGCGTCGCCGGCCGGATGTCCCGCCGTGTCGTTGACGATCTTGAAACGGTCGAGGTCGATGAAGCACAACGCGTGGCGGGCGGTGCTGTCCTGGGCCGCCTCGCAGGTGGCGGCCAGCGCCTCTTCGAAGGCGAGCCGGTTCGGCAACCCGGTCAGGCTGTCGGAATGCGCGGCGTGGAGCAATTGCTTCTGCAGCACGCGCGTGCGGGTCACGTCCTGGAAGATCAGCACCGCGCCGATGATTTCTCCGCTCGGCGTGCGCACGGGTGCGGCGGAGTCCTGGATGTGCAGCCGGGCCCCGGTCCGGGTGAGCAGGACGGCCCCGTCCTGCAGATAGTAGGGCTCCAGGCTGGTCATGCAGGCGGCGACGGGGCTGGCGATCGGCAGGTTGGTCTCGTCGTCGAAGATCCTGAACACATCCGACAGGTCGAGGCCCTCCGCCTGCGCCAGCGTCCAGCCTGACAGGCTTTCGGCGATCGGGTTCATGAAGGTGATCTTCAT
>Ga0207904_1000246_pt1 | contig 23816 bp, 21 predicted proteins | sample MalvirmetaMSP118_FD_184232 | JGI IMG/M metagenome (GOLD analysis project Ga0207904, IMG submission 184232) | Marine viral communities from the Deep Pacific Ocean - MSP-118 (SPAdes) | ecosystem: Environmental > Aquatic > Marine > Oceanic | place: Pacific Ocean | collected 2011-05-30 | reverse complement strand
CTCTGCACGGTGCTGCTCGTGCTGCTGGCCGCGCTGACGTTCGCCCCCGGTCTCGCCGGCGTGCCGCCCATCGACCGCGACGAGCCGCGCTATGTGCAGGCGTCCAAGCAGATGGTCGAGCGTGGCGACTACGTGGATATCCGTCTCCAGGACGAGCCGCGCTACAAGAAGCCGATCGGCATCTACTGGCTGCAGGCCGCGGCCGTCGAGCTGTCGGGCTACGGGGCCGACGCGCCGCTGTGGGTCTACCGGCTGCCGTCGCTTCTGGGCGCGGTTCTGACGGTTCTCGGTACCGTGCTGGCCGCGCGTGCGTTTCTCGGGCCGCTTCCGGCCCTGGTCGCCGGCATGATCACGCTGGCGATCGTCGTGCTGAACGTCGAAGCCAACCTCGCCAAGACAGACGCGATGCTGACCGCGACGGTGGTTTTCGCCCAGGCGGCGCTGGCGCGGATCTGGCTTGCCGAGCGCAAGCCGTCCTTCTTCGGCTGGCCGCTCATTTTCTGGATCGCGATCGCCGCGAGCGTGCTCATCAAGGGCCCGATCGGGCTGATGGTGAGCGGGCTGACGATCCTCTGGCTGACGGTCGCCAACGCGCCCAAGTGGCGCTGGCTGGGCCGGCTGCACATCCTTCCCGGATTGCTTCTCACCGTCGCGCTGGTGCTGCCGTGGTTCGTGGCGATCAACATGGCGACCGACGGGGCCTTCTTTCAGGAGGCGGTGATGAAGGACTTCCTCGGCAAGGCGGGCAGCGGTCAGGAGGGTCACTGGGCTCCGCCGCTGACCCATCTGCTGATGTCAGTCGGGGTGGCCTGGCCGGCCATGGCGCTGGCGGTGGTGGGCGCCGGGGCCATGTGGGCGCAGCGCCGCACCCGGCTGATGCGCTTCCTGATGGCCTGGGTGATCCCGTCCTGGGTCGTGTTCGAGATCGTGGCGACGAAGCTTCCCCACTACACGCTGCCGCTGCTGCCGGCGCTGGCCATCGGCGCCAGCTTCGCCCTCGTCGGCGACGACCGGCCGATGCCGGTCCGCTGGCTGCGCTGGCTGGGCGCCATCGAGCTGGCGGGCCTGCCGATCGCGCTGGTGCCGACGGTCATCGTGCTGCCGCTGGTACTCGGTGACCGCGTTTCCTTCGTTGCCATCGTCATTGCGCTCGTTGCGGCGGCAGCCGCCGTCTACGCGGCGCGGCTGCTGATCGAGGATCGCGACCGCCTGCGGGCCGTCTGTCTCGCCGTCGCAGCCTCGATCCTCCTGAACGTCGCCGCCTGGGGCCTCGTGCTGCCGCGCCTGGACTCGCTGTGGCTGAGCCCGCGGCTTGCCGATCGGGCGGAGGAAATGGCGGGCTGCCCCGACCCGGTTCTCGTGTCGGTCGGGTTCCGCGAGATGAGCCTCGTCTTCCTGGCGGGCACGGACACGGTGATCGCGTCGCCGCAGCAGGCGGCCGATGTGCTCGCCGAAACCCCGTGCGCCGTGCTGGCCGTCAACGAGCCGGAACGAGCCGAGACCCTCGCCGCGGTGCAGGCGAAAGGCGTCGTGCTCGAGGAGGCTGGCGCCGAGGCGGGCCGCAACATCGGCAACGGCGATATCCTCCAGATGACGCTGTTTCGTCGCGCACAGCCTTGATTGAGCCTCGGAAGGCGGCTAGCAGGCTCTCCCATACGCACGGAGACGCGGGTTTGACCGGCGTCTGCCGACCGATAGTCACCGAATATTCGACCGAGCCCGGCCCCGATCATTGTCCGCTACAGCCAGCCCTCCGCTTGATCCGACGCGCCGCACCGGCGCCGACCCCGACGTGTCCGTCGTCATCCCGGCCAAGGATGAGGCCGGCAACCTTCCGGGGCTCGTCACGGAGATCGGCGCGGCGCTCGCCGGCCGGCCGTTCGAAGTGCTGGTGGTCGACGACGGCTCGACCGACGAGACCGGTCGCGTACTTGCGGAGATGGCGGCCGCATCGGCGCCGTGGCTGCGGCACATCCGGCACGCCCAGTCCTGCGGCCAGAGCGCCAGCATCCGCACCGGCGTGCGCTATGCGCGGGGCCGGGTCATCGTGACCATCGATGGCGACGGCCAGAACGATCCGCGCTTCATTCCGCAAATGCTGTCCGCCATGGAGGCGGAAGGCGGCGACGTCACAATGGTCGCCGGCGAACGCCAGGGCCGGAAGGCCTCGTGGGGCAAGCGCTACGGATCGCGGGCGGCGAACGGCCTGAGACGCACGCTCCTGAACGACGGCACCCGGGACACCGGCTGCGGCCTGAAGGCGATCCGCCGCGAGATCTTCCTGGAGCTTCCCTATTTCGACGGCTGGCACCGCTACCTGCCCGCGCTGGTGAAGCGCGAGGGCGGCAGCGTGCGCTACGTCGACGTCGTCGACCGCGAACGGGTGTTCGGCGCCTCGCACTACGGTCTGTGGGACCGCGCCGCCGTCGGCATCCTCGATCTGTTCGGTGTTTGGTGGCTCATGCGGCGCCGCCGCCGCATCCAGAGCCCGAAGGAGATGCATTCCGATGGGCAGTGATGGCGTGTTCGCCGGGGTGTGGGAGTGGCTGCACCACGTGTTCGTGTCCCAGTGGGATCTCTGGCTGATCCTGGGCTTTGCCGCGCAGGCGATGTTCTCCATGCGCTTCCTGGTGCAGTGGATCGCGAGCGAAAAGGCACGGCGTTCGGTGGTGCCCGTGGCGTTCTGGTTCTTCTCGCTGGGCGGCGGCGCCATGCTGCTTGCCTACGCGATCCACAAGAAGGACCCGGTGTTCATCGCCGGCCAGGCCGCCGGCCTGGTGATCTACGTGCGCAATCTCTGGCTCATCATGCGCGAACACCGCGCCGCGCTGGTGAAGACCGACTAGAGCCTCCCACAAAACCGCGCCGGAACAGGCGAGCCTGCCCCGGCGGTTTCGGTCGGCCGGTCCTCCGTCGGTCGCGCCGGCGCATGGACGAGCGGCTCAGGCCTTCGCCAGGCGCTCGAGACCTTCCTCCAGGTCGGCGATCAGGTCGGCCGGGTCCTCAAGTCCGATATGCAGCCGCACCAGCGGCCCGGAGGTCGACCAAGAGGTCGCGGTGCGGATCGCGCTGGGGTCTGGGCAGGTGACAAGGCTTTCGAAGCCGCCCCAGGACGCGCCCAGGCCGAAATAGCGCAGCCCGTCGACGAACGCCGCCAGCTGGGCCTTCGAGCAGGGCTTGAGCACCATCGAGAACAGGCCGCTGGCGCCGGTGAAATCGCGCTTCCAAATGGCATGGCCCGGATCGCTCTCCAGCGCCGGGTGCAGGACGCGCTCGACCTCCGGCCGCTCTTCCAGCCATCGGGCGACCCGGACGCCGCTTTCGTAGTGGCGGGCGAGGCGCAGCGGCAGCGTGCGCATGCCGCGCAGCGTGTTCGACACGTCGTCCGGTCCGGTGTTGATGCCGAGATTGAGACGCATCTCCTTGAGGGCCGGATAGGCGGCCTCGCTTGCGGCGACGGTGCCGAGCAGCAGGTCGGAATGGCCGCCGAAATACTTGGTGGCGGCCTGGATCGACAGGTCGACGCCGTGCTCGAGCGGACGGAAGAACACCGGGGTTGCCCAGGTGTTGTCCATCGCCACCATCACGCCACGCTGTCTCGCGGCGCCGGCGATGGCCGGGATGTCCTGCATCTCGAAGGTCAGCGATCCGGGAGCCTCGAGAAAGACCACGGCGGTGTTGTCGCGGATGTGGTCGGCGATCCCGGCCCCGAGCGCGGGATCGAAATAGGTGGTTTCCACGCCGAAGCGGGCAAGCACCGTGTCGCAGAATCGGCGGGTCGGCCCGTAGACGTTGTCGGAGACGAGCACATGGTCGCCCGCCTTGGTGCAGGCGAAGAGCGCCAGCGTGCAGGCCTCCAGCCCGGAGCTCGTGAGCACGGTGCCGGCGGCGCCCTCGATCTCGGAGACCGTCTGCTCCAGCGCATCCATGGTGGGCGTGCCCTGGCGGCCATAGACGTAGCGGCGGGTCCGGTCCTGGGCGGCCGCGAGATTTGGCGCCAGTACGGTTGAGCCGTGGAACACGGGAGGGTTGACGAAACCGTGATTGTCGTGCGGCGAGGGGCCCGCGTGGGCAAGCCGGGTCGCGATATCTTCGGAACCGGCCGACTTTGTTTTGATCATGACGCCATTTTCAGCAGAAGGTTGCAGGTGCTCGTGGAAAGGCTCCACTGATCGGCGGTTTTCCGCCGCCGCGCAACCCCTTGACCGCCCCGCCGGAATAGCCTGAGATGCCAGCCTCTGGGAGGGCTCAGGGGCTGGGCAGACGTGAACCGAACCGATCTGGCTATTCCCCAGCGGCATTCTCCAGTTGCAAGAACGTTCACCATTCCAGTGAAACTCTAGAAAATGAGCAGGCATCCCATGAACAAGATCGTGCTCCCGATTGCCCTGGCTGCGGCCGTCGGGCTGGGCGTGGCCGCTGCCAGCGCAGCAACGCTTGAAGACGTGAAGGCGAAGGGTTTCGTCCAGTGCGGCGCCAACGCGAGCGGCCTTGCCGGTTTCGCGACCACCAACGATCAAGGTGAGTGGACCGGCTTCGACGTCGATTATTGCCGTGCCTACGCCGCCGCCATCTTCGGCGACGCGACGAAGGTCAAGTTTACGCCGCTGAACGCCAAGGAGCGGTTCACCGCGCTGCAGTCCGGCTCGGTCGACGTGCTGGTTCGCAACACGACCTGGACGATGTCCCGCGACACCCAGCTCGGCCTCAACTTCACGGGCGTGAACTACTATGACGGCCAGGGCTTCATGGTCCGCAAGTCGCTCGGGATCACGTCGGCGCTCGAGCTGTCCGGCGCCTCCGTCTGCGTGCAGACCGGCACCACCACCGAGCTGAACCTCTCCGACTATTTCCGCGCCAATGACATGGATCTGAACGCGGTGGTGTTCGAATCGGCCAACGAGGCCATCCAGGCCTATGACGCGGGTCGTTGCGACACGTTCACCACGGATGCGTCGGGCCTCTACGCCGAACGCCTGAAGCTGACCAACCCGGACGATCACATGATCCTGCCGGAAGTCATCTCGAAAGAGCCGCTCGGCCCGGTCGTCCGTCAGGGCGATGATGCGTGGTTCAACATCATCAAGTGGGTGAACAACGCGCTGGTGAACGCCGAGGAGCTGGGCGTCACCCAGGCCAACGTCGACGAGATGAAGAACTCCGACAATCCGGAGATCAAGCGCCTGCTCGGCACCGAGGGCGCCTATGGCGAGGCGATCGGTCTCAGCAACGACTGGGCAGCCCAGGCGGTGAAGGGCGTCGGCAACTACGGCGAGATCTTCGACCGTAATATCGGCCCGAGCACCCCGCTGGCGATCGAGCGCGGCATCAACGCGCTGTGGACCAACGGTGGGCTGCAGTACGGCATTCCGGTCCGCTAATCGCAGATAGCCAGGTCGTGGCCGGGCTTCGGGCCGGCCACGATCCGGCGACTGTGTCCCAATAAAAACCTCACCTTCCGAGGGGCACTATGGCGGTTCAGGATCATGATGCGGGCGTGGCACCTGCCGCTCGCTCGCGAGGGTCGTTCATTTACGACCCAAAGGTGCGGGGCACCTTCTTTCAGGCGATCGTTCTGGTCGCGGTGCTGTTCTTCGTCTACGAGGCGGCTTCGAACGTCATCTCCAACCTTCAGCGTCAGCACATCGCTTCCGGCTTCGGTTTTCTCGAACAGACGGCCGGCTTCGAGATCTCGCAGACGCTCATTCCCTACGCGGCAACCTCGACATACGGCCGTGCCTTCTTCGTCGGGCTGCTCAACACGCTGCTGGTGGCCGTTGTCGGCATCGCCATGGCAACGGTGTTCGGCTTCGTCGTCGGCATCATGCGGCTGTCGAAGAACTGGCTGATCCGTCAGATCGCGACCACCTATGTCGAGATCATGCGGAACGTGCCGCTGCTGCTGCAGCTTTTCTTCTGGTACTTCGCGGTGCTCAAGCAGCTGCCTGGTCCGCGCAATTCCATCGAGCTCGGCTTCGGCGCTGCCCTCAATATCCGCGGCCTGTACATTCCCGCGCCGATCCTGGGCCCGGGTAGCTGGCTGGTCCTCACGGCGCTGGCGATCGGTCTGATCGGATCGTTCCTGCTGGCCCGATGGGCCCGCCGGCGCCAGATGGCCACCGGCGAGCGTTTTCCGGTGCCGACGGCGGTGCTCGGCCTGGTGATCGGGCTGCCGGTGGTGGCGTTCTTCATCGCCGGCCAGCCGATCACGCTGGAAACGCCCGAGATGAAGGGGTTCAACCTGCAGGGAGGCGTTCAGGTCATTCCGGAGCTGGTTGCCCTGGTTCTCGGCCTCGCGATCTACACCGGCGCCTTCATCGCCGAGATCGTCCGCGCCGGCATCGTGTCGGTCAGCAAGGGCCAGACGGAGGCGTCCCATGCGCTCGGGCTGACCACCGGCATGACGCTGTGGCTCGTCGTCATCCCGCAGGCCATGCGGGTCATCATCCCGCCGCTGACCAGCCAGTATCTCAACCTCACCAAGAACTCCTCGCTCGCCGTGGCGATCGGCTACCCGGATCTCGTCTCGGTGTTTGCCGGAACGGTGCTCAACCAGACCGGCCAGGCCGTGGAGGTGATCTCGCTGACCATGCTCGTCTACCTCGTCATCTCGCTGCTGACGTCGGCGTTCATGAACTGGTTCAACGCCCATGTGGCGCTGGTGGAACGGTAGGGGGCCGGCATGGAGATCGCATACGTCAGATCCGAGCCTGCGCCGCAGTTGCCGGCGCCGGCCAGCGCACGGGGAGTGATCGGCTGGCTGCGGCACAACCTGTTCTCGGGCGTCGTCAACACTGTGCTGACGCTCATCGCCCTCTATCTTCTGTGGATCATCATCCCGCCGATCATCAATTTCCTGCTGATCGACGCGGTGTGGAGCGGTTCCGACCGGGAGGCCTGCGTCGGGCCGAACATCGGTGCCTGCTGGGCCTTCATCGAGGCCCGGTTCCCGCAATATATCTACGGCCGCTATCCCATCGACGAGCGCTGGCGGGTCGATATCTTCTTCGTGCTGCTCGCCGCTGGGCTCATCCCGATGGCGATCCCGCGGGTGCCCTACAAGTCGCTCAACGCCATCTTTCTCCTGATCATCTTCCCGGTGGTCTCGCTGATTCTGTTGACCGGCGGCGACTTCGAGATCGGGGTGAGCTGGTGGCTCACGCTGCTGGTGCTGCTGCTGATCGTGGAAGCGATCGTGTTCCTGCCGGCGCTTCTCGGGGCGACGTCGTATGCCGAGCGCAAGCGACCGGCCACGCTGGCACTGGTCCCCTTCGCTGGCTTCGCCGTCGTGCTCGTGATCATGGGCATCGACTTTGGCCTGCGCGAGGTGGAAACGTCGCTCTGGGGCGGCCTGCTGGTCACTCTGGTGCTTGCACTCTGCGGCATCGCCGCGTCGCTGCCGCTCGGCATCCTGCTGGCGCTCGGGCGGCGCTCGAAGATGCCGGTGGTGCGCCTGCTCTCGGTGATGTTCATCGAGTTCTGGCGCGGGGTGCCGCTGATCACCATCCTGTTCATGTCCAGCGTGATGCTGCCGCTGTTCCTGCCGGACGACGTGTCGTTCGACAAGCTGCTCAGGGCCATCATCGGCGTCGCGATGTTCGCGTCCGCCTATATGGCCGAGGTGGTGCGCGGCGGCCTGCAGGCAATGCCGAAAGGGCAGTACGAGGGGGCCGACGCGCTCGGCCTCGGGCACTGGCAGAAGATGCGGCTCATCATCCTGCCGCAGGCCCTCAAGCACGTGATTCCGGGAATCGTGAACACCTTCATCGGGCTGTTCAAGGACACGTCGCTGGTGCTCATCGTGGGCCTGTTCGACCTGCTCGGAATGGTGAAGCTCAGCCTCGTGGATCCCAAGTGGGCGTCGCCGGTCACCCCGGCGACGGGCTACATCTTCGCGGGCTTCGTGTTCTGGGCGTTCTGTTTCGGGATGTCGCGCTATTCGATGTTCATCGAGCGGCGGCTGGACCGGGCGGGACACTGACGGAATGACAGGAAGGCCGTGTGCGGAACCCGCGCGCGCGGCCGATCACGGGTTGGACTTTTCCGGCCAGGGCGCGATCGCCCGACGGAGGTGCAAATGAAAGGTGGCAGGACATGACCGACGCGTCAGACATCCAGACAGCGCCCCGCGCGACAGTCGGCAACATGAAGGTCTCCGAGGAGACCATGATCAGCATGGTCGGCGTCAACAAGTGGTACGGCGAGTTCCACGTGCTGCGGGACATCAACCTCACGGTGAAGAAGGGCGAGCGGATCGTCATCTGCGGCCCGTCCGGTTCGGGAAAGTCGACGCTGATCCGCTGCATCAACCGGCTGGAGGAGCACCAGTCGGGAACGATCGTCATCGACAAGACCGAGCTCACCAACGACCTCAAGAAGATCGACGAGATCCGCCGCGAGGTCGGGATGGTGTTCCAGCACTTCAATCTCTTCCCGCATCTGACGATCCTGGAAAACTGCACGCTCGCGCCGATCTGGGTGCGCAAGATGCCGAAGCGGGAGGCGGACGAGGTGGCGATGACCTTCCTGGAACGGGTGAAGATCCCGGAACAGGCGAACAAGTACCCGGGGCAGCTGTCGGGCGGCCAGCAGCAGCGCGTGGCGATTGCCCGGGCGCTCTGCATGAACCCGAGCGTGATGCTGTTCGACGAGCCGACCTCGGCGCTCGATCCGGAAATGATCAAGGAAGTGCTCGACGTGATGATCGACCTTGCCCAGTCGGGCATGACGATGATCTGCGTGACCCACGAGATGGGCTTCGCCCGCCAGGTCGCCAACCGGGTGATCTTCATGGATGCCGGCATGATCGTGGAGCAGAACGCGCCGGAGCCGTTCTTCACCAACCCGCAGCACGAGCGCACCAAGCTGTTCCTCAGCCAGATCCTGCATCATTAGTCGATGCAGCGGGCGGCAGGGTTCAGCTCGAGGCCCGTTGTCGATTGGGACGCTACGGCGGTCTCCGGGACCATGAGGCCGGATCTGGACAGCGTGGAGCAATGGACGCGTTCTTTCCGGGCTTCGAGCTAAGCCGCATCGAGACGACGTCGGGTGCCATCCGGCTCAGGCGAGGCGGAGGGGGACCGCCGTTGCTGCTTCTCCACGGTCATCCGCGCACCCACACGACCTGGTGGAAGGTCGCTCCGATCCTTGCCGAGGCATACACCGTGGTTTGCGCGGACCTGCCGGGTTTCGGCGGAAGCTATCAGCCGGTCTCGGTTGCGCAATCGTCCGGCCGGGCGAAGGCGGCGGCGCTGACGGAGTGCATGGCGATACTCGGATTCGAGCGCTTCGCCGTGGCAGGCCACGACCGCGGGTCCTATCGGGCGTTCCGCCTCGCGATGGATTTCCCCGACCGCGTCACGGCTCTGGCGGTCATGGACGGCGTGCCGATCTACGAGGCATTGGAGCGCGCCGACTGGCGCTTCGCAAAGGCTTGGTTCCACTGGTTCTTCTTCGCACAGTCGGAGAAGGCCGAGGCGGCGGTAAACGGCAATCCGGACATCTGGTATCCCTGCGATCCGCAGGTGATGGGGAAGGAAAACGCGGCCGATTTCCTGGCGGCAACGCGTGATCCGGCCGTCGTCCGGGGAATGCTTGCCGACTATCGGGCCGGTCTCGAGGTCGACTACGCTCACGACAGGGCCGACCGCGAGGCCGGGCGCAGGCTTGCCTGTCCGGTGGCGGTCTTCTGGTCGCTTCGGGACGACATGGAGGCGCTCTATGGCGATCCGGTCGGGCCATGGCTGGCCTGGGCGTCCGAAGGGGTGGTCGGCGAGGCGATCGACAGCGGCCACCAAATGGCGGAGGAGGCGCCGGACGCCGTGGCTGCCGCACTACTCCGGAATCTCGGCGGCGTGCTTGCGTCGACCTCAGTCAAATCTGCTCCTCGCCCCTAGAGCCGATCAGTTGGAATCACCGGATCGGTTGCAAGTAACTGTAGATTCAATGCATTGACCGGCGGCCGGGGCCGGCCCGGCACCAAGCCGGAGTCACCAATCGGCCGGCACAGGGCGGGAGCTAGCGCCGGGCATTGCCGGTGGCGAGCGGCAAGTTCGGGTCCGCCCCCCATTCCGCCCAGGAGCCGTCGTAGATCGACACCGACGTATGGCCGATGGAGCGCAGCGCCAGGCTGAGGATGGCGGCGGAGACGCCGGATCCGCAGGTGGTGATCACCGGGCGGTCGAGCTCGACACCGGCATCCGCGAACGCACCCATCAACGCATCCACGGACTTCAGCGACCCGTCCGGACCGATCAGGTTGGTGTAAGGCAGGTTCAGCGCGCCTGGCATGTGGCCGGAGCGCAGCTCCTTGCGCGGTTCCGGCGCGGTGCCGGCGAACCGCTCGGCCGAACGGGCGTCGACGACGAGGGAACTGCCGGTGTTGAGAGCCTCCTCGACGTCGCTCTTGGTCGCCAGCAGCGCGTGATTCAGGCGGGCCGTGAAGTGGCGCGGCGGCCGTTTGACCACACCGTCCTCGACCGGGCGTCCTTCCGCCAGCCAGCGCGGCAGTCCACCGTCGAGCACGAACACGCGCTCGGCGCCCATCGCGCGGAACATCCACCAGACCCGCGGCGCGGAATAGATGCCCACCGTGTCGTAGACGGCGATCGTCTGGCCGTCGCCGATGCCCAGCCGCCGGACGGCGCTGGCGAACGCTTCCGGGCGCGGCAGCATGTGGGGCAGGGAGGACGTGTCGTCGGCGACCTCGTCGATGTCGACAAACACGGCGCCGGGAATGTGGGCCTCGCGATATTCCGTCGCCGCCTTGCGCTCCGTCGACGGCAGATGCCAGGAGCCGTCGACGATCAGCACGTCGGGGGCGTTCAGATGCTCGGCGAGCCATTCGGTAGAGACCAGGTAATTGAAACGGTGGTCTTGCACTTGGCCAGATCCTCGAGTCAGTCAGAGTGCGTTCCGTCGGCCCCGCCAGCGGCCCGTGCGGGGCTTGGGACGGAGAGGACACGATGGGTCGGGCGTTTGCCGCATTATCCGACCGTGGGCGGGCACGGATGTCCGTGCCCGGAGCGTCCGGCGACGGGCGCCGGATACGGAAAGGCCGCCGACCGGCCCGGGGCCGGCCCCGTCGGTGGCGTCTCCCGCCTGGAAGCCATTCGCAACCGGTCAGGACACCACGCCTGAGCGGATGGAAACGGCCGTTGCGGACGCCCTAGCGCTCCGCCCACTGAAGCCGGACGCGCCTGTTCTGCTTTCCCTTCTTTTCGATCTTCGACACCACGACGGCCCCAATCTCTCCGGTGGTCAGCACATGCGTGCCGCCGCACGGCTGCAGGTCCACGTCCGTGCCGATCCGGACGAGCCGCACCCGCCCGGAGCCCATCGGCGGCTTGACGCTCATCGTCTTCACCAGGCCGGGGTTGGCCGCAAGCTCCGCGTCGGTGATCCATTCCGTCGTGACGGGATGGTCGCCGGCAATCAGCCGGTTCAGCGCCTCGGTGATCTCGTCCTTGTCGAGGGCGGCCTCGGGGATGTCGAAATCCAGCCGCCCCTGGTCGGCGCCGATCTGGCCGCCGGTCACCGGATAGGTCAGCACCGCGGTCAGCAGGTGCAGGGAGGTGTGCATGCGCATGTGCCGGTAGCGCTGCTCCCAATCGAGGTGCGCGACGACGGTGTCGCCCGGCGCCGGCCGCGCCGCGTCCGGGGCGAGCACGTGCACGATGCTGGCGCGGTCCTCGCCGTAGACCGTGTTGGCGACCGTGGCCATGGTGCCGTCGCCGTACTCAATCCGGCCGATGTCGCCCGGCTGACCGCCACCTGCCGCGTAGAAGACGGTGCGGTCGAGGACGAGCCCGCCGTCCGCGCCGATGCCCGTCACCACCGCCTCGCAGGAGGGGAGATAGGCGTCGTGTCGGAAGAGGGGCTCGGTCGCAGCTGTCATCGCTCGTCGTCCGGCCTACTCGGGGGTCTCGTAGGGGATGGGAAAGGACGGGGTCCTCTCCATCCAGTCCGGAACCGGCAGCTCCTTGGAGCGCAGGAATTCCGGATTGAACAGCTTGGACGCGTAACGGTTGCCATAGTCGCACAGGATGGTCACGATCGTGTGCCCGGGCCCGAGATGGCGCGCCAGACGGATGGCCCCGGCGACGTTGATGCCCGACGACCCGCCGAGGCAGAGACCCTCGTGCTGCAACAGGTCGAAGACGATCGGGAGGGCCTCGGCGTCCGGGATCTGGAAGGCGATGTCCACCGGGGCGCCCTCGAGATTCCGGGTGATCCGGCCCTGTCCGATGCCCTCGGTGATCGAGGAGCCTTCCGACTTCAGCTCGCCGTTGGTGTAGAAATTGTAGAGCGCGGCCCCCATGGGGTCCGCCAGGCCGATGGCGATTTCCGGATTGCGCTCCTTCAGCGCCATGCCGACGCCGGCCAGCGTTCCGCCCGATCCGACGGCGCAGATGAATCCGTCCACCTCACCGTCGGTCTGTTCCCAGATCTCCGGCCCGGTGGTGAGGATGTGCGCCTCGCGGTTGGACACGTTGTCGAACTGGTTTGCCCAGATGGCGCCGTTCGGCTCGCTCTCCGCCAGCTGCGCGGCAAGACGGCCGGACAGCTTCACGTAGTTGTTGGGATTGCGGTAGGGGACCGCGGGAACCTCGATGAGCTCGGCGCCGGCGAGGCGCAGCATCTGCTTCTTCTCGTCGGACTGGGTCTCGGGTATGACGATGACCGTGCGGAACCCGAGCGCGGCGCCCACCAGCGCCAGACCGATCCCGGTGTTGCCGGCGGTGCCCTCGACGATGGTTCCGCCGGGCCTGAGCTCGCCGCGCTCCATGGCATCGCGCACGATGTAGTAGGCGGCCCGATCCTTGACGGACTGGCCGGGGTTCATGAACTCTGCCTTGCCCAGGATCTCGCAGCCGGTCTCTTCGGAGGCGCGATTGAGCCGGATGAGCGGCGTGTTGCCGATGGCGTCGAGCACGGATGCGAGTTCGGCCATGACCTTGCCCTGGTTGGATTGGAGCCGCCAAGCTATCGACACCTATAGGTCACATCAACCATCTACGGCCCGCCAAGGGGTAGGGGAATTGCAGCAGTGGTATGCGATTTCGTCATGATAGGCTGATCCGGCATCCGATCCGCACCGTACACCGGGCAGACAATCGCCTCCTCTGTCCCGACAATGGCTGTATCCCGCAGTGGCTGAACCTATGACCGACATTCCCCAGGCTCTCGACGGCCTCATTGCCGGATACGTATCCGGAAGCCTGCCCCCGCCGGTGCAGGTGTTGGTCGAAGCCCATCTCGAACTCAGCCCGCGCAACCACCGCTGGGCAAGCGATCTGGAAGCCGTTGCGGGCTCCTTCCTCGATGGGATGGAGCCCGTCGCGGTGCCGGCGCGCGACCGCAAGCTCGAGCAGATCTTCGCATCGTCCGCCGATCCGGTTCCCGGCCCCGAGCTCGCCGGGTTCCCGCCGGTTCCGGCGGCGCGCGACGACAGCGGATTGCCGGCTTCGCTTCTGCGCTATGTGGGCCGCCCGCTGGCCGACGTGCCGTGGAAGACCCGCTTGCCGGGCATCCGCGAATGGCGGATCGGCAGCGACGACGGCTTTGTCACCAGCCTGTTCTGCCTGCGGGCCGGCCACGGATTGCCGCCGCACACCCATCGCGGAACCGAGATGACCCTCGTCCTGCACGGCGGCTTCACCGACACCACCGGCCATTACGGGGTGGGCGACGTGTCGATCGCCGACGATCAGATCGACCACCGTCCGCGCGCCGACGACGACGGCGACTGCATCGGGTTCGTTGTGAGCAACGCCTCGCTGCGGCTCACCGGCCGTCTCGGCCGACTGCTGGCACCGTTCTTGCCGGACTGATCGGCGGCCGCTGCTGTTCAAGTCGCGCCGGCCAGTCGCCACTGGCGTCGGTGGGTATTTCTCGGGGTGTTTGCATGTCCAACAAGGCGTATGTCGCACGACCCGAAGACGGGGTCGCCTGGATCACCGGCGGGAGCTCCGGCATCGGGGCTTCGGTCGCGCGGCGTCTTGCGACGGCCGGTTTCACCGTCGCGGTCACGGCGCGGCGCGAAGACGCGCTGGCCGAACTGGCGGCCTCGGTCACCGGACCCGGCCGCATCGTCCCGTTTCCCGGCGACGTCACCCAGGCCGAGGGCATCGAGGACATCGTGGCGCGGGTGGAGGCCGATCTGGGGCCGATCGCACTGGCCATCCTGAACGCCGGCGTCTATCTGCCGGTGACGGGAGACGCGCTCGACCGCGAGACCTTCGACAAGACCTTCGACGTCAACATTCGCGGGACGGTGAACTGCCTGATCCCGCTCGCCCGCCGGATGCAGGGCCACGGGCGCGGCCAGATCGCCATCGTGGCGTCGGTGGCCGGCTATTTCGGGCTGCCCACCGCGGCCCCCTACGGCGCGAGCAAGGCCGCTCTGATCAATCTTGCCGAGGCACTCAAGTTCGACTTCGACAACCAGGGCATCACCATCCAGGTCATCGCGCCTGGGTTCGTCGACACGCCGGCGACGGCCGACAACCCGTTCCCGATGCCGTACCTGATGTCGGTGGAGAAGGCCTCGCGCCGTCTCGTCGAGGGGCTCCAGACCGGGCGATTCGAGGTGACGTTCCCGCGCCGCTTCACCTACGCGCTGAAGATCATCCGCTGCCTGCCGTACGGCCTGTTTTTCCGCGTCGTCGCGTCGGCGACCGGGTGGAACAAGCGAAAGGACGCCTAGCGTCGCTTCAGCGGCGATGCGGCTTGTCGTGCCGGAGGCTCAGCGACCGGTGTCAGCGGCTTGATGAAGCGTCGACGGCGTCCGCGGCGCCCGCCCGGGGCTCGTTGCACGGCTCCGCATCGATGACCGCGCGCACGCGCGCCTGCTCGGCGGCATCCATCGGGAAGCGCCACATCAGCGCGACAGCTGCCAGCTTCAGGGCGATCGGAACCCAGGCATAGAGGACGGCGAGCGCGAACAGGCCAGCACCGTCCGGGCCCGCCTCGGCGCGGAAGCCCGCCGCCGCCAGCAGCGGGAACGCGATCCCCACCGCGGCCGCCAGCGCCAGCTTTGTGGCCAGACCCCACAGCGCAAAATAGAGCCCGGTTCGCTGGCTTCCCGACGATGCCGTGTCGAGATCCACCACATCGGCCTGGATCGACGCCGGCAGCACGAGATCGGCGCCCACCGCCAGTCCCGTCAGCACGCACACGGCGGCGAACGCCGTGATGTCTCCTGGCCCGAGCAACGGAACCACGGCGAACACGGTGCACGCCGCGATCATGGCGACCGACCAGGCGCGATGCTTGCCGATCCGCCGCGACAGGCTGAGCCAGAGGGGAATGCCGGCGATGCCGCACAGGAAGTAGAGAAACAGGAAGGGACCCTGCAGCTGTGGTGCGTCCAGCACCCGGGCCACGAAAAACAGGAAGAGCGTGGCCGGCAGGCCGTTGGCCAGGCCGTTGATGGCGAACGCGGCCACCAGCCGGATGAAGGGGCGGTTGCGGCGGATGTAGCCGATGCCTTCCACGAGCGAGACGCTGCGACGGGAACTGTCGCGCGGCTCCGGCACGAAGGCGACGGCGATGCAGGCGGTGGCCGGCAGAAGTGCCAGGACGCCGATGGCGATCCACGACAAGGCGAGCCCCTGATCGCCTTGTGCGAGGATGGCCGGAATACCGGCGGCCGCCAGAGTGCCGGCCACCACCAGTCCTTCCCGCGCTGCAGTGATCCGGCTGCGGCCGTGATAGTCGGTTGATAGCTCCGCTCCCCAGGCATTGAACGGCACCAGCGCCGCGGTGCTGGCGAGCGAAACAACCACGCCCCATCCGACGAGGTAGCCGACCCCCGCGGTGTCCGGCGGAACGAACAGGAAATAGCAGGCGATCGCCGTCACCGGCGCGGAGGCCGCCAGCCACAGGCGACGCCGCCCGAACCGGGGCCGCCAGCGGTCCGCCAGCACGCCGACCAGCGGGTCGGACACCGCATCGGCGATGCGGATGGCGAGAAAGGCCGCGCCGACGGCGGTCAGCGGCAGACCCAGCCCGTCGGCGTAGAAGGTCGGCAGCAGGATGAAGAGCGGGAACTGCAGCGTTGCCAGCGGCAGCGCGGGCAGGGCGTAGAGTAGCAGCTGTCCCCACGCCGAAGTGGCGGCGCGTCCGCTGCCCGCGCTCACGGACGCGCGAACACGAAATGCTTCACGTCGATGGCGCCTGCCCGGAATCCCGCTTCGCAATAGTGCAGGTAGAATTCCCACATCCGCCGGAAGCGATCGTCGAAGCCGCCGGGTGCGAGCCGAGGCCATGCGGCCCGGAACCGGTCGCGCCATTCGGCGAGGGTGCGGGCGTAGTCGCCGCCGAAGCCGGCCTCATGGGTGGCGGTGAGCCCGGCTTCGTCGGCGAGGGCACCGACGCGGCTCGGCGATGGCAGCATGCCGCCGGGGAAGATGTAGCGCTGGATGAAGTCGGGCGCGCGGCGGTAGGCCTCGAAGTGCGCGTCCTCCACCGTGATGATCTGCAGGCCGGCCCGGCCGCCCGACCGCAGCCGGTCGCGCAGCATCTGGAAATAGCCGGGCCAGAACCGCTCGCCGACGGCCTCGAACATCTCGATGGACACGATCCGGTCGTAGCTGCCCTTGAGGTCCCGGTAATCGACAAGATCGACGGTCACCCGGTCGTTCAGTCCGGCGTCGCTGATCCGCTTGCGGGCATAGTCGTGCTGGGCCCGGCTGATGGTGACCGCGGTGACCCGGCATCCGATCTCGCGCGCCGCGAATTCGGCGAAGCCGCCCCAGCCGCAACCGACCTCCAGCACGTGATCGCCGGGGCCGATGTCGGTGCGTGCGGCGATTTCCCGGTACTTGTCGCGCTGGGCGGCTTCCAGATTGTTGGCGCCGGCGCCGAAATAGGCCGAGGAATAGGTCATCGAGGGATCGAGCCAGGCCGAATAGAAGGCATTGCCCAGGTCGTAGTGCGCCGCGATGTTGCGTCTCGACCCTGCGCGTGAATTGCGGTTGAGGAAGTGGCGGAACGAGACGATTGCCCTGGCGACCGGATTGCCGGCCAGCGCGTCCATCATCACCTGCCGGTTGGCCGCAAACAGCTCCAGGAACGCGGTTGGATCGGGGCTCGACCATTCGCCCGCCATGAAGGCCTCGCCGACACCGATGTCGCCCGCCTGCAGGAGCCGGCGCGCGAAGCGCCAGTCATGAATGGCGAAGGTTGCCTCGGGTCCGGGCCCGGGCGCCTCGATGCGGAAGCTGCGGCCATCGGGGATGGTCACGGTGAGCGTTCCCGCCTGCAACCTGAGGCCGATGGCGAAGCCACGCCGCGCAAACGCGGGCAGCCCGCGCAGCGCCTCGGGCGCGTTGGCGGCAGTGAGCAAGATCGGGTGGGGTGTGATCGTCATACCGAGACAACCTTCCAGCTGAGACAGTATGGGCCGGACGAGGTCCGGACGGCGGAGGGCGCAGATCCGTTCGGTCGATGCATGCCCGGAGAAGACTAGACCGGCGGCGGCAGATTGGCAGCAAGTTCGTTGCCGGAGGGTCTTGGGCCGCCCGCGCGGCGGCCATGCCTTGCGGTTCGGGAGGCAACCTTGCCGTGGCCGTCGTCGCGTGGCTTCGGGACAAGCGGAACCCGCTTCCACCAGAGCCGCAACGCTTCGAAATGGATCGCGGCGATCACCTTGAACGACATCAGCGGGACGGTGGCGAAGGCACGCGCAAGGTTCACACGGGTGGCGGGCCGCAGGCTGCCGGCGAAGGTGGCGGCCAGCGTCGGGCCCTCCGCATCCGTTTCCAGGATGCGGACGCGCACCGCCTCTCCCGGCGGCAGGACCCGGAAGAGATAGGTCTCGTCCATCCCCAGGAAGGGCGACACGTGGAACGCCTTGGCGGCCTGCTGCTCGATGCCGGCTTCGCTCGCCTCGCCGGGGCACAACGGGGCGACGTAGGTGTGGCGTCCGCCGAACGTGTTGCGCACCTCGTAGAGCAGGGCGGTGAGGGCGCCATCGGTGTCGTAGGCGAAGTAGACGGTGATCGGGTCGAACACATAGCCGAGCACCCGGGGATAGCAGAGCATCAGCACCCGGGCAGGGCGCGCCACGCCGGCGTCGGCGAGCAGGCCGTCGACATGGGCGCGCAGGGGCGAGCCGTCGCCCAGGCCGTGGTCGCGGGCGTGGACCGAAAGCGGTGCGAACCGGTCGAAAGCGAACCAGGGCGCCAGCCCGCTTGTCTCTGTCATGCGGTCCAGGTCGACCAGCATCGAGTAGACACGGTAGGCGAAGCGGTGGCCGACCGGCTTCAGCCGGGCATGCATCACGTCGCCCACGTAAAGCGCGACCGGCATTTCCGGCGCGTCGCCATTCGCCGAGCGCGTGGTCGGAATCCGCTGCTTCATTCCGCGGCCTCCAGTTGCACGGGCGCGGATGCGGGTGTCCGCCAGGGGACCGTGCCGCCGAGGGCCTCGGCAACTCCGAGCCCCGAGGCCAGCCCGTCCTCGTGGAACCCGTAGCCGCTCCAGGCGCCGCAGAACCAGGTGCGGTGGCTGCCCTGGATGGCCGGCAACGCCGTCTGGGCGTGCAACGCCAGCCGGTCGAACTGCGGGTGGCTGTAGGTGTAGGTGCCGAAGGTGAGCTCGGGCTCCGGGGCGAACGGCGGGTTGAGCGTGACGAAGACCGGCCGGGCAGCATCGATGTTCTGCAGGCGGTTCATCCAGTAGCTGAGCGCCACGCCCTCGTTTTCGTGGTCGCTCGGCCAGCTGAGGTAGTTCCACGACGACCACACCTGCCGGCGCTTCGGCATCAACCGTGTATCGCGGTGGAGGTAGACGGTGTTCGGACGGTAGCCGATCGCGCCCAGCACCGACCGCTCGGCGTCGGTGGGCGTGTCGAGCAGCGCGAGCGCCTGGTCGCTGTGGCAGGCCAGCACGACGTCGTCGAAAACGCCGCGATTGCCCGAGGCGTCCACGACGGTGACGCCATGGGAACCGCGCTCGATACGCACGACAGGCGTGGCGACGCGCAGTGTGCCCTGGCGCACGATCTTGTTGAGCATCCGGTTCACGTAGACCCGGCTGCCGCCGCTGACGGTGCGCCACAGCGGCGGGTTCCGGTCGATCAGGCGGTGATTGTCGAAGAAGGCGAGCAGGGCGCGGGCCGGGAACTCCAGCATGCGCTCGGCCGGCATCGACCAGATCGCGGCCCCCATCGGCACCAGATAGTCGTCGGCGAACGACCGGCGGAACCCGCGATCGGCCAGGTACACCCCGAGCGTGACGGACGCGCCGATTCCGCGCGCAAGATCGGTGCGCGCTGTTGCGTTAAAGCGCAAAATATCGCGCAACATGCCCATGAAGCGCAGCGAAACCAGGTTGCGCTTTCGCGCGAACAGGCCCGCCAGCGACTGGCCGGACCATTCATGCGCGCCGCCCCGCATCGAGACGCCGAAGCTCATGTCGCTGGCTTCGGTGGGCACGTCGAGATGCTCGAACAGGCTGACGAGGTTCGGGTAGTTCAGCTCGTTGTAGACGATGAACCCGGTGTCCACGGGAAGCGTGACGCCATCGTAGTCGATGTCGACGGTGGCCGAGTGACCGCCGGCATGGGCCTCCGCTTCGTAGAGAACCACCTCGTGTCGGTCGCACAGCGACCAGGCGGCGCCGTTGCCGGCGATGCCGGAGCCGATCACCGCGATGCGCGATGCCGGCCGCAGGGATGCGTGCACGTTCAAGCCGCCTGTTCCTTGATCTTCTGGTAGGCCTCGAGCGCGCGCTTGCGGGCGGCCGCGTGGTCGACGATGGGTTCGGGATAGGTCTCGCCAAGCCGGACGCCGGCTTCCTCCAGAACGTCGGCGGGCGCCGTCCAGGGCTCGTGCAGATATTTCTCCGGCAGCGCCGCGAGTTCGGGCACGTAGGCGCGCACGAAGGCGCCGTCGGGGTCGAACTTCTTACCCTGGAGCACCGGATTGAAGACGCGAAAATAGGGGGCGGCGTCGGCGCCGGAGCCGGACACCCACTGCCAGCTGGCCGGGTTGTTGGCCGCATCGGCATCGACGAGCGTGTCCCAGAACCAGGCCTCGCCGTCGCGCCAGTCGACCAGCAGGTCCTTGGTGAGGAACGACGCCACGACCATGCGGATGCGGTTGTGCATCCAGCCGGTCTGCCAGAGCTGGCGCATGCCGGCATCGACGATGGGGTAGCCTGTCGCACCGGTTTCCCAGGCGGCCCGCCGGTCGTCCGACTGTCGCCAGGGAAACGCGTCGAACTTGTCCTGCACGTTCGCCTGTTCCAGCGGCGGCAGATGGTAGAGCAGGTGGTAGGAAAACTCCCGCCACAACAGTTCGCTCAGAAACTTCTCCGCGGCCTGTCGCTCGGCAGCACCCGACGCGTCTTCCGCGACCCGGGAGAGGGCCGTCCAAACGGCGCGTGGCGAGATCTCGCCGAAGCGCAGATGGGGCGAAAGGCGCGATGTCGCGTCGACCGCTGCGAAGTCGCGCTTCGTCTTGTAACGCGATAGGCGCTCGTCGATGAAATTCCGGAGCGTTTCCCCGGCCGCGGTCTCGCCCGGCGTCCAGGTCTCCCGAAGGCCGCCGGCCCAGTCGGGCGTGGTGGGACGCAACTTGAGATCAGCAAGGGACAGGCTGTCGGGCCATTGGGCGGGTGACGGGATCCTGCCCGTCGGCGCGGGGCGCGTCCTGACCGCGCCGAGGGCCTGGCGCGCCGACCGCGCAAACGGCGAATAGACCCGGTAGAAGGACCCCTCGCCGGTCGAGACCTCCCACGGCTCGACTAGGAGCGCGCCGTTGAAGCTGGTCACCTTGCGGCCATCGGCCTCGAAGGATGACTTGATCCGCGCGTCGACCTCCCGCGCATCAGGATGGTACCGCCGGTTCCAGACAATTTCGTCCGCGCCGGTGGCATTGGCGAGCGCGCGCAACACCGGAAGGGCGTCGCCGCGGGCCATGACCAGACGCGACCCCAGCGCACGCAGAGACCCGTCGAGAGCGTCCAGCGACCCGTGCAACCACCAACGCGCCGCGCCGCCCAATCCGCGCAGGCTGTCCGGGCCGGTCTCGTTGATGAACACGGGGATGACGGGTCCGCCGGCATCCACCGCGGCAAGCAGGGCAGGGTTGTCCGCAAGTCGCAGGTCGTCGCGAAACCAGATGATTGTGGGAGAGCGGGTGTCGCGGGTCATTCGGGGTCCTGGGAAGCGGTCGACAGGCGGGTGTGACTGTCAGAGATACGCAGGTGCGACGGGGGTGGATCACGAAACGCACCTCGCACGGCGCGGCATTGCGAAGATCAGCATCGTCGATCGTGCTGGGCCCAACCTTGCAGCCAAAAAAAACCGGCGATGCGCGGGGCATCGCCGGAAAGTGGCTTGGTCAGTCGGGAAGGAAACGTCAGTCAGTCAGTCAGGCAGTCACCCAGTTCGTCAGTCAGTCAGGCAATTGGACACTCGGGCAGGTCGACACTTGCACGATTGCCGCCCTTGACGCGTCAGATCCAGTTAAGGGCCTGATCGACGGCGGCCCGCGCTCGCTCGTGAAGCTTCTCGCCGAACTTCGCCATCCGCAGGATATCGTCGTCCTGGCCTGCGGTGCGCGGCTGATAGGCCTCGATGGTGACCCTAGGATCGGGCTCGCGGTCACCCTTCAGCGAAAGACTGGCCGGCACTCCGCCAGAGATCCGGTCGCTCGTCTTGGCAACCGCCGCGCCGTCCAGCGCAGGACGCGCCGTGACCGACGGACCATCCTTGATCAGCACCGTCTCGGCCGGGCGCAGCTGGGTTTCGCCGAGCGTCTGGCCCGCTTCATCGAGCAGCGCGACCACATAGGAATCGTTGCCCGCATGGGAGATGGCGCCGATGCGCACGACCGGGCTGGAGGGCTCGGATCCAGCGGAAACGGTGGCGGACTCAAGCCGGTCCGAACGCCATGTCTCAGCGATGGCGAGCGGTGCAGTAAACATCACCGCGCCCGCGAGAACCGCGACGACAACCAGGTTTTCGTTGTTACGCTTCATCGTAAGGCACTCCAAGCTCTCGACGATCCAATACGTCAAGGATGCTTTCCTCTTGGGACAAACAACGCGCCGTTTCCCAATCCGTTCCTTGTCAAATGGGATGTCGGTGGGCGAGTGCCAACGGAAATCGCGAAAACGTGAGAGGCGCGAACCGCTCGGGATGCCCGGAGAGCCTGGGTTTCGCGCGTCTCCAAGAAACGAACGAAACCGGTCGAATTTTATGGAAAGTGTCGTGATGCCGATGAACGTCGACAGCCGATCGACCGTGCAGCGCGAGTGCCCTCAGTAGGGCTGATCGGGGCCGTGTTCGTACAGAACGACCTTCTCGGATTTGCGGGCGGTGCCGTTCTCGGCCGCCTCGCGCCGCTTGGCGCGCGCGCGTGCCTTTTCCGCCGCCACGGTGATCACAATTCCGGCGATCGCTAGCAGGAGGCCCGGGACCGAGATGGTTGCCTGGGTGGCGTTCACGCCCGCGGTCTCGCCCCACCAGTGGGCGATCAGGTCATTGAAAATGAAGGTCACGCCCGCAAAAATGCAGGCGACACCGAAGACACTGAGCAACCGCATAAGAGACCCCGCAATTCTCGCTTCCGGCCCGATGGACAAATGATGCCACGGCCCGTCCACGCATCGGCAAGCTCTCGCCCAGAATGAATTGCATGCAATTCACCCCGCCGGCCCGGAGAATACTAGACCGACCGAACGATTGCACGAATTAGAGGCAGGTCCAAGCCTTCTTGGTGGCGCCGATATGCCGAAGTTGTTACCGAGAGCCCGCCGCAGATCTGGCGAGGTCGCGCCGCGATTGCAGTGGCAGGTTCAACCGGATCGCGGCGGTGTGGCCCGGTGCTCGCCTTGTCCACGCTGGAGCCAGAGAAAGACGAAGCCGATCACCGGGAGCAGGATGTCCGACCAGAAGATGATGCCGGCGTTGCCTGGCGCGAAATTGTGCGCGGTGACCATCTGGTAGACGTGGCCCCCGGCCGCGCCCCAGAGGAACATCGCCGGCCCGACGATCGCCGCGATCCTGATCCCCCGGTTTCCGAAGAAGGCGAGGAGCCCGACGACCGCGAAGCCCAGCGAGGCGAACCCGACCTCGGCCTGGAAGGGACTTTGCGCCCATCCGATGAAGCGGGCGGCCATCTCACCAAAGAAAACGTGCATCACGAAGTTGTAGAAGAGCGAGATGAATATCGAACACAGGAGAAAGTAGGCGAACAGCTTCTCGATCACGAGGTCGCGGGTCACGTGCGGTGCCCTTGCAATGGCAATGGCCGAGGCAACCAGACCGACCACGAAGAGGGTCAGGGTGAAGTTGGAAAGCACGAATGTGATTAAGGTCTGCATCGTCCGGATCTCCGTAAGCCCCATTCAGGTCTTTAGCCGGGGGGCGCGCTGTCCGATACTGCCATTTTACGATGCGCGCCTGCTCATGCCCAAGTCCGCTACAATTGAAGCGGCCGCGATGTTGCATTGCAGCATCAAAGTGCATAGAAAGGCGCGGTCAATAGCCCGGCCTTGCGCCCTTTTTCGGGTGCCGCCGGCGACATCCCATATTCCGACGGTTTCCATCCAGCGGTCCGCGATCGCCGGGCGGGGGCGTCCTGTGCCTGGACGGGTCATGCAGTCACTTCATGCCTATCGCAGTCAGTGGTTCGGCAATATTCGCGGCGACATTCTCGCCGGCCTCGTCGTCGCGCTGGCGCTGATCCCGGAGGCGATCGCCTTCTCCATCATTGCAGGTGTCGATCCGCGGGTCGGGCTCTACGCCTCGTTCTCCATCGCCGTGATCACGGCGATCGCAGGCGGCCGGCCGGGCATGA
>Ga0207904_1000240_pt1 | contig 24160 bp, 22 predicted proteins | sample MalvirmetaMSP118_FD_184232 | JGI IMG/M metagenome (GOLD analysis project Ga0207904, IMG submission 184232) | Marine viral communities from the Deep Pacific Ocean - MSP-118 (SPAdes) | ecosystem: Environmental > Aquatic > Marine > Oceanic | place: Pacific Ocean | collected 2011-05-30 | reverse complement strand
CCGGGAGCCGCCGCAGCATGCGGTCGTGCCACGGCCGTTCATAGGTGTCCTCGATGTAGGCGCGCGCGTGATCGACCAGGTGCATGTAGTTCACGCTGGACGGACACGTGGTCATGCAGGAGAGACACGACAGGCAGCGGTCGATGTGCTTGACCACCTGCTCGGTCGCCGGCCGCCCCGCCTCCAGCATGTCCTTGATCAGGTAGATACGGCCGCGCGGGCTGTCGAGCTCGTCGCCGAGCAGCACGAAGGTCGGGCAGGTGGCGGTGCAGAACCCGCAATGCACGCACTTGCGCAGGATCTGCTCGGAATGCGCGGTTGCCGGATCGGCAAGCTGGGCCTGCGAAAAACGCGTCTGCATCTCGGCTCTTTCACGGTGCCGGACGCACCGGGCGATCCGGACGGCGGCGGTTGCGGGTCGCTCAGATCCACCAGGTCGTGGGATTGGGGATCGGCTCGCGGTTGCCGGCCGCGATCAGCCCCTTCACGCAGCGCACGATGAACCAGACGGCGGCGGCGACGCCGATGAACACGCCGATCACCACGATCGCCAGCGCGGCGGCGATGATGCCGTAGAGGACGCCGATCCAGAACGTGCGGATCGCATAGACGTAGTGGCTTTCGATCCAGCCGGTCGCCTTGTCCCGGTTGATGTGCGCGAAGATGATGCCGACGATGGCCGTCAGACCGGTGACGAAGCTCGCCAGATACAGGCCGTAGATCAGCTGGACGTTGGCGCGCCCGGCATCGAACAGGCCGGGCTCGGCCGGTCCGCGCGACGGTGCGGGATCGAGATCACTCATGGGCCCCTCCATTTGTGCCGGCGGCCTTGTCGCGGCCCGAGCCGGTTCCCTTTGGTCGTGCCGACCATCGCTCATCTCGCGCCGCGATCAAAGCCCGATGACCATCCGCCCTGGGTTGAGCACGTTCTCCGGATCGAACTGCGCCTTCAGCCGTGCCGACAGCGCCGCGAGCCCGGCCTGTTCCGGCTCGAAGACCGGCACCGAGGAGCGCAGCGTCGCCCCGGCGCGGATCAGCGTCGCGTGGCCGCCGCCGTGCGCCGCCACCCCGCCGCGCAGATCGGCCGCGCCGGCATCGCCGTCGCCGTCCGTTTCGATCCAGACCAGCCCGCCGCCCCAGTCGTAGAAGGCGCGCAGGTCGCGCGTCGCAGCCAGGTCGGCGACGACGCGGGCGCCCGCATCCGGCGCGACCGAGACCCGCCACACCGCCCGGTCCGCCGGCCGGGCGGCGAACGGCCGGCAGTCGCGCACGTCGCGCCAGAAGGCCGCCGAAGCCTCCCTGTCCAGCGTCTCGATCGGGCCCGCTCCCGCCAAAAGTTCCGTCAGCGCCGCGATCCGGGCTGTCACCGAGGGCGCGAAGCCCTCCAGCCGCAGGGCGGTGAGCGACGCGCCGGCCGCCGGTGCGCCGCTCACCGATCCAACCAGGTCCTCGGGCAGGTGCGCCGCCCCGGAGACGTCGGCCGGCGAGCCGAGCGCCCGCGCCATCGCCCTGGCCGCCGCCGTGTCGTCGAGCCCGCGCACGGCGACCGTTGCCGTCGTCTCGCCGCGCGGCAGCACCTTGAAGGTCAGCTCGGTGGACACCGCCAGCGTACCCCAGGAACCGGCGAGGCCGCGTGCCAGGTCGTAGCCGGTCACGTTCTTCACCACCCGGCCGCCGGCCTTGAAGATCTCGCCCCGGCCGGAGACCGCATGGATGCCGAGGATGTGGTCGCGGGCGGCGCCGGCCTTGATGCGGCGCGGCCCGGCGAGGTTCGCCGCCAGCATCCCGCCGACCGTCCCCGGCCCCGCGCCGGTGCCCAGCAGCGCCGAATAGTCGATCGGCTCGAAGGCGAACTCCTGCCCGCCCTCGGCCAGCGCCTGCTCGACTTCGGCGACCGGCGTGCCGGCGCGCACCGTCAGCACCAGCTCCTCCGGCTCGTACGCCACGATCCCGTCCAGCCCCGACAGGTCGAGGGTGTGCGCGGCCTGCACCGGCCGCCCGATGCCGCGCTTGGTCCCCAGCCCCGTCACCTCCAGCGGCTCGCGCGCCGACACCGCCCAGGCCACGCAGTCGCGGACCTCGTCCGCGGTTGCAGGTTTCAGCCGTTCGCTCATGGCGCCCTCAGAACCGCGGAATGTCGGGAAACGGCAGCGCGCCGGCGTGCACGTGCATGCGGCCCAGCTCGGCGCACCGGTGCAGGACCGGAAACACCTTGCCGGGATTGAGCAGATGCTTCTCGTCGAAGGCGCACTTGACCCGCTGCTGCTGCTTCAGGTCGTCGTCGCTGAACATCGTCGGCATCAGGTCGCGCTTCTCGACGCCGACGCCGTGCTCGCCGGTCAGGCAGCCGCCCACCTCCACGCACAGGGTAAGGATCGCGCTGCCGAACGCCTCGGCCCGTTCCAGCTCCCCCTCCTTGTTCGCATCGTAAAGAATCAGCGGATGAAGGTTCCCGTCGCCAGCGTGAAATACGTTTGCCACACGCAGCCCGAATTCCTCTGATAACTCCCGCATTCTGCCCAGCACCTGCGGAAGAGACTTGCGGGGAATCGTCCCATCCATACAATAGTAGTCTGGGGAGACACGACCGACGGCCGGGAACGCTGCCTTTCGGCCCGCCCAAAACTTGGCGCGCTCTTCTTCCGATGAGGATATTCGGATATGGAACGCACCGTTGCTGCGGGCCCGGCTCTCTATATCCGAGATGAGATGATCCACCTCGACCGCGGGCCCATCGAGTTCGACGATCAGCAGCGCCTCCGCCTCCCGCGGATAGCCGGCGTGGACGAAGTCCTCGGCCGCGAGAATGGCCGGCCGGTCCATCATCTCCATGCCCGCCGGGATGATGCCGGCGGCGATGATCTCCGCCACGCAGGCGCCGCCGGCCTCGCTGGAATGGAAACCGATCAGCAGCGCCCGTGCCGTCTCCGGCGCCCTGAGGATCCGCACCGTCACCTCGGTGACCACCGCCAGCAGCCCTTCCGACCCGACCATCATGGCCAGCATGTCGTAGCCGCCGCTGTCCAGGTGCTTGCCGCCGATGCGAATCACCTCGCCGGTGATCAGCACCATCTCCAGGCCGAGCACGTTGTTGGTGGTCAGCCCGTATTTCAGGCAGTGCACCCCGCCGGAATTCTCCGCGACGTTGCCGCCGATCGAGCACGCGATCTGCGACGAGGGGTCGGGCGCGTAATAGAAGCCGCGGTGCTCGACCGCCCGGGTCACGGCGAGGTTGGTGACGCCCGGCTGGACGGTGGCGGTGCGGTTGTCGAAATCGATGTCGAGCACGCGGTTGAACTTCATCATCGACAGCAGCACGCCGTCGGCCAGCGGCAGCGCGCCCCCCGACAGCGAGGTCCCGGCGCCGCGCGGCACCACCTTCACGTCGTTGGCGTGGCAGTAGGCCAGGATCCGGCTCACCTGCTCGACCGTCTCCGGCAGCACCACCACCAGCGGCAGCTGGCGATAGGCGGTCAGCCCGTCGGACTCGTAGGCGCGCATCTCGATGTCGTCGGCGATGACCCCTTCGTTCGGCACGATCTCCCTGAGCGCCGCCACGATGGCCGTCCGGCGCCGGAGCGTGTCCTCGCTGGGACGCGGCATTGCCAGTCCACTCATCGACCTCTCCCTTCAGCCCGCTCTTCAGCCCGCCGTCTGGCGCGGCGGATCGGCATGGCGCCCGGCGGCCGGCCGGCCCCGCGCGCGGCACGTTGTCCAGTTCCGCGCGTCCATGCTACTCGACGGACAGCCCGAACCACCTTCCATTGCGAACCGGCGCAGGCCTCAACCTCACGAGGAGACCCTCCATTCCCCGCAAGTCATACTGTTAGCACCCGATGAGCGACATCACAGACATGGAAATTTTCGCCCGGGTGGTGGGCGCCGGCTCGATGTCGGCCGCCGGTCGGGAGATGGGGCTCTCGCCCGCGGTGATCTCGAAGCGGGTGCGCCGGCTGGAGACGCGGCTGGGCACGCGGCTGCTCCAGCGCACCACCCGCCAGCTCGCGCTGACCGAGGCCGGCCAGGGCTTCTACGAGCACGTGGTCGCCATCATCGCCTCCATCGAGGAGGCGGAGGCCTTCGTCACCCGGCGCTCCACCCTTGCCCACGGCACCCTGAAGATCAGCGCGCCGACCTCGTTCGGCCGGATGCACATCGCCCCCCATCTCGGGCGCTTCATCGAGGCGCACGGCGATCTCCACATCAACCTGATCCTGACCGACGAGTTCGTCGACGTGGTCGCCGACGGCTACGACCTGGTGGTGCGGGTCGCCGAACTCACCGATTCCAGCCTGGTCGCCCGGCGCCTGGCGCCGGTGTACCGGGTGCTCTGCGCCGCCCCCTCCTATCTGGAGCGCCATGGCACGCCGGCGACGCTGGATGACCTCTCCGGCCACGCCTGCCTCGCCGCGCTGCAGCAGATCCCCTGGCGGCTGGAAGGCCCCGACGGGCCGGTCAGCGTCCGCCCGGTGGCGCCGCTGTCCACCAATTCCAGCGAGGTGGTGCGCGAGGCGCTGCTGGCCGGGCTGGGCATCGCGCTGCGGTCCACCTGGGACGTCGGGCCGGACCTGGCCGCCGGCCGGCTCAAGATCGTGCTGCCCACCTACCAGGGGTCCGAGCGCGTCGGCGTCTACGCGATCTACCCGACCCGGCGCTTCCTGCCGGCCAAGGTGCGGCTGTTCATCGACTTCCTGGCCGACGTCTACGCCCCCACCCCCTACTGGGACCGCGGGCTGGACGAGATGCTCACCAGCCTCGCGAGCGAGCGCGCCGGCCGATGACCGAGCGCAAGCGCGAATCCACGGTCGATTTCGTGCAATCGTTCGCATAGAGTGTTTTTCAGCACCGCGGCGCGTTGCCCCGCGCCCGATCCACCGCTACAAAGCCCTCGAATACGGTCGTCTGGCATCCGAGGAAGATCATGGCTCACAAACCCGCTGGCACTGCGCCCCTGCTCCACGACGAAGGTCACATGACCTCGATGGACTATTCCGAGCACGAGCGGACCTATGCCGGTTTCATCACCCTGTTGAAGTGGAGCATCGCCTCCCTGGTGATCCTGCTGGCCCTGATGGGCTTCTTCCTGACCTGATCCGGGCGGCCGGCACGCGCCTGCGCGCGGCCGGGGCCCTCCGGCGCCGCGCGGGGAAGCGGTGCGGCCGGATGCGGTTCAGTCACGACTGACCAGATTGCCCGGCCCGTCCGGGTCGACGGTCTTGAACGCCACGACCGGCATCCACCGGCCGCGCCACCGGCGCAGGGTCCGGATGCGGACGGTCATGTATCGACACGAATGGGAGGAAACGCATGCGCATAGGCGTCCCGCGCGAGGGGGATCAGGAGCCGCGGGTTGCGGCGACACCCGATACGGTGAAACGGTTCGTCGGTCTCGGCGCCACGGTTGTGGTCGCCAGCGGTGCCGGCGAGCGCTCCCGCATTCCCGACGCGGCCTTCGCCGAAGCGGGCGCGGAGATCGCGGCCTCCAGCGCCGATGCGCTGCGCGACGCCGACCTGGTGCTGACCGCCCAGCGGCCCTCCGGCGAGATGATCGAGCAGATCCGGCAAGGCGCCACGGTGGTCTCCATCATGGATCCGTACGGCAACGAGGCGGCGCTCCGGCAGATGGCCGATCGCGGCCTCGCCACCTTCGCCATGGAGCTGATGCCGCGCATCACCCGCGCTCAGTCGATGGACGTCCTGTCGAGCCAGGCGAACCTCGGCGGCTACCAGGCGGTGATCGACGCGGCGGCCACCTTCGACCGCGCCATTCCGATGATGATGACCGCCGCCGGCACCGTGCCGGCCGCGAAGATCTTCGTGATGGGCGCCGGCGTCGCCGGCCTGCAGGCGATCGCCACCGCCCGCCGCCTCGGCGGCGTGGTGACGGCCACCGATGTGCGTCCGGCCGCCAAGGAACAGGTCCAGTCGCTCGGCGCCAAGTTCGTCGCGGTCGAGGACGACGAGTTCCGCGAGGCCGAGACCGCCGGCGGCTACGCCAAGGAAATGTCGGAAGAGTACCGGCGCAAGCAGGCCGAGCTGGTGGCCGAGCACATCGCCAAGCAGGACATCGTCATCACCACGGCGCTGATCCCCGGCCGCCCGGCTCCCCGGCTCATCACCCGTGCCATGATCGACGCGATGAAGCCCGGCTCGGTGATCGTCGACATGGCGGTCGAGCGCGGCGGCAACGTCGAGGGCGCCGAGCCCGACCAGGTCGCCCAGGTCGGCCCGGCCCGCGTCATCGGCTACCGCAACATGCCCGGCCGCATCGCCGCCTCCGCCTCGCTCCTCTACGCCAAGAACCTGCTGACGTTCGTCGACGGGGTGATGGTCGACAAGGAGACCAAGGCGTTCGCGATCGACTGGGACGACGAACTCGTGAAGGCGACGGCGCTGACCCGCGACGGACGCATCGTGCATCCGAACTTCGCGCCGGCGCCCGCCGAAGGGCATGAAGAAGGGGGCCAGGAATGAGCGAACCCATTACGCAGCAGGTCGTTGACCAGGCCCGTTCGGCCGCCGAGGTGGCCCGCCAGGCCGCCGACGCCGCGGAAGCCGCGGCCCGCGCTGCCGAAGCCCAGCTCTTCGCCGCGCCCGACAGCATGGCCGACGGCCTCGCCGCCATGGCCCACACCGCGACCGGCGGCGTGATCGACCCGTTCGTCTTCCGGCTGTCGATCTTCGTGCTGGCGATCTTCGTCGGCTATTACGTGGTCTGGTCGGTCACCCCGGCGCTCCACACGCCGCTGATGTCGGTCACCAACGCGATCTCCAGCGTCATCGTCGTCGGCGCGCTTCTGGCGGTCGGCATCGACCTGTCCGCCTCCGACGGCGCGGTGTGGGCCCGCATCTTCGGCTTTCTCGCACTCGTCATGGCCAGCGTGAACATCTTCGGCGGCTTCCTCGTCACCAGTCGCATGCTCGCCATGTACAAGAAGAAGCAGAAGTGAGGGGAACGGACACATGAACGCGAATATTGCAGCCGTTCTCTACCTGATCTCCGGCGTCCTGTTCATCCTGGCGCTGCGTGGCCTGTCGCATCCGGAAACCTCGCGTCGCGGCAATCACTACGGCATGGTCGGCATGGGCATCGCCGTGCTGACCACGCTCGCCGTCGCGGCGCCCAGCGCCGCCGGCTGGTTCTGGATCATCCTGGCCATCGCGATCGGTGGCGGCATCGGCGCCGTCACCGCCAAGAAGATCGCCATGACGGCGATGCCGCAGCTCGTCGCCGCCTTTCATTCGCTGGTCGGCCTCGCGGCGGTGTTCGTCGCCGCCGGCGCACTCTACGCCCCCGAGGCGTTCGGCATCGGTGAACCGGGCCACATCCACGCCGCCAGCCTCGTCGAGATGTCGATCGGCGTGGCCATTGGCGCCATCACCTTCACCGGCTCGGTGATCGCCTTCCTGAAGCTCGACGGCCGCATGTCGGGCAAGCCGATCATGCTGCCGGCCCGCCATCTGGTGAACGCCGGCCTCGCCGCGGCGCTGGTCATCCTGATCATCGTGTTCGTCACCACCGAGGCGCACTGGCTGTTCTGGGTGATCACCATCCTGGCGCTGGTGCTGGGCGGCCTGATCATCATCCCGATCGGCGGCGCCGACATGCCGGTGGTCGTGTCGATGCTCAACTCCTACTCGGGGTGGGCGGCGGCCGGCATCGGCTTCACGCTGGGCAACACGGCGCTGATCATCACCGGCGCCCTCGTCGGCTCGTCGGGCGCGATCCTCTCCTACATCATGTGCAAGGCGATGAACCGCTCGTTCATCTCGGTCATCCTGGGCGGCTTCGGCGGCGAGAGCGCCGGCCCCGCCGACGATCTCGGCGACCGCACCGTGAAGCAGGGCTCGGCCGAGGACGCGGCCTTCATCATGAAGAATGCCTCCAAGGTCATCATCGTCCCGGGCTACGGCATGGCGGTGGCCCAGGCCCAGCATGCGCTGCGCGAGATGACGGACACCCTGAAGGCGGAAGGCGTGGAGGTGAAGTTCGCCATCCACCCGGTCGCCGGCCGCATGCCCGGGCACATGAACGTGCTTCTGGCCGAGGCCCAGGTGCCCTACGACGACGTCTTCGAGCTGGAGGACATCAACTCCGAGTTCCAGCAGGCCGACGTCGCCTTCGTCATCGGCGCCAACGACGTCACCAACCCGGCGGCGCGCGACGACAAGACCTCGCCGATCTACGGCATGCCGATCCTCGACGTGGACAAGGCGGGCACCTGCCTGTTCATCAAGCGCTCGCTCGGCTCCGGCTACGCCGGCATCGACAACTCGCTGTTCTACAAGGACAACACGATGATGCTGTTCGGCGACGCCAAGAAGATGGTCGAGGAGATCGTCAAGGCGCTCTGATCACGCCCAACGATCCACACCCCAGTCGAAGGCCCCGGGAAGTCCGCTTCCCGGGGCCTTTCTTATGTGAAGGCATCGACTTCGAGACCTTCCACGGCGTTCGGCATTGGGGGTGGTCGGCATGCCGCCGCCTCGACCCTTTCCCGATCAGGTAAAATCCCTGGATCGGTTGGAAATGGCTCCAGCTTCAATCCTCGGAGCTCTTCTTTCTGGTTCAGAGCGGGTCGTTCTGAACCGAAATGCTCTGGGCGGCTGGGGCACGCCGGACTTCCGCGTTCTACCGCGCGGGGCAGCGGGCGATCACCTTTATCTCGAAGTCGAACCCCGCAAGCCATGTGACGCCAATGGCCGTCCAGTTCGGAAAAGGGGGCTGGGGAAAGACCCGGCTTTTCACTTCCATCACGGTGCCGAACTGCGCTTCGGGATCCGTGTTGAAGGTTGTGACATCAACGATGTCTTCCGGACCACATCCTGCCGCCTTGAGTACGGCCAGCAGATTGTCGAAAGCCAGCTGCACCTGTTTGGCGAAGTCCGGTTCCGGAGATCCATCCGGGCGGCTGCCGACCTGACCCGAGACGAACAGCAGGTCGCCGGAGCGAATTGCTGCGGAATAGCCATGCTGTTCATAAAGCGCGTGGCGGTCGGCGGGAAAGACGGGTTCGTTTCGAAGCATTTGGTATGTCTTCCGGATATCGCCTCGACAGGCGGTTTCGTATACGCTTCGTATGTGAAATATTCGCATACGAAGCGTATGTCAATACTCGTGATGCCTAGCGATCGTGGAGGGACGATGGCCGCCAAGAGAGCTCAGATGATGGAGGAGACCCGTGCCAAACTGATCGCATCGGCGCGGAGGGCCTTTGCCGAAAAGGGCTATGCGGGCACGTCGATGGATGACCTCACCGCCGACGTTGGGCTGACCCGCGGCGCCCTCTATCACAACTTCGGCGACAAGCGCGGGCTCCTCGCGGCTGTCGTCGAACAGGTCGATGGAGAAATGGCGGCGGCCGCGATGGCGCATGCTGAGCGCCGGGGCGGCAGTGACTGGGAAAAGCTTCTCGCCGAGGGCACGGCCTATATCGAAGCGGCAATGGATCCGGAGATCCGACGCATCGTTCTCTTGGACGGCCCCGCAGTGCTGGGCGATCCTTCACAATGGCCCAGCCAGAACAAGTGCCTCGCCGCCACGATGCGCAGCCTCAAGAGCTTGGCGGATCAGGGGGCGATCAAGCCGGTCGCAATCGAAGCTGCCGCGCGCCTTTTGAATGGGGCCGCTCTCAATGCAGCGCTCTGGGTTGCCGCAAGCGACGCGCCCGATCAAGTCTTGAAGGATGCCGTCGCGGCCTTCGAGCAGCTCGCGTCAGGGTTCCTGATCGACGCCAATGTAGGGTGAGCCTGCATGACAGCGTGCGATGAATGGGGTGCGACAATGTCCGCACAGTACAGCGTTGCCCACGTTGCGGTCTGCGCTGTGTGAAGAACTCCGCCATCGCGGCAGCCAAGCGCAACGCAGTCCAACATCGCATTCTTTCCTTGCCGGAACGCCGTCCGCGTGTCGCCGCGCGACGTCTCCGCTGTCGCATCTGCGAAATCGGCCTGCCCTCCGGCGGCGCATACTCGACCCTGGACAGCCGCCGATCGCGAAGATCCGGCGGGATCCGCTCTCAGGGGAGACGGTCGAGATGAGAACCCATGCGCGCGCGGTCGTCATCGGGGGCGGCGTGGTCGGCGTCTCGACGCTCTACCACCTCGCCGCGAAGGGCTGGGACGACGTCGTCCTGATCGAGCGCAAGGAGCTCACCTCCGGCTCGACCTGGCACGCCGCCGGCCTCCTGCCGCTGTTCAATGTCTCCTACTCGGTCGGCCAGATCCACAAATACTCGGTCGCCTTCTACGAGCGCCTGCAGGAGGAGACCGGCCAGGACGTCGGCCTGCGCAAGGTCTCCAACATCAGGCTTGCCCGGACCCGCGACCGCTGGGACGAGTTCCAGTACTATGCCGGCATCGCCGAGACCATCGGCGTCAATGTGAAGATCCTGACGCCCGATGAGGTCAAGGAGATCTGGCCGCTCTGCGAGACCGACGGGCTGCTGGGCGCCATCCAGCACCCCGACGACGGCTACGTGCAACCTGCCGACCTGACCCAGGCGCTCGCCAGGCGCGCGCGCGCCCGGGGCGCCGAGATCAACCGTTACACCACCGTGCTCGCCATCGAGCAGCTCCCGTCGGGTGAGTGGCTGGTGAAGACCGACAAGGGCGACATCACCGCCGAGCACGTCATCTCGGCCACCGGCAACTTCGCCCGCAAGACCGGCGCCATGGTCGGCCTCGACATCCCCGTGATCCCCGTCGAGCACCAGTACATCGTCACCGAGGCGCATCCGGCCATCAAGGCGCGCAAGGCCGAGGGCCTGCCGGAGATGGGCGTGCTGCGCGAGGCGGACTCCTCCTGGTACATGCGCGAGGAGGCCGGCGGCCTGCTGCTCGGCCCCTACGAGGTCGGCGCGCCCTGCTGCTACGTCGACGCGCCCTCCGACGGCTCGGAATACGAGCTCTTCCAGGAGGATCTCGACCGGCTGATGCCCTACATCGAGACCGCCATCGCGCGGGTACCGGCGTTCGGCGAGGTCGGCATCAAGAAGGTCTACAACGGCGCCATCGCCTACACGCCGGACGGCTCGCCCATCGTCGGCCCGGCCTGGGACCTGAAGAACTTCTGGCTCAACGAGGGGCATTCCTTCGGCGTCACCGCTGCCGGCGGCGCCGGCTGGCAGCTCGCCGAGTGGATCGTCGAGGGCGAACCGTCCATCGACATGATGGGCGTCGATCCCCGCCGCTTCGGGCCCTACGCCACCCGCGGCTATCTCCGGGCGAAGAACGAGGAGACCTACGCCAACGTCTTCACCGTCCACTACCCCGACGAGGAGCGCCCCGCTGGCCGACCCCTTAAGCGCGCCCCCTGCTACGACCGGATGAAGGCGCTCGGCGCCGTGTTCGGTTCCGTCTACGGCTGGGAGCGGCCGAACTGGTTCGCCCCCGAGGGCTTCGGCATCGAGGAGCGCGCACTGGACAAGCCCGACGTGCTCCTCAACCACAACCACCCGCCGGTCGGCGCCGACGGCAAGGTGAAGGAGCTGTGGTCGTTCCGCCGCTCCAACTATTTCGACCAGGTCGGCCGCGAGGCCCGCCACGTCCACGAGCAGGCGGGCCTGCTCGACATGTCGGCCTTCGCCAAGTTCGAGGTCTGGGGTCCGGGCGCGGAAGCCTGGCTCGACAGCCTCGTCGCCAACCGCATCCCGAAGAAGATCGGCCGCATCGGGCTTGCCCACCTGCTGACGAAATCTGGCGGCGTGCGCTCGGAGTTCACCATCTACCGCGAGGCGCCCCAGCGCTTCTACCTGGTCTCCGCCGGCGCCTTCGAGCGGCACGACTTCGACACCCTGCAGAAGCTCTTGCCCGCCGACGGCACGGTGATGCTGCAGAAAGTCACCACCCAGTACGGGGTGCTGGCGCTGGCCGGACCGCAGTCGCGCGCCATCCTCCAGCAGCTGACCGACGCCGACCTCTCCACCGCCGCCTTCCCCTGGCTCACCGGCCAGACCATCAACGTCGGCCACGCCACCGCCAAGGCGCTCCGGGTCAACTTCGTCGGCGAGCTCGGCTGGGAGCTGCATCACCCGATCGAGATGCAGACCACCATCTTCGACCTTTTGATGGAGGCCGGCGCGCCGCACGGCCTCAAGCCCTTCGGGATCCGCGCCATGGACGCGCTCAGGATCGAGAAATCCTACCGGCTGATCCCCCGCGAGCTGTCGATCGAATACGCCGCGCTGGAGTCCGGCCTCGACCGGTTCGTGCACCTCAACAAGGCGGGCTTCATCGGTCGCGAGGCGCTGGTGGAGAGGCAGCAGGCCGGCTTCGACTGGGCCTTCGCCACGCTCAACGTCCACGACGTGTCCGACGCCGACGCGCGCGGCAACGAACCGCTCTACGCCGGCGGCAAGCTGGTCGGGCGCGCCACCTCGGGCGGCTTCGGCTGGCGCACCGACCAGAGCCTCGCCCTCGGCATGGTGCGGCCGGAGCTCGCCGGCATCGGCACCGAGCTGGAGATCTCCATCCTCGGCAAGCGGCATCTCGCGACCGTGGTGCCGGAATCGCCGTTCGACCCGGACAATCTCCGCCTGCGCGCCTGAGCCGCCCTCCGCCCCCCTTTCCGGTCCGCTGGCGGGCTGCCCAGCATTGCGGCCTCAGGTGCCCATGCTTTGCCCTCGCCAGCCTGGGTTGACCGCCCTACCTTTTCAGGCAGGCGCCGGCCCCGCGCTGGGGCGCGGCCGGGACCTTGGGAGAGGACGGATCGGGAGGAGGTGGCGCGGTGCGGTGGATCCTGCGGATGGCGACGGCGCTTTTGGCGCTCATTCCGGCCCAGCCGGGCCTCGCCCAGGTCGACGACGTGGTGGACATCGAGCTGGTGCTCGCCGTCGACGTGTCGTGGTCCATGGACCACGACGAACAGCTGCTCCAGCGCCAGGGCTACATCGGCGCCTTCCTGCATCCCGACGTCGTCGCCGCCATCGAGCGCGGCGACTGGGGCCGCATCGCCGTCACCTACGTGGAGTGGGCGGGCGCCGGCCTGCAGATGACCCAGGTGCCGTGGACCGTCGTCGACGGCGCCGACAGCGCCCGGGCGTTCGCCGGGCGGCTCGCCGCCGCGCCCATCGCCCGGCTGCGGCGCACCTCCATCTCCAGCGCCCTCGCCTACTCCGGCACGCTGTTCGACGGCAACGGCTACGAGGGCTTCCGGCGGGTGATCGACATCTCCGGCGACGGCCCCAACAACATGGGCGGCCCGGTCACCGACGAGCGCGACAAGCTGATCGAGGCCGGCGTCACCGTGAACGGCCTGCCGATCATGATCCGCCGCTCGTCCTACGATCCGTTCTTCCAGATCAGCAACCTCGACGTCTACTACGAGGACTGCGTCATCGGCGGCTTCGGCGCGTTCGTGGTGGTGGTCCGGAACGCCGACGAGTTCGCCGCCGCCATCCGCCGCAAGCTGATCCTGGAGATCGCCAGCGCCCGGCCCCGCGTCGTCCCCGCCCAGCTGCAGGCGCGGGCGCCGCGCATCGACTGCATGATCGGCGAGAAGCTCTGGCAGCGCTGGCGCGGCGGGCCGTGATCTTGATTGCTCACGCGAGCTCACTTCGCTCGCCGCTGCGCGGGCGCGGCCTTCGGCCGGCGGACAGTCGTCCGCTGGTGGGAATTGTGCGGCCAGGCCCGAGTCGTGTCGGAGAGCGCCCGCCCCATACTCCGCTCACCCCCGCGAAAGCGGGAGTCCGTAGGGCCTGTCGGCACGGTCCAACGAATGCCGGGCGCCGCCCAGAGCCTTGTCCGATCACGGCACGCCGCCGTTCGCCTCCAGATGCGCGGCGAACGCCGCCATCAGCCCCGGCAGCTCCTCCATAGAGGGAAACGTCTCGTAGCTGTGCCGCGCCGGGGTGTGGGCCCAGGCCAGCTTCGCCGATGTCATGGTCTCCATGAACGGCCTGCACCAGGCCGGATCCTCGAACATGATGGGACGGACGTTGACGAAGTCCGCCACCCCGTCGATGCGCGTGAACAGCCACGCCTTGCAGTGCGAACAACAGAAATGGGCGAGCCCGTTGCCCTGCACCCCGGCGGGAACCGGGTCGCCGTGAAGCACCCGGAACGCCGCCTGCGCCACCATCGCCGTCAGCGAGAAGGCGCTGGCGCTCATGCGCTGGCAGCCGCGGCAGTGGCAGGCCGCCGTGATCAGCGGCGGCGCGCTCACCTGAAAGCGGGTCTGTCCGCAGCGGCAGGTGCCGACGAGCGGTTCGAAATCAACGTTCACGGCGCCCCCGAGCCCCGATGCCATCCTCGGCCCGCGCCCGCACGAGGCGGGCCCCGTCGGGCCGTCCCGTTACCGGCTGGCTCAGTTCCAGACCGGCTCGCAGATGACGCGGTCGCCGCCGCTCTTGTAGCAGTTCGACTTCGGCTTCGGCGGCGCCATGGTGGCGTTGCAGTCGACCGGACGCAGGGTGTAGTGCGCCGCCTCGACCACCTTGCGGGTCTCCACGTAGACGGCCGGCACCGTGACCAGCGTCCACTTCTCCACCGTGCCCACCGTCGACACCACCCACTGCTGCTTCTGCGGCCGCACCAGCTGGCCTTCGGTGTTGACGTGGACCTTCGCCGGCACGAACGCCTTCACGTAGCATTTCTGCGCCGCCGGGGAGCTGTCCTCGACGTAGAATTCCTTGGCCTGGGCCAGGCTGGAAACCAGCCCCGCCGCGGCCACCGCCGTCGCCATTGCCGCCAGTCGCCATCCGCGTGTCATGCAACCCTCCCCCTTCTCGATCGGCTCGAGACCCAAATGTTAACGGCATCTTAACGGGTTCGGGGCGGGCAAGGCGAGTCGTCTGAGGGACAGGGTGTCGCGGCCGGCGCGCCTATTCGGCGGCAGCCAGCTGCGCCGCGTCGCGCTCCATGCGGGCGGCCAGCGGCGACATGCCGTACATTTCCCGGAAGCACTTGGAGAAGTGCGAGGCCGACACGAACCCGCAGGCGATGGCGACGTCGACGATCGCCATGTGCGACTGCAGCAGCAGGTGGCGGGCCCGGTCGAGCCGGATCTCCAGATAGTAGCGCGCCGGCGACATGCCGAGCCCGGTGCGGAACAGCCGCTCGATCTGGCGGCGCGACAGGCCCACGTAGCCGGCGATGTCGACCAGCGACAGCGGCTCGTCGATGTTGGCTTCCATCAGCTCGATGATGAACAGGAGCTTGGTGTTGTGGACGCCGAGGCGCGCCCGGAGCGGCAGGCGCTGGCGGTCGTGCGGGTTGCGCACCCGGTCGGCCAGGCACTGCTCGCAGATCCGGTTGACCACGGTCTCGCCGTGGTCCGCCTGGATCAGCGAGAACATCATGTCCAGCGCCGCGGTCCCCCCGGCGCAGGTGTAGATGTTGTCCGACACCTCGAAGAGGTCGGCGAAGACGTTGGCCTCGGGAAAGCGCTCGGAAAAGGCCGGCAGGTTTTCCCAGTGGATGGCGCAGCGCTTGCCGTCCAGCAGGCCCGCGTCGGCCAGCACCCAGGCCGCCGTGCACAGGCCGCCGATGGTGATGCCGGCGGTGTGCAACTGACGCAGCCACGGCCGCACCTGGCGCGTGTCGAGCGCCTCCACGCCAATGCCGGAGCACACCAGAACCATGTCGGGACGGTCGGGTCCGGTGAACCGCCGCTCGTCGGCGAGCGAGGTCTGCACCGCCATCGTGCAACCGTTGCTGGCGGTCTCGGTGCCGCCGTGCTCGGAGGCGAGCCGCCATTTGTAGAAGGGCCGGCCGAGGTGACGGTTGGCGAGGCGCAGGGGTTCGATTGCCGTCGCGAAGGCGATCATCGAGAAGTTCGGCAGAAGCAGAAAAACGATCGTCTGTGACTGACGCGACTGATTGGTCATCTACGCCGCCGCTCCGCTTTCGACGCCGCTCCCGTGAAGCTGGCCTCGAAGCACCGCACTCGATCCGGCAAGCCTAATTGGCCGGCGAAGTTCCCGCAACGTCAGAATGCAGGCCCCGCCTGCCGTTTCCGCCGGCGGGCGGGGCCGGGTTCGCCCCGCCGTGCGCGCCACATCTCCACACCCGGGACGGCGTGGGGGTTGTGGTCGCCGAGCCGGTCTGCCTAGAAATAGGCCCCTCCTGCCTCTGACCGTCCCGGGACATATGACACCCAAATCCGACATCGAGATCGCCAGGGCCGCCACGCTGAAGCCGATCGCCGAGATCGCCGCGCGGCTCGACGTCCCCTACGAGAGCCTGGTCCCGTTCGGGCACGACAAGGCGAAGGTGTCGCTCGACTACGTCGCCTCGCTGGCCGACCGGCCCGATGGCCATCTGGTGCTTGTCACCGCCATCAGCCCGACCCCCGCCGGCGAGGGCAAGACGACGACCACCGTCGGCCTTGGCGACGGCCTCAACCGGATCGGCAAGCGCACCGCCATCTGCCTGCGCGAACCGTCCCTCGGCCCCTGCTTCGGCATGAAGGGCGGAGCGGCCGGCGGCGGCTATGCCCAGGTGCTGCCGATGGAGGACATCAACCTCCACTTCACCGGCGACCTGCACGCCATCACCACCGCCCACAACCTCTTGTCCGCCATGGTGGACAACCACCTCTACTGGGGCAACGCGCTGGATATCGACCCGCGCAGGGTCGTCTGGAAGCGCGCCATGGACATGAACGACCGGGCGCTCCGCCAGATCGTTCTCGGCCTCGGCGCCAACAACGGCTTCACCCGGGAATCCGGCTTCGACATCACCGTCGCCTCGGAGATCATGGCGATCTTTTGCCTGGCGGAAGACCTCGCCGACCTGGAGCGCCGGCTGGGCGACATCGTCGTCGCCTACGCCACCGACGGCAGCCCGGTCACCGCGCGCGCCCTGAAGGCCGACGGCGCCATGACGGTGCTGCTGCGCCAGGCGTTCGCGCCCAATCTCGTGCAGACGGTGGAGAACAACCCGGCCTTCGTCCACGGCGGGCCGTTCGCCAACATCGCCCACGGCTGCAACTCCATGGTCGCGACCAAGACCGCCCTGAAGCTCGCCGACTACGTGGTCACCGAGGCCGGCTTCGGCGCCGATCTCGGCGCCGAGAAATTCTTCGACATCAAATGCCGCAAGGGCGGGCTGAGGCCGGCCGCCGCCGTCGTGGTCGCCACCATCCGGGCGCTGAAGATGCACGGCGGCGTCGACAAGACAGAGCTCGCGAAGGAGAATGTGGAGGCGGTCACGAAGGGTGCGGCGAACCTCGCCCGGCACGTGGAGAACGTCGGCAGCTACGGCGTCCCCGTCGTCGTCGCCGTCAACCGCTTCCTGACCGACACCCAGGCCGAGATCGATGCGGTGAAGGCCTATTGCGCCACCATGGGCGTCACCGCCGTCCTGTGCGAGCACTGGGAAAAGGGCTCCGAAGGCACCGAGGACCTGGCCAACGCCGTCGTGGCCGCCGTCGAAGCCGGCACCGCCGACTTCGCGCCGATCTATCCCGACGCCATGTCGCTGTGGGACAAGATCCGCACCGTCTCCCGGCGCATCTACCGGGCCGACGACGCCATCGCCGACAAGCGCGTCCGCAACCAGCTCGCCGCGTGGGAGGCCGCCGGCTACGGCGACCTGCCGGTGTGCATGGCCAAGACCCAGTACTCCTTCTCCACCGACCCGGCGGCGCGCGGCGCACCGGAGGGCTTCACCATTCCGGTGCGCGAGGTGCGGCTGTCCGCCGGCGCCGGCTTCGTGGTGGCGCTCACCGGCGAGATCATGACCATGCCGGGCCTCCCCCGCCATCCGGCGGCGGAGAAGATCGGCCTCTCCGACGAGGGCTGGATCGAGGGCCTGTTCTAGCCCTCCGGCTTGCCCATCCCCGTTCCTCACACCGGGCGGCGCCTGGGACCGCGCGAGAGCCGCAGGCCGTCGCGCAGGCTGAGGCCGAGGAGCGTGACGTTGACGCCTCCCGCGACCAGTTCCAGCGCCTGGACGGCGTAGAACACGCCGTCCAGCTCGCCCGCCTGCGCCCGGGCCGCCAGGAACAGCGCCGACGGTACCAGCACGAGAATGCCGTTTGCGGCAATGATCGGCATGCGCCGGCGTTTCGCCGCGACGAGCGCCCCGCGATGCCCCCGGCCGAGCCGCATTCCGGACAGTCCCGCGATGGCCAGCGCCGGGATCAGCACCAGGAAGCCGTAGGGAATGGCGCCCTTCACCGCGGCAATGGCCGCCGCGCCGCCGAACAGCTCCACGCCGACGCTCGCGGTCCAGAAGCCCGTTATCATCGCCAGCGCCAGCCCGCCCGCGATCGGGTGAACGATCCGGATCATGGTGGATATCCTTTCATGAGGAAATTGAATAGCAAGCTATATATAATTGCATAGTTTGCTATTCAAGTGCTATCCATAAGTCATGGTCGACTGGAAGGATCGCTCGGCGGGCTATCTGACGAACCAGGTGGCACGCATCTTCGAGCGTGGCCTCTCGGCGCGGATCCGGCCGCTCGGCCTGACCACCGGCGCGTTCCCGGCGCTCCTGGAGCTGTGGGAGCGGGAGGGTCTCACCCAGAAGCAGCTGGTGGAGCGCCTCGACATCGAGCAGGCGACCATGGCCAACACGCTTGCCCGGATGGAGCGCGACGGCCTGATCCGGCGCGAGAAGGATCCTTCCGACGGGCGCGTGCAGCGCGTCTACCTGACCGACACGTCCCGTGCCCTGCGTGACGCGGCCATCGCGGCGGCCGAAGCGGAGAACGCCGACCGGCTCGGCGGCCTTACCGCGGCCGAGCGCGGCCGCTTCGTAACCCTCCTCAACAAGGTGATCGCCCACTCCCGCCGCACCAGCGCCTGAGCCCGTCCGTCCCGCGCGGCGGCCTCAGCCGCCCGTTCGCGCCGGCCGATGGACCGCCACCCCGGCCATCACCAGCGCAATGCCGGCCAGGTCGCGCATCGACGGGATCTGCGCCAGCACCAGCGCCGCAACCACCGTCGCCACGGCCGGCAGGAGCGCCAGCATCAGCGCGAAGCTCGCCCGTGGCAGCCGCGCCATGGCGAACTGGTCGCAGACATAGGGCACCACCGACGACGACACGCCGACGCCGATGCCGGCCAGCACCAGCATCGGCTCCGACAGAACCGCCATCGCCTGCACCACGCCCACCGGCATCAGCGCGACCAGAGCGATCGCCATGGCACAGCCGAGGCGTTCGATGCCCTCCCCCGCGCCGCTCTCCGCCGCCCGGTGACCGAGCACCACGTAGCCGACGAACAGCGCGGCGTTGAGGGCCGACCTGGCCAGTCCGACCAGGTCTCCGGCCAGTTTCACGTCGATGAGCAGCACGACCCCGGCCACCGTCGCCGCCAGCGCAAGGACGTTGCGCCGGGTTCGCATCCCGTAGAGCGCCAGCCCCACCGTTCCGACGAACTCCATCGCCGCCACCAGGCTCATCGGCAGCCGCTCCAGCGCCAGGTAGAAGGACGTGTTCATCACCGCCAGGCAGAGCCCCAGCCCGACAAGCAGCAGCCGCGTGCGCGAATCGGCGGTGCGGAATGTCCGCCACGGCCGGGTGACCGGCGCGAAGACCAGGGCGGCCGAGGCGATCCGGAACCAGGCCACGCCCAGCACCCCGACCGCCGGGAAGAGCAAGACGGCAAAGGACGGCCCGAGATAATGAAAGACCGCGCTGGTGGCGAACCAGGCGTGCGGCGGCACGGACCGGGTGACGGCATCGAGGCGCGAGGATGGCGGAGCGGGATTGGCGTGTGTCATGCCTTCATTGTGGCAAGTGCGCGCCTTTGGTCTATAGTCGTTAATCGCCTGATTGGCCGCAACTGCCACTGTTTCAAAGGTCAGACACCATGAAACGCCTTCGCTTCGAAAACGGGCCCGTCGATGGCGTCGATCTGCGCCTCCTCGCGCTCCTGGTGGACAACGCTCGCATCACCACGGCAAGCCTCGCCCGGGAGGTGGGGCTGTCCGCCCCAAGCGTCGGCGAGCGGTTGCGACGGCTGGAAGAGGCCGGCATCGTCACCGGCTATTCGGCCACCCTCGACCCGGCGGCGCTGGGCCTGCCCATTTCGGCCTGGCTGAGGGTGCGCCCCCTGCCGGGCGAGCTGGTCCGCGTCGCCGGCATCATCCAGGCCTGCGAGAGCGTCGTTCAGTGCGACCGGATCACGGGCGAGGACTGCTTCATCGCCAAGGTCTGCGTGCCCTCCATCGCCGACCTGGAGGCGCTCATCGACACGCTGATTCCCTATTCCACCACCAACACGTCGATCATCCAGTCGTCGCCGGTGCCGCCGCGTCCGCCCGCCCTGCCCGACACAACGCGCGACGGGTGACGTCGGGGCACCCCCCGCCTTGATCCGATGCGACATCGTGCGACGCTGATGGGACGGCGACGCGCCCCCCGCCTGCGCGATACTCTGCCGTGATCCATGGACGACCGGGCGGATCTGAGCACGTGTTTCGACGCGTTTCCGGACGGCGAACCGGTCCCCACTTCGCCTGGAAACGCTCTAGGGGCTGCGGACGATGAAGCGCTACTCCCTCCTCCGTCTGGTCCGCGAGGGCCTGGCCGGCCACACCGGCTGGGACCAGGCCTGGCGCAAGGCCACCCTCAAGGACCGCTATGACGCCGTGATCATCGGCGGCGGCGGTCATGGCCTGGCGACCGCCTACTACCTCGCCTCCGTCCACGGCATGACCAACATCGCGGTCATCGAGAAGGGCTGGATCGGCGGCGGCAACTCCGGCCGCAACACCACCATCATCCGCTCCAACTATCTGAACGACGAATCCGCCGCGATCTACGACCACGCGCTGACGCTGTGGAAGACGCTCGGCCGCGAGCTCAACTTCAACATCATGATGAGCCACCGCGGCGTGCTCAACCTCGCCCACGACGAGCACGAGGCGCGGCAGATCAAGCGCCGGGTCGAGGCGAACCGGCTGAACGGCGTCGAGGCGGAGTGGCTGGAGGCGAAGGACGTCGCCGCGTTCTGCCCGGTGGTGAACATGTCGCCGACGGCGCGCTATCCGGTCATCGGCGCCAGCCTGCAGCGGTCCGGCGGCGTCAACCGCCACGACGCCGTGGTCTGGGGCTTCGCCCGCGCCGCCAGCGCGCTCGGCGTCGACATCGTCGAGCAGACCGAGGTCCTCGACATCCGCGTGGAAGCCGGCGCCGTCACCGCCGTGGAAACCTCGCGCGGCACCGTGCGCACGCCGAAGGTCGCCTCCGTCGTCGCCGGCCATTCCTCCGTGATCGCCGGCATGGTGGGCGTCCGCCTTCCCATCCAGAGCCACCCGCTGCAGGCGCTGGTCTCCGAACCCATCAAGCCGGTGCTGGACTGCGTGGTGATGTCCAACGCCGTGCACGCCTACTGCAGCCAGTCCGACAAGGGCGAATTGGTCATCGGGGCCGGCATCGACCACCACAACTCCTACACCCAGCGCGGCCAGATCGGCCTCATCGAGCACCAGATCGCGGCCATCAAGGAGGTCTTCCCGATCTTCTCGCGGCTGAGGATGCTGCGCCAGTGGGGCGGCATCGTCGACGTCTGCCCGGACGCCAGCCCGATCATCACGGCGACGCCGGTGAAAGGCTTCTTCCTCAACGGCGGCTGGGGCACCGGCGGCTGGAAGGCGACGCCCGGCTCCGGCCATGCCTTCGCCGACCTCGTCGCCAACGGCGAGCCGAACCGCATCGCCGCCCCCTTCGCCCTCGACCGCTTCGTGACCGGCGCCCTCGTCGCCGAGCACGGCGCGGCCGCCGTCGCTCATTAGATAAGGGGCGTTTTCCGGTGAACCGTCAGACCTTCACTCCGCTCACTCCCGCGAAGGCGGGAGTCCATACGGCAGAGGATCTGGACCCGGGTCTTTCCACCCGGATTGTGGTGTCCGATCCGGAAGTCCGCCGTCCGCGGCACTGGCCGGTGCACCATCGCCAGCGCCCCGTGGACTCCCGCCTTCGCGGGAGTGAGCGGAGCGGGTTGCACGGGGTTTCTTCGCCCATCGGGCCATTCTGAGGGTCGGCGCCATGTTCCTCATCCCCTGCCCCTTTTGCGGCACCCGCGACCAGTCCGAGTTCGCCTATGGCGGTCAGGCCCACGTGGCCCGGCCGGAGGACCCGGCCTCCCTCTCCGATGCCGAGTGGGCCGAGTTCGTGTTCTTCCGCGACAATCCGAAGGGCCTGTTCGCCGAGCGCTGGAACCATGCCTCCGGCTGCCGGCGCTGGTTCAACGTGCTGCGCTCCACCGCCTCCGACCGCATCTACGCGTCCTACGAGATCGGCACCCCGCCGCCGCAGGTCGAGGGCGACGGACCGGCCACCCCGTCCGGCGAGGTCGTCGGCTCGGGCAACGACGCGGTGAAGCTGGTGCGGACCGCCGACGAAGGGACCCGGCCATGACCATGTCCGACAGCGCGCCCGAGCGCGGCTCCCTCGCCTTCCGCTCCGACGGCTCCACCGACGCCGCCCGCGACCGCACCTCTCTGCGCGCCGCCTCGCGCCAGCCGTTTCGGCGCGAAACCGGCGGCCGCATCGACCGCTCCAAGCCGGTTCACTTCACCTTCGACGGCAAGCCCGTCACCGGTTACGCCGGCGACACCGTCGCCTCGGCGCTGATCGCCAACGGCGTCCATTTCGTCGCCCGCGGCTTCAAGTATCACCGCCCGCGCGGCATCCTCACCGCCGGCTCCGACGATCCCGCCGGCCTCGTCCAGGTGGGCTCCCACGACGCCCTGACCGACCCCAACACCCGCGCCACCGAGCAGGAAATCTACCCCGGCCTGGAGGTGTTCAGCCAGAATGCCTGGCCGTCTCTGGCCTTCGATGTCGGGGTCCTCAACGACGTCTCCCACCGCTTCCTGCCGTCGGGCTTCTACTACAAGACCTTCATGGGCCCTCCGGGCTCGTGGATGGGGTTTGAGAAGATCATCCGCGCCGCCGCCGGCCTCGGCCGCGCCCCGAAGGCCCCCGATCCGGACCGCTACGAACACGTCAACCGTCACTGCGAGGTGCTGGTGGTGGGCGGTGGCCCCGCCGGACTGTCCGCGGCGCTTGCCGCGGCGCGCACCGGCGCCCGCGTGGTGCTGTGCGAAGAGACCGCCGAGCTCGGCGGCTGGCTTCTCTCCGCCGACCCGGCCACCCGCATCGATGGTCTGTCGCCGGCCGAATGGATCGCGGCCGCGGAAGCGGACCTGCGCGCCTTTGATGACGTGCGCATCCTCACCCGCACCTGCGCCTACGGCTACTACGCCGAGAACCAGGTGAACCTCTGGGAAAAGCTCTCCGACCACCAGCTGCCCGCCGACCGCGATCCCCGGCTGCCGCGCCAGCGCAACTGGCGCATCCGCGCGACGGAAGTCGTGCTCGCCACCGGCGCGCTGGAGCGGCCGCTGTTGTTTCCCGGCAACGACCGGCCCGGCATCGTCACCGCCTCCGCCGCCCTCACCTTCGCCGAGCGCTACGGCGTCCTCGTCGGCCACCGGATCGCCATCGCCACCAACAACGACGCCGGCATCGACGCCGCCTGCCGCCTGAAGGCCGCCGGCGCCGAGGTGGTCGCCGTCATCGACCAGCGCGCGGCCCCCGGAGCCGCCGCCGCCGAGCGCGCCGGCGCGGCCGGCATCCCGGTCCGCCACGCCGCCGCCATCGTCGCCACGTCCGGCCGCACGCGCATTGCCCGCATCACCGTGCGGGCCCTCGGGCCGGACGGATCCCCCGCCGGCAGCGCCGAAACCCTCGCCTGCGACGCGCTGGCCGTAGCCGGCGGCTTCTCGCCCAACGTCGCCCTGTTCTCCCAGTCGCGCGGCCAGCTGCGCTACGACGAGGCCATCGGCGCGTTCGTGCCCGGCCGCTCCGTCCAGCGCGAACGTTCCGCCGGGGCCTCCGCCGGCACCTTCGACCTCGCCGCCTGCCTCGCCGACGGCGCGAAGGCCGGCGCGGAAGCCGCCGCCGCCGCCGGCTTTGCCGCCGACCCCCGCCCGGCCGCGACCGTCGAAGACACGGCGCTCGCCCCCGGAAGCCTTGATCCGCGCGCCGTGCTGCCCGCCGCCAGGACCGGCCGCACCTTCATCGACGTCCAGAACGACGTGACGGTGAAGGATCTCCGGCTTGCCGTGCAGGAGGGCTATTCCTCCGTCGAGCACGCCAAGCGCTACACCACCACCGGCATGAGCACCGACCAGGGCAAGACGGTGAACCTCAACGCCTTCGCCGTGCTCGCCGACAGGCAGGCGCTCAAGCTGCCGG
>Ga0207904_1000238_pt1 | contig 24345 bp, 21 predicted proteins | sample MalvirmetaMSP118_FD_184232 | JGI IMG/M metagenome (GOLD analysis project Ga0207904, IMG submission 184232) | Marine viral communities from the Deep Pacific Ocean - MSP-118 (SPAdes) | ecosystem: Environmental > Aquatic > Marine > Oceanic | place: Pacific Ocean | collected 2011-05-30 | reverse complement strand
GGCGGAAATGCTCGCCCGCCACGGCATCGCGACCGTGGCGGTCGACTACCAGCTCGCGCCCGAGGCGACGCTCACGGAGATCGTGCGGCAGGTCCGCGCCGCGATGGCGTTCCTGCACCGGGAAGGGCGGCGCTACGGCATCGACCCGGAGCGTCTGTATGTCGGCGGCAGCTCGGCCGGCGGTCATCTCACCGGCGCCGTCATCGCTGGCGGCTGGCACGCGGATTTCGGCGTGCCCGAGGACCTGGTGAAGGGCGCGCTGCCGGTGAGCGGGCTGTTCCACCTGGCGCCGATCGCCCGATCGTTCGTCTCCGAGTGGCTGACCCTCTCGGATGCCGACGTGGCCGCGCTGAGCCCGGCCGAGAACCTTCCCAGGACGGGATGCCCGATCGTGGTGGCCTATGCGGCCAACGAGGCGGCCGGCTTCGGGCGCCAGTCGGAGGCGTTCCACAAGGCCTGGCAGGCGGCGGGCTTTCCGTCGAAGCTGATGGAGATCGCGGATCGCCACCATTTCGATGTGGTGCTCGACCTGCAGTCCGACCGCACCGAGCTCGGCCAGGCGCTGCTGGACCTGATCGCCGGCCGTCAGGCGGACTGACGCGGCTACCGGAACGCCGGCTTCAGCCGCTGGACGCAGCGGCGGAGGATCGGCGTGAAGGCGGCCACGGCCGGCGATACCGACCGGCCGCTGGCGTGGATCAGCTGGATCTCGCGCGCGATCGTCGGGGCCGCAAGCGGCCGCCCGACCAGCGCTCCGTTGCGCGCGGCGGCCAGCGCGTAGGTCGGCAGGACCGCGACGCCGAGCCCTGCTTCCACGAGGGCCACCGCGGTGGTGACATGGCTCACCTCGTGGCTGGGCACGAGACCGATCCCGGCCGTTTCGAACCCCACTTCCGTCAGCAGCCGGATGCCGCTTCCCCGGGTCAGCGTGACCAGCGGCTCGCCCGCCAGGTCGCTCCACGCCACCCGGTCGCGCGCGGCCAGCGGCGCGTCGGCGTGGCAGAACAGCATCAGCTCGTCGCGGGTAAGCGACTGCCGTTCGAGCTGATCGCCGCCGGGCGGAAACGTGCCGAGCCCGCACTCGGCGCGTCCCGAGCGGACGGCGTCGATGATCTCGTCGGTGCTTGCGTCGACGAGGTCGACGTCGATCCCGGGCGCCTCTCGCCGGAACTCGGCGATGGCTTCGGGAAGCACGGCGGCCGCCAGCAGCGGCGGGGCCGCGATCCGGATGCGGCCGCGGCGCCGTTCGGCAAGGTCGTTCAGGTTGGTGACCGCGTGGCCCAGGTCCTCGACGATCTTTTCCGCCGATGCCTGGAATTCCCGGCCGGCATCGGTGAGTTCGACGCGCCGGGTCGTCCGGTCGAACAGCCGGACCCCCAGCTCGGTCTCGAGGTCCTTCACGGCCTGTGACACCGCCGGCTGGGCGGACTGCAGTCGGACGGCCGCACGGGAGAAGTTGCCGCTGTCGGCCACCGCAAGAAAGGCCTCGATCTGTTTGAGCGTGATGCGCATTCGGCCTCAATTATAAGATTTTCAAATTAATTTATCACGCAATCCAGCCTTCACATATAGATAGGCCGGTGCTTCCCTGTTGCACAACGCTTGGTCATCGGACCGGCCTGTGCAATCGGGAGGCAGCTTGGGCGTCACGTCCGCATCCGCATCGACGATGTCCTGGCTCGGACGCAGCATGCTGCGACGCGAGGACGAGCGATTCGTCAGCGGCCACGGCTCCTACGTCGACGACCTGCAGCCGGAGGGCTGCCTGCATCTGGCCTTCGCCCGAAGCCCCTATGGCCACGGCCGCATCGTCGGCATCGATTGCGCCGAGGCGCGCGGCACCGACGGCGTGGTGGCGGTATTCACGGCGGACGATCTCGCCGGCCTCGGGCGCAACGCCATCAATCCGATTGTAGCCGATCTGGTCGAAGCGCCGTTCGAGGTGCTGGCCGGAGACACGGTCGGAGCACTGGGCCAGCCGGTGGCTGCGGTTGTCGCGCGTACCGCGGCGATCGCCCGGGATGCGGCGCTCCTGGTCGAGATCGACATCGATGCGCTGCCCGTCGCCAGCGGCACCGACGGCCCCCGCTCGGTCGCGCAGGGCTTCACCGCCGGCGATCCGGACACGGCCTTCGCCGAAGCGGATCATGTCGTATCCGTGCGCATCGAGCATTCCCTCGTCTCGCCGATGCCCATGGAGCCGCGCGCGGCGCTGGCCGTCTGGGCCGAGGACGGTCTGACCGCCTGGTGCTCCACCCAGACGCCCTACCGGGTGCGCGAGGACCTCTGCCGGATCCTCGACCTGCCGCGGGACCGGGTCCGGGTGATCGCCCCCGATGTCGGCGGCGCGTTCGGCGGCAAGGCGTCGATCTATCCGGAAGACGTCATGGTCGCCTTCGCTGCCCGGGCGCTCAAGGGCGCGGTGAAGTGGTGCGCCCTGCGCGGCGAGGACCTGCTGTCGGCGACCCAGGGACGCGGCGCCACGACCGCCGGCGAGATGGCTTTCTCGGCGGATGGCCGGGCCCTTGCCATGCGCGCCCGGCTGGTCTTCCAGCAGGGGCACTGGATGACCTACAGCGCCGTGGTCCCGCCCAACAATGCGCTGCGCATCCTGCCGGGGCCGTACAAGATCGATGCGCTGGACGTCTCGGCCTGCGCGCACATGACGAACCGCGCGGCCGTCGGAATTTACCGCGGCGCCGGGCGTCCCGAGGCGGCGATGCTCCTCGACAGGCTCATGGACGAGGGCGCGCGGGCCACCGGGATCGATCCGGTCGAGCTTCGCCGCCGGAACATCGAGGACACCGCTTCGATGCCGCTTGCGCGGCTCGGCGGCGCCTCGGTCGATTCCGGCGACTTCTCGCGGCTTCTCGATGCGCTCCAGGCGCGTGCCGACTACACCCGGTTGCGGTCGGAACAGGCCAGCCGGCGCGCCGCCGGGGAGGTCGTCGGCATAGGCGTCTGCCTGTACATCGAGCCGTGCGGCCAGGGTTGGGAAAGCGCCACGGTCAGCTTGCGGCCCGATGGCACCTACGTGGCGACGACCGGCGCCAGCGCCCAGGGGCAGGGCCGGGAAACGGCGTTCGCGCAGATCGTCGCGGAGGCGCTCGACACGACCCCCGAGGCGGTCACGGTGCGGCAGGGCGATACCGCGGAGGCGGCCGCTGGCCTGGGCGCGCTGGCGAGCCGTTCGACGGCGATCGGCGGCAGCGCGATGCTGCGCGCCTGCGAGGGCCTCAAGGGGCAGCTCGCGGAAGCCGCGGCCGGGCTTCTGCAGTGCGCTCCCTCGCGCATCCGCTTCACGACCGGGCGGGTGTACGGCGGCGACAGCGGCGCGTCGATGACGCTTGCCGATCTCGCCCGCCAGCTCCAGGCGCCCGGCGCCGACGGGGCGGCGTCGCTGACCTTCTCGACCGTCTACCACGCCGAGGGCGAGGCCTGGGCCAGCGGCGCCTGCCTGGCGGCCGTCGCCATTGATCCCGACACCGGCGACATCGGCTTCGAACGACTGGTGTGGATCGACGACGCGGGGGTCGTGGTCAATCCGATGCTGGCGCGCGGCCAGCTGCTGGGCGGGCTCGCCCAGGGCCTGGGGGAGGCGCTGCTCGAGCGGCTCGTCTACGATGAGGACGGCCAGTTGATCACGGGATCCCTGATGGACTACGCGCTTCCCCGCGCCGACGACATGCCCCCCGTCGAGATCGAAACGGTGTCGACCCGCTCGCCGTCAAACGCGCTCGGCGCGAAGGGCGTGGGCGAGGCGGGCTGCATCGGCGTTCCGGCGGCGATCTTCAACGCCGTTTGCGACGCGGTTGCGCCGTTCGGCCCCAACGACCTTCAGATGCCATTGACGAGTGAAAAGGTGTGGCGTGCCATCGCCGGCTTGCCCACGAACGCACGAGGCGCAGACGAGCAATGAAATATTCGAGGAAAGACGCGAAAGCCTACGCGTTCGAGAACATGAAGGGCATCTGGGCCGCGGCCCTGACGCCGTTCACCGACACGCTGGCGATCGACGAGGACGGCCTCCGCCGGAACATCGATCACTGGATCGAGGACCTCAAGATCGACGGCTTCTTCATCGCGGGGAAGCAGGGCGAGTTCTTCTCGATGTCGCTGGACGAGCGCAAGCGCACCTTCGACCTGGCGGTGGAAGCCTGCGCCGGCCGCGCCGCGACGATCATGTCGTGCTCCGACCAGAACATGGACACGGTGATCGAGCTGGCCCGGCACGCCCAGTCCTGCGGCGCCGACTACATCGTCGTGCACGCGCCGATACTGCATTTCTATGACGCGCAGGACGAGACGCTCCTCAACTACTACCGGACCATCTCGGAGAAGGTGGATATCGGCATCGCGCTGTGGAGCCACCCCGACAGCGGCTATCTGATGAGCCCGGAGCTCTGCAACAAGCTCGCCGACATCGAAAACGTCGTAGCGATCAAGTACTCGGTGCCGCGCGAGATGTATGTGGAGTTGACCCGGCTGGCGGGCGACCGGATCATCGTGTCGACCGCGTCGGAAAAAGAGTGGCTGGACAACATCCTGGAGCTCAACTGGAAGCTCTATCTGTGTTCGTCGCCGCCTTATCTGATCCAGACCAAGCACGACCTGCGCATGCGCGAATACACCGATCTTGCGTTCGCCGGCGAGGCGGACAAAGCGAAGGCCGTGAGCGCCAGCCTCGACCCGGTCCGGGCGGCGCTGAAGTCGACCAGGCCGCCGGAGAAGCCGCAGGCCCAGCAGAAATACTGGCAGGATCTGCTCGGCCAGGTCGGCGGACGGGTGCGGGAGCCGTGTCTCGAACTGACCGAGCCGGAGAAGACGGCGATCCGCGCGGCTTTCGAGAGCTGCGGTCTGAAGACGTCGGCCTAGGCCAGGCAAGGCCTGGTTGGGACCGACAGGAGCTGAGAGGACGAGGGGATGAGCACCGGACGACGACTTTCCGCTTTCAACTTTCAGAAATGGATCGACGAGCATCGGCATCTGCTGAAGCCGCCGGTCGGCAACCAGCAGGTCTGGGAAGACGCCGACCTGATGGTGACGGTGGTGGGCGGCCCCAACAAGCGGACCGACTATCACGACGACCCGGTCGAGGAGTTCTTCTACCAGCTGGAGGGCGACATGGTCCTCAAGGTGGTGGACAACGGCGCGTTCTACGACGTGCCGATCCGGCAGGGAGAGATCTTCCTGCTGCCGCCGCACGTGCGGCACTCGCCCCAGCGCCCGCAGGAGGGGTCGGTCGGGCTGGTCGTCGAGCCGAAGCGCGCCTCCGACGAGCTGGATGCGTTCGAATGGTACTGTTTCGAGTGCCAGGCGCTGGTCAAGCGCGTGGAGGTTTCGCTCAAGAGCATCGTGCGTGACCTGCCGCCGATCTACGCGGCGTTCTATGCGGACGAGAAGGCCCGGACGTGCCCGGACTGCGGGGCGATCCATCCGGGCAAGGCCCCGCCGAAAGGCTGGGTGAAACTGTAAAGCCTGCGGGTGAAGGCAGTAGTGGAAGCGCCTTCATCGTGAAGGCTTTGATGTCGTGTTGGGAGAGCTTTGATGAACTTCAGAAATGTGTGCCTTCTGGCTGGCCTGTTTTCCGTGGCGGCTGGCGTTACCGGCACGACGGCGCAGGAGCCGTTGAAAATCGGGTTCATCACCACGCTTTCCGGACCGGCCGGATATCTGGGGCAGGACGTGCGCGACGGGTTTCAGCTTGCCGTCGATATGGAAGACGGCAAGCTGGGCGGCACACCCGTCAATCTTCTGATCGAAGATGATGGTCTGAAGCCCACCAACGGCCGCCAGATCGCCGATGCGTTTCTGAACGACGACAACGTCAAGCTCTTCACGGGACTTATCTTTTCCAATGTCGCCGGGACCGTCGTTCCGGAAGTGGTCGATGCGGGTGCAATAATGGTCAGCCCGAACGCCGGTCCCTCGGAGTTCGCGGGCGAGAACTGCAACGCGAACTACTTCGTCGTGTCCTGGCTGACCGACACGATGCAGGGCAGTGCGGGCCAGAATGCCACGGACCTCGGCTACAAGCGGGCGTTTGTGCTTGCACCCAACTATCAGGCCGGCAAGGACGCGATCCAAGGCTTCAAACGCTACTTCGAAGGGGAAATCGTCGGCGAGATCTATACCAAGCTCGACCAGACGGACTTCGCTGCCGAGATGGCTCAGATCCGTGCCGCCGAACCCGACGTGGTCTTCCAGTTCCAGCCGGGTGGACTTGGAATTGCATTCACGCGCCAGTACCAGCAGGCCGGATTGTTGGGGACGATCCCGATGGTGGTTTCCGAGCCGTCGATGGACCATGCCATCTTGAAGGCGGTCGGGGATTCGGCGGAAGGGATCAACGTGTCCGGTGCCTGGAACACGGATCTGGACAACGCGGCCAACAAGGAATTCGTCGCGAAGTTCGAAGAGACGTATGAGCGGACGCCGACCATGTATGCCGCCCAGGGCTATGACACCGCACGCGCGATTGCGGCGGCCCTCAAGCAGACCGGCGGGAGCGTCGACGATACCGAAGCGTTCCGCACGGCGATGCTGAAGGCCGATTTCGATTCGGTCCGCGGCTACTTCGAGTTCGGCAAGAACCAGCACCCGATCCAGGACTGGTACGCCATGACGGTGGCGCCCGGCAGCGATGGGGGCATGACATTGAAGACGCGGGCGAAGATCCTCGAGCGGCACGGTGATCCGTTCGCCGCCGAATGCGGACTCTGAAACGCACGATGAAGGTCGTCCGCAGACAGCTCGACGGACTCGGGACAAGCGTCGACAGGCTCGAAGCCGGGCCGGTTGCCGTGACCTGCATCCCCGAGCCCGGCAGCATCGTCTGGCCGGCCCGGGCGATGTTCGCCGATCTGAGCAAAGAGGATCTCGAGCGTGCAAAGCCGCATGTTCCGGCAGAAACGATCGAGCCGGAAACCGGCAGTCTGCGGCTTAACTTCAATGTCTATCTGATCGAGGCACCCGGGCTCGTCGCGCTGATCGACGCGGGGGTGGGCAACCACAAGGAGCGGCCGGACCGGCCCGCTTGGCACCGCAGAGGCGCCCCGTTTCTCGAGACACTGGCCGCATTGTCGATCAAGCCGGGCGATGTGGACCTGATGGTCACCACGCATCTGCATGCGGATCATGTCGGCTGGAATACGGTCTGGACCGGATCCGCGTGGCGACCGACGTTTCCGAATGCCCGCTATGTCGTTCCGAGGGCCGAGCTGGCCTTCTGGACGGCAAGGGCAGCGATGGAAGGGCCGGAATCACTTCTGCACGGTGCCTATGCGGACAGCATTCTCCCGATCATCGAATCGGTCGGCTACGAGGCAATCGAATCGCCCGGGGAGATCGCACCGGGCCTTCGATATGAGCCGGCCCCAGGACATACCGACGGCATGTCGGTCGTCCGTCTGGCGACAGGGGCGGACGAGGTTCTGTTCGTGGCGGACGTCATGCATCATCCTCTGCAGATGGCAGACATCGACATCGTCTCGAATTTTTGCATCAGGCCAGACCAGGCACGCGCGACCCGGCGCCGGATCATGTCGGAAGCGGCCGAAAGCGGCTGCGTGGTCGCGCCTTACCACTTCCCCGTGCCCGTCTTCGGCCACGTGGTGCAGGACGAAAGCGCGTTCTGCTATCGTCCGATGAACGTCGAAACAGGCGGTGAGCCTGCTATCGGCGAGCTGAAAACTGTCAACCAGCAGTGAGGGGTATCTACCGATGACACTCAAGACAATCAGTGCTGCGGTCGCACTGTCGGCCGCCATCGCCGCGTCGCCGGCCCTGGCTCAGGATCCGGTGAAGATCGGCCTTATCACCACGCTCTCCGGTCCGGCCGGCTATCTGGGCAACCAGATCCTGGACGGCTTCAAGCTGGCGGTGGAGGACGGCAAGCTCGGCGGCGTGCCGGTCGAGATCGTGGCCGAGGATGACGGCTTCAAGCCGGCCAACGGCCGCCAGATCGCCGACAAGATGCTCCACGACGAAGACATCAAGCTGTTCACCGGCATCGTGTTCTCCAACATCGCCGGCGCGACCGTGCCGGACATTCTCGACGCCGGGGCCATCTACGTGAGCCCGAACGCGGCGCCGTCGGTCTTCGCCGGCGAAAGCTGCAACGAGAACTACTTCGTCGTCGCCTGGCAGAACGACAGCCTCCACGAGGCGGCCGGCCAGAACGCCAACATTCTGGGCTACAAGCGCGCCTTCGTGCTGGCGCCGAACTACCAGGCCGGCAAGGATGCCATCACCGGCTTCAAGCGCATGTTCGATGGCGAGATCGTCGGTGAGCTCTACACCCAGCTCGGCCAGACCGACTTCGCCGCCGAGATGGCGCAGATCCGCGAAGCCGATCCGGACATGGTCTTCCAGTTCGAGCCGGGCGGCATGGGCATCGCCTTCATGCGCCAGTACCAGCAGGCCGGCCTTCTCGGCGAGATCCCGATGGTGGTCTCCGAGCCGTCCATCGACGGCGTGATCCTCGATGCCCTGGGCGATGCCGCCATCGGAGTCCAGGGTGCCGCGCACTGGGGGCCGGACTTCGACAATGAGGCCAACAAGGCCTTCATGGAGAAGTGGAAGGCGACCCACGAGCAGCCGGCCACCTACTACGCCAGCCAGGGCTACGACACCGCGCTGCTCATGGCCTCGGCGCTCAAGGCGACCGGTGGCGATGTCAGCGACATAGATGCCTTCCGCGAGGCACTGCGCAAGGCCGACTTCGCGTCGGTGCGGGGTGACTTCGAGTTCGGTCCGAACCAGCATCCGATCCAGGACTGGTACTCGGTCGAGGTTGTCGCCGATGCGGACGGCAAGCCGATGCTGAAGACCAAGGAAGTCATCCTGGAAAACCACGGCGACGCCTATTCCGACCAGTGCAAGATGTAATCGGGACCCTTTCCCGATGTCCGGCGGCGGCCTCGGCCGCCGCCGGTGCCTTCCACGACCCTCTTCGATGACCGCAGCCGAGGTCCCGCTTCGCCCATGACGTTGTTTCTCGAGCAACTGCTCAACGGACTTCAGCTCGGCATCATGCTGTTCCTGATGGCCGCCGGGCTCACGCTGATCTTCGGGATCATGGGCGTCATCAATCTCGCCCACGGCTCGATCTACATGGTCGGCGCCTACGTCGGCAGCTACGTGTTCCTGCAGACCGGTTCGTTCTTCCTCGGCATCCCGGCGGCGATCGCCGGGGCCGCGGTGACCGGTATCCTCATCGAATATTTCGTCATCCGACGGCTCTACGTCCGCGACCACCTCGACCAGGTGCTGGCCACCTTCGCGCTGATCCTGCTGTTCAACCAGGGTGTGACCATGGTGTTCGGCCTGCAGCCGCTGTTCGTCGCCACGCCGGAGCTGCTGTCGGGCTCCGTGGAGCTGCTGCCGGGGCTGATCTACCCGGTCTACCGGATCGCCATTATCGTCGCCGGGCTGGCCGTCGCCGCCGGCCTCTACGGCCTGATCAACCACACCCGGCTGGGCATGCTGGTGCGGGCGGGATCCACGAACCGGGAGATGGTGCGCGCGCTCGGCGTGCCCATCCGCCTCCTCTACACGATGGTGTTCGGCCTCGGCGCGCTGCTGGCGGGCTTCGCTGGCTTCATGGCCGGGCCGATCATGGCGGTGCAGGTGGGAATGGGCGAGCAGATCCTGATCACCACGTTCGTCGTGGTGGTGATCGGCGGGGTCGGCTCGATCCGCGGCGCGTTCCTGGCGAGCCTGCTGGTGGGCGTGGTCGACACCATGCTGCGGTCGTACCTGCCAGGCTTCTTCCGCCAGATCATGGTCGGCCCCGAGGCCGATACGCTCGCGGCGGGGCTGTCATCCATGGGCATCTACCTGCTGATGGCGATCGTGCTTCTCATCCGGCCCAAGGGCCTCTTTGCGGCAAGTAACTGAGCACGGCTCGGATCGCCTTATGAACAAAACAGTCAAGATCGTCCTTCTGGTGCTGCTGGCGGCCTTCCTGCTGGCGCTTCCCTATCTCGCGGAGTTCGCCGGCGGGCGGGCCTTCACCTCGCTGGCAACGCGCGCGCTGATCTACGGGATCGCCGCGGCCAGCCTGAACCTGGCGCTCGGCTATGGCGGCATGATCTCGTTCGGCCATGCCGCCTTCTTCGGCATCGGCGGCTACGTGGTCGGAATCCTCGCCTACCACCATGGCACCGGGGAGCCGTTCCTCGGGTTCATTCCGGGCTCCAACCAGCTGCTGGTCACGATCCCTGTCGCGATCCTGGTCTCGGGGCTCTTCGCCGCCCTCATCGGTGCGCTGTCGCTGCGGACCAGCGGCGTCCAGTTCATCATGATCACGCTCGCGTTCGCGCAGATGGTGTTCTTCCTGTTCGTGTCGCTGGAGACCTACGGCGGCGACGACGGCCTCATCATCCGGCGCACCAACGAGTTCTTCGGCCTCAACCTGCGTGACCGCACGACGATGTACTATCTGTGCCTGGGCATCGCGGCGCTGGTGCTGTTCGCCATCTGGCGGATCGTCCGTTCGCGCTTCGGCTTCGCGCTCGTGGGAATTCGCCAGGACGAGCGCCGGATGGGCGCGATCGGTCTCGACACCTATCGCTACAAGCTCGTGGGCTTCATCCTGTCAGGCATCGGTGCCGGCATCGCCGGGGCCCTGATGGCCAACTTCCTGCGCTTCGCCAGCCCCGACATGCTCGCGTGGACCAAGTCCGGCGAACTGATGATCATGGTCATCCTGGGCGGGGTGGGCACGCTCGCCGGGCCGTTCATCGGCGCGGCGGTCTTCATCGTGCTGGAATCGGTTCTCGCCTCGTGGACGGCGAACTGGCAGTTCCCGCTGGGCATCATCCTGCTGTTCGTCGTCCTGTTCACCCATGGCGGGGTCCAGGGCCTGATCGAACGGATCGGTGGGAGACGGAAATGAGCGCACCCATCCTCTCCGTCCGCGGGCTGGTGAAGAGCTTCGGCGGCCTCGTCGCGACCGACCATGTCGATCTCGACGTGTTCCCCGGTGAGATCCACGCGCTGATCGGTCCGAACGGCGCCGGGAAGACGACGCTGATCGCCCAGCTTTGCGGCGAGCTCACCCAGAACGCCGGCTCGATCGCGCTCGACTGCCACGCGATCGACGACGTCAGCGTCGCCGGGCGGGTTCATCTCGGGCTGTCCCGCTCCTTCCAGATCACCTGCCTCCTGCCGAACTACACGGTCCTGGAGAACGTGGCGCTGGCGGTGCAGGTGCGCCAGGGCCACAGCTTCCGCTTCTGGAAGCCGGCCCGATCGGATGCGTCCCTGCTGGACGGCGCGCGCGCCCATCTGGCCCGGGTCGGGCTTGCCGGGCGCGCCGACGAGCTGGTCGCCAACATTGCCCACGGCGAACGCAAGCAGCTGGAGCTCGCCGTCGCGCTTGCCTGCGAACCCCGGCTGCTGCTGCTCGACGAGCCGATGGCCGGCCTCGGTCCGGTGGAAAGCGCCGAGATGATCGAGATCCTGGCCGGGCTGAAGAGCCACGTCAGCATGCTGCTGGTGGAACACGACATGGACGCGGTCTTCGCGCTCGCCGACCGCATCTCCGTGCTGGTCTACGGGCGGGTGATCGCCAGCGGGACGCCTGACGAAATCCGTCAGAGCGAGGAAGTCCGCACCGCCTATCTGGGCGAGGGCGACGAACTCCGGGAAGAGGATCTCGCATGCTGAGCGTCGCGAACCTTCAGGCCGCCTATGGCCAGTCCCAGGTCCTGTTCGATGTGGGACTCGAGATCGGCGAGGGCGAGGTCGTCACGCTGCTGGGCCGCAACGGCATGGGCAAGACGACGACGGTGCGATCCATCATGGGCGCCTGCAAGGTGCTGGACGGTGAGATATGCTTCGGCGGGAAGGCCATCGCCGGGGCGGTCCCGGAGACGGTGGCCCGCCTCGGCGTGGGCCTGGTGCCGGAAGGGCGCCAGGTGTTTCCGACGCTGACCGTCCGCGAGAATTTGGTGGCCACGGCCGCCAACCGGCTCAAGCGGTCCAACCCATGGACGCTGGAGGGCGTCTATGCGCTGTTCCCGCGCCTGAAGGAGCGGGCCGGGCAGGGCGCCGGCACGCTGTCGGGCGGCGAGCAGCAGATGCTGGTGATCGGCCGGGCGCTGATGACCAACCCGAAGCTCCTGATACTCGACGAAGCCACCGAGGGACTGGCGCCGGTCATCCGCACGGAGATCTGGCAGTGCGTGGCCCGGCTCAAGCGGGAAGGCCAGTCGATCCTGCTGATCGACAAGAACATCGGCGTCCTGAAGCGTCTGGCGGACCGTCATCATATCCTGGAGAAGGGCCGCACGGTCTGGACCGGGACCGGGGCCGATCTCGCTCGCGATGCCGAACTGGTCGAGCGCTACATCGGCATCTGAGCGCCCGCCTGCGTCTTTCCTTTTGCCGTGACCTTCCACCGTCCGACCAACCACGCTAATTTATCAGGGAGGCTGATAAGGAGCGGCGCGCCATCGCCGCACGGCCACGATTTCGATCAAGGCGCTGTCGGATGGCCAGCGCGCGCTTTCTTGTGGGGGCAGAGTGATCCAAGACGACGGAATGGAAGTCTGGCGCGGCAGCGTGAACACCTGGGACTGCGACCAGATGGGGCATCTGAGCGCGCGCTTCTACAACGCTCTCGTGCGCCAGGGGGTGGTGGGAATAGCCGCGCGGCTGGGCCTATCGGGCGCGTTCCGCGCCGGGAGCGATGCGACGCTCGTGGTGACGGACCAGCATCTGCGCTTCCTGCGCGAGGCGCGGGTCGCGGCGCCGCTGCACATGACGGCAGGGGTGCTGTCGAGCAGCGAGGACAGTCTGATCCTCCAGTTCCTGCTGCACCACACGCGGTCGGGCGAACTGGCGGCGACCATGCGGACCACGGTGAAGCTCGCGGATGTCGCGTCCGGTGCGGTGCTGCCGTGGTCGGCTGAGGTGCGGCAGCGGGCTGACGGGCTTACCATCGCCGTTCCGGAAATGGCCGAGCCGCGCAGCGTCGCGCTGGAATCCGTCGAGACGATGGCCTCGCTGTCAGCGGCCGACCGATACGGGCTGATGTGCGCGAGCCGAGGCGCGGTCGGCGTGGAGAATTGCGATGTTTTAGGCCGCCTGCGGCTCGAGGGCTTTCTGGCGGCGGTGACCGAGGGGATGCCCCTCGTCGGCGCGACGCTGCGGGGAGATCTGGCGGACTATCTGGACATACCGGCGGAGCGGATCGGTGGCGCGATGATCGAGTATCGCTTGCTCTATCATCGCTATCCGCGCCCCGGCGACCGGTTCGAACTGCGCTCCGGTCTCGCCGGGTTCGACGCGCGGACCATGCGCATCGTGCACTGGCTGCTCGATCCGGACAGCGGGCTGCCCTGGTTCTCGGGGGAGGGGGTGACGCTGTCGTTCGACCTCGAGGCGCGCAAGGCACTGTCCATTCCGCCCGAGGCGCAAGCCGCCATGGCGGAGATCGTGGTGCCCTGTCTCAGGCTCTGAACGGAAGGGCCGCCACCGGTGGCGGCGCGAGCCGGCTCAGGTGACCTTGAGGCCCATCAGCCCGGCGATCAGATTGCGCTGCATCTGCGACGAGCCCGCCGCGATGGTGGCCGAGCGCGCGTCGCGGTAGTGACGCTGCATGGGGAACTCCATGGAGTAGCCGAACGCCCCCATCACCTGCATGCCCATGTTGGCAACCTTGGCGTAGGTCTCCGAGGAGAACAGCTTGGCCATGGAGATCTCGGCCAGCGCATCCTCGCCGATCGACACCTTCCAGGCCGCCTGCCACATCAGGGCCCGGGCCGCCTCCACTTCGGTGCGCATGTCGGCGAGCATGTGGGCGATCGCCTGGTTCGAGCCGATCGGCTTGCCGAACTGGGTCCGCTCGCGCGCAAAGGCGGTCGCCAGGTCGACCACGGCGCGGGAGGCTCCGCAGTTGCCGGCCGCCGACACGATGCGTTCCACCTGCAGGCCGGACAGGATGCAGTCCCAGCCATTGTTGACCCCGCCGACGATGCGGTCCTCGTCAACGCGGACGCCGTCGAAGCGGATCTCATAGGTGCCGGTGGCGGTCCGCCCGAGCATGTCGAGTTTCCTGAGCTCGACGCCCGGCGCGTCGTTGTCGATCAGGAACAGCGACATGCCCTTCCGGTGAGACACGCTCGGGTCGGTCTTCAGGTAGACGTTCAGCAGCGTGTTCTCGACGCCGGCACCGGTCGACCAGAGCTTGGTGCCGTCGACCACCCAGGCATCGCCGTCCGGTCGCGCGCTGGTGCGCATCGCGCCCACGTCGGAGCCGGCATCGGCCTCGGATACCGCGATCGCCATGCGCAGGTCGCCGGACATGATCGGCGGCAGGAAGCTGGCCTTCTGCCCGGCGGTGCCCTTGCGGGCGATGTTGAGGCCGCAGAACACGCCGCCGGCATAGGCCATGTAGAAGTCGGCGCTGGTGTAGGCGATCTCCTCGCCGACGATAGCCAGATCGATCACGGAGCCGCCGAGGCCGCCATCGGCCTCCGCGAAAGGCAGCGAGAAAAGGCCGGCCTCGGCCCAGGCGCGGTGCAGGGCGTAGGGATAGCTGCCCTCCCGGTCGTGGCGGGCCACAATATCGGCCGGCGCGTGCCGGTCCATGAGCTTGCGCACGCTGTCGCGCAGCATGCGCTGCTCTTCGGAAAATCCCAGGTCCATCGTGTGCTCCGTGATCCGACCGCGTCAGCTTTCGCTGACGAGCTTGACGTCGAGATAGGCGTCGAGGCCCTCGCTGCCGCCCTCGCTGCCGTGACCGCTCTCCTTGACGCCGCCGAACGGCGTTTCCGGCATGTTGATCATGAAGTTGTTGATGCCCAGCATGCCGGTCTCGACCTCCTCGCCCAGACGGATCGAATTGGCGGTGGAGCGCGTGAACGCATAGGCTGCGAGGCCGTACGGGAGCCGGTTCGCCTCCGCGATCGCCTCGTCGACCGAGCCGATGCGCCGGATGACGGCCACCGGGCCGAACGGCTCCTCGTTCATGATGCGGGCGGTGTCGGGCACGTCGGCGATCACTGTGGGTTGCCAGAAATAGCCCTGGTTCGACCCGCGTTCGCCGCCGGTCACCACGCGCGCTCCGGCCTCGACCGCATCGGCCGTTAGCGTTTCCATGGCGGTGACGCGGCGCGGGTTCGCCGTGGGCCCCATTTCGGCGCCGTCGCTGACCCCGTCGGCGACGGTCAGGGCCCGTGCCTTTTCGGCGAGGGCGTCGACGAAGTCGTCGTAGACCCGGTCGTGAACGTAGAAGCGGGTGGGGGAGATGCAGACCTGGCCGGCGTTGCGGAACTTGGCCGCGGCGCTGGCGGCGGCGGCCGCTGCCGGGTCGGCATCTTCGAGCACCAGCACCGGCGCGTGTCCGCCGAGCTCGAGCGTCGTGCGCTTCACGCCGTCGGCGGCGAGCCTGCCGATCTCGCGGCCGACCGCCGTCGAACCGGTGAACGAGACCTTGCGGATGGTCGGCGAGGCGATCAGGTGGGTCGAGATCTCCGACGGATTGCCGGTGACGACGCCGAGAACGCCGTCCGGCAGTCCCGCCTCGGCCAGGGCCCACGCGACCGCCAGCGTCGTGCCGGGGGTTTCCTCGGCCGGCTTGATGATGCAGGTGCAGCCGGCCGCCAGCGAGGCGCCCACCTTCCGCGCCGGGATGACGGCGGGGAAATTCCAGGGCGAGAAGGCGGCAACGGGGCCGACGGGCAGTTTCAGCGTCAGGAAGCGGGTGCCGGGCGTCCGGGACGGTATCACGCGGCCGTAGGCGCGCCGTCCCTCCTCGGCGTACCAGTCGAGGATGTCGGCCGCCGCTGCGGTCTCCATCCGCGATTCCGCCAGCACCTTGCCCTGCTCAAGGGTCATGGTGAGGGCGATCTGCTCCAGCCGGTCCCGCATGAGCTGGGCCGCCTTGCGCAGGATCTGCGATCGCGTGACCACCGGCGTCGCCTTCCAGGCCGGAAAGGCGCGCGCGGCGCTCGCGAGCGCCGTGTCCAGATCGGTCCGCGAGGCGATCGGCAGCCGGGCGAGCCGCTCGCCGGTGGCCGGGTTGACGACGAACCGTTCGCCCGTACCGCTGCCGGGAACCAGCTTGTTGTCGATGAAGAGACCGAGTTCCGGATAGCTGGGCTGGGACATGGTCAGGCCTTCCTGTCTGCGTGAACGGCGGTGCGGCGTCGGGAAACCGGCGGGGAGATGCGGCCGAGGCGTCGGAGCGGGCCTCGGAAGGACAGCCGCCGGGGCTCGCATCCGGCGCCATTGCCTGTCATTTTCGCGTTCCGTGGGCTAAACACTGTGAACGATGCTTAAATAAGGGGCCCTGATATTGTCAAGCGACGCTGATGGCCGGTCCGAGCGCATTTCGCTCAGGCCGCGGACAATGTACCTGCTGAACCAGGCGAACCAGGCGGTGCGCTCGCAGCTTGAACAGGCGCTCAGGGGCCTGAACCTGACCGGAATCCAGTACACCGTGCTGTCGATCGTCGGGACGCGGAACGGGATCTCCTCGGCCGAGCTGTCACGCCGCTTCTTCGTGACCCCGCAGACCATGAACGAGATCGTCACCGGGCTGGAGAAGCGCGGACTGCTGCAGCGCGAGGCGAGCGCGGAGAACAAGCGGATCCTGACGGCGTCGCTCACCGGGCTGGGCGAGGAAACGCTGAAGGAATGCGACGGGATCGCCGACGGGATCGAGCGCGCCGCCTTTGCCGACATGTCCGACAAGGACTTCAACGAGCTGCGGCGGATCCTGCGCGGACGGCTGGTCGCGCTGCGCGGCGGCTGAGCTCCCCGGCCCGGACTGCATCTGCCCCACACGTGACGGACGAAGGAGTGAGCATGAGTGCGACCAAGGACGTGCGGGCGTTGACGCCCCCCGACATCGCGGCGCGAAAGGGCGGCACGCCGCTGGTCTGCCTGACCGCCTACACGACGCCGGTCGCGCGGCTCGTGGATCCCCATTGCGACATGGTGCTGGTGGGCGACAGCGTCGGCATGGTCCTTCACGGCATGGACTCGACGCTGGGCGTCTCGCTGGAGATGATGATCCTGCACGGCAAGGCCGTCCGGCGCGGGCTCTCCCGGGCGCTGCTGGTGGTCGACATGCCGTTCGGCAGCTACGAGGAGGGGCCGGAGCTGGCGTTCCGCAACGCCGCGCGGCTGATGGCGGAAACGGGCGGTGCGGCGGTGAAGCTGGAGGGCGGCGTCGCCATGGCGGAGACCATCCGCTTCCTGAGCGCTCGCGGCATTCCGGTGATGGCCCACATCGGCCTGACGCCCCAGGCGGTAAACACGTTCGGCGGCTACAAGGTGCAGGGGCGCGGCGCCGCCGGCGAACGGGTGATGGAAGACGCGATCGCGGTCGCCGAGGCAGGGGCCTTTTCCGTCGTGCTGGAAAAGATCCCGGCACCGCTGGCGCGCCGCATCACCGAGCGGATCGCTGTCCCGACCATCGGGATCGGCGCCTCCGCCGACTGTGACGGACAGGTGCTGGTGGTGGACGACATGCTCGGCACCTTCACCGATTTCAAGCCGAAGTTCGTGAAACGCTATGCCTCGCTCGGCGGCACCGCGTCGGCCGCCATCGAGGCCTATGCTGCGGACGTGCGCGCCCGCCGGTTCCCGGCCGAGGAGCATGTCTTCGGCGACGGCCCGAAGGCGGTCGGACGGGGAGACGCGGCATGAGCCTCCGCATCGTGCGCACCGTCGGGGACCTGCGCGCCGAGGTCGCCGGCTGGCGACGGGAGGGGCACCGCGTGGCGGTGGTGCCGACGATGGGGGCGCTGCACGCCGGCCATCTGAGCCTGGTGGAGGCGGGTCTGGCGGCCGTCGACCGGGTGATCGTCACCCTGTTCGTCAATCCGAAGCAATTCAACAATCCGGGCGACCTGGCCGCCTATCCGCGCACCGAGGAAGACGATGCGCGCAAGGTCGCCGGAGCGGGCGGGCATCTTCTCTACGCGCCCGGACCAGCGGAGATGTATCCGGCGGGATTTGCCACCACGGTTTCGGTGACCGGCGTCAGCGAGGGCCTGTGCGGGGCGTTCCGGTCGGGTCACTTCGACGGCGTCTCGACCGTCGTCGCCAAGCTGTTCCTGCAGACCGGCGCCGACGCGGCGATGTTCGGCGAGAAGGATTTCCAGCAGCTTCACGTCGTTCGCCGGATGGCGGCCGACCTCGATATTCCGATCCGGGTGATCGGCTGTCCCACGGTGCGCGAGGCGGACGGGCTGGCGATGTCGTCGCGCAACGGGCGGCTGTCCACCGAGGAGCGGGAAATCGCGCCGCGCCTGGCCGAGGCGATGGTCACGGCGTCCGCCCGGCTGGCGGACGGAGACGGGCTCGACCGGGTGCTGGAAGAGGCGCGCGCGACGATCGTCGCCGGCGGCTTCCGCGAGGTGGAGTATCTGGAGTTGCGGGCGGAGGACGATCTGGCCCCGCTCGCGCGCACCGACCGGCCGGCGCGGCTGTTGGCGGCGGCGTGGCTGGGCGACGTGCGCCTGATCGACAACGTGCCGGTTCCCGCGGCCTGAGATCCGCGCCGTTCAGCCGCCGGTGAAGACGGGCGGGCGCTTTTCGGCGAAAGCGGCACGTCCTTCGGCGTAGTCGGCGCTGGCGTCGGCGGCCCCGGAGAGGGCGCGGACCCGCGGCGAGGGCTCGTAGGTCCCGCTGGCCTCGGCGAGTGCGGCCTTGGCGGCGGCGATCGTGAGCGGCGCGCGCGTCAGCGTCACCTCCGCCAGCGTTTCAGCGGCGGCCATCACGCCGCCCTCATTGGCGAGGCGGTGGACGGCCCCGAGCTGATGGGCGCGCGGCGCGGAAATGCGCTCGGCCAGCAGGAACAGCTCGCGGGCGGCCGGGTCGCCGAAGGCGCGGACGATGCGCGCAACGCCGCGCGGATCGTAGCCGAGGCCAAGCCGGGCCGCCGGAATCGCAAAGAAGGCACTGTCTTCCGCCACGCGGAAGTCGCAGGCGGTGGCGAGCGCGGCGCCGGCCCCCATGCACGGCCCGGCAATCGCCGCGATGGTCGGCTGCGGCATCGCCTCGAGTGCGGCGAGCGCCTGCTCCAGCAGCGGGTCATAGGTCTCCGCCCGCAAACCGGCGCCGGGTGCATCGAAGCCGCCGATGTCGGCGCCGGCGGAGAAGGTCGCTCCTTCGCCGGCAACGACAACGGCACGGACTGCGCGGTCCGGTGCGGTCTCCGCGGCGAACGCCTTCAGCGCCTCCAGCATCCCGGCGGACAACGCATTGCGCCGGGCCGGATTGGAGAGGGTCACGAAGGCGATCTGGCCGTCGCGCCGAATGTCGAGTGTTCCGCTCATCCATCGTCTCCGGTTCGGGTCGGGAACCAGCTTTCGCCGGGCGGGGGCCATGCCGCAAGTCCGCATGGTAACGGACGAGGCGAGGGCGCGCGTGGGACCGGAGCACCCAATGTGGACCTTCGGCGGCGAACCGGCCATCCTTGTGCGGCTGCCACCCAGCGCGTGATCAACCGGGGAGCGCCCATGTATCGCACCGTCTTCGCCTCCTTCGCCGCGGCCCTGCTCCTGTCGTTGGGGCTGTCGGCGCCCGCCGCGGCCGGGCTGCGCTTCTGCAACGAGACCGAGGCGAGCGCGGCGGTCGCGATCGGCTACCAGGGCGATGGCGGCGACTGGACGTCGGAGGGCTGGTGGCGGGTCGAGCCGGGCGGCTGTACGTCGGTGATCGACGGGGACTTGAAGCGCCGCATCTACTACTGGCGGGCCACCTCCAAGGGCTACTCCTGGAAGATGGCGAAGTTCATGTTCTGCACGTCGCCGAAGGCCTTCACCATCGTCGGCGACGAGGATTGTGCCGCCCGCGGCTATCGGCGCGAAGGATTCAACGAGATCAAGCTCGCAGACGGCGTCCGCGCGTTCAAGTTCACGCTCACCCCACCGTCCGGAGGCAAGACATCCGAGGCGTCGCCGCCAGCGGCAGCACCCGTGTCGCCGGCGCGCACGACGCCGCCGGCCCCGGCCGGCGATCCGCCGGGAACCCACGGTGAGCCCTACTCGGTCGGCGGTCTTCTCAGCGGCTGCGAGGGCACCGATACCGCCGTCGTCTGCGATCTCTACAACGACGGCTTCCGCTATCAGGTCTCGACCGGCGGACCGACGCCCGACGCCACGGTGGAATGGCTGATGGACCTGCCGGTGAACACCCCGATGGGGTGGGTGGGCGACATGATTTCCTATTATGGCGCGCTCGCGGAGGTGACCATTCGCGAAGCGACGCTGGAGGGCACCGACCCGTTCGCCGCCGTCCGGGCCAGGATGCAGGGCTACTGGGTTTCGGTCGACGACCCGGACTACGCCCTGCTGCTGGCCGGTGCGCTGTTCGAGGAGTATGCGCAGAATATCCCGTCCGACACCCGCATCGTCGAGATCGCGACGACGTGCGAGGACGCGAAGGGGGAAGGTCCGTACCTGATCGCGCATCCCTACCAGGACGACGAGGATCCCCGCTGCTTCGAGATCGTCGAGGCAACCGGCGACAGGCTCGTCCTGTTCCCGCTCGGCACGATGGGCTTCCTGGAGTTTCGCAAGGCCGGCTAGCGGCCTTCAGCTTCCTTCGAACCGGCTGAAATCAGGCACTGGCCCTGCGGAGAATGTCGAACCCGGTGTCCGTGGCCGGCTCGGCCGGCGGCCGGCCGCGCTGGCGTTGCACGATCATGCGGATGGCGGCTTCGCCGATTTCCCAGGCGTTCGGCTGGATGGTGGTCAGCCCAGGCGTCATCTCGGACGCGATTTCGTAGTCTCCCCAGCCGGACACGGCGATGCGTCCCGGTACGTCGATGCCGCGCCGGCCGCACTCGAACACGGCGCCGGCCGCGATGATGTCGGTGGGGCAGATCACCGCGTCGAGGTCGGGCGCCCGCTGCAGCAGGGCATCGAGCGCGCGGGGGCCGGCGCCGAAGCCATCGGTTTCCTGAACGTGCTGAACGAGATCGGGCGTCAGACCGAGCGCGCGCATCTGCTGCTCGTAGGCCGGGATGCGCATCTTGAAGCGGCGCGACACAGCGCCCTCGTAGACGATGAGCGCGATCCGGCGTCGCCCGTGCGACGCGTGCAGCCGCACCATGGCGCGGGTGGCTTCGGCGGTATCGTAGCCAACGCACATGTCCATGGCGTCCTCAAGCGCCCAGCTTTCGACCACCGGGGTGGCGGTCTTGGAAAGCAGGCTCGCGGTGTCGGAATGGTGCTCGTTGCCGACCAGCACGATCCCCTCGACCCGCAGCCCGACCAGCGTCTGGACGGCCTGGCGCTCCTGCTCGATGCCCTCGGCGAGCATCAGCACCAGCTTGTAGCCGGCCTCGGCGACCGCGTGCTGCATGCCCAGGATGTAGCGGTAGAAGCTGGAATTGCGCATTGACGGGATGGCGCCGCCGATGACGCGGCTCTGACCGGCGGCGAGGCTGCCCGCGGCGAGATTGGGCACGTAGCCAAGGTCCGCCGCGACCTCGAGGATCCGGCGGCGGGTCGCGTCCTGCACGCGTTCGGGATAGCGGTAGGCGTTGGAGACGGTCATGGGCGACACGCCGGCGGCGCGGGCGACGTCGCCCATGGTGATCCGGCCGTTACGCATTATGCCCCCCGCTCCAACCGTCCGTGCGATGCGCGCCGTGCCGATGCATCGCGGATTCAGTCGCGCATTCGTCGTGAAACGAGGTCCCGTCCAACGGCGCGTGTTGACACGGACCCGACTCTGCAAGCTATTGTAGCGCTACAATAGCGGGTCGGACAGGCCAAAATCTGGCTCTCACGTCAGGACGAAACGGTATGCCGGGTTGCGCTGATTGCGGAGTTGGAGGGCGAACATGACCAGCGCAAGCGCTCTTCAGCTCGAGCGGATCAGCAAGAGCTACGGCCATGTCTGGGCCGTCGAAGACCTTGACCTGACAGTCGAGGCGGGGACGCTGGTGGCGCTGCTCGGTCCGTCCGGCTGCGGCAAGACGACGACCTTGCGGGTGGTCGCCGGGTTCGAGATCGCCAATTCGGGCCGCATCACCATCGGTGGCGAGGATGTGACGCGGCTCCCGCCGAACCGCCGCAACCTCGGCATGGTCTTCCAGCATTACAGCCTGTTTCCGCACCGCACGGTCGGCGAGAACATCGCCTTCGGCCTGCGGATGGCGGGCGCCAGCCGGGGCGAGCAGGCGGACGCGGTCGTCCGGATGCTCGACCTCGTCCAGCTCCAGGGCCGTGGCGACATGTATCCGAGCCAGCTTTCCGGCGGTCAGCAGCAGCGGGTGGCGTTGGCGCGGTCGCTGGTGGTCAATCCGCGTATCCTGCTCCTCGACGAACCGCTGGGCGCCCTCGACAAGGCGCTGCGCGAGAGCATGCAGTTCGAGATCCGCGAAATGCAGCAGCGGCTCGGGATCACCACCCTGCTGGTCACTCATGACCAGGAGGAGGCGATGACCATGTCGGACCGGATCGCCGTGATGCATGGCGGTCAGATCCTGCAGATCGGGCCTCCGGGAGAAATCTACGACCGGCCAAGGTCGCGCTTCGTGGCGGAATTCCTCGGAACCTCCAACATCTTCGAGGGGCAGACGGACGCCACGGGCCACCGGTTCAGCATCGAGGCGGGCGAGATCGCGCTGCCGACGGCGGCGAAGCCGGGGGCGCCTGTAGCCCTGTCGATCCGTCCGGAACGCGTCCGGCTGGGCGCGGCGGCGGAGGCGCTTCCGACGCGGCTTCGCGCCCGGGTGTCCAGCGCCGTCTTCCGCGGCACCTATGCGGCCTACCATCTGCGCCTGGAGGGCAGCGACCGTCAGGTCTACGCCTACCAGCAGGCCGACGGCCCGCTCGGATCGGTGAACCACACCGTCGGCACCGACCTCTGGCTCGGCTGGGAGGCCGAAGACAGCGTCGTCGTCGACGCGGACTAGGGCCGGGTCCTTTCAGGCGGGTGGGGACCCGCGGGAGAGGGGACGGTCTGGCACATCAATCGGGTGGGCACTTTCTGGCATCCGGATCGGAACGGTCCGGCCAGGCAGCGCTCCGGGACGGAACGAGGCACGACCGCATGCACTCCTCAGCCGGCGCCGGCGTTCGCATCGGGATCGACGTTGGTGGCACCTTCACCGATTTCGTGCTGTCCGATCCGCGCGACGGGCGCCTCGCCTTCTTCAAGGAGCCTTCGACGCCGGACGAGCCGTCGCGGGCGCTGATCGTCGGGCTCCAGACCCTGCTAGATCGCGAAGGGCTGAAGCCCGGCGACGTCGGCGCGCTCATGCACGGCACCACCATCGGCTTGAACGCCATCATCCAGCGCAAGGGCGCCCGGATCGGCCTGATCGTCTCCAGCGGCTTTCGCGATATCCTGGAGATCGCCCGCTGCCGGATGCCGTCGTCCTTCAATCTGCATGCCGCCAAGGAGGAGCCTCTGGTTCCCCGCGCCCGGATCCTCGAAATCGGCGCGCGGCTGACGCCGAAGGGCAAGATCCGCCAGAGGCCGGACGACGCCGAGATCGATCGTGTGGCGGCGAGCCTTGCCGGGCTGGACCTGGATGCGGCGGCGCTGGTGACCATCAACGGCTACGCCAATCCGGCCTTCGAGATCGAGCTGGCGCAGGCGCTCTCCGCGCGCGCCGGCGGCCTCGACATCACGTCCGCGGCGGCGATCTGGCCGGAGATCCGCGAGTACGAGCGCACGCTGGTCGCCTGCATCAACGCCTATATCCAGCCGCTGATGCAGCGCTACTTCGAAGGGCTGCAACGCGGCCTCGCGGAGCGCGGCGTCACGGCGCCCATCCTGGTCACCGCGTCGAACGGCGGCTCGCTCTCCATTGCTTCAGCCCTGGTCCGGCCCGTCGAGACGATCCTGTCGGGTCCTGCCTCCGGGGTCATGGCCGCCGTCCGGCTCGCCCAGGCGGCCGGGGCGGGGGGCGTGATCACCTTCGACATGGGCGGGACCTCCTCCGACATTGCCATCGCCACCGGCGCGACGCCGGAGCTCGCGACCCGCACCGACATCGGCGGGCTGCCGCTGGTCCTCCCCGTGGTCGACGTGTCGGCGATCGGCGCCGGCGGCGGATCCATCGTCTGGGTCGATCCTCACGGGCTGCTGAAGGTCGGGCCCCAGAGCGCCGGTGCGGAACCCGGACCGGTTTCCTACGGCCGCGGCGGCACCGAGCCGGCGGTGACCGACTGCTATCTGACCCTCGGCTACATCGATCCGGCGCGCTTTCTGGGCGGTCGGATGCCGCTCGATGCCGGTGCGGCCGGCGCCGCGCTTGCCGCGGTGGGCGTCCGGATCGGCCACGACGGCGACGCGCGCGATGCTGCGGCCCGCACGGCGGAAGGCGCGCTTGCCGTCACCACGGCGGGCATGGCCAGC
>Ga0207904_1000235_pt1 | contig 24593 bp, 20 predicted proteins | sample MalvirmetaMSP118_FD_184232 | JGI IMG/M metagenome (GOLD analysis project Ga0207904, IMG submission 184232) | Marine viral communities from the Deep Pacific Ocean - MSP-118 (SPAdes) | ecosystem: Environmental > Aquatic > Marine > Oceanic | place: Pacific Ocean | collected 2011-05-30 | reverse complement strand
GTCCAGCCGGCACCCGTGTCGGTGCCGCGCCCCACCGCCGTCTTGCCGTCGAGGCTCGCTTCCAGCGCCTCGGCGCAGATGGCAAGCGCGGGGAGGCCGGCGAGGGCGAGCCACTCCGCGGCGCGGCCGGTTTCGTTGGCGATGCCGTATGGCAGGCCCGCACCGATGCCGGCCTTGCGCACGTTGATTTCGATCTCGTTGAGGGAGAGCACGGTCATTGAGGTGTCCCCGGGGCAAGCACGAACCAGTCCGGCGCGCCGCTGGCCAGTTCATCGGGAAGCGGCGCCCCGGCGAACATGGTGATGCGGGTCCAAAGCTCCGACTTCGGATCGAACTTCGACGCGCCGAAGAAGGACAGCTTACAGCGCAGCAGGTCGATCGGAAGACACTCCTTGCCGATCAGGTTGTCGCGGATCTCGCCATAGGGAAAACGGGCCACCGTCTGGACGCGCGCCGCAGTCTGGCGGATCCCGGGGTGGACGAGGGTCGCCTCGACCACCGGCTGCGCGTCGGCGAAGGAATCGAGAGCGGCCGCGAGCGCCTGGACGTCACGGGCGATCGCCAATGGCATTTCCCGCTCGGCGCCTTCCTCGATCGCGCGTTCGCCAAGGCGCGGCTCGAGCTTTTCCTCCGAAACGTACCAGAAGCGGTGCTGGGAGGGCGGCGCGTCGAAGTCGATGGCCAGCGCCCATTCGTAGTGACGACGGATCAGCGTCTTCAGCCGGCCGACGGTCATGCCGGCATCGAAGCGGACCGTCTCGTCGGCACGCATGGTCTCCGCCAGCGGGTCGACAAGCGGGCCGTGCGGCTGCAGCAGGAGGGTGACCGTCAGTTCCTGCGCCTCCAGCCCAAGGGACGCCTCCGCGTGGCGGTGGATCGCATCGAAGGGACGGGACCGGGCGAACGGATCCGTGCCGTCAATCCAGCTGGCCAGCGCGCCGAGATCATCAGCGAGCCCGGCAATCCGGGCACTCTGGCGGGCGTCGTCGACGCGCCATTCGGCGACATGGGCACGGGCTTGCGCCAGCGCGTCGCGGAAGCCGGAAACCGTCTCCGGGGTGGCCGCGTCGAGCGACCTGACACGGGACAGCGCCGTCTCGCGTGCCTCGATCCAGTTGTTGATCAGCACCGGCTGGTTGGCGAGAAAGGGTGCCATGCCGAGGCCGGTCGCGTTGCCGATCCCGAGCCGGCGCTTTGTCGACCGCGCCAGGGGCACGAAGGTGTCCGGTGCGCGGTTGCGGGCGATGTGCTCGACAAGGTCGAGGGTGAAGCAGCGGATCAGGTAGACGTTGAGCATCTCTGCCTGAAAGGGACCTGCGAGCTCGGGCCGTGCGGCGATGCGGGCCCGGTCGGCGATGCCGAACTTTCCGTTTCCGTAGACGGCCGTCGTGCGCATCAGGTAGCCGACGCCCGCCACCAGGTCCGGATCCGGCTGGCGGCCGGTGGCGAGGCTCTCGACCACGTGCTCGAAGAAGCGGACGCTGCGGTTGGCCCTCGACAGCACGAGTTCGCTGGATCGGTAGCGCCCGGCCTCCTGATGGGGCGTGTTGCCGGCGAGACGCGCAATGTCATCGGCGGTCGGCACGCCGTCGAACAGGCTGAAGGTGGCGTCCCAGGCGTCCGCGATCACCCGGTCGCTGCGCCGGTCGGCGTCCAGCTGCCGGGAATAGGCGATCAGCGTGTAGGTGCGCTGCGGCCCCCACGCGTGATAGAGGACATGCCCATAACCTTCTGCATCAAGGGCATTTTCGCCCCGCTCGATGATCCAGGCTTCGTCCCTGAGCCGGCGGATCAACGTTGGCATGAAGGAGAGGCGCGAGGGGAAGAAGCTGCCCATGCGCTCAAGCCGCATCACGGTCGAGGGCGGACGCAGGGCGACGGCCGGGTGCTGCGCCGTTTGCAGGTCGACGCCGGCTCTCATCGGACCTATCCCTTCGCTCCGCAGGCTGCAGCCGCCCGCTTGGCCGGCGCGAAGGCGCTTTCGTAGAACGCGAGCCAGTTGCCGCCCATGATGCCCGCGACCTCGGGCTCGGAGAAGCCGACCGCGGCAAGCCCTTCGGCGATGTTGATGAAGTCACGGTTGTCGCGGAACCAGTCGGGCTGGGGCGGGAAGCCGGCCGCCGCCGCCGATCCCTCGCCGAAATCGAGGTCCTTCGTCCAGCGGCCGTTGCGCATCCACTCGACGACGGAATCCGGCTGTCCGACGCAGAGATCGCTGCCGATGCCGAGCTTGTCGGCGCCCATCCGCTCCGCTGTCCGGGCCACCATCTCGCAGAAGCTCTCCAGCGTGCAGTCCGACTTGTCCTTCAGATGGTGCGGATAGAGCGAGAAGCCCAGCATGCCGCCGCGGGCCGCCAGCGCCCTGAGCACCGTGTCGGACTTGTTGCGCAGGCCGTCGTGCCAGAAGGTGGGGTTGGCGTGGGTGATGGCGATCGGGCGGGCGGAGATGTCGATCGCCTCCAGGGTCGAACGTTCGGCGGAATGGCTCATGTCGACCACCATGCCCACCCGGTTCATCTCGCGGATGACCTGCCGCCCCATCCGGGTGATGCCGGGGTCCTCGGCCTCGTAGCAGCCGGTCGCGAGCAGGCTCTGGTTGTTGTAGGAGAGCTGCATGAAGCGGACGCCGAGCTGGTGGAGGATTTCCACCAGGCCGATGTCGTCCTCGATCGGCGAACAGTTCTGCAGCCCGAAGACGACGGCGGTACGGCCTTCGCTTTTGGCGGCGCGGATGTCGGCGGCGCTGCGCGCTGGCCGGATAAGGTCCGGGTGGCGCTCGAACCAGCCATTGAAGCGCTCGAGGTTCGCCACCGTCTCGCGGAAGGTCTCATGGTAGCAGATGGTCACGTGGACGGCGTCCACGCCGCCCGCGCGCAACTGCCGGAACAGGTCTTCCGACCAGTTGGAATACTGCAGGCCATCTATGATGTAGGCGGGACGGGGCATCCGGTCGCTCTCAGATTTCGGGGGCGCCGGCGCGGATGTAGGCCGTCTTCACCTGGGTGTAGAATTCCGCCGCGTAGCGGCCCTGTTCGCGCGGGCCGTAGCTGGAATTCTTCCGGCCGCCGAACGGCACGTGATAGTCGGTGCCGGCGGTCGGCAGGTTGACCATCACGCAGCCGGTCCTGGCGTTGCGCCGGAAGTGGGTGGCACGGGCCAGCGACCGGGTCACGATGCCGGCGGTGAGGCCGTACTCGGTGTCGTTGGTGATGACGAGGGCCTCGTCGTAGTCGTCGACCGGGATCACCGCGGCGATGGGGCCGAAGATCTCCTCGCGGTTGACGCGCATGGCGTTGGTGGAACCGGTCAGCAGGGCGGGGCTCATGAAGTAGCCCTGGGTCGCCCGGTCCACCCGCTCGCCGCCGCAGGCGATCTCGCAGCCTTCCCCGCGGGCGGTGTCGAGCCAGCCCAGGTTCGACGCCAGCTGCGCCTCGCTGGCGACCGGACCCATGGTGACACCGTCCTCCAGCGCGTGGCCCACCTTCATGGCCGACAGCGCCGCAACCAGCTTCTCCACGAAGGCATCGTGCACGGCCCGGTGAACGACGAGGCGGGAGGAGGCCGTGCACTTCTGGCCGGTGCCGGAGTAGCCGCCGGCGACCGCGCAGGCGACGGCGACCTCCAGGTCGGCGTCGTCCATCACCACGAGCGCGTTCTTGGACCCCATTTCCAGCTGGACCTTGGTCAGGTTGCGGGCGGCGGCGGTCGCGACCCCGCGCCCAACCTCGAGCGAACCGGTGAAGGTGACGGCATCCACGCCCGCCGCCTCGACCAGCGTCTGGCCGACGGCGGAGCCGGACCCCATCAGCAGGTTGAACGCGCCGGGCGGCAGGTCCTGCCGGGCGATGATTTCGGTCAGCGCCCAGGCCGATGCGGGCGTCAGGTTCGCCGGCTTCCAGATCACCGCGTTGCCGAACGCCAGCGCCGGGGCGATCTTCCAGGCTGCCGTCGCGGTCGGGAAATTCCACGGCGAGATCACCGCGACCACGCCCATCGGCTCGCGGCTGACATCGACCTCGATGTCCGGGCGGACCGAGTCGGCCTTGTCGCCCTGTAGCCGGAGCACCTCGCCGGCGTAGTAGGTGAAGAACTGGCCGGCCCGATAGACCTCGCCGACGCCTTCGGCGCGGGGCTTGCCTTCCTCCCGCGACAGCAGTTCGCCGAGCTCGGCCGCCCGACCCATGAGTTCCCGGCCGATCGCATCGAGGGCGGTGGCGCGCCGCTCGAGCCCGGCCCGACCCCAGACTTCGCCGCCGTCGCGGGCCGCGTCGACCGCCGTGTCGACGTCGCCCGCGGAGGCCTGGGCGTAGTGGCCGACCACGTCGGAAAGATCGGACGGGTTGACGTTCTCGACGCCATTCGGGCCCGTCAGCCAGGCGCCTCCGACATAGTTTGCGAACATGTCAGTCACTTCGAAACACCAATCGTCTGCTCATCGGACGGCGGAACCCGACCGAGATTGCGGGGCCTGGCGACTTCAATCAAATCGAAACTTCTGTTACGGATTTCAGTGCAACTTGATTGGTGATCGCGATGGCCCTGACCCTCGGCCAGCTGCGCGTCTTTCTCGAAGTCGCGGATCTGGGAAACATCAAGGACGCGGCCGAAAAGATCGGCCGGACGCCCTCGGCGGTCTCCATGTCCTTGAAACAGCTCGAGGAACACCTGGGCGGTGCGCTGTTCGAGACCGACCGGAAGACGACGCTCACCTCGCTGGGCGAGTACGTGCTGACGGTGGCACGGGCCGAGGTGAGGGGCTTCGATCGCTCCGTCGCCGCGGTCCACGCCTTCGCGCGCAACGAGATCGGCCGACTGGAGATCGCCTGCGTGCCGTCGGTCGCGACCCAGCTGATGCCGATCGTCCTGAACACCTTCCTGGCCGCCCGCCCGGACATCGAGCTGGACGTGCGCGACGCGGATTCGGAATCGGTCGAGCTGGCGATCGAGCGGCAGCGGGTGGAGCTCGGAATAGCCGGCCGGCCTGCGAACGCCGGCATCGTCGCCTTCACGCCGGTGTTCCGCGATCGCTTCGTGCTGGTGTGTTCGGCCAACAACCCGCTCGCGCGGACCGACGGCCCGGTTCATGCGAGCGAACTGGGCGACGCGCGCTTCATCGCCAACGGGGCGTCGGCGCGGATGCAGGACCCGGAATTCCAGGAAATCTCCCGGGCCTCGCGGCTGATGGTGCGCAACGTCACGTCGCTGCTGGCGCTGGTGCGCGCCGACTTCGGTGTGACGGTGCTGCCGGCGCTGTCGGTGGCGGCCGACAGCGCGGTCTGCTGCCGGCCGCTGGCGGGCGACGATCTCTACCGCGAGGTCGGGCTCCTGTGGCGGGCCGGACGCGCGTTGTCGCCGGTCGCGGAGGCGTTCAGCGACGCCTTCCGCGAGACCATCGCGACGTCGGGGATCGACGCGCTGCTCGCCTGACACGGCTCAGGCCTTTTCCATCACCACGGCGATGTGGATGTAGTCCATCGCGTGGCCCTCCGGGGCTGCCGCGACATGGTCCTCGTAGCGCTGGTAGAAGTCGTCGACCAGCGCCTGGGCCTCGTCGCGTGGCCGGGCGTCGAGGGCGGTCAGGTAGACCGTCTCGGACCACGAGCGCATCGTCGGGATCAGCGTCTTGGCGAACTCCTCGCCGGACATGGCGCCGGCGGACTCGGCGAACTTCGCCTCATAGGGGCAGCGGGTGTAGCTGGAGAAGGCCTCCACCAGACGGAGCCCGGCCTTCGTCACCGCCGATGACGGATCGCGGAAGGGCGCGGTGAACTCCTCAAGCGTCCGGTAATACTGGACGAACGTCGCCCGCTCGTACTCGGTCTGGGTGATCTTCCCCTCGTCGCGCAACTCCTTCCAGAAGCGGTCGAACATGTTGAACATGTGGGCGCCGCCGGTCGTGCCGAGATGGCGACCCTGCTCGTCGATCCCGAAATTCAGGCAGACCATCCGGCCGCCCGGCTTCAGCTCGGCGGCGCGGGCGAGCAGGATGCGCTCCCAGTCGGCGCGTGCCTGTTCGGCGAAGGCGGCCGCCTCGTTGCCCTCCGCGCCCACCGCGTGGCAGTGGGTCGTGATTTCGCACGGCTTCTGGGAGAGGTAGTGCATGGCGGTCGCGGAGAAGCCGAGATCCAGGGTCTCCGACGGGAACAGCTGGGCGTGGAACCCGGTGCCGCAACCGTAGACGAAGACGTCGTCGAGGGCGCTCTGGTAGGCCAGCGCCGCGTCGCCCTGCAGCCCCTGCATGGTCCTGAAAAGCGTCGAGAAGTCGTTCGAGGGCAGGTCGGTATAGGTGATCGCGATCTCGCGGGTGTCGCCCGCCAGCCGCAGGGATTGAAAGGTCTTGAACCACATCTCGCGGCTGGTGCCGCCATCGGCCGCGCCGTAGTCGGCGACGCGCACGACGCCGGTCGCGCCGGGCTGCGGCTGCAGCGCGGACCGCACGATCGGCAGCATCTTGTCGATCGCCTGCTTGGCGCCGTAGGTCCGCTCGGAATAGTAGCCCCCGCTGCGCATGGACAGGACGGCCTGGGTGCTGATTCCGGTCTGGGAGGCGGTCATCTTGGAGCTTCCTCGAGAGATTGTACTGGCACGGGGGTCGCGACCGGCCGGCGCGGGGCTGGCCGGTCGCAGGTCATCGGCCGGATCAGACCGGGCGGGCGGCGATGTAGGCGCCCTCGGAGATCGCCGTGTACGGCTTGATGATCTTCATGAAGTCCTGAATGGACGCGTAGACCTTCGTCGCCAGCGGATCGGAATCGGCCACCGACTGGACGACGCCGGACGACACCTCGGCGAGCTTCGCCATGATGTCGTCGCTGAGCGTGCGGACATCGACGCCCTCCGCCCGCATCTGGGCGATCGCCTGGCCGTTCTTGGCCACAAACTCGTTCAGCACGATCTGGTTGGCCATGACATTGGCGCCGCGCACGATCTCCTTGAGGTCGTCGGGGAGCGAGTCCCAGGCGGCCGGGTTGATCATGCAGTCGAGGACGCCGCAGGGCTCCATCCAGCCCGGCCAGTAGTAGTACTTGGCGACCTTGTGCAGCCCGAACGCCATGTCGTTCATCGGGCCGACGAAGTCGGCGCCGTCGATGGCGCCGGACTGGAGCCCCTGGGGCACCTCGCCCAGCGGCATCTGCACCGGCGTCGCCCCGACCTCGGTCAGCACCTTGGCGCCGAGTCCCCCGGAGCGGACCTTGAGGCCCTTGTAGTCCTCGATCGAGTTGAGCTCCTTGTTGAACCAGCCGGCTGCCTGCACGGAGGTGTTGCCCGACGGGAAGAACTTGACGCCCAGCTTGCCGTAGACCTCGTCGGCCAGCTCCTGCCCGCCGCCGTAGGAGAACCAGGCGTTCTGCTCCTGGGTGGTGAAGCCGAACGGCATCGGCGTGAAGAACTGCATCGCGGGCAGCTTGCCGGCCCAGTAGGCCGGATAGCCGTGGCCCATCTCCAGCGTGCCGTCGGCGACGGCGTCGAGCACCTGGAAGGGCGGGACGATTTCGCCGGCTGCATAGAGTTTGACGGACATCCGCCCGCCCGACGCCTTGGAGATGAAATCGGCGACGATCTCGGGGCCGGTGGCGAGCAGGGGCGAATTCTTCGCCCACGTCATCTGCATGCGCCATTCGATCTTGCCCTGGGCGATGGCCGGGGCGGCGAGGCCGGTAGCCACCGCGGTTCCCGACGCGAGGCCGAGCCCAGCCCTGGTGACGAATTGTCTGCGGTCCATGTCGAAGTTCCCCTCATTGTTGCGACACCGGTCGGTGTCGATGATCCGCCGTCGATCCGGCGGATCACGCGGGCCTTCGCCGGTCCCCTCGACCGGTTGTGCGGCTCGCGATTCTTCAGCCCGAGAGCACCCCGGGCAACCAGTGGACGAGCCCCGGCCAGATCCACAGCACCGCCACGGCGGCGAGCTGGATCGCGACGAAGGGAATTACCCCCCGGTAGATGGTCGGAAGCGACAGGCCGCTCGAGGCGCCCTGCAGGTAGAAGATGCCGAAGCCGAAGGGCGGCGTGAGGTAGCTGGTCTGCAGCACCATCGCGGCGGCGACGCCCAGCCAGAGCGGGTCGACGCCCTGCATGATCAGGCCGGGCGCGAAGATCGGGATCACGATGAAGATGATCTCGAAGGTGTCGATCATGAAGCCGAGCAGGAACATCAGGCCGAGCACGAAGATGGTGGCGCCCAGGGCGCCGGCCGGCAGCGAATGCAGGAGCTCGATGACCACGTCCTCGCCACCGAAGCCCCGGAAGACGAGGGAAAAGATCGTCGCGCCGATGAGGATGGCGTAGATCATCAGCGAGATGCTCACGGCGTCGCGGGTGGCCTCGGCGAACTTCTGGCGCGTGAGCGACCGGTTCATCAGCGCGAGCAGCACCGCGCCGACGCCGCCGAGAGCGGCCGACTCCGTGGCTGTGGCGATGCCGGTCAGGATCGAGCCCAGGACCAGCACGATCAGCGCGAGCGGCGGCACCATGGCGAACAGCACGCGCAACGGCAGATTGCCGCGCTCGGCGTCGGTCATTGGGACCGGCGGGCAGCTCTCCGGGTCGACGAGGGCGCGGATGACGATCCAGGCGATGTAGAGGCCGACCAGCACGAGGCCGGGCACCAGCGCGCCGGCGAACAGGTCAGTGACCGTCAGCGGGTCGGACGAGAAGATGCCCAAGCGCAGCTTCGCCTGGGTGTTGGCGTTCTGCAGCATGGTGCCGAGCAGGATCAGCACGGTGGACGGCGGGATCAGCTGGGCCAGGGTGCCCGACGCGCAGATCACGCCGCAGGAAAGCGACTCGCTGTAGCGCGCGCGGCGCATGGCCGGCAGGCTGATGAGGGCCATTGTGACGATGGTGGCGCCGACGATGCCGGTCGAGGCGGCCAGCAGGGCGCCAACGAGCACTACCGAGATGCCGAGGCCGCCGCGCAGGCCGCCGAACAGCTGGCCCATGGTGATGAGCAGGTTCTCGGCCACCTTGGATCGTTCGAGAATGGTGCCCATGAATACGAAGAGCGGCACGGCGACGAGCGTGGGATTGAGGCCGATATCGAGCAGCCGCGAGGGCAGGGAGCCGAGCAGGATCGGGTCGAACGTCCCGGCCAGGCTTCCGATGCCGGCCATCAGGACCGCCGCGCCGCCAAGGGCGAACGCAACGGGAAAGCCGGTCAGCAGGGCCGCGACGACGCCCAGGAAGAGCAGAAGGCAGGAAACGGCTTCTGCTTCCATCTAGTCGGTGCTCCCCGGGCCATGGACGATGACGTGCAGGCTGCGCAGGGCCGTGGCGATGCCCTGGAGGACCATCAGGGCGCAGAAGGCCACCACCGCGGTCTTCATCAGGTAGAGGAACGGCAGGCCGTCGATGGAGGAAGACCCCTCCAGCAGGTTCCAGGACCGGATCAGCGCGGGCCACGCCTTCACCGCGATGACCGCCATCATCGGCCACAGGAAGAAGACGGTGCCGAACAGGTTTGCCCAGGCGCGGCCGCGGGGGCCGATCTTGCGGTAGACGAGATCGACCCGGACATGGCCGTCGCGCGAATAGACGGCGGCGGCGCCCAGGAAGACGAGGGCGCCGTTCAGCCAGACGAAGCTCTCCGAAAGCCAGGGGTATCCGACGGACAGGCCGTAGCGGAGAAGTGCGACGGCGGCGGCGAGGAAGACCACGATCGGAAGGAGCCACTTGAGCGCTTCACCGAAGCCCCGCATCACCCGGTCGATGGTGTTCGCCGCTGCCAGCATCCGTCACCACCCGACGCTTGGAAGATGGCCGGCCGAAGTCCCCGGAACCGCGCTCTTGCGGCAGGCGCGCCCGCATGCAGACATCAGGTGTCCCCTTGTCGGATGGGCACGGCAGGAAGGGTCGGTGCAGGTCCTCATTTCAAGAAGCGTGCCAAGCGGGCTCGATTGAGGCAAACCGGAATTACTTGTTCACGCTTCAAAATAACTGAAGCACTTGGCGATAGGGGACAGGCTTGCTTCAATTGCCGGCCGTTTCGGCCCGTTCGGGCATCCCCGCGTCCGACGGACGCACGGGCGGACCTGGTGCAATCGGTTACATTTCCGGGACAGCGTACCCGCGCCGCGCACCGCCGCGGTCGGGCCTCGTCACGCCGGTTCGGATTTCGGTCCCGTCTCTTCGATCCGGGTTGGAAATGCTCTAGAGATGGGCACCCGCGATGCTGACGGACCGGAGACGGCGACCATGTGGATCTTCATACTCGGCCTGGTGATCTTTTTCGGGACGCACCTGCTGCCGGCCGACAGCGGCCTTCGGGCCAGCCTGCGCGAGCGGATGGGCGAGGGGCCTTACCGGATCGTCTATTCGATCGTGGCCTTCGTCGGCCTGGTGCTGATCATCTGGGGCTATGGCGAATGGCGGGATGCGGGACCGCCGATCCTCTACGTCCCGCCCGTCTGGACGCGGCATCTGACGATGCTGATCATGCTGCCGGTGTTCGTGTTGCTGGTGGCGGCCTACGCGCCGGGCCGCATCAAGCGCGCCACCAAGCACCCGATGATCCTGGCGGTGAAGATCTGGGCGCTTGCCCATCTGCTGGCGAATGGCGACGCCGCCTCGGTGCTGCTGTTCGGTTCGTTTCTCGCGTGGGGCGTGATCGCGCGGATCTCGCTGAAGCGCCGGCAGGCCGCGAACCCGCATGCTGCACCGGTCGTGGGATCGGCGCGCAACGACCTCATCGCGTTGGGCCTAGGCCTCCTTGTTTATGCCCTCTTTGTCTGGAAGGTGCACGTCTGGCTGATCGGTGTGCCCATAATCGCCTGATCTTCACTTCGTTTTCGCGGTTGCCCGAGCGCGCCAAATGGCTTGGCCCGCAGCCCGGAACGCGTTACACGGCGCGACCGGGACCGGATTGGCAGCGGCGACGAACGCGGCAAGAGAACCGATGAGGATCGACGGACGATGACGGACATTTTTCAGGAGGTCGAAGAGGACCTGCGTCGCGAGCGCATGCGATCGCTCTGGGACCGCTTCGGGATTTATCTTGTCGTCGTGGCCGTGCTGATCGTCGGCGGCACGGCCGGCTATCGGGGCTATGTCTATTTCAAGACCAATGCCGAGAAGTCGGCCGGCGATGAATTCCTGTCGGCGCTCGACTCGGCTGCCGCGGGCGATAGCGCCAGCGCCGCCGAGGCGCTCAACAAGTTTGCCGAGACCGCTCCGGGCGACTATCCGCTGCTCGCCCGTTTCCGGGCCGCCAGCGAACTGGCGCTGGCGGGCGAGACGGATGCGGCAGTGGCCGCGTTCGACGCACTGGCTGCTGATAGCAGCCTGAAACAGCGCGAACGCGACCTGGCTCGCGTCCGCGGCGGCTATCTGCTTCTGGACACCGGCGACACGGCCGGCATCGAGGACCGCCTGGCCGGCGTGGCGACGGAAGTGGGTGCGTGGCGCAATTCGGCCCGCGAGATCCTCGGCGTCGCCGCGTATCAGGACGGCGACTACGAGGCCGCCGAGAAGTGGTTCAGCGAAATCGAGATGGATCAGGCCGCGCCGCAGGACCTGAAGGCACGGGTCCAGCTTTTCATGGGTCTGATCAATGGGTCCCGCGCCGCAACCGCGACGAACGGGGCCGCGACGCAGGACAGCGGCACGGCGGCACCGGCGGGTGCCGAAGCGGCCGGTGCGGGGGCGTCGGAGGTGAGTGAATGATGGGTTCTTTGCGTCCGGCTGCCGCGCTCGTCGCGGTGGCGGTTCTGGTCTCCGGATGCGGCTCGGTCGGCGACACCGTGTCGTCGATCAATCCGTTCCGCAAGAAGGACACGATCCTGCCGGGTGAACGGAGCCCGATCTTCACGAATCAGGAAGCGGCGGGCGAGTCCAACGCCGAGGTGTCCACCGTCACCATCGGCGCTGCCTCGGCCATGGCCGACTGGCCGCAGGTCGGCGGCAACGCGCAGTCCAACACTGGTCATCTCGCCTTCAGCGGCAACGGTGCGCGGGCCTGGAAGGCCTCGATCGGCCGCGGCGGCGGCAGCGTCATGCAGTTCGCCAACGAATCGCAGCGCATCGCGGCGCGGCCCGTGGCCGCCGGCGGCAAGCTGATCGTCTATTCCCCCGACGCGACGGTGACGGCGCTTTCGGTGACCAACGGCGGCCGGGCGTGGAGCACCAGTCTCCGGCCGGAGAAGGAAAGCGACGTCGCCAGCGGCGGCGGCGCGGCTATCGACGGCGGCAAGGTGTTCGTGGCGACCGGCTACGGGTCGCTCGCGGCGCTGGATCTCGGATCCGGCAAGGTGCTGTGGACCACCGAACTGGACATTCCGGCGCGCGGTGCCCCGACGGCGACGGCCGGCAAGGTGTTCGTCGTCAACCAGTCCAACGAGGTGGTGGCGGTCAACCAGGCCGACGGCACCGAGGTGTGGACCTATCGCGGGATCCCGGAGACGGCCGGTCTTCTGTCGACCGCCAACTCCAGCGTGTCCGGCGACACCATCGTCGTGCCGATGAGCTCGGGTGAGGTGCTGGCGCTGTCGATCTCCGCCGGCGAGCCGAAGTGGATCGATTCCGTGACCCGGTCCACCCGGACGCTCGCGGTCGCCGGCCTGACCGACGTGTCCGGCAGCCCGGTCATCGATGGCGGGACCGTGATTGCCACCGGCATCGGCGGACGCACCATCGCGGTCAGCCTGACGAATGGCGAACGCGTGTGGGAGCAGAATGTCGGCAGCGCGTCGACGCCGATCGTCTCCGGGACGGGCGTGTTCCTGATCGATCTCGAGGGGCGCATCGTCGCGCTGGAGAAATCGACCGGCAAGACCGCCTGGCGCACGGCGCTGCCCCAGAAGAAGAAGGGCCGGTTCGCCTGGAACGGTCCGATCCTTGCCGGCAACTCCCTGTGGATGATCTCGAATGAGGGAGAGCTGGTTGTGGTGAACCCGACCAACGGCCAGATCCGGTCGCAGACCAACGTGGCGAGCCACGGCTATACCGCACCGATCCTGGCGTCCGGCTACATGATGTTCGTTTCGGATGCCGGCGAGATCTCGGCGCTGCGATGAGATCGAGAAACCGGCGCTCCAATGACGACGCCGTAGATCCCACGGGTGCCCGACAGGCGCGCGTCGCCATCGTAGGGCGACCGAACGTCGGCAAGTCGACGCTGTTCAACAGGATCGTCGGAAAGCGCCTGGCGCTGGTCGACGACACCCCGGGGGTCACCCGCGACCGCCGCGAGGGGCAGGGGCGCATTTCCGACCTGCGCTTCGTGGTGATCGATACCGCCGGCCTGGAAGACGCCGGCCCCGATACGCTCGAAGGGCGGATGCGGCAGCAGACCGACATCGCCATCCAGGCGGCGGACGTAGTGCTGTTCGTGGTCGATGCCCGGGCCGGCATCACGCCGGCCGACGAGGCCTACGGGGCGCTGCTCCGCCGTGCCTCCCATCCGGTCATCGTGCTGGCCAACAAGGCCGAGGGCCGCGCCGGCGACACCGCCGCGCTGGAGGCCTACAGCCTCGGACTCGGCGATCCGATCGCCTTTTCCGCCGAGCATGGCCAGGGGATCGATCTTCTCTACGATGCACTCGACGCGGCCTTCGAGACGCTGGATCTCGGCGGGACCCCGGTTGGCGACGACGATGCGCTCGCCGGTGACCTCGTTGCCGCTGACGTGCCGCCGGAGAACGACGCGCCCGCCGAAGACGATGCGGGTCCGGGCCGGACGCGGCCGATCCAGGTGGCGATCATCGGCCGGCCGAACGCCGGCAAGTCGACGCTCATCAACCGCCTGCTCGGGGAAGAGCGGATGCTCACCGGCCCGGAGGCCGGCATCACCCGCGATTCCATCAGCGTCGACTGGGAGTGGCGCGGCCGCAGCTTCCGCCTGGTCGACACGGCGGGCATGCGCAAGAAGGCCAAGGTCCAGGCCAAGCTCGAGCGGCTGTCGGTCAACGACTCGATCCGCGCGCTGCGGTTCGCGGAAGTCGTGGTGATGACCATCGACGCGACCGTGCCCTTCGAGAAGCAGGATCTCCACATTCTCGATCTGGTTGAACGCGAGGGCCGGTCGCTGGTCATCGCGCTCGACAAATGGGACCTGGTGGAAGACCGCGACCACACGCTGAGCGCGCTGCGCGAGGCGGCCGACCGCCTGCTGCCGCAGTTGCGAGGGCTCCGGCTGGTTCCGGTCTCGGGACTCACCGGGCTCGGCCTCGACCGGCTCATGGAAGCCGTCGTCAGCACCGTCGAACGGTGGTCGACGCGGGCGACCACGGGGCAGCTGAATCGCTGGCTCTACGACGCCATCAACCGCCATCCGCCGCCGGCCGTTGGCGGGCGCCGCATCAAGCTGCGCTACATCACCCAGGTGAAGACCCGTCCGCCGCATTTCGTGGCGTTCTGTTCGCTGCCCGACGACCTGCCGGCGGCCTACAAGCGCTACCTGGTGAACGGCCTGCGCGAGACGTTCAAGCTGGACGGCGTGCCCATCCGGCTGACCCTGCGCAAGGGCGACAACCCCTACGCCTGAGCGCTGTTCCGGCGAGCGTCAGGTTCGCAGCTTCTCCCGGCGCGATGTGCGCCGGGGCACCGGGTTTCATTTCTCAATCAGGATGTTGGCGGGATCGGCTCAGGCAGGGGAGACCGTTGCTCGAGTGGGGAGCGCGGTCGTCCGGCCTCACGCGATCCCGATGGTCCGGGCACTCGGCGGGACGCCGTCGTCGGCGATCTTCGGGCCGAGCTCGATCAGGCTGCCGTGCTCCAGGCATTCCGGCGTGAGCAGCGCCATGATCGGCAGCGCATGCGTGCTCGGATGCGCCAGGCTGTCCTTGTCCTCACCCGGGAAGGCCTTGCCGCGGAAGTGGCTGCGGGTGGCGCCGGGGTCGACGAGGTTCACCCGGACGTCGGTATGCTTCACCTCGTTCGCATAGGTGCGCACGAGGGCCTCCAGACCGGCCTTGGAGGCTGCGAGGGGCCCCCAGAAGGGCTCGCAGCTGTGCGCCTGCGCGGCAGTGAGGAAGACGGCGCGGCCCGCCTCCGATTGGCGCAGCAGCGGGTCCAGGGAGCGAATCAGGCGCCAGTTGGCCGTCAGATTCACCGCGATCGTCTCGTCCCAGACCTTCGGCGGGATGTGCCCGATGGGCGAGAGCTGGCCGAGGATGCCTGCATTGCCGACGAGCGCGTCGAGACGGCCCCAGCGCTCGTAGAGTGCCCCGCCAAGGCGGTCGATGGCGGCGAAGTCGGTGAGATTGATGGGCACCAGGGTGGCGGCGGGTCCGCCGGCTGCCTGGATGGCGTCGTCGAGCTCCTCCAACGCGCCCACGGTCCGGCCAACGGCCACCACATGCGCACCGGCGGTCCCCAGCTTAAGCGCCAGCGCGCGGCCGATGCCCCGCGTGGCGCCGGTCACCAGCGCGACGCGGCCTTCGAACGCTCCCGACATCGTCAGCCGACCTCGGCCAGCAGCGACAGCTGCGGATCGCCGTTGTTTTCCAGCCGGTCGGTCAGGCGTGTCGGATAGTCGCCGGTGAAGCACGCATCGCAGAACTGCGGGTTCTCGGTCGTCCGCCCCTGTTCGCCAGCGGCCCGATAGAGGCCGTCGATGGACAGGAAGGCGAGGCTGTCGACCTTGATGTAGCGCGCCAGCTCCTCGACGCTCATGCGGGCGGCGATCAGCTTCGACTTTTCCGGGGTGTCGACGCCGTAGAAGCAGGAATCAGTCGTCGGCGGACTGGCGATCCGCATATGGACCTCCGCCGCGCCGGCCTCGCGCACCATCTCGACGATCTTCAGGGAGGTGGTGCCACGGACGATGGAGTCGTCGACCAGGATCACCCGCTTGCCCTGCAGGATCTCGCGGTTGGCGTTGTGCTTCAGCTTCACGCCCATGTGGCGGATCGCATCGGTCGGCTGGATGAAGGTCCGGCCGACATAGTGATTGCGGATGATGCCGAGATCGAACGGTAGGCCCGCCGCCTCGGCGAAGCCGATGGCGGCCGGCGTCCCGGAGTCGGGCACCGGCACGACCACGTCGGCCGGAACCGGCGACTCGCGGGCCAGCTCGGCGCCGATGCGCTTGCGGACGTCGTAGACGTTCTTGTTGGAGACGATCGAGTCCGGCCGCGCGAAGTAGACGTACTCGAAGATGCAGAAGCGCGAGGAGCGGGTGCTGGCGAACGGGTGCAGGGACTCGATGCCGTCGGCGGTGATGACCACCACCTCGCCGGGCTCGATGTCGCGGACGAACCGGGCGCCGATGATGTCCAGCGCGCAGGTCTCGGACGTGAGCACGTAGGCGCCATCGAGATCGCCGAGCACCAGCGGCCGCACGCCGAGCGGATCTCGGGCGCCGACGAGCTTCTTGTCGGTCATGCCGACGAGCGCGTAGGCGCCTTCCAGGTTGCGCAGGGCATCGATGAACCGCTCGATGAACGAGCGCCGGTCGCTAGTGGCCACCAGATGGATGAGCGTTTCGGTGTCGGAGGTCGACTGGAAGATGGAGCCGCGCTCGCGCAGGGCGCGCTGCAGGGTGCGGGCGTTGGTGATGTTGCCGTTGTGGGCGACCGCGAAGCCGCCCCCGGCGAATTCGGCGAACAGCGGCTGGACGTTGCGCAGGACGGCGCCGCCGGTCGTGGAGTAGCGCGTGTGGCCGATGGCCCGGTTGCCGCGCAGGCGGGCGATGACGGCGGGCTTGGTGAAGTTGTCGCCGACGAGGCCGATGTGCCGTTCGGTGAAGAACTGCGCGCCGTCGTAGGAAACGATGCCCGCGGCCTCCTGGCCGCGATGCTGGAGCGCGTGCAGGCCGAGGGCCGTCAGCGCGCCGGCGTCGTCATGGCCGAAGATGCCGAAGACGCCGCACTCGTCGTGGAAGTGGTCGTCCGCTTCGTCGGCAAAGCCGGTATCGGCGGGGCTCACTGAATCGTAAAGACGGGGCATTCGGGACCGGACCTCATTTACCCCCCAAAACCAACGCGACTGCGGCTGGGCGTTGCCGACCGCAGATAGGTTGATCCAAGAACAATATCCAGTGCACCGGCTTCGCTTTCAGGCGAACGGCCGATGCACGTGGATCTCACGAAAAGGAACACCGCCCCTCGGAATCTAGTTTCCCGGCGTTCCGGCGTCGTTTCCGGCGGGGGCCTGGGGAGCCGGAGCGCCCGCGGAGTTCCCGTCGCCGGTGGACTGGATCAGCTGATCCATCTGGTTGCGCTCCTGCGACCCGTAGTCCGGAGTGGTGCGGGTCGGCGCGGTCACGTTGTCGTCGACGGGAGCGCCGCTCTCGCGGGGCTTCACGGCGTCGCGGAAGGTGGCTTCCGGATCCTCCGGCAGGGCCGCCAGCAGGCGGTTGCCGAGGTCGTTGAGGGTCGGACGCGAGGCCGACTGGACGACCCAGGTCGGCTGGTTGCGCTCCGGCACGAGCCAGTTGAAGAAGATCAGCGCGACGACGATCAGCAGCACGCCACGGGCGGCGCCGAACAGGAAGCCGAGGAAACGGTCGACGAAGCCGGCCCGGCTGTCGACGACGAAATCGGAGAACTTCATGGTGATGAAGCTGACGACGATCAGCGCCACGAAGAAGATGGCGGCGGCGGAAACCGCGAGCGCGATGGTCGGCTGGGAGATGTACTGCTGAACGGTCGGGACGAGGTCGTCGTGGAACATGTAGGCGACCACGGCGGCGATCACCCAGGCGGCGATCGACAGCACTTCCCGCACGAAGCCTCGGATCATCGCGAGCAGCGCCGAGATCAGCACGACCGCGAGGACAAGGGCATCAAATGCGGTGAAGGACATGGATCGGGCTCCTCACGCCACCGCGCCGTTTCGGGCGCGTTTCAAGCACATCTCAGGATCTCGCGGAGTGTTTGCGATCAGACGCGTCATCGTCGCCACCGCGGAGTCCATCCGGCTCTCCGTCTTCGAACAGACGTCCGATGAGATCGTTGAGACCGCCGATCGCAACTGTTCGCAAACCCTTGGGTGAGTCCGTCGCCACCGATTCCGGAACCACAGCCTGCCCAAACCCGAGTTTTTCCGCTTCCTTCAGCCGTCCCGCCGCGTGAGCGACCGACCGAACACGACCAGACAGACTGACTTCGCCGAAATAGACGCAATCACTGGGCAGAGCAAGCCCGCCCAGCGACGAGATCAGCGCCGCAGCGACCGCGAGGTCGGCTGCGGGTTCGGTGATCCGCAATCCGCCCGCCACCGCGAGGTAGACATCGTTGCTGCCGAGGCGCACCCCGCAGCGCGCCTCGAGCACCGCGATCACCATGGCCAGCCGGCTGGAATCCCAGCCGACGACGGCACGGCGGGGCGTGCCGAGGGTGCTGGGGGCGACCAGCGCCTGGATTTCCACCAGCAGCGGACGCGTGCCTTCCATGCCGGCGAAGACCGCGGCGCCGGGGCTGGCGGTGTCGCGCTCGCCCAGGAACAGCTGGGACGGGTTATCCACTTCCCTGAGGCCGGAGCCGGTCATCTCGAACACGCCGATCTCGTCGGTCGGCCCGAATCGGTTCTTCGTCGCCCGCAGCAGGCGGAAGGAATGGCTGCCGTCGCCCTCGAAGGTGATGACGGCATCGACCATGTGCTCGACGACGCGGGGCCCGGCGATCTGGCCGTCCTTGGTCACGTGGCCGACGAGAACGACGGTGGCCCCGGAGGTCTTGGCGTAGCGGATCAGCGCCTGGGCGCTGGCACGCACCTGGGAGACGGTGCCGGGCGCGGATTCGGCGATCGACGTCCACAGGGTCTGGATGGAATCGATGATCACCAGGCCGGGGCGGGGACCCGCGGACAGGGTGGCCAGGATGTCCTCGACGCAGGTTTCGGCCGCGAGCGCCACCGGGGCCCCGCTGGCTCCCAGCCGCTCGGCCCGCATGCGGACCTGCGGAATGGCTTCCTCGCCGGAAATGTAGACGACATGTCCGCCGTCCATGGCGAGGCGGGCCGCCGCCTGCAGCAGCAGCGTCGACTTGCCGATGCCCGGGTCGCCGCCGACCAGCAGCACGGAGCCTGGAACGAAGCCGCCGCCGGTGACGCGATCGAGCTCGCCGATCCCGGTCTGGAGCCGCGGCGGCTCGTCGCTGGTCCCGGCAAGGCTCTCCAGCTTGACCGGCCGGCCGCGGACCGAGGAGACCTTGCCGGTGCCGGCCAGGATCGGATCGGTCACCGTCTCCTCGGAGATCGAATTCCAAGCACCGCAGTTGTCGCACTTGCCGGCCCAGCGATTGGTGACCGTTCCGCATTCCTGACAGACGTAGCGCGGTTGTCTCTTGGCCATCAGCGGGGATCCAGCCCGACATAGCGCCGCGCGTAGCGGCGGGAGAGGTCGGTCAGGAACTCGTAGCCGATCGTGCCGGCAACCCTGGCGACGTCGTCGATGGCCACATGGGGACCGAACAGCTCCACCCAGCTTCCGCGCTCCACGAGCCGTTCGGGCACGCCGCTCACATCGAGGGCAATCAGGTCCATGGACACCCGCCCGACATAGGGCAGGCGGTGCCCGGCGATCCAGGCGGCCGCGCCGGGGCTGTCCCGGCGTTCGCCGGCGTTGCGGAGGAGGCCGTCCGCGTAGCCGACCGAAACGATCGCCACCCGCCCGGGCTGGGCGAGGCTGCCGATGCCGCCGTAGCCGATGGTTTCGTCCGCCCCCACCGAACGGACCTGCAGCACGCGTGCCTCGAGGGTGACGACCGGCGCCATCGGATTGTCGCCGGCGGCCTGGGCCCGGCCGCCATAGAGCGCGATGCCCGGACGCACGAGGTCGCACAGGAAGTCGCCGCCGGCGAGAATGCCGGCGGAGTTGGCGAGCGATGCCGGGATATCGGGATAAAGCGCGCGGGCGGCCTGGAAGGCGGCGAGCTGGCGCTCGTTCAGCGGATGCTCGGGCGTGTCGGCGCAGGCGAGGTGGCTGACCAGCAGCTTCGGCGCGACGCCTTCCTCCATATTCACGCCGGCGAAGCCTTCCGCTTCCGCGAGCGTCAGTCCCAGCCGGTTCATGCCGGTGTCGACATGGATCGCGGCCGGCAGTTCCCGCTCGACGGAACGGGCGAAGCGCCCCCAGTCCTCGATTTCGCCCGGGCTGCCGAGAACGGGGATGAGCCGTGCCTCGCGGTAGTCGGCCTCGGCGCCGCGGAACAGGCCGTTCAGCACGTAGATCGTTGCCTCCGGCAGCACCTCGCGCAGGCGCATGCCTTCCTCGGGAAGCGCCACGAAGAACGTCCGGCAGCCGGCGTTCCAGAACGTTTCGGCGGCCCGCTCCAGACCGATGCCGTAGCCGTCGCCCTTGACCACGGCCGAGCAGTCGGCCGGCCGGCTGCGGTCGCGCAGACGCATCCAGTTCCCGGCCAGTGCGGACAGGTCGATGGTCAGCCGGCCGCCGGCATGCTGTTCGCGCGGGGAAGGGGAGGAAAACGGGCTTCGAAACACGGCGCTCTGATCCAATCAGTCCAGGCGTGCGGGGAGATGGTCTTCCGGGGCAAGGCTGGAGAAGCGGGTGACCTGGGCGTCGAACTGCAGATTGACGGTTCCGGTGGGGCCGTGGCGCTGCTTGCCGACGATGACCTCGGCGCGGCCGGCCACCTGTTCCATCTGGGCCTGCCACTCGAAGAACTGCTCGGTGCCTTCCTTCGGCATCTTGCTCTGCAAATAGTACTCCTCGCGGTAGACGAACATCACCACGTCCGCGTCCTGCTCGATCGAGCCTGATTCACGGAGGTCGGAGAGCTGAGGCCGCTTGTCGTCGCGCGATTCCACCTGACGCGAGAGCTGCGACAGCGCCAGCACCGGCACGTTCAGTTCCTTCGCCAAGGCCTTGAGCCCGGTGGTGATCTCGGTGATTTCCTGAACGCGGCTGTCGGAGGAGCGCTTGCCCGAGCCCTGCAGCAGCTGAAGGTAGTCGATGATGAGGACATCGAGGCCCTGCTGCCGCTTCAGACGCCGGGCGCGGGCAGTGAGCTGTCCGATGGTCAGGCCGCCCGACTGGTCGATGAACAACGGTAGCGTGCGCATTTCCTGCGCGGTCGCAGCCAGCCGGGCGAACTGTTCCTCGTCAATGTCACCGCGGCGGATCTTCGACGACGACACGCCCGACTGTTCGGCGAGGATACGAGTGGCCAGCTGTTCCGATGACATTTCCAGCGAGAAGAAGCCGACCACGCCGCCGTCGAGCGCCTTGATGGAGCCGTCCTGCTGGGTTTCCGGCTTGTAGGCGCGGGCGATGTTGAACGCGATGTTGGTGGCCAGCGACGTCTTGCCCATGGCCGGGCGGCCGGCAAGGATGATCAGGTCCGAGGCCTGCAGTCCGCCGACCTGCCGGTCGAGATCGACGAGCCCGGTGGAGACGCCCGACAGGTGGCCGGAGCGCTCGAAGGCCGCCGCGGCCATGTCGACGGCCTGGGTGACCGCATCGCCGAACGAGCCGAAGCCGCCCTCGAAACGGCCGCTCTCGGCGATCGAGAACAGCTTGCGCTCGACGTCCTCGATCTGGTGGCGCGGGGTCGCGTCGATGGGCGAATCGTAGGCGACGTTGACCATGTCCTCGCCGATGGTGATCAGCAGGCGCCGAAGCGCCAGATCCATCAGCGTGCGGCCATAGTCCTCGGCGTTGATGATGGTCGTCGCGTCGGCCGCCAGGCGCAGCAGATACTGGGTGACGGGCAGGTCGCCGATCTTCGCGTCCGCCGGGAAGAAGGTCTTCACGGTGATCGGCGAGGCGACCTTGCCGGCGCGGATCAGGTGGGCGACCTTCTCGTAGATCTGCCGGTGCTGCTCCACGAAGAAGTGGGTCGGCTCGAGAAAGTCGGTGACGCGATAGAACGTCTCGTTGTTCACCAGGATGGCGCCGAGAAGCTGTCGCTCGATCTCGATGTTGTGGGGCGCCGTGCGGCTCGCCACCGTCTCAGTGGTCAGGGAAAGGGCCGAGGTGGCCATAGTTCGCCTCCGTCCCCGCTTCCGCGCCGGCGCCAGACCGTGCGCCTCCTCGCCCGTGCGGGGAGCGATCGGCGCGACGGGGCTGGCCGGGCGGTCGTCGGACCGTGTTCATCCATATCGCCTGGGCGATGTCCGCGCGGTCGCGTCTCTCGACCGCGGGCGGACCCCGCATAATCCATAGCTGTGATTGCCGGCAACCGGGAGGGCAAGCGTACCCGATTCGCCGCTTGTGCCCGCTATCCCCTGCGCCGGCGGAAAGCGGCGGTCCGGGGGTTGACGCGTCGGGCCGGCTACTCTCCGGCCTCGCGGTAGGCGATCGGGGGGCTGTCGAGCTCCCGCAGCCGGGTCTCCGCCTCGATCATGTAGTCGCGCGTCAGCGGCAGGGCGTGCTGGTCGCGGGCGATCTGGATCTGGAAGTTCATCATGCCCTGGTAGCGGAACGCCGTCTCCGAGCCAGCCAGGTAGAACTCCCACATCCGGCAGAAGCGCTCGTCGTAGAGCGCCTTGGCCTCGTCGCGCCGGGCCATGAAGCGTTCCCGCCACGCCTTCAGCGTCTCCGCGTAGTGCAGGCGCAGGATCTCCACGTCGGTGACCAGCAGCCCGGTGCGCTCGATCACCGGGATCACCTCCGACATCGCCGGGATGTAGCCGCCGGGGAAAATGTACTTGGCCACCCAAGGGTTGGTGTCGCCGGGACCGTCGAAGCGGCCGATGGAATGGAGCAGCATCACGCCGTCGTCGGCCAGCAGCGACCGGCACTTGCGAAAATAGTCCTCGAAGTAGCCCACGCCCACGTGCTCGAACATGCCGACCGAGACGATCCGGTCGTAGGGGCCGTCGAGGTCGCGGTAATCCGTGAGCTCGAACTTGACGCGGTCGCTGAGCCCCAGCTCGGCGGCGCGCGCGTTGGAGCGCTCGTACTGTTCGGTCGACAGCGTGACGCCGGTCACTTCCGCATCGAAGTGCCGCGCGATGTAGAGCCCCATGCCGCCCCAGCCCGAGCCGATGTCGAGCACGCGCTGACCGGGTTCCAGCGCGAGCTTGGCGGCGATGTGGCGCTTCTTGGCTAGCTGTGCGGCTTCCAGATCCGTGTCGGGCGTCTCGAAGTAGGCGCACGAATACTGCGAATCGGAATCCAGGAAGAGCCTGTAGAGCTCGCCGCTGAGATCGTAGTGATGGGCGATGTTGGAGCGGGCGCGCGTCTGGGTGTTGTTCTGGCGCAGCCGGCGCGTGAGGTAGCGGTACGTCTCCTCCGCCCGGATCCACCAGCCGGGGCGATCCAGGCCGGCGTTGGACAGCACCACCGCCAGGAAGTCGTAGATGGTGCCTTCCTCGACGACCAGTGTGCCGTCCATGAAGCATTCGCCGACCTTGAGGCCGGGATTGAGAATGCAGTTTCGCTCGGCCTTCGCGGTGGTGAACCTGACGCGGACCGGAATGCCGGATCCGTCGCCGAACGCGTGCGTGACGCCGTCCGCGCTCACAACGGTGAGCGATCCGACCTTGACGACACGCGTGAGGAAGCTCTTGAGCAGCTGATCCATGACGCCTCGGATCGCCGGCTCGTTGAGCGTCCGGCGACTCTCCGTTTGTGACGAAGGTCATGGTAAGCAAAGGAGCGCTTGAACCTCAAGCGCTCCTTAAAGACGAATTGGCAGAATGGTTTTCGCCGCCTATATGCCGCCGCGCCCGGGGAGGACTGGCAGGTATTCGGCGCAGGCAGCACCGGCAGAGGGTGCTGCCGGGCGGTGCCCGCCCGACAGCAATCTGTTACGTGCGCTCTTCGTCGCCGTCGGTCGTGGCCGGCTCTTCGCCGGTGGCGTCCTCGGACTCGCCTTCGGCGTCGTCCTCATCCTCGTCTTCCTCGAACGCGAACTGGTCGTACGAGAGAACGTCCTCGCCACGCGCCTGGCGGGTGGCCTCGTCCGGCGAGCGGGCGATGTTGACGGTCACCGAGACGGCCACTTCCGGGTGGAGGCGGATCGAGATGGTGTGCACGCCGAGCGTCTTGATCGGCTGGTTCAGGTCGACCTGATTGCGGCCGACGGTGAAGCCGCCGGACTCCAGGATCTCGGCGATGTCGCGGGTCGAAACCGACCCGTACAGCTGACCGGTCTCGCCGGCCTGGCGAATCACCACGAAGGCGGTGCCGTCGAGCTTCTCGCCAACCTGCTCGGCTTCCTGGCGACGCTCAAGGTTGCGCGCCTCAAGCTGGGCCCGGTCGCGCTCGAAGCGCTTCTGGTTGGCTTCGTTGGCGCGCAGCGCCTTGCCCTGCGGAAGCAGGAAGTTGCGGGCAAAGCCGTCGCGCACGCGCACGGAATCGCCCATCTGGCCGAGCTTGGGAATACGCTCGAGAAGAATGACCTGCATGTTCGGGGGTCCTTTCCGTCTGTCCCGCACAATGATCATCCGGCCGCCGGGCGTCGCCCGCTGTCGGCAAGGAAGATGATCGTGTTCGTTGCTCTGGAGCGCGGCGTTGCTGTGCGCGACGGCGAAAGCTCCAGGAGGCGGTTAGAGGCCGGTCACGGGTTTCCCCGGCCGGTCCCAGCGGTGCCGGCGGCGGCACGATTCGAGGAACCGTTGCCGCCGCCGGCAGTCTTGGAGAACAGAGCTGTCTACTTGATCACGTAGGGCAGCAGGCCGAGGAAGCGGGCGCGCTTGATCGCCTTGGCGAGCTCACGCTGCTTCTTGGCCGACACCGCCGTGATGCG